>Ga0116228_10000347_pt1 | contig 34400 bp, 72 predicted proteins | sample S1TSphfallax_2_FD_89694 | JGI IMG/M metagenome (GOLD analysis project Ga0116228, IMG submission 89694) | Host-associated microbial communities from peat moss isolated from Minnesota, USA - S1T2_Fc - Sphagnum fallax MG | ecosystem: Host-associated > Plants > Peat moss > Unclassified | place... | reverse complement strand
TTAAAAAATATAACTAAAACAACTCAACAATTTACTTACTCGTATTCGCGACAACTTATTACCAATAATACTCTTTTCAAATCTCATCCCTATTACCCACAAGCAGTTCCAGTCAATGATATAACAAGTAATCTCCTTATGAGCTTTGAAAAATATCTTGATGAATTATTTTATACAGGAGATTATAAGAAATTTAAACCTAAATATAAAAAAATTTCCAGAACTGGACAATATCTCAAAAGTTTAGCCAATGGTGGAAGCAATTCTAGACCCATTAGCTTTAATAAATTAAACTCCGACAATCATGTCCTAATTTCTAATTCGAAATCTCCTAATGCAAAAATTCTTCAACAATACCAAAAAGATATCAGCGAAGGTAAAAAAATCCCAACTCACTATGCAGTAATGTACAAAGACCTCATTCTTCCAATTATTATCCGACCGAATCAAAAAGATGATCAAGAACAATGGTTCCTTAATATTTTCAACAATCACCCCGACTGTATTACCGATTGTCGTATTGTAAGAAAATTTATTAAACATCGCTGGAGGTACGAAGTTCAATGCACAGTGAAAATCCATACCGAAAAATATCCTCATATTCAAACACCATTCGTGAAACAATTTGTTCATAATCCCCAAGAAATTCAAGATTATCATAAAAAATATCCCCAACGCGAACCTAAACATATGATTCATGATAGTAAAGTAGGTGTAGATCAAGGAACATCTACGACAGCCATTTTTTCTCACAACCAAAGTACATTAAAAAAAACTTTCAATGAATTCATACCAAAACAAATGAAACTTCATAATAAAAAACAACGACGACTTCAACGAAAAATGGATCGTTCATTACGAGCAATGAATCCACATGTGTATAATCCTGATGGAACTAACCTAACACAAAAAGAAATTAAAGAACAAAATCTTCAATGGATCTATTCAAAACGATACCAAAATGTTGCAGAAAATAAAGCAAATGATGCAAGAATAATCAAAGAAAAAAGAAAAATTTCTCACAATAAATTAGTTGTCAATATCCTAATGAATGGTAATAGAATATTTACTGAAGATGTTAAAATCAATCAATGGGCACAATCAGGGGGAAAAGCTGTCCGAAGAATGAAAGGTGAAACGAAAACAATCAGAAAATATCGCTTTGGAAAATCAGTATCATACCATGCCCCAACTATGCTGCTCAATCAACTTGAACATAAAACAAAAGCAATAGGAGGAGAATTTATTCGCTTCGATACCACAACTACTGCCCTCTCGAAAACATGCTATAGTTGTGGAGAAAAATATGATAAACCACTCAATGACAGAGAATTTTTATGCCCTAAAACCGAATGTCAACAAAAAGAACCCTACGATAGAGATGTAAGATCAGCATGGGGAGCAACACATATCATTAATTATCAACTCAAGAAATCTATGACCAAAAAAGGACAAGGCAAAATAACTTACACCGGAACACTTGACATAGAAGGGTGTAAACAAGAATTACCTTCCATTGAAAATCTTATCCTCGCATCCCATTTTAAAGCAGTTCAAAAGGGAAAAATTTCCCATATTACTATAGAAAAGGAAAATCACTATGACTAATCACACTAATAATGAATACATCTTCTTCCAAAATAATTTTCATCATGTTACAAATGTCATAAACAGCATCAAAAAAATGAAAATGGAGACAAAATCAATCTCATACAAATAATCCCTAGCCCCTTGACATCTGAAAATTCTGTGTTATAATACAATAAGACAGTTAGTTGAAACACTAATTGCTGGTTGCAAAACCAATGGCTGAAATCACCAGACCATTAAGGGAATTAAACACTCCCGGTAAATATCTTCCCTATGTGCCAAACACATAAAACCGTTGGAGAACCAGCGGTATTCGGAAGGAAATCAACCTTGATAATCTATCATCATTGAAAATGGTGAAACAAAACTAAAGACCTAACAGGATCAGACTTTCGACTGCAATCGAGCACCTCAATGAACTACCCCTCGTGCAGAACCGCTCGAACCAGTAAAAATGCATGATTGCTTCGATTTTTAACCTTACCTTAACATTAAGGAATCGTAAAGTAGGTACCCTCTCGAAAATTGTGTTGGAAAGCATTCGGAGGAGTCGCAACGATGATGAAAACTGATCAAGGGTGAAACTCTTTGAATATTTTCATGGCGACAACGGCGGGGGAGTCGCAACGATGATGAAAACTGATCAAGGGTGAAACAATAACACCATCTTGAAGCGTTATGTTGCCTTCGGCATGTCGCAACGATGATGAAAACTGATCAAGGGTGAAACGCAATGGCGTAGTAACCAAATTGACAACCGAAAAAGGTCGCAACGATGATGAAAACTGATCAAGTGTGAAACGAAGAAAGACAAAAATGCAAATAACTAAAATGATTCTGGTCTCAATTATGATTGAAATTGATTAAGAATGAAATGTAAGCACAAAATCAAGTATTACAACTAAAAGGTTCGTCGCAACTATGGTGCAGAATGATATTAAGACATTAATGCACTCCTTTACTAACATTTAACAAAAATCTCCACTATGTATTCCTCTTTCGTGTTATGATGATTTTAACAAGAGTCATTGAAAGAAGGAAATTTATCTTATGTTTTGTTTCCAAAATCATGAATCAATTATTGGAAATCTAAATCAGGAAATCACTACTTATAAAGAGCATTATCAAGTTACTATTGACAATAATGAAGTACTTATCATACAAGCAAAATGTTGGAGTCACAATAAAATCATTCGAGAGAATAGTATCAATCAATTATATGGAACTTTTTCTCATTATAAGATCAAAAATCTTCAACAAAAAGTAAAAGCATTATTGTTTACAACAACATCTTTAAGTGAAACAGCACGAGATTTTGCTAATACTTTGGATGTTACTTGTTATGAAAATTTTGAATGGGATAAAACATCTCCTTACATTAAATGTCATAGTAACACTACCTCACCTCAAAAGAATCTATATACCACTTACCATTCGATCAACAATATTGGAATACCAAAATGGATTTGAGTAAAAAGGATTGTTATGTGAAAACTGTTAAAGACGCAGAGAAATTGGGTTTCAGACGAGCAAAACGACATATAGTGAATACCTAGAAAATAATATGTGCATTTTTGAAATATTAGAGGTGCATCAACTTGAAACCAACAGGACTTTTACATTTCTATCAGTATTCAATACCTCAACAATTCAATCTGAACTCATCCGGCAGAGCCCGAGCATTTGCGAGGATTAATTTAAAATATATTTACAAATTTCATTTTATTGCATATCTATTGGTGAGTGAACAAATAGGAGGGAATACATCAAAATAAATCAATAAGGTATTCAATTTTTTATATTTTGTAAAATCGCAGTTTTTTTTATACAAACTTAACATAAACTTTACATTATCAAGGTTTTGTTAAAACGAACTCGCGATCTTGTCATGTTTTAAATTGTGTGATATAATGAGAACAGGTCGAAAGAGTAAGAACCAGTTACAAAAAGCGATTCGTCTATATCTTTACATTCTTTCTCAAATTCTTACAAAACAATAACCTCTATGATACTCTGAATTCCCAACAAAAACCCACCCTGAGAACACTAAAAATCAGGATGGGTTTTTGTTTAACCTGTGATTTTCCTATGAAGAATGCAAAAACTTCCAGGAATTAGTTGACAATACTGCTTACGATCAGTGGTTATATGTCAACGATGAAACCATCTCACTTCCCAATCATATCATGAAACCTTCTCATATGCAATCCCTTTATTTGCCATTTTAAGTCCCTTCTCGCATCGACAAACTACCTTCAAGTGTTATACTTCCAAAATCCATACAACCCATCTTAAATCGCCTTAAAATCCTTTTTGTTTATAATACAAAAAATGGTTGACATCCAAGTTCCTTTATGATATTGTTGTTTTGGGAGGATACTGTATATGAATAATCCTGAAATCGATCAATATGGAAATCAAATATGGAAAGATAACCAAGGAAGACCCTATCGCGATGATGATTTACCAGCATATATAACAACCTTCGGTTCCAAATTTTGGTTTTTTCACTATAAAATTCATCGAACTTTCGGACCATCCAATGAATTTTATAATGACACTATCGAATGGTATTGGTTGGATGTAAGTATTATTGATCAATAACCTAATGTAAGATTATACAACTTTTCACCGAAATCATCTTCAAAACCCCGGAGAAAAACAAATAATTCCTACCAAAAGTCAATCTTCTTTGTATAAAATTTACATTTGGTTGTATAAAATAATTAGGTTTATGATAGGGTAAATTCGATTCCATCCACCTTATTGACATCTTACTGATTCCATGATATGATTGAATAAATAACTATACTTTTCAAGGTTGGACAAATATGAATAGTTTATCGTTTGAAGAACATCTACGCGAAGATGACTATAAGAAAATGCCAATTGGGCAAAGAGTTTCTTGGGTTGTAAATACTGCTGGTGGTAGGCGCACAGGTACTGTTTATGTCTATTCTCCGAATATGCATCATGTTATTGTTAAATCAGATCATTCTTGTGGTGAATTAGTTGAATTGCCCATTGATTCTTTAACAAAGGAAGTTCCTAATGCCTAATACTATCGTCAACAAGAAGAACAAGAAACTCGTATTAAAACTGGCTTATTATGCTGGCGTTATTGCATTGGGTGGTTTACATCGGATTGAAAAAGCAACATTGCATGATATAGAAGATATCGTTTACAAATTGGCTGATAATACTGACAGTTGTTTGGATATAAAAGATACTTATAAGATTTTTTGTAAAGAAGCTGATCCTTATGATTCCTTAAAAGTTAAAAACATTAACGAAGAATATACAAGGCAATTTTTGAGAGAATACAATGCCGAGGTAGCAGCATTATCGTATCATGTATTAAACCGTCCTAATTATTTCAATCATCATTCTATTGCGACTATATCTTGGGTTGAAGCATTGGTTGACATTCATCACTTGGTGACTTCTTACCTTTCTTGGTTGGATACATTACCAGAACAGAAAAGAAATCTTTCTATACACGATCAAATTACTGAAAGAGTTCTGGAAGAAAAGCAGAAAATCAATCTTATAAGATCGAAACCATATTCTATCAATTTTGCACAAGGGGAGCTTTTCGCATTAGCCTATGGAAATTTTAATAAAGCAAATGTTGGTGTTTTGAAGATTGATTGCGATAATGGAAATATTACACAATTGTTATTTGATAAAGCACATAAAGGACATGAAGAACTTTTTGATCAGACTTTGGGTCAAAAAATAATAGAAAATATCAATCTTATTGAACAGCAACATAAGAAAACATTCATTTGGACTTTTGTGCAATATGAGGATATAGGTATTAATTTACTCAAATTTTATCATAATGGTACAACTTTTATAGTTGATCTCAATGATTTTGAAGTGATATCAATAGATTCATTTTTGCACAAATATATGAAACAGGCACAGGATTTAATAGGGCTTTCAATCAACTATGCAAATGTTCCATCCCAATATGCACTGGCAAGATATTATAAAAAATATATTATAGAAACGTCCCGATTTGGAATGGAACACAAAGGATGATAGACCTGTGGTTAGTGTTATAGATAAAAATCATGGTGTATTTTCCTGTTGAGGATTATTGAAAAAACAACATAGGACATTTGGTGGGGCTTGCGAATTGAACAAATATACAATGGTGTGGCTTTGGTTAGGAAAGGAAATTGTAGATGAATAATCGAATTGAATCATTAGGTTATTGGCAATGGTATGATGATCAAAATTACTACCATCGTGATGATGACTTACCAGCAGAAATAGGGAAAGCGACTAAAAGTCAATTTTGGTATTTTCATGGGAAATGGCATCGTACATTTGGACCATCATCTGAATGGAGTGATGGCGACATTCGTTGGGAATGGTTAGGAAAAAGAGATTAAAGATGAGTGAATATTCTGATAAATTATTTTATACCAAAGAAAGAATGAAAAACACTTTAGGAACGCTAGATCTTCAATATTTAAATAATTGGAAATTTATCTTCGAAAGTGATTGTAAGATTATTCATCATTTTCCTGAAATTATTCCAAAAACCCCAGAGAAAAACAAATAATTTCGACCTAAAATTGAACTTCTTTGCATAAACTTAACATTTGTATGTATAAAATAATTAAATTTATGATAAGGTAAATACTTTACAATTTCTTTAAAAAGTTGGTTTGTGGAGTTAGTTGACATTCTACAAAATTGTGATATGATGTTTAGGAAATCACTTCTCTTTTGAAAAGGAACTCACATGTCGAATGCAGTTGTCGAAACCATTCATCCTTCAGGTCGTACTCGGAAGTATCCAGCCAAGCAAGGTGCATTACTTTCTCGCCCTAACACTAGTTTACCTGCAGGTTGGAATACAGAGATTTCAGACACTTACGAATACGAGGTGATTGATACCACTGATTGGAACTACACTGATAATTTTTCTCAATTGAACACTTATGAGAAGCATTTTTGGACATGTGCATGCTGTGATACTGATATTATGGCTTGCCTTTGGAATGAAAGTATATATTGGGGTGCCGAAGATTGGCAGAAGTACATGAAGAGCAAACCCCAACCCTCTCCCTTGACTTCTACTATTCGTCGTAGGGGTAAATTGATTCATGTATTGACCCCAGAGTTGTTGCAAGAAGCACGAGATTTGGTGGGATCTATTGGGATCACTAAGACTGCAAGGGAATTGAATATCCCTTATCTTTTACTTTCGCAAGCTTTAAAATCAGAAGGAGTTGTGGTAAAACTCGGAAGGAAGGCGAATCACACCCAATCCGAGATTACCCCGGAGATCTTACAACAGGCTCGTGAAATGGTGGGAGAATTGGGTATCGTTAAGACTGCAAGGGAATTGGGAGTGTTGCAACCTGCACTTTCACAAGCTTTGAAGTCAGAGGGATTTACATTTCCCCGGGGTCGCAAAGGAACGAAAGCTTACCAAGATTTAACAGAGGATTTGATTCAGCAGGCTTCTGTGATGGTTTTGGAGCAAGGATTGACTCGTACTGCAGATAAATTACAGGTTAGACCGTATCAACTTTCGACTGCCTTGAAATTGCGTGATTTACCCACTAAACGTGTTGCGCGAATGGAGGATCTTAATGATGATGCGATTTTTGCAGCATTTGAATTATTCCCTCAAATGGGGGTTGCAGAGATTGCGCAAGATCTATCTGTTGATTCTCGGGATCTTTTGAAGGCAATGCGGAAATATCTCACTCGGAACTTGACATCAGAAGAAATTGTGATAGAATAATTGTAGGGTTCCGATAAAGACCCAGATTGAAGTAGTTGCATCAGCAGTAATTTCTCGCGAGACACTACTTCAATCATTATGGTTTTGAAGAAAGAAATGACGATGAATCAATCATATTTACCAGTTGACATTTTAGGTGTCGATGATTATCCAGAAAGAGTGGCTGTCAGAGTTCATAACACAACCGAGAAGTGTATTCTTGGGATTGATGAAAATTTAATCAAGGATATTGATGGGGTTTCGCATATTCCTGTATCATCTTTGGGGACTAATTTTGAAACCAAGATGAATCACTATGTTTTGCCACAAACTTCTTACAATGGGTTTACTGTGATTTCTATTCCAAGGAATCATTTTTAAGATGAATAATCCTGAAATCGACACAAATGGTTGGCAGACATGGTATGATGAGAATAAAATACGCCATCATGATGATGATTTACCAGCAGTAATTTGGAATAATGGTGATAAAATTTATTATTTTCATGGCAAATCTCATCGTACTTTTGGACCAGTAGTAGAACAGAATGATGGTGAAATTCATTGGAATTGGTTAGATAGAAATATTTTTGATGAATAATCCTATAATTGACGAAAATGGCAATCACATTTGGTATGATGATCAAAACCAACGTCATCGTGATGATGATTTACCTGCAAAAATTTGGGTTGATGGTGCGAAATCTTATCGTTTTCATGGATATTTTCATCGCACTTTTGGACCAGCATTTGAATGGAGGTGTGGCGAAATATGTTGGCAGTGGTTAGATAGGATAATTGAAGACCAATAACTCCAATGTAAGATTATGCAACTTTTCTCCGAAATTATCTTAAAAACCCTGGATGAAAATGAATAATTTTGACTTAAAATCACTATTCTTTGCATAAACTTCACATTTAAGTGCATATAAATTCTCTTGACTTTGAGATCAATTAGTAGTATCATAGGGTTAATAGAAAGAGAGAACAACATGCTTAAGGGATTAGAGTTAGTCAACTACACACGGTCACTCATTCGCAAACATTTGGCACGGGTAGAACGTCGTACATATCGGAATGCCAAAGGTCGTCTAGTTGTCAAGCAAAATTTAATACCTTGCAAAAATGGCAAGGCAGGGCGTCCTGTAACATCAACATTGAGGGATGTGGCTAACAACTACCTTTTTGATTTACCACAGGACTTGCAGATGGCAATAGCTGAACAACCCGAGATCATTTGCTTCTTCACTGATGAGTTGGTTCGTACTCGTCGTGAATTGACCTTAAAGGAATTGAATTATCTGAAAACTAGTCGTGATGCGAAATCAATGGGTCTTTTGGAAGGTGAACCAGTCCAGCAAGATCTTTACCATCGCTTTACGGTTGTGAAAAAACCAGGAGAACGTATTGGTTATGCCATCAAGAAGCGTTATGAATCACTGTTAGATTTTGCACAACAGGAGGCAAATCTTAATAATGAAACTCTATATATTGTGCTATCCAGATATTGCCTAGAAAGAAACGCACGTTCGAAAGGGAAGGCTTTGGAATTCGATTGTCCTTCGTCACTTGTAGGGTTGACATCGAAGAATATTTTTAGTATAATCATAACAAACACCTTGAAGCAGTATAAGGGGCAACTAGCATTGATGAAGACAGTCGAACCTCAAATGCTGGTAGATGAAGAAATTCCAGAAGAGGGTAAAGAGATTATGGTTTCTAATTTTGTCAGAGGCAAAAGGAAAGTTTAAGATGGTTCTTAAATATCCCTCATATACTACACATGATTTAGGTCAACAAATAACCAGAAACAATCGAAGATGCCGAAAGGTGGTTTAAATGAGATTGACAACATTCAACTGTTGTGTTATACTTGCAATAACATGAAAGGTAATACACTGATGTCTGACTTGGAGAAGATATGGGGAATGATTTAGTTTTTACAAATGGTGTAAAGTTGTTATGTTATACATTAATGTTTGTGGTTTTGTTTTGGAATGAGTAATCTTGAAATAGACACAAATGGTGATCAATTTTGGAAAGATGATCAAGGAAAACTGCATCGTGATGATAATTTGCCAGCGATAATAGTGAATAATAATGACAAATCACAATTTTGGTATTTTCATGGTAAATCACATCGTGCTTTTGGACCATCGAGTGAATGGAGTGATGGTGAAATTTATTGGCGATGGTTAGGGATAAGAATTAAAGATGAGTAAAACACAATTGAAGTCTTTACAATTCCACTCTTGACAAACGAGATGTCATGTCATAAAATTTGATTAGAGGTATATATGAGAAACAACATTATCAAAAAATCCAAAATCACCAAACACCATCAAGATAGAGATAAGACTTTAATGACTGATCTTTCTTTAGATACACCCATGTCTGATGTCAAGATAGCTCATATTGAATTGCCTTCCATTGAAGAATCTTTTTTTGCTGGTCTACAACAGTGGAGTTCACATTATTATACCAGAAAGAGGAAGGGTTTCCTATGAGTAGGAAGATTCAGGACAAGCAGGGGAATTATACTGCTTTCGGTCTTATGACAGGGGCATCACAATGCCATTATGTTGATGCAGATAACTATGTCATGTTGCAATATAGTGGAGTTGATGGTTGTTATAATGTTAAGATTATTAAGAATGGATTAACAACTCTGAAATCTACAGTGGATGGTACTTTAGGAAGTTTCCATTTGGCTAGGTCTTGGTATGATGCTGCTTGTGAGAAATTTTGATATTTTATATCATGATGGGTGTAGTTTGGAATGAATAATCCTGAAATAATTATCAATGGTGATCAATTTTGGAAAGATGATCAAGGAAAACTGCATCGTGATGATGATTTATCTGCGATAACATTGAATACTAATGACAAATTACAATTTTGGTATTTTGATGGTAAATCACATCGAACTTTTGGACCAGCAATTGAATGGACTGATGGTGAAATTTATTGGCGATGGTTAGATAAGATAATTGAAGATGAGTAATAGTTGACTTGTAATTTTGGAAGTGTTATACTGTTTATAGATTCACTTTTTAAGGAGTAACTATGTCATCGTATAGATTGTCATCACAAAATCCTCATCAAAAAATCATTAAATGGGGAGTTAGAAATTTACAATACCAAGATATTGTGATTAAGGCAAATATTAGTTTAGATGGATGTAACTTAGTTGCAGAAATATGTCTAAATGATGCTCGTGTTGGTTTCGATGGGATAATATACAGAAAAAGTATTATTAAAAATGGATTAGATGAATTATCTTCTATAAAGCCAATAAATTTCTATTATGATCCAGTAGAGTGTGAAAAAATCCTGCAAGGATTCAATCAATATTGGACTGAAAAGTCATCCCAAATCATAAAAGTGATGCTACAGACACAGGAGGATCAATTAATGGTAGCATTGCAATGGGAAGAAAATATGGCTTTACAGGAATATAACAGACATAAAGCAAATTTAAACAAACTCATATCAGAAAGACTAGTGAAGGTGAATGCAGAATCCTATAATTAATGAATTTGGCGAAAAAAAGTGGTTCGATTATCAAGACAAATTACACCGTGATGATGATTTACCAGCATTGATTAGTTCACTCAAGAATAAATATTGGTATTTTCATCACAAATGGCATCGAACTTTTGGACCATCATCTGAACAGAATGATGGTGAAATTCATTGGACTTGGTTAGATAGAAATATAGAAGATGAATAATCCTCTTGACTTCTACTTCACCTCATAATCACTCGAAATAATAATATTCACTTAACTTTTAACAGGAGAAATATCAACAAGTGATTACACAAGCACAACTCCAACAGATCATCGATAACAACTTGAATCTTCTTATTGAGGGTTCACATGGTGTTGGAAAAACCGAGATGATAAAAGAGATTTTTAAGGCAAATAATTTCAATTATCTCTATTTTTCAGCATCAACACTTGATCCCTTAGATTTTGTCGGAATTCCGCGTGCCACACAACCTGATGAAAATGGCGAACAATTTCTGGAATACATTCGTCCCAAGGCATTCATGAAAGACAACATTGATGCAATCTTTATCGACGAGTTCAACCGCTCGCCTGACAAAGTTACAAATGCTTTAATGGAGTTGATGCAATTCAAATCTATCAATGGTCAAAAATTGTATAACCTTCGTTTCATTTGGGTGGCTGTAAATCCTTTTGACGACGATTCGAACTATGCTGTCCATCGTTTGGATCCAGCAGTAAAAGATCGTTTCCAAGTACAACTGACCATTCCTCGAGATTACATCAATTCGGGTTATTTTGAACGCAAATATGGTATTGATACAGTTATTCCATTTTTAGATTGGTTTAAATCCAATTCCAATCACAAATATGTTTCTCCTCGTCGTTTAGATTATGCCATTGAAGCTTACAACAATGGTATAGATTTGAAAATGATTCTACCATTTGAATCTAACGTAGATGACTTATTGCAACGTATCAAACAAAAAAATCCAACTCCTCCACCTCCCACCTCTACTTCTACAGTTACAGCAGACTTTAAGGCAGATGGTAGTTATACCCTAGAAGAGGCTTTGGCTGCTTGGAATAAAAAGAAACCCATCAAAATCAACCTGGAAAAATCACTGCAATATATTCCGCTGATCGAACAAGAACCAGAAGAACTTGGTCCTGTGACGAATTTCTTGCATGATGAAACTTGGAATGTCATTGCAAAATACAGTGCTGCTGCAAATGAACCCACCTTGGTTGGTCAAAATCCAACAGTTCTTTTGATGCAGAATTATGATCCAGATTTATGCACCACTGAATTCTCCTATAAAGTGAAACAACTATTTTTGTTCCACACATATGTTTGCAATCAATTCAAATATGCCAGAGTTGACAAGCATTCAGTGTTTCACCAGACTGTCCTCAAGGGTGTGCTATTGAAACACTCAAAAGATCCCAACAACATCAATGCTAATATCGCACCCACCGAGGAATTACAAAATGTCTAATGCGATTGATCCTACTATTGATGAAACTATTTCGGATGTTGAAGGATCTATCGAAGAAGAGCATGATTCTGAACACAAGCACGAAGAAGAAACACCTGAACAAAAAGCTTGGGTTTCAGAGCAGGTTCGCAATTTCAAAAAGAATGACTACTTGTTTCAGATCAAAGGGAAAAATGCACTATTTTATGCGATTGTAGGTATTCCCACATTGATTTTTACTCGCAGTATTAATACTTTGTGTGTTTCGCTGAATAAAAGGGGTGAGGTCGTTATGAGGCTTAACCCCTCCTTTTTCTTCAATTTGAATATGTCTGAGCGCATCTTCTCACTATGCCATGAAGCAATGCACGTTATGTTGCAACATTTGAGAATTACTGATACTGCAAAAAATGCAATAGTTCCCACCAATGTGGCGATGGATATTGTCATCAATGAATCTTTGAGGAATGATTATTATTGGCCAACATCACAAATGGAAACTATCTACAAGAATTATGTGTTTGTTGATACTGTTTTTACTCCAGAAGAAATCGCTGAACATAGTATTAAAAAAACTGGTTCATGGCAGTATTACTATGATCTAATCATGAAACTGAAACCAGAAATAGAACTTCGTAGTATTTGCCAGCATGGTGCCACAGAAGATGAGTTGTCAGATCAGGTTGTTGATGATATTATTCGTCGTGCTTTGGGAGAAATGCCACAAGGAGATCTAGAGAAATTGCGGGAAAAAATTCGCCGGATGATGAAAGGGAATCAATCATATGCTAAAATATTTGATATGATTCAACAGTATTGCAATCGAACAATAAAATGGGAGGACATTTTATCAAAAGAGTATCGTTCGTTGATTGCAAAGGTTGATACCGAAGTCATGAATTTTGATAGAGTTAGTCGGAGGCATGGGGCACTTGATCCTGGATTATTTCTGGAAGCACCGAATATTGTGTCGAAGAAGATTGTTCATAAGCATTTAGCTTGTTTCTATGTCGATGTTTCGGAGAGTTGTCTAGAATTTTCTCAGAAGTTCTATAATTTCATTCGTACGCTCCCAACTGAACTCTGTCAAACGAGTTTCTATAGTTTCGATACAGAGATTTATCCTATTGACTTAAAAGATTCTGTTTTAATCGGAGGAGGATCTACGGCTTTTGACATCATTGAAAATCATGCAGCACAATTACCAAAATATCCCGATATTATTTTCGTGATAAGTGATGGTGCAGGAAATACAGTTCATCCGAAATTCCCTAAACGCTGGGTGTGGTTTCTTGTACCTGATTCGACAACAGATTATATCCACCCCGATTCTAAAATTCACTACTTGAAGTAATTTAATGTGAAAGAGGAAGAATCTTAATAATACCCTCTTGACATCTCATCTATAATTAACCATACTAATCTCACACCACCAAGAAAGGCACAACATGTCATATATATTCTTACCTGAAAATCCATACAAAAAAGACATTCAATATGAAGTTCGCCACATTGAAGGCAATAGTATAAATATTGATTTGTCGTTTAGAATGAATAGTGGTATCAGTAATTGGCTCATTGCAGTAATATCTTGTGGTGATGATCATGTTGATATTAATATTTATGGCGATGATTGGTTAATCGACAATAAATTAATTCTATTATCAAATTGGCATAATCTCTTGAGTCTTGATGAAGCAGTTCATATATTTAAAAAATACTGGAAAGAAAATTCTTTTCGTGTTATTCAAATGATGTTACAAAAGCAACAGAATCAAATTCTACAAGCTCTTCAATGGGAAGAATATAATGCTTTAGTAAATTATCATCATCACAAAAATAGGTTAAGTGATTATGCCAATTTGACATCACAAAAATAGGTTAAGTGATTATGCCAATTTGACATTACAAAAGCGTCTAGAAAATATTTTCGGTACATTGTAATATTAGACAATTTACTTTGCATAAACTTAACATTTCATACATAAAATAATGATTTATAATGAAAAACTAACTATCATCCATACACAACTACCAGTGAGAAGAAGATAATGTCATATAGACCAAGAAAAGATGTTGATGCAGACACAACAGAAAGATGTCGCCGCCGTGGGGGTCGTTTGCCTCATTTTTGGCTTGATGATAATGATAAAAGTCATCGAGAGGATGATTTGCCAACTAGTGAAGAAGATACAGTGACATATTATCATTTTCATGGTAAACATCACCGATCATTTGGTTCTGCTATTAATTATAAAAATACGTCATCGAAATTTCCCAATCAATGGTTTTGGTTAGGGCAGAAAATAGTAGATGAAACCCCTTGACATTCTGATTTTAACCTGATATAATCATTATATTAGTTCGCTGAAAGAAGGATATTATGTTGAAAACTGCTTTACAGAAAGACACTATTCTCAAAGAGCGCATCGTACGAAAACTCGTTAGGGAATTGTTGTTTTGTCATTTGGAAATTGCTGTGGAAGATGAAGTGGGTTTACTGTTGTTGGATTATTCTGTCAATCCCAAGAACATTTTCAATCACATTTTTTCCGTAGATAGTCCCAAATTAAAAACATATGATAAAACATTAGATGTGACAGGTTATGTTGATTTAGAATTGACGAATATAGGAACAGACATTATTGTTGATTATTCACCCAATGTGGATTTCTTAATGAAAAGGATCTTTGCAAAATATGAATAACATTATTCTTGGAATTTCTTTGGTTTTGAACATGATTTCTGCTCCATATTGGATTCCTGAATTAGCCCATTATGTGCAAGTTTTTATGGAGACTGTTAGATCTGTACAATAGCTTTACAAAAGGATATTGACAACCACATTGCAATCTGATATAGTTGGATTAGAGACGAAAAACACCATTTTGAGGAGAATATGAATCAACATCACCCAATTCCAACTTATCGTATTCGTTTTGAAAAATATTTCGGGGATGAAACAGAACAGGAGAACTATTTGCCTGTGGATTATCTTCCTGGGTTTTATTCACAATGTTTCGGTTCTATTGAGGCTGCCCAGGATTGGATCAATCAAAATTATATATCATTTGCTCATTTGCAAGAAAAAGATGCAGTTTTTGCGATAGTGCCAAATTAAGCAAGGATACCATGTTAAAGATATTTTACCCGATTTAAACGATTTACTGATTGCATAGTCTCAGTTTGATAAAAATGATTCAAATGATAGGGAGACAGAATGGGTAAGTTTACACAAACTATTCGTAAGCGCGTTAAAGAAGTTGTCATTATTGATGATGGTGCTTATCAATATGCAGTTGATGGTGATGCTGCATAAATTTGTGAAGAATTAAATGAATTAGAAAATGTATCGCAAGAGGATGATGAAGATTGGGTTTCACCTGATCCATATTCGGAATGGTGCAATAGTGTTTCGGTCGCAAAAATAGCAGGAGGACTTTCACCCGATTCAGCAAATTCTGAAGATGGAGATCGTGTTTGCGAATTGTTGGTAAATTTAGGGGCATCAATCGTGTATTATGATCATCCATCTCATTCTTGGGACTATGTAGAGTAAATGTAAGATTATTCATCATTTTCCTAAAACTATCTTCAAAATCCCGGAGAAAAATGAATAATTTCGACCTGAAACCAGTATTCTTTGCATAAACTTTACATTTGGATGCATAAAATAGTTAGGTCTATGATAAAGTAAATCGGTTATTTATACCATCAAATAATAAATGAAACCTCTTGACATCTCATCCTCACTATGATACAATAGATTCATAAGTTACTTCACAGGAGATTTTCATGAACCAGAAGATTCTTGATCGTATCATCAAATTACGAAATTTAGCTGCAAACAATTCGAATCCTGGTGAAGCAGCTAATGCTCTTGCTCACATGCAGCATCTTTTGTTCCAACACAACCTTTCTGAATCTGATCTTTCTGAAACTTCACATCCAGAACCAGCTTACGAAAAAGAATATTTCAGTGTTGGATGTGCCACAGGTTTTGCCAAGCAATGGCGTTGTTATTTAATGAATTCTATTGCAGATAATAATTTCTGCAGAATGTTTATCAATTCAGAAAAGTTTGTGACTATTGTTGGTCAACCTGATAATCGTGAAATAGTAAAATTCATGTATGATTATATTTCCAAAGATTTGATTCTTATGAGTAAGGTTGCGAAGAAAATTGCCAAGAAAAACAATCTTCGTTTTGATAATAATCTTTGGACTAAGAGTTTTTTCATGGGTGCAATTTCAACAATTACCAATAGATTAAAACAACAATATCGCACTTCCGTGAATGAAGCAGATCTTAATGTGGTAGGTTCAGGAACTTCTTTAATGGTTAAGACTGATCGCGCCCTTGAGGAGGCTGTTAAAACTTTAATAGGTCAAGTAAAAGTACGAAGAACTCGTACCATTTCAGTGAATGCTTCAGGTTATGAATCGGGCAGGATTGCAGGTAATAGTGTAAAGTTGAATGATGCAATTCCTTCTAAGAAGATCGCTTTGAATGGTTGACATAGAAGCATGTTCGTGATATAATAATTTTGTAGTTGCACTTCGAGATAAGGAAAAAATGTCTTTCATAGATGCTATTTGTTTTGCTACAGCACTATATGTGGGTTTAACACTATTAATATGGATTCTTGGTGTTTTCCATATTTTACCATTTAGTTAAAGAAAGAGTAAGAGGAGATATATATGAATAAGACAATATATGATAATATTAAAAATGGGAAATATGACAACCTTTTACCACACTTGAATGCTAACAACAAACGCGATGATTATTCTAACAAGAATCATGAATTAGCAAAAGAATTTCGTAAAGATGTAGAGGAAGTTTTTCTTACTAAAGATCACATTCTGGCAGAATCTTTATGGAATAAAACATGGAAAGATCATGTTGGTGTAGGACGAGAATGTTGGTTGAGTTGCTTGAAAAATTACGAAGAATTAGTGGAGTTCTTCATTGTACCTTTACGTGACCAAGCAAACAGTCTATTGACACCTGTACCATAACCTGTTATACTAAATAGGTCATACATCACTCTTTCAGGAGAATCCAATGTCAAAAGTTTCTAACGATCACATGCCGATTTGTAATTATGGTACTGACATTCTTATTGACTTACATCAAAGAATTGCTAGTTTTCGAAATGCTATTCATAAATATAATAAAGACATTTCATATGATGATGTTGCAAAGAATGTTCTTGATACTATGGAAAAGCAAATTGAAGTTGTAGCATTGTCTCTTGCTATAATGGACAATTTGAATAATTCCCTGACATAATAGAAAATAATCCCAAAATGAATGCTATAATAAACAGGTCGCACATTTTTTAAGGAAGATATAGTGGAGCAAGAAAAATTAACTTTTGCCATTGTATAACATTTTTTTACCACCTCTTTTGTACGACCTTATATATCAAGATATAACAATCAATATGAAATTACAAACAATGTTCCTTGGATGATAGGAAGACAGAATGGTGTTATTGATAGTTCTTCCGATATTGCTCATGAAATTGGACATTTTTTGGTTGCAAAAGAGCAAAATTTGTTAAAAGAGAATTATGGTATTTCTTCGAATAATAAACCACAATCTGGAACTTGGAAAGATTTAGACAACGAAATTCAAGTCTCAGCAATAGAATATAACATTGTCAAACATTTTTATCCAAAAACACGATTTTCTTTCAAAATTTGCATAGACAACAATTTATGGAATTTAGAAGGTTACAGTAATTATAAAAAATTTCATAAACTAAACAATACTGAAATAAACAGTAAAATAGTAAAAGCTTGTCAGTATTGGGGTGAAAAATATACATGGGACATAATCAATGAAAAGTGGAATCAGAGGAATCTTTTTTTACGCAACACCTTGACAGTTTGACTTAACTCTGATATAATAAATTCATAACATACCGATTGAAGGAGAGAACAATGGATCGTGAAATAGTTATCAAAATCAAACTCGGTAATGAAACCATGCAAACTCCAAATGATGTAGTAACAGTATTGCAGGAATTGGCTGATCGCTTATATGATGGACCAAATTTTCCTAAACACATTACACTAAGTGATGATAATGGTAACAAAGTGGGATCTTTTGAATTGAAGGATCGCGAAATAGATTGGGAAGATTAGATTATGCCAAAAGTACTCATATCATGTGATAGATGTAAAGGTTGGTCTACAAAGCCAATCTGTCATAAGTGTATTCATCTCCAAAAAACAAGAGAATTGACAGCGCGGAAGGTTGCGAGTAATATTTGCACCTATCATAAATGTAAATTGATGGTAGATGAGGGTGTCAATACTTTTGAACCAATGTTCCAACCGATATTATATCTTTTGCATTAGGCAGATCATAACCATTCGTAATATAAGAAACGGTTTTTTGTATGACTTCCCCAGGGGCAAAGCAATCATGGTCCCATAAAAAGACAGCTTTTAACTTGATATAATCAGACAAAAAAATGCCTGTTAAGGTTGTTGTATGTTGATGAGATTGTATGGTTTTTATCTGGTGTTGCATCGTTCTACCCGATACAATACAATCATCAATAATAATATAATTAAAGGATTCATTTAATCCCGACAAACCTTCGATCGTATTTTTACTATGGGTTTTTTCGTTAGGTTTGCGCACATACAGAAGATTTTTTTGCATAATATAGGCGACGATTGGAGCAATTAGAGTACCAGAAGCACCACTGCAAGCAATAGCATCAAATTCCAGGTTGGCAGATTGAATCAATTTCACCACCCAAGTGTTCGATGTAAGAAGTTGTCATATCTATCTATCTACCTACTTTCTGTGAATTGAATATATCATGAAGCAGGTTTAGTTATCAATCATCATCCTCTGTAATGTTATCCTCTTCCTCTTGTCTGCTTTCACAAGCTACTTCTGCCTGCGCTAAGGCATCCTTTAAGGCTTCTTCGTAAAGATTATGTGTTTGGTCCTCATTCAAATTACCACACTCGAAAGAGGTTCCATCGAAACTGGCAATCATTCCATCGCCCATAGTCCAACCAGTCCAAATTCTTTTTCCGAAGTATGCTAAGCAGGGGTAAAAATCTTGGTAATCAGTACCAAAATATGAATCCTGATGAATGTATACTCTGAAAGAACCTACTAATTGCCCACCAAAAGCCTCGGTAAGTGTGCCCCAATTTTTTTGACCATATCGACCTGCTGTAAGTTTAAAGTATCCACCAAAACCATTCTTGCAAGGCGTGACAGTATACTCGCTACCTTCGGGCTTCCAAGAAGGGAACAAAGGAGTAAACCGAGGACGTGAATACTTTTTGGTAAGTACTGGCATTTCGTTCTCCTTGGTTGGTATTGTGAATTAAGTATATCATAGACCCCATTACATGTCAAGAGGTTTTACTTACGAAAGTCTACCATGTCATTGTAAAGTTTGTTGCAGACAATCCAATCCTGTGTATATTGTTGTGCTCGGTTTACAGCCTGATCTTTATCAATGTAAACTTTTGTTAATTTTTCGACATCGAATGTACCTTGTTGATTCTTAGTCATGCGAATAATGGCATAGGTATGGTTAAGATATTGAATAACTTCGTAGTGCATTATTATTCCCTTCAGTCAGCAAGGTGTTAAGTTTACTATAGCAGGTTGAAATAATTTATTACTTACTCTTCTGTAATTGGAAAATCTAACGTTTCCAATCCACCACTAAAAATCGGTTCAATCTCACGCCATGCAAAAACTTGACCCATAATATCTATGTCTTGATGTTCATCAATTATTTCTCGAAAAGCTCCCGAAATGAAGTCGTTACCTGAAAAATCCATACTGAAAACTTGATTAAGAAATGTCAAGGGATCATGTGAAAAATCCATATCCAAAGCCATAAAAAGAGAATTTTCTCCTAACTCATCTTCAATCATAAAAGCAGTTTCATTAAAATATGATGAACTTGTAATGTGTAATGCTTCTAATCTGTACATATTACTTTCTCTTTCAGAAACTGATTGTTATATAACTATTATAACATAGGCAACCGAGAATGTCAATAGGTTAGTAGTTCAATTTCTTGGAGCAATTCACGACACCCTTATGCACTACATAAATAACAGCACTATCATGGGTGAAATCATCATTTTTATACTGCCATATTGCTTCAGAAACCGTATGTAAGGCAGCACGATAAGCCTTCATACCAGAACTACCATAAACCACATACAGGAGATCGGTATCATCTTCTTGGGTTAGTTTACGAATTTCAGTGTTTAAACGAATAATCTTAATGGTATTTTTAACATGAAGAATAAATAAATATATTGACAAACAAAATAAGATCAGTATTAATATGGCAGTAAGTAGCATGGTGGAATCCTTGTCGTAATGTGAAAAGTAAAGAGTTTGTTAATCGAATGCCCTAAAAACAACTAACAAACTTCTCTACTCCATGAATCCATCATATCAGGTTTGAAGGCAGTTGTCAAGTACCTATAATAGAAAAGTCTGTTTCTTGGTTAAGAGCATTTGTAAATTGTTGGTGCAAGAAGTCTTTAATGTCGAAATGATGTTTGAATTTGTCTCTACCTGATACCTTAATATCGAATCCATCGAAAGCAGGTGTCACTTTAACATGATGGAAAGTGCTGCCAATTGCAAACCCATGTTCATTATACCATTGATAGGTTGCATCAAATACAATTGTTTGCTTTTTGAGATTTGTCATATCGTGGTTCAATTGCACCCTGAACCCTGCAAATGCTCCAATGTCATAAACCAATTCGTTACGTAATTTTGATAAATCGGATTGGTTATTTGTTGCAATTTCCAAGGAGTATAGTACCGATGCCAAGTGTTGCAGATATGTTTTTTGCATGTTCGTTACTCCTTCGATTGGTGGTTTGTGAATCAATCATATCAGGTTTGGCTTGTGTTGTCAACACTACTTACTGACTACCGAAGCAAAACCAAATTACTGCAATAATACCAACACAACCGATAGAAGCATAAATTGCCGTTAATTTTATGAGCATGAGCAGACACAACCTGGCATTTCATTGTATTCATCGGAATGATTTGGTGCATAGCAATTATTCGAAATTTGCTTCAATCGAAATTGTTTGAATTCGTTAGTTTCAATAAGATCTTGGCGAACCAACGAAACAAATGCTCTTTTTACTTTTGGGTTAGTATCACTAAAAGTATGCCAATCCTGATACTTAATAGCGAATCGCAAAAGACGAGCTTCTTCACTGGTCATGTTTGTTCTCCTTCGATACTTGAGGTCTATGAATTGATTGTATCATAAACCGAATTCAATTGCAAGAGGTTTAACCGATGTTGACTTCGAGAAGTTGTAATTCTGCCTTGGCTTCTTCTAGTTCTTTTGTTAATTGTCCAATTTTCGATTGTAAATGTTCTATATGCCATACTTTGCTTTTTTGTTGCAATTTTTGCATGATCTTATCGCCACGCTCTTGTATAATCGAAGATCCTAATTCCTTGGCAAATTCGACAATTTTATTCCTTGCAGTATCGCTAATTTTATTGAATGCTCCACCTTTGAAACATGAAAAATAATTGCAAGTAAACCCACCTTTTGCATTATGTTCAAAGGAAATACGCATACTATTAAAATTCACCCGATTGATAGTAACATCACTTTGATTTGTAAAATGAAATTTCAATCCGCCTTTTTCATCAAGTGTAAATTGAAGATGAAATGTCCCGAATGGTGTAACCTGTATGCTTTTGATAATATCTTCGGTCATTTCTGTTCTCCTCTTGTTTAGTGTTGTGCATTGATTATATCAGGTTGAAGGTTAGTTGTCAAGGGAAAAGGTTAATCTTTTTGAGATTGGCATTTACCTTTGCAAATAAAGCAGTATTTCAATTGCAAAGGTGTTGAAGAACCCCAAAAGGAAGAAGCTAATTGTACCCATGCAATCGTATTACTTTTTGGCTCGAGAGATTCTTTAATAACTGGCAACTGACTTAAGTACATATCCGGATTGCTCGCAATATCTTTCAAGCTTATCAATTTCAAATTGTGACATAGGTATGATGAAAGTGAAAGGTTGATCAATTTTAACATTGGCATTTTTCACCAAAGTATTGAATATATGGAGAAAACGAGGAATATCATCAATTTGAGATTTGTTTTCACTTATTATATATTCTTCTTGCATATTTATTTTTCCTTGGAATCGTTGAGTTATGAATCAAGTATACTATGTCCGAAGCAGAATGTCAACCCCTAAAAACTAACGAACTAACAAACCGATAGACTGCGAGGTACTGATTAGAACCCCTCTTGAATCGAATGTACCTGCCGATGATACTGAACCAAGTAATTGACCAGAAGCGTTGTATACATAACCACCTCTCTCGGTTGCCAGTATCACCCCTTTGTTGTCTCTTATATCAGCCATGCTTGGTGTTTACCTGCAAGCACAATACTACATCATTGAGGGTCGCTTGTAAGAATTCATTATCAGGCATATGCCCATGCCGAACATTAGCCAAAAGACATTCTACTGCCTGAAACACACCAGTATAGAATTCTTTGTCTGTTGGGATGGAAAGATCTAATGGTTCGGTCATGAAATTTCTCCTTGTTGTTAGTTCGTTGTTGTATCTATTATATCAGGTTGAAGATGATCTGTCAACTATTATCTTTCGTTAATCAGTAAAAATATGGTGCATCTGGAGGGAATCGAACCCCCATCTTCGAAATTAGAAGTTTCGTGCCTTATCCATTAGACCACAGACGCACAAATATGATCTTTAATCCTCTTTGCCTAATCGCATTGGTCAAGGTGTCAATGGCTTAGATGGCTTTCTTTTCCATTAGATTAGCAACCAGCATAAAAACCTGTGCAATAGGCATTTGTACCATTTTATCTTTCTTGGCATTATCAACTTGATCATACAACGTAATGAAAGCTTGTGCCACACAACCATTGATTTTTAAACCTTCAATTGTGGATAATCCATGAGCACCTTCGGTTGCCAAGACTCTCATGCGTTTGATTCTTTTTGGTTCTAATGCAAAAGTCTCTTGATTGATATAACTTCTGCGAGCTACATCCAATTTTTCTTGTATTCTTGGTTTAATGGGTGCAGAAGGTATCTGCTGACGCGGAATTTCTCTAACCTGTTGAATTGCAGGAGGGGATGAAAAACTCTTAATAAAACTTGACACTGCAGTAGGTAAACTTAACATTTCGCATCCCCCTTCAAAGTAATTCTATGTATTGATTATATCAGGTTGAAGAATACTTGTCAATTAGTCTAATGTTTAGAAAGACCTTCGATCTTCAATTCGTTAAGTATTCCATTCCTTTCAATGAGGATCTTTGCACCTCCTTCTATTGCCATTTCTATATAATTCGTTAAGGAAATTGCTCTACGTAAAGCATCTGTTTTAATGATGTTTTTTCTAGCAGCCAAAAGGGATAATGTTGCATAAGTCTTATTACTGAAAATGACTTTGACTTCTTTGTAATCTTGATCAACTATTGACATTCTGGTATTTCTCCTTGAAGGTGAGTTGGTGGGTTGGGAGAATTACGATATCTCAGCCTAGGCGTTAAAAGCGCCTTGCTCCTCCTTTGAGCTACCAACCCATGTAAGATTCTTGAAGCAAAAGGAGTGATTGTGTAGATGGCAACCAACCAAGTGTCTTTTGCTTCAAGAACTATATTCATTATATCAGTTTATTCAATTGGTGTCAATCTATGAAATGAGTGATTTTTGCAAAGATGCCAATTTAGCTTGTAACTGTTCAATTTCTTGACGAATAGCCACTTGATTAGCCATATTAGAATTCTTTTTGGTTTGTTCCATAATACTGTTTTGTTCTGCTTTGAAAGTTTCAATAGCTTGATTCTTTACTTGTGTGATAATTTGTTCTGGTATATCGCCTGCGTGGTAATTCTGATTAAATTCGATAATACCTTCGTCGATATCTCTGTACAAAAAACAACCTACAATTATACCTTCAAAAGGTTGTCCGATATGTATAATTGCACTAATCAATTCTTCTTCTGCATAAAATTCAACTACAGAATTAAAATTCAAACTATGTCCCATGAGGTGTGAAACAGGTTCTTGTGAATACATATATATTGTTTCTCCGAAAGCAGTGTGTTGAATAAATTATATCATAAAGCAGGTTTGGTTATCAATCATTATCCTCTGTAAAGTTATCCTCTTCCTCTTGTCTGCTTCGTAAAGATTATGTGTTTTACATTAGAAGGAGTTCAAAACCAACTCTGTCCTATACATCAGAAAAATTATTGGATGAGATAGTTGACTGGATAGATTGAATCTGATATAATTAGTTCATCACTTCATCACTTAATCAGAGGAGTTTCCTATGGATGCTTTTGTCAAGATTTATTTTCCTGCCCAGTCTAAGATCAGTAATTTTCCTCATTTTCGCACTATAAATGAGTATGAATTTGTATCATTCTTGTCAAGTGTCTTTGACGAGAAAGCAATCCCTTATTTTTACAAATGTTCGTCGAAAGCAATTCAACCTCATATCCTGGAATTTATTTCCACAAGAGGCTTAGAATTGGACAATTTCATCTCTTTGCTCTTAAATACTTATCAAGAAATTAACCCCGATTTGACAGAAAAGATATGGGTAGTACAAACAGAAGCAGAAATTCAAAGTAGGTGAGATAGGTGAGATAGTTGACAACGAACAGTCAAACTGATATAATAGATTAACCAAACCAATTTAAGGAGATGCGAACATGCAACAACCAAAAGATTCCTTCGATCAGGTTTTTGAAGCACCAATAAAAGCAGTGCTTTGCAATGTCATTATTCGATCCTTTCTATTTGGGGTCTTAGTGACAGCCATCCCATTTTTACTTTATATACATAATAAGGGATAGAAATAGAAGATGAAAGGGTGTTTGATATTGGGGTGTTTCTTGTCCATCCTAAGCCCTGCAAATGCCCAAGAAACCTATACCAGTTTTAGTGTTACTGTGGTAGTTGTTGATGCCAAACCGATGATAGACACATCCACATCACAACAAGTCAAGATTCGACAAGATGTGATTGACAACTACCACCCTATCGTTTATACTAACACAAACACAGTAACAGTGAATTTTTAGGAGGATTCAAAAATGTATTATGAAGCGATCCGAAACCTCTATGTATCATATCACATTCTCAATGCAACCTCAATTGCAGCAACAGAAGAACAGATTGCAGCAGGGGTGGTAGATTTTCCTGAAGAAATGATTCCTCAGCTCTATCAATTGTTAACATTTACCACTTTACCTACCGTAAGCGACCTGTGCGAAAGAGCAGATAACTTGGTAGATTTCATCAATGATTATATTTTGGAGCATGAGGAAATTACACATGTAATGATCAATCCTCCGGCGTTCTTCACACTTTATCTCGCAAAAGAATTGGAGTATCTGGATCGGGATATTAATGTAGTATATCCATTTTCGCATTGGGTATATGACAAAGTAATACTTCCTGATAGTAGTAACAAAGAAACAATGAACAGAGAAGAGGGTTTTGTAGGATTCAAATTGGTTGGTATATAACAAACTTTGCAATGATGTAGTTGACTTTCGCTAGTAGAATTGGTATAATAAACCCACACCACCAAACGAAGGAGAAAACATGATATACCAAGCCATTCAAACCAAGTTTTTTGGTCCTAACAATTCCAAAGGTGATCGGATCAAGGTTTCATCCCAAGCGAAAACCAAATGGGTTGGATGGGATTATGGTTTAGGAATTGATGAGAATCATCGTTCGGCTGCCTTGGAGTTGATTCAAGAATTGGGTTGGGTTGGTGAAAATTATGGTTCGCCTATTGGTGGATGCCTCAAAGATGGCTCTTATGTTTGGGTTTTACCACCTAAAGAATAGAATTGATGTACTTGACACCTATCAACTTTTGAAGGAGAGAATCATATGAAGTATCCTGAAGTAGTCATTCGCCGTGGCATTTACGGACCGAAACAAAATCAACTTTTCATGGAATTCCTTACAAAAAAAATGGAAGAGAACTATGATATCATGGAAAAAACTTTAAGTGATGGAACTGTATTTCACGAAATTTCAGTAAAAGATGACGCGCCGAATAATTTTCTACAATTAAAAGAAGATATGGAATATGTCATTTAAACCTGTTGACAAACCCCATTCGATCTGATATGATGGATTCACAAGGAGGTGCTGTCGATCATGCGAAGGAACGAAACAAAGTCCAGAAGCCTCGTAGCATTAGCAGAATCACTGGGTTGGTTAGCATACAGCCAATCAGGTTCTCATGCAAAGTACAAACATGAGACTTTCGGCACCTGCATCATCCCTGTTCATTCGACCAATGCCATAGGCAAAGGTTTGAGTGTCAAGATAACAAAAATTTTACAAGGAGTATACGCATGATCGGTTTGGTTTTTGGATTCTTAGCTTGCTTTTCACTCGGATTGGCACAAGCTTTACAATTACCCAGGGTGGAAGGAATTGATTCAATGGGTTTAATTTCGGTTGCATATCAAGGTGAAGTTTATCATATGACAGTAGGAGATCAATTGGACGGCTTGACCATTGTTGCTATTGTTGGACATGAAGTAATTGCTCGGCAAGGCAACAATACTTTACAAGATTATCACTTTTAGAGGCTGACAGGTGTGGGTGGTTATGGTATAATTGGTATATAATCACCTGCCAATAACAAGGGGCAATGAACATGAATAAGGAAACTATCAAGCTGAACCAGCAATTGTCTAACACATTCGGTATGAACACCTTGGCACACGATATCATCAAAGGCAAAGAACCTTCTGCCGATGAATTGGAAGCATTAGCATCCTCTTACATAGAGCTTCGCGAAATTGCTTGGTCTGTAGTCACACAAGGAAAAACGATATGAAGCTTAACATCGAATTAGCCAAAGCGATGCTTGTTGCCTCCCATGATTATGGCTATTATCGGATGAATGCAACAGTTATGAATTGGTTAAAGCATAAAGATCCTGTTTTAGCTTCCAACAATGGAACCCCTATTTTTAGGGATGCTTGGCATATTCGTCAACAATCTTACTATCAAGAAATTGTATGGATGGCAGAAAAACGAAACTTTAAAAGAATCAACTAAAAAAACCTATTGATAACGAACCTCAAATGTGGTACCATTAGTTCATAAGCTTCACTAACAACAAGGAGAACGAACATGCTGACTCTTGATGTTGATATTCAAAACATGTCATATCCACAAATTGCTTACCTGATTCGTGCTTCTTGGCATAACAAAAAAGGTGAAAGTACAATCAATTATGCAGCGAACCCATACCTTGACGCTATGGGTTCTTTGACTAACGAAGGATTTGGTCAAGATTCTGCAAAGAGCATCATACTGTACTTTCTATCGAATGCTTCAGGCTACCGAGGAGAGGTAGCCAAAATTGTTAAGGCAGAGTTAAAGAAACGTGCTGCTTGACTCGCATTTCGGTCTATGATATACTTAATTCATAGACCTCACCGATTGAAGGAGTACTACACTATGGAACTCAATGGCATCATCACTTTCGTCTTGTCCATTCTGGGAATGTATGGTATTCTCTCCTATGGTGCTGCCTTAATTGTTTTGGGTCCCGAGGAGGATTCATGGAAAACACAAAAAATACAAATACAAAAAAAACACGGAAAATGGAAAGGGTTTTAGGGTTGACAGGTTGGGTTTATTGTGGTATGATGTTAGTGTAGTTAGTGATTCATAACTCGCCGATTCGAAGGAGTTCCAACATGAACGATCGTCAATTGCGTGATATCTGTAATGGTGTGATTGACGATCGTTTTGCTGCAGATTCTGAATGGAATGCAAAGGTTGTGCGGTGCGGTTTCGATACATGGGTGTTCAATCCGAAGCATCGCGTTGAGTACACACCAATAATGCAGACAACCAAAAAGACTTGGGGATGGATCGAATCCATTCTAACAGGTGTGTTGATTGGCGGTATGATTGCGATTGGGATGTTGGTTTACAAATAGGGATTGACAAACATTTCGGTCTATGATAGAATTAATTCATAGACCTCACCACTCAAAGGAGAGATTCATATGAGCAAGGTCATTGGTTCGAGCATCGGGTACAACAACAAAAATGGGCATGGATTGTCCAATAGGTGCACTTATTGCAATCTTGACAATGTGGGCGGCGACCACGATTGTGAAGATTATGCAAAGGACCTGGAATTGGCATTTGAGAGAGATAACCTTCCAGAGCCTAGCCCTTGGTCACTAGCTACATTTCATGGGCTCACTGCCCATGATCGTCAATACGTCTGAAACTTCAATTATTAAGGGATCGTAATGATCCCTTTTTCTTTGTCAAATTGTCTTTACATGAAATTGATATAGGAATTGTTGACATTATTATGCAAATGTGATATAATTAAAGGTCGGGGGTCGGGGCGTGGGTTGCATTGTAAATGAATCTTTACATTGTGAATAAGGGGCAGGGCGTCAATTACAAACAACCCAAAATCTCCTAGAAAAAATATTAAATTTGCTTTTCTTATATTCAAGTTTTCAAAAAATACTAAGAACAATTTTACCTAGAAAAATTAATTTTATTCATCAGACCTCACATTCGTTCGGGGCTTCGCCGATTGACTTCAGATTGAAAAAGACTTCGACCATCCCCTTGACATTGTTCCGATCTCATGATACGATATGTTCAGAACAGGAGATCTTCATGTTTGAAACTATAAAGAACATTTTTAAATCTATTCATATTTTTCACGATTGGGAGTATGAAAAACCATGCAAAGGTTATGCAAATTATAATAATAATCTAACTGGAAAACAATTCCAAATAGAAACAATGGTGCAAATTAAAAGATGTCGAAAATGTAATAAAGCTGAAATAATATCATGTTCTTAAGATGAAGACAATAAGAAAATGGGGAGGATACTGCTCATCCACTCTTTAAAATCGTCCTTCCTAAAATACCAGAAAAAATATTCCTAGAAAAATAAACATCCAAACAAAAGTATATTTATGCACCTAAATATTAATTTTATGCAAAGATAAGTGGTTTCAGGTCGAAATTATTCATTTTTCTCCGGAGTTTTTATAATAATTTCGGGAAAATAATGAATAATCTTACATTATATCTTCAATTGGTTTTCCTAACCACCTCCATGCACTTTTATAATGAGAACCTTCTACTACCACTCCAAAAGTTCGATGTAATTTACCATGAAAATACCAACTTTTACCATCATTATTCCTACCAATAAGTGCTGGTAAATCATCATCGCGATGTAATTTGTTATGATCATCATGCCATCTTTGATTGCCTGATTCATCAATTATGCAATTATTCATCGTTTATCACATTTCCCAACCAGGTCCACAATGGTTGAGTGAATATCGAACAATTAATCCCAAAAGTTCGATGTCTTTTACCATGAAAATACCAACAATTCACATTACCAATCCAAACTATTGCTGGCAAATCATTATCGCGATGGAATTTTCCTTTATCATCATACCAATACTTGTCACCATTATCAAAAATTTCAGGATTATTCATCTTTGATCACTTTATCTAACCAATTCCATGTGATATAATCCTCAGTTGATGGCCCGAAAGTACGATGTATTTTTCCATGAAACCACCAATATTTGGAACCACAACAACTTATCCATGCAGGTAAATCGCCATCTCGATGAAGCAATTGTTGATAATCTTTCCAATACTTTGTACCAAAGTCATCAATTTCAGGATTATTCATGATTTTGTTTTAATTGTTTTTGCAATGCATTACTATGGTGATACATGTTCTAATCCGATTCTTCCAGGATATCATCATAAAGTGAAGCAGTCAGAATATAGCATGTTTGTTGGTTTATTTCGAGATGTTGTTGAGGATTTATTGTAGTAATAGTCATAGTTCGGAAGTGAGCCCCGTCCCGACACATCGTGTGCTCGGGATTGCAAAGCTTGCACCTTTTTCCTGTACTTGCCTCACGCTATTGCGATCCGACAGGTTCCTGCTTCATCGAACTAAGTTTCGTTCTGGTACGCCGACCAGAACCAGCGCTTAACTCTCCACAGGCTTCAACCGAGATCCTCCCGGCAGTTTCTAAATTATATGATGCATTCACATCGCGATCATGCAAAGTCTGACAATTATCGCACTGCCATTCCCTGTCACCTAAAGTTAAATTTTCATTTAACTCATCACAATAAAAACACATTTTTGACGAAGGAAAAAATTGATCTACTATAAATATCTGGCAACCATAAATTGGTGCCTTATATTCCAATTGACGACGAAATTCCCCAAAACCAACATCATTTATCACTCGTGATAACTTGCGATTCTTCTTCATACCAGAAACATTGAGATCTTCAATTGCAATGCAACTGAAATTCTTCAAGAGATATGAAGTAATTTGATGCAATGTATCCTTGCGAATATTGGCTATTTTCGCATAAACTATTTGTATTAATTGCTTAACTTTCTGGAAATTTTTTGCTTCTCGCAAAACTTTTCCGAGCATGTTGTTAATGGTCTTTTCAGAAGCATCAGGATGTTGCTGTCGCAACATGACCTTCTTGGTTTCAATTTTACGCGACATACTCTTGTTCAAACGACGCAATTTTTTCAAATTGCTTTGCAAAGGTTTAGGATTATCGAATTTTTCACCTGTACTCAAGGTGGCTAAGGTTTTAATTCCCAGGTCAGCACCAACATAATCAATCCGATTTTGGTTTTCAATCGAAATAATATCTGGCATTTGCACTGAAATGCTGATAAACCATCTGTTTGCCATTCGCGAAACAGTGGCTGACATAATTTTACCCACAAAACGTAGTTCTTGGTGCATTCGCACCCATCCTAGTCTTGGAATATAAACTTTTTTACCATCAACTTTCAGTTGGGAATTTGGGATATAGAAGGAATCTTTACACCGACCTTTCTTTTTGAATTGAGGATAGCCAACTTTATCTTTTCGTTTCCCTGATTGGGAATCGAAGAAGTTTTGGAAAGCTTTCCCAGTGTTTTTGATACCCTTTTGAGGAGCAGTATTGAGAACATCTTGCATCCAGGGAAATTCTTTCCCTTTAATCGCATTGAAAGCTTTATCAATCATGTTGATGTTGGGATTGAATCCAGCTTTATAGAGTTCATTCCAGGTTGCAAGAGCCCAATTGGAGGCAAACCGACTGCATCCACAAGCTTTTTTACAAAAAGATTCTTGTGAATTGTTCAGATCGAGTTCGATTTTGTGTGCTAGGGTGATCATGGTTCGGTTACCTCCTTTCGATATCATTATAACATATTTTTGCTAAAAGTCAATAGACTTTATCAAAAAAACTGCAAGTTTTGCACTTGGGGCTCTGGATAAGGGGTCCCGTGCGCCCAGAGGGCTTGGAATATACAGGTTTCATCGAGTTTTGACCAAGGTCAAAAGTCATTTCACCCTATTCCCTCGGTCTACGACCTTGCAACCGGGTCGTTCGCGTCCATGCTCACTACCATTGAATCCTGTTTGTAATATTTATTAATATGTTTCTAGGGAAATTTGATAGCGATCTTTTGCATCAATAATAATATAAAAATAATTATAATTAGGGTAATTTGATTCTTGTTGATGGTAGCAGTACATGCATAATGGATCTTTGCAGGGATATTCTTTATTTTCCATATTTATCACTATCTCTTTCATCTGGTAAAAAATTGGGATCTTCAAGTAAGGATTGAAAATCGTTGTATATTATTGTATTGCAATTTTGTATGCACATGGAAATATTTTTATTTTCTTCAAAGGAAAACGTGCCGACATAATCACGAGAATTAAAAGCATATATTTCGTGTGGTTTTATCAAATGAGACACTTTGAAAAACAAATCGTCAACAAAGAAATTTCGTCTATTGAAGAACCATTCAATTTTTTTATAAATTTTCGGATGAATAAGGATATTTTTGTTATTTGTATTGTAAATATCCATAGACAAATTGTGGTACATTCTTTCAATTATTTGCAGGATATTGGTAGTTAAATCTTCTGGTGTAATCTTTTTAAAATATTGTTGACCAAATTGTAACATATTTATGAAAATTTTATCTAAATCTTCCAAAGATATATTCATTTTGTTGATTAATGGAAATTCAAATACATAAGGTTTTTCATGAAATTCAAATTTAAAATTTTTACAAAGTACAATTATATTACTTTCGTATGAATTTTGATAAAAATGATATGTACTATTTAGGAGGAATTGAATGTTGCGATGTTTTAAGAAAAAGTAAGGGAGTGAATTTTCAAGAGTGGGTTGTGGTAATTGATATTGATTAGAATGTTCTTTATTTTGCATCATTATTTTCCGGGAAAAGCATATCCAATTCATTTTCAAATACTTGAACGTTTTGGTCCTATTTTTGTCGTTGTTTCAATCCTTGATAGTCGATATAAGAACTAATTGCAAGCATGGTAAAACAAAATGAAGCTGTTGCAACAATAACAGACCAAGGAGATGGTAATAAACTTATTAAAGATATACAGAATGTGATTATAAGGAATGTGATTATAATAATTGCAAAGATGATTATAATAATTGCAAAGAGTTTTACATTTTTCATAATAACTTTTTTAAGTAATGGATCCATGCAACCCTCTATAAGAAACAATAGCAAGAATTGATTAATTTCCCCATGCAGGGATATAAAGAGAATGAGCTATATTCATGGCAACAACAAGGAGCATCAAGAAAAACAGAAATGCAAACCAAAGAAAAGATTTCTTGATGAACCAATATAAAATGGTTATGGACAAAACAACACCTAGGATGGTTGATAAAACTAACATAGTAATCCTTCTTTCTTGAAGTGATTATATCATGGAATTGGAATGAAGTCAATTTTAAGTTTTTCATGTGACATTATAAGTTTTCACTTTTTGGGAATCGTACAAACATATGTTTCCATTGTACTAATGTGAAGTCTTTATTTCTTTCACAGAACCAATTGCCAAATTCTGGTAAATTATATCCTATTTTATCTTTAACTTTTTGGATTTCTAAATCAAAAACTTTTAGATATTCCATAAAATCAATAACAGTAGAAAATTTTAATTCTTCTTCATCATTTGTTTCTGTATCATGTTTATTAAATTGAGTCCAATAATCTTTTGCAATTTCATCATATATTATGCTTTCTTTTTCAATTAATTTTTGTATATTTTCAAAAGATAAATCTCCATTATAATTTAAAATTGTGTCAACATAAGAACTGTCATCTGGACATTCACCATGTAAAGTTTCTACAACGATAAGCATAATAATATTCTTTCTGAAAAGTTTTTCTTGCTTCAATTATATCACAGTTTACATGAAAGTCAAGTGCATTAGAACTTTACATTGATTTATCTGTAAAAAGGATGAAGATTTTTCTTCTTAATTTTCTTCTTCTGGTGGAATAAAAATCAAAGACTCATCAAGTGTTTTATATATAGGTGGTGTATTTTGCCAATAAAGATAATTATTGATATATTTACTCAAGATTGAAACTTGTTCTTTTAAGGATTTGATTTCTTGTTGCGTTAAATATTTGGCATGTTCTTTAGCTTCTTTTTTGCTTCTAAAAATGGGCATATTACATGTGTGAATAACAGAAGAAGTCAGCCACTCGATAGACCCATCTTTATGTGTAACACTGCGATATGGTGCATTGGCAGTCGTAAGGGCTTCATAACCATCTCCATCCTCGCAATCTCCTATAATTTTGATTTGAATGACTTCTGGAACTACTGTATCTCCTGTTTTGGCAGTGTAAACCAGATCTCCAGGTTGAAGTTTGAGATTTTCTCTTTGATATTTTGTTCTATTTTTGAAAGGATTCATATCCACTCCTTGTTTTGTTTTTATTATAACACACTATGAAGTACAAGTCAATAGGATTTGTAAGTTTTTTTGAATATAAAGCACTTGACTTTTGAAAATTTTGTGATATAATAATGATATGTTGCTTTTCAGGAAGGGATTAGAATAGTGATAATTCATATAAT
>Ga0116228_10000346_pt1 | contig 34509 bp, 23 predicted proteins | sample S1TSphfallax_2_FD_89694 | JGI IMG/M metagenome (GOLD analysis project Ga0116228, IMG submission 89694) | Host-associated microbial communities from peat moss isolated from Minnesota, USA - S1T2_Fc - Sphagnum fallax MG | ecosystem: Host-associated > Plants > Peat moss > Unclassified | place... | reverse complement strand
TTTTTTAGGTTGCATAGAAGTTCGGCTTAGGCAAGATAATTTGCTTCAGCCTTTCTTGGAAGCTCCATTTAGGGTTGAAGCCAACTTCTTTGTGTTCAACCTCCAACCTTCAGCATCGAAAGTTGGAGCCAGAGCTCAAAATTTTTTATGATTGGCATGTCTTGGAACTTCCAAGGTTGGAGCTCGGAAGCTCCAACAAGGCCCAAAGCAAAAAAATTTACATTTGGCCTCCAACTTTCAACACCAAAAGTTTGGAGGTTGATTGTAAAAAAATTTGTGTTCAGCCATTTTTACATGTGTTGAGGAGTGGCCAAGTGCAAAAAAATGTGTTCAACCTCCAACTTTTGACATTGAAAGTTGGAAGTCGATTGCATTTTTTTGCACTCAACCTTTCATGGATCCCTCAAGCAACGTGTTTGGGAGCTCCATGAGAGGCCGAGGCAAATTTTGTTCTTTGGCCTCTCATAGAAGTCTCGAGCTTTGTGCTTAAGGGCTCCATGAGAGGTCGGTCAAAAAAAATAAAAATTGGCCTCTAACTTTTGGCGTTGAAAGTTAGAGGTTGAACAAAACAATTTTGCACTTAGCCTCTCATGGAGCTCTTGAGCTTCATGCTCAAGTACTCCATAAGAGGCCAAGTGGAAAATGTTATTACTCAACTTCCAACTTTTAGTGCCAAAAGTTAGAGGCTGAGCAAAGAAATTTTATTTCAAGCTCTCCTAAAAACATGAGCTCCCAAGCTTGGAGCTTCAAAATGTGCATAAATTTCCTCAAATTTGTTTCTTGAATGCATTTCATGATTCTTATTTAACCATGTTTCCCTTATTTCTTCGTTTTACATAGTTGTGTCGATACCGGGAGTCCATCGACAAAGGTATGTTTGACTTTTTCTTTTACATTCTTTTCTCAAATTATGCATCTTACTTTCTTTCTCATTTCATTCTCTCCTACATGTTCCTCCATCTTTGGAAGGTGCTAAGTTGATTAAACAAAGGCTACCGAAAGAGGATTCCAAGGAGGTATTTTCACTTTTCACAAGTCTTCATGATATTCATGTTTTAATAATTTTTGTATTCCTCAAGTAATTTTGTCCCCGCTTGTTTACAAATGCAGAACTTTAACTCACAACAAGGCATAGAAATGGATGTCCATGAATCTCAATTTGTGCCGAAAATGACCTCTACACAAATACTTATTATGCAATTTTTCTTTTGAAAAATTTGCATCTTGTTCCTCCTTTTTTTATTCTTGTGAATTGTTTCCAATGTAATCTAACTTCATCATGACCTTGTCTACTCAAGAGCTTGGCTTGAATTTTGGGCCTTTTACACAATTGGAGGCAATTAATACAATTGGAGACAAGGAAATCTTCTAGGTCTAAATGGAGCATAAGGTCAAGATAGTCGAGGTGTTGGGAGAGGCTTTGTTCATCCCAAAACCGAGGCTTGGATGAACATGCCCCTCTATTGCATGATATCCATGCCGATTGTGATGCCAACCCTTAAAATCAATACGTTCAAGATGGAACAAGCATTCCAAATTGGCTATCGAGAAGGTGACAAGGTTTTATATGTCTCTCCCAGAAACTAGCAAGGAGAGGAGGTATTTGTTGCAGATCACATCCATGAATGGGAAGAATATGAATGCATCACTTGAAGAGGGGCTAAATAGAAATGAAAATCTATAAAAGCTCAATGGGAGAATGTTCTATGTCTAGGACGACAACCATCAACTATAAGCATGGATGTCTTATATTTTTTAAGTTCATTCAAATGACCTCTCTTGGCACATTGTAATGGATTCCATCATGCTCAATATGCAAGAGGGCTTCGTCCACCTCCTCACTACAATGATAGATTTGAACAAATAAGATTCAAAATAAACATTATGGATTTCAAACTTCCTATTCCTTCTTCTGATTAAACTATTTTCTTTATGTTCCTTGCTTTGTGCAATGTTGTTGAAATTCTCTATCAATTTTGTTTCAACCCCCTAGGTTTGTTGAATTTGATCACATGAAGCCTAGTCTAGTGCATGATTTCTTCCACATTTAGAACATTGACATGATTCCATTGGTCAAGTTCAAGGATGTGATCAGTCCCAATGTCTACAAAAAATGTGAAAACAAGTCAAGGATGACTTGGTATTCTTTAATGCAAGAGAGTTTTTTTATTATTATACAAGGTTTGATTCTTGCCTAGTCAACCCATTTGAATTTGTCAATTTTTTCTGATTAAAACATGTAATTTATAAAAATCATTTTTTCTTGGTGCAGCATGAGCTTTCGATTATTGTGGATGTTGCCATGCACCTTCATTATAAGGAAGTTTTGAATGAAAAATTGAAATCACCTTCAAGACTATAGGCATTAATGGACAAGGCAATGGATTAAGTTTGGAAAGATCATACTTCCAACAAATCAATAAATCTAGAATATTAATAAGTTAAAGATTGGTGTTGATTGCACTTTGATGAAATTAAAAGGATGTAGGTAGCTTGTGACAATGGAGGCCCAAACACTTTTTGATTTTAGTGTATTAGCATGTTTCATTGACAAGGAGCTTATGTGACAATACAAATTGGCTCTAGTGAAAAAGTGCACACAAATGCCAGTTGAGGTCATTGGGTCAAAGACTTTCATGAAGACTAGTCACACATGAAACCAAACCATTAAATGTTACCATTGGTTTTCACACTAGCAAGGTTGTTTTCAATATCATTTCATCTCCAAAAAAATTTATTGTCATTGAATTGTCTTGGTTTACTTCACATAATCCATGAGTGGATTGACATACGAGAAGTTTTCATTTTGAAACACCACAACACAAGGCCATGGAGTGTGGAACTTTTTTTAGAAACATGCATGGCAAACATCAAGATTGGATCTATCAAGTAACTAGAAACAAGCATGGGGATGAATGCATGCAAAATTTGAAGCAAAAAGAAAACTTTGAAAGTATAAGCAGGCCTAAGTGCCCCAAGCCTTTGCTTCTTAGAGCAAGAGTTTTCATGAAGGTTGCCAAGAGTGGAGATGCATTCTTGATTTACACTCTCCCTTCATTAGATAGATGTTGAGCCACATCCACATGAGATTTTTTCCAACTACTAAAAATTCAAGGATGTGTTTGAAAAGAAAAATGCATACACATGTTTTAAATACATTAACATTACAATAAACAAAATTTCATATCTTGTTTTCACAAGTGAAAATTGGAATTCAATTAATGATAAAATGTTATTACTTGTATAAAACAATATTCAAAATATCGCTAGTGGCTAAACATTATTATTGTCAATGAATATGTTTTGCATTTCCAAATTTCTATTCAACAAAATCACATATAAAACCTTTTCCTCGTGACATACAAAGTATAATTTTAAAATCATGTATGTGTGTGCAAGTTTGGTTGAAAAAGAATTGATGTTTATTGGTTTTTCCATGTGTAACATAAACATCCTACCTCCCTTGGACCAACTTTTGTTCTGAGAATAACACAAGTTTACAAATTTCCAAAGATCCTTTCTTTAAGCTCTTTTGTCGCTTCATTTTCCAAGTTTAGTGATTATTGCCACCATCGCCATACAAGCCATTCTTGTCTTCAAACCTAAACCCTACATTCCATTGTCATCCCTTCATCAAGGCTTGTGGACCTCTTTATTGTTTTTTATGCTTGCTTTTTGTTTTGTTTAATCAAATACTTAGAGAAATTTCCCAATGTATTTGGATGGCACCTTATACAGATTAATAATGCCTCCCCAAAAATAAGAAGCACGTTAGACCTACAAGAGGCCTTTTAGACTTGGAGTGGGAATAAGAAGCATAAGGTGTGTTTTAGTCCCACCACCTTGTGTTTCATGTATGTTTATGCTTATGATAATATTCATCGTATGCTTTGCAATGAGTAAGGCCTTTCTCAAACTTCCCAAATGGAACAATGTTGAGCATGAAGAAAATGCTCATCACACTATTATACCATCATGGATTTCACAACTGCAAATTAAGTGATCAACAACATAAGATGGGTGTCAATGATGATTGATTTATGTTCTCACCAGCACTATTGCTTGCCATTCAACAAATGACTTGCTTCTGCTTGTATCACTTCCCACGCAGCTTGGACATGTTGTAACTCTGTGTGAGTTGCTCCCACCGCAAAACGCACTGTGTATATGCCTGATAATTCCTGTTCCAGAGTGCGCACACACACATTGTACCACCAACTATATATCAAGCTTCCCAGGCCATCAGGTTCATATGTAAAGAGTATAAATGCACAAACCCAATTTTGTCTCTATCATTAGTTCCACATACTGCACTCATGTCCCACTCCCACTGTCTGATCACTCAGATAGTCTCCTAAGGTCTCCTCATTGATGCAGTCTTTTCCTTTTACCAATGACAAAAGATGTCTCTCAAAATATGTTCCATACAAATTGATCCTAAGTTTTTCTAATTTTGTGACCAATGAAGTATGTCTGAAGTTTTACCGTATGTGTAACAAGGATGTTGCCTTTTCTGTTCAGAGCATCCACAAGCTTTGAATTCAAACTGTTGCTGTTGTCCTGGCTACCAGGAAGAGTCCTGAGGCGGAAGCAGACCAGTGAAAAAGTCATAGGTGCCATAACCTGCACCTCAAAAGAGACACACCAACTTTTCCATAAGAGCATTTATTCTACTTATCAGATTCACATAACTTTATCCATGTGAATCAAGTAGAGCTGCAAGAGAACATGAAAAGGACTTCATATATTCCAATACATTTGGAGGTGCTTTTGGTGTGTGCTTTGGTGTTGCCAAGAGGGTCATGGATTTGGACCATTCAAACAACTAGTTGTTCAGTCAGAAAAAAGTACCTCAAATCTGGAATCTGCCCGGACAAGACTTTCAAAGTGCTTGGCTGAGCTCACATGACTCCTGATGAATGACTGCAGTCCTGATGTGCCATACAGACGCATGACCATCCATAGCTTTAGAGCTCTGCATTCATGGAGACAAACCTTCAGAGACACATAAATTAAAGAATCTTGCTCTTTTGGTCAAGCCAAACTCATACAAACCAAGGAGAGAGAAACAGTGGCTTCATGGATAAAATCATGCGGTAATAGCTTGAGACCTACAACACAGACCTAAACCGACGACCTAATGGGATTTGCCAGTCCTTGTAATCCACCACCAAGTTGTTGTCTGTTGCTTCATTTCGCAGGAACACGGGCTTGTTTGAGAGAGCTGCAAGAAGGAATTCTGAGTCCTGCTTACAAAATGCCAATCTCAGATTGTGACTTATGATATACAAACCAGAAACCAAAGACCATTGGTCCCCAAAGACCTGCGACATCAAATCTAGGGCATTTTGACAATAAATTACTGTGTCAGTGTTTCATGCAACATATAAGAAAGACTTGATCTGCAATGAAATGACATAGGCTACTGGTGAGGTGCACCTTCATCCATAGAGTAGAGCAATCAAAGTTTGTAAGCAACCACTTATGAGGGTTCATGTTATAAGAGTCCGCCTTTTCAACACCATTCAAATAGTGCCGGAATTCTGGGCAGATGCATGCGTTTCCCGCATATGCAGCATCAATATGGTACCACATCCCATACTCCTGCCATCGCCAATAAATCAACCACCCACAATGGCTAACCTTATCAGTGTTGCACATCCCCCTTATGGAAAATGTTTGTCTACAGGCCACTTGGAAAGTAAGTATATGTGAGTCATGAGAATATATCAGCAAATTACATACCTTAGCAATGTCTCCGAGTTCCTCTAATGGATCTACAGCTGCTGATGATGTAGTCCCAAGCTGCACATTGCATCCAGAATCCTCTACAGGTTAGACCTCAAGTTCAGAGCTCACCAAGCTATTGATGAAGCAAAACCCATGCCAATCAGATAATTATTGGAACCTGATTTGGATATTTAAAAAATTGCTGAGGACAGATGAGGAGCTTTGAGATTGATCAGTACCGTTCCACAGAGGAAGAATGGAATAAGACCGGCCTCAACATCCGTGGCTATAGCTTTTCTGACTACTGCTGGGGACAAGGCAAAGTTGGTGGATGCATCTGTCGGCAGAGGCCGGAAGTTTTCTGTAGCAATACTAGCTACCTGTACATTGTGCAATCCACAAAAAAACATGAATGAAGACCAGTCACTTTCTATCCAATGGAGACAGGATACCATGAGAGAATGATCCATGGTTTCTATGCCAAAAAAGCATGCACCTAACATGCTGTAGTAACACAGCAGTTCTGCAGAATTGAGACAGGAAGTATTTTGGGTGGGTGCTTCTATGCCAAGAGATTTGGTACCTGGCATGCTTTAATAACACAAGAGTGTGTTTGATCAGAAGAGTAGACCACGAGTTTACTCAATGCTTCTGCCTCTGACATACCCTGTGCAGCAGAGCTCACTTGTTTTAAGGCACGCTTGCGTGCTGCCAACATCACTACCAGAACTGCCTCACTAGCAGTGCCTTGAATTACTCCGCCACCCTTTCCTGCAATTATAAAAAATCGAGTTCTTTTAGCAGAAAAATAATCCACAAAAAAAAAGTTGGCTGGAGAATCTACCTGATTGACTGCACAAGCTCAGCATGTGGTAGCAACAAAATGTACCAAATTTGGCAGGTACTGCATAGTGTTGTGCAACACTGCACATTCATCAGAGTATGTAGAATTGGTGGGCATTTACCAGAAGTTGAAAGAAATTCCTCAGGAAGATGCAAGAGTTTGCCAAGCCAGTCCAATACAATCGTTTCCAGTTCTGTCGCTGCGGGGGACGTGATCCAGCTAAACCCATTAACATTGAGGCCCCCACAGAGCATCTCCCCCAACATTCCAGCTGTGCTCACATTGCATGGGTAGTAGCCGAAAAACTTGGGACTTTGCCAGTGCGTGAGACCAGGCAAGATCTTGCTCCACAAATCTGCATGCAAATAGAAAACAGATGATAAGCGTACCAGGAAGCCAATTTATGGAAAACCCTAAAATAGTTCCATCTCAAAAGGGTTGGCTGGGTCATCTTGAAGCTTTACCAGCAAAGACATCCTCAACTGTCTCCGGCTCTGCTGGTGCACTATCTGGCAACAATGGCCGCAAATAACCAGGCTGTATCAACACCCACTGATGTTCTCATGAGAGAAAGGACACACTGCTGCAAGATTGGTAATAAAACCTTTGACATATCCATTGAGGTCAGTCAGGTGCTGGTGTGCAATTTTGTGAAATCAACACACAAGAAATGAGAGGAATTTTCAAAAAAAATGCAAATGTTGAAAACTATTGTAATTTGCAAAGAAAATTCAAGAACGGCACAAAAGAGGATAGGAAAAAGGGAAAGGGGAGAACAAATTTTTTTTTTTTTAAAAAAAATCTCACCTTCACTTGGCTACGCACAGGAAAGCTCTCAATGTCACGATGATAATCTGCAACAAAATCCACCATTTGGTGTGCATGTTTTCTGAATTCTTCCACATCCAAGGGCTTGCTCAACCTTGATCCTTCCCCTGCTTCGCTTCCCCTACCATCATCAAAATCACCCAAACCCAAAAAATAAAAATAAAATGGTCACCAAATGCAAGGAACAACAAGAATTGGGCGAAGCAACTCCTACAATCCACTACCTTGAAACTCCTTGTAAAAAAATGACACAATTCACAAACTTCAAATCAAACAAAGGACTTCAAACTCTGGCACTCATAAATTAGTGTAGCTCAAATTCCCACCCATCTCTAGTCACAACTTAATCAACTAGCTGCAAACCACAAGAAAAAAAAGCAACAACTTACATTTTTTCCAAGAAGGAGGAGGAGAAGGTTGATCACAAAGGGAGTTTGCTGCTGCTGCTGCTGCTGCTCTTGTGAATCTCCTTCTGTAGCTGATACTGTATCCTTAGCAAAGCTCATGAAAATGAAAATAACATTGCATATTATAAATAAATATATTCATTTTTTTTAGTGAAAATTTTAGGCACAAAAAAAATCCAATTTACTCTATTAAAAGAATTCCCAATTTTTTTTTGGAAAAAATTACCAAATTTTCATAATTTAAATTTTTTTTAAAAGAAAAAAAAAGAAGAAAAAACCACACTAGAATTGCAATTGAATTGGTTAACTATAATAGATGATTATATTAACTAGGTATGGGGATAAGAGTTGTTGTTGACTCAAAAAAAGGAAAGCACCAAATCCACCTCTTTTTTTTTTTGGCAAAGGTGCAAAGCTTGCATTAATAAATTAATTCAAAATAATGAAATGCAAGATGCTATTTGATAGGTTTGGGGAAATAGTTGTTTTCTTGTGAAAACAAAGCCCTAAATTTTTTTAAATTAAAATTAAAATTAAAAATTAAAAAAAAACCCTTTTTTGCAAACTTGGTTAAGTTCTAACCTATCAATAAATAAATAAACTATAAATTATGATAGAATAGAAAGTGAGATAATATTAGATAAGTTTGGGGAAAAGCATGACAAAGAGTTGTTGACAAAAAGCATGATGGCCCAAAACCTCACTTTAACAAAGTTGTAAAGTAACCCATTAGTGAATAAGTTAGCAATAGAACATAAGATAAGGCAATATCAAAATAGTTTGGGTGAAACAATTGTTTTTTTGCCCTTAAAAAAAGCACAAAAATCCCTTTTTTTGCAAAGTTGCAAACTACCATTGACAAATAAATTAACAATAATACAATGTAAGATAATTATTAGATAGGTTTGTGGCAAATAGTGTTGTTGACAAACAAAATGCCCAAAAACTCCGCCTTTTTGCAAACTTGGGTTACCCTATAAATAATGTTTTTTTAACAATTTTATTGTTAATGAAGGTTAAATGTTTGTTTGTTTGTTTGTTTGTTTTGTGTTGTTTTGTTATGTTTGGATCTTCCAAATCATAGCCGTCACATTGCACTCTTCTTGGTACCTTTGAAAATCTCTCAATGAGCGAGGGTGCAAGAGTATAATAAATAATTAAATGATAGAATGTGAGATACTTGTGTGCGCAAAGCCTAGTCCTTTTGTAGGTCTTTTGAGTATTTTTGAAAAGCAACAAAAATGTGTGGACAAGGGAATGCCAAAATGTCGGCTTTGCTCCTGGCATGTATGGTCAGTTTGCTGAGGTCAGTTTGCTGAGGGCTGATATAATGTGCAGCAAATCTGTGCACCTGCTAGAGAAGCATGTAATAAACATGATTTCACTGTTGCTCCCTGTTTTTCGATTGGCCAAACATCATGATTGGTCCAGGTGGTTTGCTATTAGTAGTTTCTCTTATCTGTTAATGGGGAGAAGGGGGTATTTACACCTACTCCTTTAAGTGTTAGACAGATCTTACACCTACTTAATAGACACAAGATTATTAGATGTGGAGGTGCTTGCTTCTCCAAATTCACCAAACAAATGCCTCCAAAGACCATGGAGAGAGAGGTATTCCTTCCATAGGCAGAAGAAACCTGAGATTGATGTAATGAAAATTCATTTGGATTGAGAGAGCTTACAGCTGAGTTGAGACTTGGAAGTGGAATTGGGAATCGGTGTTGACCTTGTATCAAAATTCAAATTTGGGCGAGAAAAAGTCCATATTGCAAAACTGCCCCACCCCCCACACCCAAACACACAAAGTCCGCAAGGAATGCAATGGAGTCAACCATATGAATATTCACAAAGCATGGAAAGAGATCTAATCTTTAAAATGCTTTGAACTCAAGAAAGACTGGCACCATGACCTGGTGGTCAATCAGTACCATCAAGAATTGCAGCAGCAATTTAGAAACTCTGCTGTTGAGATGCTGCAGCAAAGAGAGGCATTGATGAGTGCTCATAACCACCTTAAGAGCCAATTTCATGTAAATTTTCATCCACTTATACAGTCACGAGTGCTTTAAAACAAATATCTGAATGTTTCCTTGCTCTGACAAGATCACATCTGCACATGTAGTAGCATCCTACCTGCAAATGACGTACCTCAAAATTACAGAAAAAACTGACTTTTTTTTAAGCTAGTTTATATGGTCACAATCTGCAAACTAAACTGGTCTGCCCTTCTATAGGTAAATAAGCAGCGCCTATGAAATATTACTCTGTGCAAGACAAAGGATAGAGAAGGTTCTGGCAACTAAGGATCCCCCCTAGCACCCACAACTATCATGGGACTCAAATATGTCACAGCCTGAAAACTACGAACACCGGTAGACAAAGTACACACTATAATGCGCTTTAACTCCACTGCAAATGCTGAATAGAAGGTAGCAGAGCTAGGTATGTTGAGAAAGTTTTGCGTGCTTGAGTTTGGCAGGTCAGATGACTCTGAGAAGGACCGAGGACAGACCCAGAACAGAGGCACATGCTCATTTTTTCGTCTTCCAAGGCTGGATGACAACTAGGACAATAATAAGAATTGCAACCAACAAGAGCAAGATGGCAATCATGACACATTTGCTCGCAGCCCTCTGACTCCTCTTGGCCTTCTGTAGCTGTTGGGTGCCTGAGGCAACATGGTCTACTGCTTTCCCTACCTGCTTCCTCCCCTCCCCAATATATTCAATTTACCAGCATCCCCAACATACAATGTGTTGCACAACTAAGAGCAGCTGGTACATGGCGAAAAGCACATACATATGCAAAGGCTACACACCTGTGTCTCAATATTGTCAAGTAGCTCTCCTTGTGCCTCAACCAGTACTGCCATATCTAGGAAAATCTGCTCCACAAAGACTCACCACAGCATCCATACAGAATCAAAGAATGATCTTGGATTCTCAAAATTAAGTGTCCCAGCTATCTCAGAGCAAAAACAGTATACATCCTCAGAGCACACTGTGTGCACCATATAAATAACTGTTGTGAAACTTTGGAAGGGAAAACACATGGTCAATAGGCTGAAAAACTATTGGAACAGGGATGGAAGGACCTGATGTAGTTCCAGCAACTTCTTCTCAATGTCCCTAACAGCATCATGCCTCTCCTGGATTTCGGCAATTGTGTCCAATATCTGCAACCCCCATTCACCATGTGTTCATAACTCATTCTTTACAACTAAATGCCCAGTGACTTTTCCTTACTTGCTTATCATGTGAACTGAAATTGTTTGACTGTGACAAACCCATGGAACTCACTATCATGTGCCACAGGCATTATACTTAACTTGTGTAGAGTTTGTATCAAGAAGATGAACACAATCCTAACCTCAAACAATCTGCAGCCATTCAGATCCCACACAACATGGATAATGAGAAAGTTGCAAACCTGGCCACGGCCCTGCTCCTGAATTGCTCTCTGGAAAATTTGTTCACTGTCTCCGGTCTCTATCAGTTGCTCAATCACCTGAGAATTTTCAATGTCCAGAGAGCATCATTATATATGTCAAAAGGTGCGATGGAGCAATAAATTCTCCCCACCGATTCCACATTGACCCAAAATATAACAAACCTAGAGACATATGCTGCCATGAAACCTCAAATCCAGTAGCTAAAAACTGCTCCAGCAAAATCAGTGCAAGTCAAAGAAGCTGCAATGCAAATATGGTATTCTACTGAAGATGAAGGCACAAGAGTGGATTAGAGTACTGACCGACTCATCCACCTTCTGCCCCGTCACTGTTCACACAGCCAAACCACCCCACAGGGCCTTCCTCAGCTACCAAGATATTGGGCTATATTTATTGGGTGAATGAGGTAACAAGAATTACAAAAAAAATCCAAGGAGCCCCATGGAGCACGATGCATTTAAATGACTGGCCATGAACTGTTCTACAGATGCAAAAACTAATGTTTCCTGAGCTGTGCTGGCCCTTTTGGCACATCTGCTTCCCTCACTGAGCATAGTTGCAGGGATGACATGAGAGAAGAGTAGTCTGAGTTGATCCAGAGAAGAAAACCAACAATCTCACCTGTGTAAACACGTCGTTCAACCACCTCCCGATACTCCTCCTGAAATCTCTGCCTCAAAGCCTGTAGGAATCCAGCAAGAAGCACATGAGAGAAGAAATCCATGTTAGAAAAGTTCAGTCAGACAGAGACACACAAAATTCAACCCCAAGAGTAAACAGCACAAATGGACATCAACTGCAGCTTTTCCATACGCAGAAATTAAAGGTGTATCTAAACAAGACAATAGCAGTACCTGGAAGTCCAACATAAGATCCTTCAGCTTTTTCTTCAAAGTACTGAAAATCAGTAGAAAAGGTTAGTCTTTGTCACCCCAGCAAATGCAACATTCAGACAAGTTTTGTCTCCTTTACAATATTCAAGGCTTCATGCTGCCAACCTGTGCAGTGCACTCCAACAATTGATGTACTAACAAATGGTTCAAAGTACTGACAGTATAAGGTCAGGCTGCTCACGCTGTAATAGACATTCGTGTGCGGTCTGTGCTTGAGCCTTCATGACAACCCTTGATTTTGCGATTGGAAATATTCTGCAGATAGGAACCCAAACATTTGTTGTGATATGCAAGGATTGTGACCATCAGCATGTGGAGACCATCTATGGAGTTAGGTCACCACACAGCTGTCATGCTCTGTGCCCAGCAATTAGAAGATTGTAGATGGCTGTCATGTGACAAAAAGGCAGGTTGGAGGACATACAGCTCTGTCAAGGGCCTCCACTTTCACTTTGAGACCCTGTGCAACTCGACTGACATCATCAAGGTCATGCTCCATTCGCTCCTTCAGCTCTATACCATGAAAACAATCATAATGGTACACAGAGTCATAACTATTCTCACAGTTCATTTGCAAAGTTATCATGTCAGTTATGTCCTACTGATGGAAAAGGTCATAGCATGAGGCAAACCTTTCATAGCTGCAGCTCTGGTCACACTTTTGGTCTCCTCATTTGCATCCTACACAGTTACAGTAATCAAAGCTGTTCTGTGTTACCAAAAGAAAAGATAGCAGTTCCATATGATAGAAGCCTCCTCACATTAATGTTCTCCCAAGACACTAACAGGGACTTTGAGTGGAGGGACACACTTGGAGCTTTTGAAACTTCTTGCGGATGTCCACCATCCCATTCTTTATGTCATTAACCTGCACAGTTGATGTAACCCACTCAGTCAACCTTCATTAAATTCTTCTACTTTCCAATTTGCTCTTCACTTTCAGGGAACAGAACACCAGACCTCAGAGAAGAACTGGGACATGTCTTGGCCTTCAACAGGGGGAATTGACATGCCATTCTCAATGTCCAGATCGCCCCCATTGATTCCACCTGCTGCCTTGTGGCTAGAATCCTGCATCTTGCACCACAATAATTCAAAAACAGTAACAGAACCCCACCTTGAGCTAGCTAACTCAATCAGATAATATTGTCATAATGCGTGAAAATCCCACATCCATGTCCTTTGAGCTATTAGGTCACACAAGCTTTCAACTCCCAACATATTCATAGGCATTCCAGACAAAAACCCCAAAACAAGACCTTGAAGATAAACACAACAATTTTGAGTGTGGTGGTCATGACCTTCTTCATGAGTGTTGCTCACAAAGTGTCATACATCAGCTTTGTCAATAATAGCAGTACCCAAGCTGCCATGACTCCCTACAAACTTCAGCAACTCCCGACAGTGGGTGGGTGTAGATAAAGTATATAGGTTATATCTTCTGCCCAACATTTTGGGTAGACTGCATTATAGAACATGTGCATCCTCTGAGTTTCTGCTAAGTTTCTGGAAGCAACAGGAGGACTGCATCACAATGTTGGCTAGCACTAAAGAGACATCAGTAATGAAAATCATGTTTAGTAATCACCCAAGCTGTGAACAAGCTTGTGATGAGGGTAAGCTTCATTTCTGTACAGGCAAGCAGCTGCATGTAAGACCTAAGGTATACATTGAGGCCACTGTTACCACATCTGTTGTAACTCTATATTGCATTTTCTAGTTGCACAGAAAATCAATCAAGTCGGTTGATTTGTTATAGCCCTAATGGAACGCAGTTTTTGTAGTTGCACTGGAAAGCATAACACATCATACAAGCTTTGCTTGGATCAGAAGGTTCCACTGTTTCTCCTGCACTCAGTGGTGAACAGTGAAAACAATACTAGTTCTGGTAGAGCTTGCTTTTCTGAGCAGCTGAAGCGTTTGTTTCAACCTATTTTGCAGTCGAGACAAGAAGATCCTAGAGTTCTGGTAGTTGATATGGCCTGAACTGTTGACACTAGTTCAAGTTCTGAAGACGATGTGCACAATGTAATCAGTAGACAAGCAAACAAGCAAGCATCCCGCTAATCGGAACCCCGCATTTCCTCTAGACTGCCGATTTGCTCCTGCGAAGCACCGTGAAATATCATAATAGCTCTGTTTCAGCAGGTCGCAGAGTTTCCTTAAGCATCTCTACGGTGAAGGATCTGATCACAACGTTGCAGCAGAAGTCCGACAAGCACTTGCTTCTTCGGATAAGGTCCTGTTTCGGACGAGAAAAGAAAATCTTGTTTAAAGCTACAACAACACAGGAGGATTGCGAGTTTTAAGAAGAGGAAAAAAAAAAACACTCTGGAATCAGTTCCTTGGAGGCAGTTGGAGGCAGGAATCTGATGGATCGCAAGCAAGCAATCCATTACGAGCGACTCTTTTACAGAAAGGAGAAATCGTGATACCAGGACAGGGTTAGCAGCATACATACCGCTAGAAGGTCGTTCATTGTGCCGCTCTCGTTCGTCGTCACTTACAACGGCATGCCCTGCCTGATTGGCAGTTGGCTGCAGAATAGTATTAGAGCTTCAGCTGCAACAGCTTGAGCTCCGTTTCTTGAATGAAAATCCTACGTTCTCGCATTCATTCCCCCCTCTCTCAACCACAGATTCCGGATATAACTACTTCCGCCTACATATCAGACAGAGAGAGCTCCAGCTTTATTACTTCAGGCTTTCCAGGCATGCATCAGAAGAAGAAGACGACGAAGATCAGAAGAAGAAGAATCTGAAAGTCTTACCACATTTTCGCCAAAATGTTCAAATACCGTCGGCCATTCGTTGTTCAGAGCACTGGAAGAGCTTCCATGCAGCTAAAACCCGCAACACAAAGTCCTTGGAAGTAGTGAAATCGCTGACAACAGCGGCGATGGCGGAAGAAGGAAGTGCGAGAGACACAAGACAACAACGCCCGTTTTTCTCTCTCTCTCTCTCTCTCTCACCTTTCTCTCGCTCTGCGTGCACTGCCCGCTTATAAAACTTAAATTCTGCCCTCAATACTGCCCCAGCCTGCAGTGGAATAGGTACTATAAAAAAAAAAACCTACTGCCCGAGTTTATGCCACTGAATGAAGAAGGTACATTCCAGGGCAGAATATACCAGGAAACAGAACCCCATTCCAGCCCGGAATGTGAGGAGCCCGGTAGGGCGAGCTGCTGTTCTGTTGAACTGGTGACGGGAAAAATGACTGGAACCCAAAAAAAATTTAGAAATCCGAAGAATCGATCTTCAGACTAGGCCAGACCTTCGAACAAAATCCTGGATAATTATTTTTATTTTTTATTTTTTTAAGTTAAAACCAGGACCGAAGGCTCTTTTTGGAACAAAAAAGAAACCGGACAACACTCGATAAGACACTCGGACAACCCCTTGTTTCAGGAATGCCCCCATTATTATTCAAGGAAGAGCCTTTACACCCCCCCCCAACACAAAATATTAATTCGATTGTAAGCTTAGCTTAGCTGGGCCCGTGATTCCCGGGATGCCCCCCCCTCCCCCCACTTTGAAGTTCTAGGGTAACACATCATTCTGACAGATCATTCCGTCACGACAAAACCTAAAATTGAATAGTACCTGAATAATAAGACACCAAAAGTGGTTACATTTTCCGAATAGTTTCCGAGCGCAACACAAATAAATTTTTAGTGTAGGGCAAATGCCCGAGGGAGGATGAGGGCATTACGAGGTGGGAGGCCTTAGCCAAGCACCGGACCAAGCCAATTCCGTCGTCATTCGAGGGTGTGTTATCCACATGTACAAAGAGACACACTTGAAGACACAATTTGTAAACTTTTTTTTCTTTCCGCCTCAAAATGACACAAATTTTGAGCATTCCGTTCAAAGATAGAGATGTATAAAAAAAAAAATTTAATTAAAACCCCAAAAAAAAAAAAAAGTCCTGCCCCCGGGCCATTTGTAGAGAGTAGATTTTGCATTAGAATATGCATGCTGTTAATAACTAACAATTTTCTGCCGGAACTTTTATGGGTTATAAAATGTCGAAGCCACCCGGCCGTCTGGCTAGACGACACAAAATAATGCACTGCCATGATTTTATTTTATTTTTGTTTGTTGCGAAGAAGGCCAAAAAAATTTGGATGATTTTTGGTGGGTGCAAAATGATTAAAATTTTATTAAAAAAAAAATGGGAACTCACTCCAAGCTGATTCTGGGTCCTGGCGTGCCTAACAAGTTCAGGGCCACAGGGTAGTTAGTAAGTAAGTTACGAGCCAGAATCAGCCAAATCCAGCCTGTTCTGTGACTTTACCAGCTCATTTTGACAGATGTTCCAGAATAGGCAAAAGGCCTGGCTCATTACGTCGGTCTGCAGAATCATCACCAGCAGTAAATCAATGGCAGATTCTACTCGAGTGTAGTCAATGAAAAAGGCGGAATAAGACCTAACAGACCCCCTTAACAACAGGACATAGAAACTCTGAAATAGTTTATAATGGAGGATTCCGCAATCACTAAGAAATGAGCGGGGATCGTAACGACCAAGAATTATTGGCTATTTATAGTTCCATTAAGTGCCATAATTGTCACTTGTGAAAGATTCCGCCCTTTACACATTACAGTTCTACGTAGAGTCCATTCTTTTTTTCAAAATTCATGCAACTAGGCACATAGAACATCTTTGGGGGGTCAAGCAAAATACCATTATATTTACCTTGGCCACTTGGACACATGTTTGTTAAAAAATAATTAATCCATGTTTAATTAACCCTAATTAACCACAATTATATTTCACTATACCTTGGTAAGGTAGTTTCTTGAAATTGATCTTTCTTGATTGTAGAAACTAGAAACCCTTCACTAGAATATATTTTCTTTTGTCAAAATTGTTGCAAAACATGTGCATTCAACCTTCACCATAATTGGGAAAAAAAAAAGCATGATTAAAAAAAAAAGGTTTATAAACCTTGGATTTTGTTTGCACAAAAGTTTGTCACAATTTGCTTTTACATGACTTGTATATACATGTTTGTTGGAACAAGCTTGAAAATCAAGTAAATTTGCTTGGATGTGATCCATATGTAGCATGGGGCAAATGGATTGGTTCAAATGTTGGTTCAAGCCTCAAGTTCGTCATTTGATCCCTTAACCTTAATATTGTTGTTTGCCTTTTAATCTATCCACATAGTATTTGCATTTGTGAATCATGATATTGACAATTGCACCAATGTTATGTGATGTTAAAAGATTAATTTACATTTTCAATTGCACTCGTTTATGGTTGGCAAAATAATTCATTCAATATGATTTCCTTGTGAAAATGTTGTTTGCCCATGAACATTTAGTTGAATGGTTTGCCTATTAATCATGATTTTATTTTATTTTATTATTTATTTATTTTTTGGGCCCTTACACTCAACTTGCATATATGGAACATTCAATCTCCAAAAGTGCATAGGTATTTGGAAATGTTATAAAAATGTCAAGATTAAATCAACATGCTTGAATTGTTGTAGAAGATTAATTACTTACGTGCCCAACAAGTTCAATTTGTGGATGTTGAGGATAAACAAATTAAAATCAATATTTCAAATTGGATAGATGCATTGCATATTATGCTATGTGACCTTTTCCATGCATACTTGCTTCATTTTAAATCACTATTATATGTTAAAATATAAATTCATTATGCAAATGTGGCTATAATACACTATGTTATAATCATTTTTCCAAATATTAATCTTGATACTTGATGGAGGGGAATAGACATATCCGATAATTGCAGTAGTAGGGTCGAGCCTTGGCTTGCCAATTCTTTTGATGGGGAGAAGCCTTGCCACTAATCCTGATGTAAGGTAACGTTGTCATATGTTATCTCAAAGGGATCCAATCAAACAATAATATTGAAATAATATTCTTCAAAATTATACACATCAATATTATAATATTGGTTATGGGCCAATATTGATTCATTATAAATAGATACCAATGGAAATGAATGATAGTCAATAAGGGTATTCTTCAAAATCCAACTCGAGGGTCAACTAACAAAAACATTGGATTGATGGTATGTAATGTGTTGAATAACCTACACAAAGATGTGTAATTTAGTCGTGTTAATGTTGAACATGTGAATATTATGCATTAACATAAAAAAATGTTTTGTACAATTTATTGTACATAAAAATGTAGTAATCTTCAACCTTTATTCATAGTCATTGCATTTCTCTATTTGAAGGATCAACAAGAATGACCGAATAACTGGCTTGCATGAAAATTACAAGGAAGGCAAAGCTTATAGGGACCATTGGTTAAGAACATGGATTATGACAAATTGGAAACCTTCATACAATGCACACGTACAAAACAACAAATGTGTGTACATTGACCCTTTGCATTGTTTTGATGATCATATGCTTGATATGTATGATATAATTCACATTTGTTAACAAAATTGGAACAAAAATACGTTAAATTTCTTGACAATGTATTATGACTTTAATTGACAATCAATAAATAACCATGGCATTTGAAGATTTGAAACATTGCATTTTATTTTTTTGTTGAGAAAATTTTGAAACTCCAAATTTTGTGGAATTTCCATTTTTTAAATTTGCAATGATCATGTTTCCTTTTTTTGGGTGTAGATTGAATTGTTGACATGGAACATGCAAGGCTATTCACATGTGGTGAACATCCACACATCAAAACACATGCACAACCAAGAAATTTATCATAGTGATAAAGATGAGACTAATAAATCAACCTTCATGTTCATAAACGATCAATTGAAAGTTTAAGCCTCAAACATATGATTTTGACAAAAATCACCAAAAAATGGCATCACAATTATTTTATTTTTTTTGTTCATGAAACCCAACTATTACATTTTTCTTCATTGACCCAACCAAATTCACTAGTCATGAAACCCACCCAAATTCAATTTGACCTAAATTTCTTCTGTACATACATTTAATTTCAAATTAATGTATTTTTTTACATGATGTTTGATAAAATTTTGTTGTCGTTATATGGTTTTGACTTAACCCCTTTTACAACATCCACTAAATTCATGATAATGTATTTGGATTTCTTTCGATTTATAAGTATAAAGCAATTGTGAGGTTTACTTTAACCAATGGCATTAGGATATGTTTTTCCAAATTTTAGTGTAATAATATGAGCAAGCATCCCAAGAATTACATAGTATTAATTGATGACAATCATTTAAAAAGTTGTCCAAACAATAAAAAGTTGGTGAAATTTTGCCTCATGGTAAAATGGGAATCAAAATGTGCCAAATTTCCCAAAACTTGTTTGAATTGAATTATGTGTAGGACATTTGCAACACATATGATGTTTGTCTCATAGCTTCAACATTCCTTCATGGAAAATGGTGAACATACATTACTTAACCTTGAAGATGTCCTTGACAACTAGAAGGTCTTTCCTTGTAGGCCAATTCAAAAAACCATAATACCTTAACAGATTCCACATTAACTATATTACTTTTTTATTGTTGAAATTTTCAAGAAAAATAAAAATTAAATGTTTTATTTTAAACATGGAATCCTCAAAATAAAATAATTATATGGCATTGACATGTTGAAGTTGCCATGGTTCTACAATATACGTTCGTCATGAAAATTAATTGGAAAGTTAAACAAACTTCCATATCCTCATAACAATTGTTGTAGAACTAATTTCAATGATGAAAAATAAATCAAAGATGGTTAAGGGGGAAAAATAATGAGCTCACCTTGTTTCATCCTAGAAAAATGGACACCAAAAATTAACTACCTCTTTCACGCTTAGTTATCTCACTCGTTTCCATTGCCCAAATACATGAACATAAAAAGGCACATGTCATTCTACCCTTCCATTTCATCTCTTTTCTTTTTTTTTCATGAAGGATGTAGTGATTAAATTTTAAGTTGTTTAAGATATTTCTTGAAAGCCCTTTGATTTTGCAGTAACTTTATTTTTTTTCCATGTTTGGTTTTTTCTAGTAATGGTTTGTCAAAGATAATGTTGACTACCATAACTTGAGTTTTACAAATGTATTTTCTTATATAGTATTTTTTTATTGCATCAACATTATGATATACAACATGGATAAACAAACATTGATTTTTTGAAACCTTTGTTGTTGTCCAATGGTTTTTAAAAATAATTTCACCATTTCATTTTCATAAATAACATGTCAATATGTAAGGCAAAAAGAAAGAATGACAATCAACATGGCAAGGATTTGTATGCAAAAACAATGACAACTAAACAATAATGTTTTTGATAGTAGTGGTGTTCATCAAAGGTGGAATACTACTTGGCACAAAGAATCATTAAAAACTATGCATAGAATGAGGAGAAATTTCTTAAATTCAAATTTCATAAGAAAATTCCACCCATAATCGTCAATTTAATTTATAATTTATGAACATTTTTCAATTGAGTTGGAATATACTAAATATTAAAAACTCAATTATGACTTGTGTGATTTGTAACCTCCAATGTTTTTTTGTGATAATGTAATACAACTTGAATATATATAATGTTAGGGACTATTAAGCATGATATATGAAATGACATTTATAAACCATCCACTATCAAGTTTGTTTTACATATGCACATTAACATTTTCCAAATAAATGTTTGAATAAATGAAATTATATAAAAATCCTTCATCAAATATATCATTTTGCAATTTCTATGGTTTTCAATGTTGTCTTTTTTGCAACATATATACCCATACAATTATGAACATGTGTGATTTGTAAATGTCACCTCTTGAACAAGAGCAAATAAATGAAGAAAATGATGCCCATGAAGTTGGAAAGGTTGAAAATTGGACAAACATAAAACAAAAAATTGTTATCAAACATAATTTTAATAATAGTGGTGCAATAATGTTGAAAACTTTGCATGACTAATTCCTCAACCTTGAAATTAGGCACACATTGTTATTACAACTTGGTGCTTCACAATTTTTTACCAACTTAAGTAGGTTACATTGCTTCCATTTATTTTGGATTGTAAAGATGAAGAATACTCTAATGACCTTCAACTTTTTAAATGTTATTGCAATGTGTTCATAATATTTTAATATAATATAATATTTTATATTATTTAATATGCATATGAAAAAAACTGAGATTGGTATGAATGTTAGGAAGGTAGCCAAATATCTAATAAAGGTAAGACCTCAATAAAGATGTGAGCAAAATTTCATTTCCAACCTATCATCATAATTTTGACAAAACAAAAAAAAAAACAACATATATACAACAAGTATGTTAATTATGCCATATAATTATGTATTTACAATTGATTTAATATTGTCAAAAACATTTGGGCCATTATTTCCATGTTATTTGTGAATCCCAACTAGATTGATATTATCTCTTAAATAAAACTAATATAAAGTGACATCAAATAATCGTCGTAATTAATATCAATGAATGTGTGTTTGCAAATTGTATATTTGTATTCACAATTCACATTAGAGGAAAAAAATGGATTTTTATTACACAATAAACCATGTTGGTACCTCAAAAAAAGGCTTTCATTAAAAGGAAAGAAAAAGTCGCTTTGAAAGGATTCCTTCAAAAAAAATTCACATAGTTTAATATTGATTTATTTTTAAGTATTGTATAGGATTGATGTTTTTTCCCCTTCTCTATGAACATTGCTTCTATTTTCAAAAAAATTGCCTTTGAATTTATAACAAATTTATAACATTTCGAAATAGTTTTAAAATAATTGGTGGTTTTTACCACAGTGCACTCAAGTTGTTGGACAACACCTTGTTGACAATTGCATTTACAATAACATATTAATGGTTATTACTAGTAATGTAAAGCCTTGAGGAAATCACTTTCATTTTATTCCAAATAATGTGTAGAAAAATATAAGGTGCAAGTTATTGAAATAATAATAATAATTTATTTAAATATAAATAGTGTGCTTATAATTAATTATGAAAATATAATTATAATATAACTAAAATATTCCATTATTTCACACCATACTTGGGTTTCATATTACTAGTGATGATCAATTTACACAAGGTCAAAATATTGATAGATTTAAATTTATTTAAATAAATTATTTAAAAGATAATTCGTTACTAAAAGTTGGTAATCCATGATCATATAAATTACCCATGAAATTATTTTCATTTTCATTAATTCTAGGATATGAATTTTCATTTTCACCTATTGAAACACTAATATGTTGAACACCCATGATGTCCTTTTTGATATTTTTCATTACCTTGAAAATCCATTTTTGGTAGCCTTTCTAAGGTCCCGCAATGTCCTTCATATGCTTCCCAATAATCCTTGGTTTAAAAGTCTAAAATATTTTCAACCCTAAAACCCACAACATCCCCTATGTGTTTCTCAATGTCTTCCAACATTATATCCAATGCCTTCAATCTTCAATGACTTGATGCCTTCTATTGCTTGAAAAAAAAAAAATTCATGTTCAATTTAACACCCTTGGTGTTTCAAATGCGCCTTTTCAACACCCTTATTATTTCTTGTTGTCATTTTGACAATCCTTATCAACATTCTTATCTTTTTATTCTTCTCCATTTTTTTATCATCCATTATGTTGTTTAATTATGTTTTTCTTTTTGACAAAACTTAGGTTATTCTCAAACCAAAACGTTTCACCAATTTGGATTTTGATTAACTATAAGGATGTTTAGATTTGAAAACGTTTGCTAGGTTGACATCCTATCTTGGGACCTTTCAAAAACTTGGCCTAACAACAAGCATAATGGTTTAAAAGCTCAAAACACTTTGAAATGATGGGTCAAATTTTCATTAGTTTTAAATGCAATCAAAGTTGACAAGGGCAATATATTCAATTGATGTGAAAAAATAAAATAATTAGAAGGGGAAAAAAATGTTTACCCATTTTAATGAAAGGGTGTTAGAAGGGACAAAATAAAATGTCCAACTGCCAAGTCTTATGTGGAGGTGATATTAAAAGATTGTCAAATGTCACTTCCCATTAAATATTAATGAATTTGATGTTTAAAATGAGTTTATTAGATCCAACTAATTTCATAAACAACATGACATTGATAAAAATAATGTAAACTTGTCAACTTTTATAATGGATATATCATTTTCAATGTTGATTTGAATATATTTAAAATTTTGATTAAAAAGTGTCCATTAAAATATTACAAAAAGTTGAAATTTAATGTTATGTTCTCATATATAATTTAATTAGTAAAAATGATTAATGTAAAGTTATTATATTCTTTTTTTATTTTAATAATCTTTAAATTTAAAAAAACCAAAAATCAGTTATTTAAAAAATCTTGATAAACCAAATTTTAAATTAAAATTATAATGGAATTTCAATTTTGTTTTTGTAAATTTGATTTCAATACAAACCAAAAGCTACCAACATGTTAAGTTTATTGTTATCACTTGTTGGAATTATGAAAATTATGAAAATTAATCAATATCAAATCCAATAAAAACATTTATGGATCTGGAATTTGGTTTACTGGTTTGAAATATACCAAGACATGTTATTCTTTTCATCTGAAACAAAATGTTGAAATTAAAAACATTTAAAACAATTTGCAATCATGATTTATAGGTTGAAAACTTTAATCATAATTTAATATTCATCTTTCAAATTAAAAAATGTATTATTTAAAAAGGTTTAGGGTAACCTTAAATTTAACAATGTCATTGTTGAATGAAAAGATGAAACAAAAATGTATTTAAATGTGTCATGCACTTTTAAATAATAACATACAAAAAAAAATCTCAAAGTTTTCAAAACCTTGGTGGGAACATAATGATAGTAGGTTGAGAAACATGTGATTTATAATTAACATGCAATTGATTTAACCAAAATATTAAATCTTTGAGTAATGTAGAATTTGAAATCAAAAGTTTGAACATGTTTCAAAACCACATTAAAAAATGGGAAAGTTTAATGATTTGATTTTTTGAAAAAAATCAACATCTTTAGTTTTTCAAGTTTTGCCCATTTTAATTAACATTCAATTTGCAAGTATCGATGATTTGCCCACAAACTAGATCATTTTTTTAACTCATTTTTTTTCATCAATATATATATAAATTCCATGTAAAGCTTATATGCCAACAAGTCGTTCATCCTCCCATGCGTCTAATTCAATTAATAACACACATCAAGAGAAAATTATAACCTCCGAAACACAGTAATGGGATAAAAAAACGCAAATGATTGAATAAATTCATAATATTTTCAAATTTATATAAATATTTTGAGTACTATAGTATAAATGAAAATTCAACACATGTTTGTAGAATCATTAATGAAATTTGAAATTTTTGAGTAAAAGAAAAAAATCTTGAATATTCCAAAAAATTATGTATTTTATCCTTCACAAAAAAAATTTCTTTGAAAATAAAATTTGAAAAATATAATTATTTTGCAAATAATGTAATTAATGTCAAAGATGCCAAGGTATTACATTAATAAATGAGTTTAAATATAAAAATGACATCCATTTACAATAAATTATGGAATAAACAAAATGATTTTTTTCTTAGAAGCTCATATTTGCAAATGGGACAAGGAGCATGAAATGAATTTAAAAAACATACAAACCATTTTATTTCATGAAATGATGTTTGTTTTATTGTAACATTTTAATCTACTATCCTATTTACTAATGTTAATAATAAATGTAAAGGTTTTTATTAGTTTCAAAGATATTTTAAATTCCTACAAAAATATATCATTAATTTTTATGTTCTAAGTTTATTTTGGATTTATCATCAAGAAATGGCATTTGTAATGAGAATAATGTTGGTCATTTATTGATATAATTAACGATAGTCAAACTGAATTTTTAATTAATGAATTTTCAAAAGAAACTAATGAAAGGATCACTATTGATGACTTAATTGATGCAAATTTAATTGATCATGAATATATATAAAGATCTTTTTAATTCAGTAGAAATTCATGAAAAAATCATTAAAAAAAGAATCATAGGAAAATTTGGATATTGAAACATATCATTATTTCAATAGATTGTTAATAACCATTAATTTTGTCACAAGACATGCGCAAAAATATTTTTATTTTTATTCATATTATGTATGAAATCGTGTAACAATGATAAAATGACATTTTGCATGTAGAATTTGTCATGTAAACACTAATGAATTCTTGTTCAATTTTGTTGGAAATTGATTTTAGAAAATAAAAATTATCAAATGTAAATTTCAAAGATAACATTATTCATATACATCTTCAACCATTATTTGATCAGTTTTTTTTTGTATTATTGCATTTCAAATGATTTTATATTTTGCTTTATCTTGGTTAAATAATTTCATACATATGTAGGTTTTTAATGCTTAAGTTCTTTTTTTTTTCCCTCTTTTGAAAGATGAATATTTAGGTTATTGAAAACATTCTTGTAAAGGTATAAATGGGTTTATATCATAAAACATGCAATATAAAGTATTTTTTGATGCATTTAATCAGATTATCAAATTTTTTGTAACCAAATTTAATTAAAAAAAAGAAAAACATTGAAGAAAGTAATAAATCTTTCCTTTTTTGGTCCATTAATTCTTTCAATTGTTTCTTTTCACATAATTCATACATAATGAGGTGAACATTGCTTAATGTTTAACACTTAAAGTAAGTGCAAATCACAATGAAGGAGAAAAAATACGTTCGTGCCCAAACATAGGAAACTCATTTCATGTTCATATGCTAATGATATGAAATGTTTAGCCAATTTAGGGTAATGATGATATGATGCAATGTGTCACATGCAATAAATCCTTTTTATTTGCACCAAGACTAAAAACACTGAAAATCAAAGAAACAACAAATATCATTTTGAAACAAGAATTGTTTTCTACATGTTCATCATGAAGTGAAAGACACTAATTCCTTCATATATAAAATTATAATCCATTCAATGTATTTGAATTCAATTAAATCTAAATTCAATTCCAATTCAACAATTGGATTAAGATTCAATTAAATTGATTTCAAATTCAATTAAAGACAATTGATGTGCAAATTGGTGAAAAATATATTCAATATTTTTTTGTGAATACCTTGTTGAGAAAAAACAAAATACACAAATATGGAAAAACATAATTCCATCCATCTAATGAACTAACAAATTCCAATGTAGAATCTTCCAATGTATGATGACTTGAAGAACCTAAAGTTGTTCTACCTAAACCAACTTCAATGAATCATTGTCATTGGACTTTTAAAAAATCTTTTTATTTGAAGTGCTTCTTAAAATATAGAAGGAATGATCTCCCAAGTGTGGAGCAATGTAGACCCCAAATAACAATTTACAAAATAATCAAAATGACCAAAAACAAAACGTGATAAATAATCACAAAGACATGCACTCATTTTTCTAATGTACTTAAAGAGTAGCTTACAAAACATAATTTTTAAAATTTTGCTATTTGTGGGGCATTACAAAAAAAAAACACCCACTATAATTCACATTTTATTTTTCACCCAACAATTTATTTTATTTTAATGATTTCCTTTTTTTCTAATGATACATACCCATTGGATATTATAAGGGGAAAAAAAAATGGACACAATTTATCTCCAATCCCAGTTACAATTTTGATTAGTTTGTGTACAAAGAGACCCTAGCCTATTGTCCTTCCATACATGTACATATACCATACTTAACCATCCTAAACAAATTAACCATATCCATTGGGATGGGTGACCTTACAAGAGGTTTAATATATCGAGGGATGACAACAAGGGACCCACTAGCACATTTATTTGTATAGATCATGAAAATATTAGTATCCATTTTTAGATTCTGAAAAGTAAATTCATTTTAATTTTTGAACAAAATGAGTTGTTCATTTTTATTAATACGAAAGCTGAACTTTAGGGCTACCCTATTATACACAATGCATATATAATTTATCCAAGTTTCCCATTCTTTGAAAAACAAAATAATATCAAGTATAGTAATAATAGGCAATGATTTTTTAATTTTTTTTGGGTGGTGGATTTTCACCGTGTTGTGAAATTTGTTTTGAGAAAATCTTGGGGAAAAAATAATGGTTTAGGTATTTTAGTGTAAAATGTGTTTTGTTTTCAGCAAGATTTCGTGAATTCTAGCAGATTAAAAATTGAAAAAAAAAAAGAAAAAAAAAGCCACAATTTGTGGTTTAACTGCTGGTAGTGGTTGGTGGTAGAGTTTCAACTAGGTACCTATTTTACAAATTTTCTTTTGGGGAAGAACTTGGAATTTTTTTTTTCTCTAATATTAAATGTGTTTTGTTCAGCAAAAAAAAAAAATTGGCCACTTTTGCAAAATCAAAAATTGAAAAGGAAAAAAAAAAAAAAAACAGGACTAGTAGATTGACTAATGCCCTAAACGATTAAGAGAGCATCTCCAGCGGTGCTCAGTATGTGATCCTCCTGCACACACACAGGAACATTGGATGAAGAAAAGTAAAAAAATTGCCGGTTTGGGTGAAGAAAATGGATTTGACTCTTAACATAATTGCACAGTGTTGCGTTGGCCGGTAGAAGGCGCAGCAACAACAACAAACGCTGTGTACCTCCAAAAAAGAGTGTAATAAATTGGACCTGACTGCAGCTCAGTGTTTTTCGATTATTGACCCATCATAATAATGATTCGTCCAGGTGGTTTACTATTAGGAGTCCCCACATCTATTTGCTGTCACAGTATTCAGTTAGTTTTTTTTATGGGTGGGGTTGGAAAAAAAAGTAAGTATATAACTAAAAAACTTGGATGTGAAAAACATTTGTGGTGGGATCACATACTGAGCATCGATGGAGATGCTCTTAGAACCCAAAAAACAAAAAAAAAAAGGGTTAGTTTTTAGTTTTTCCTTCAGAAAGCCCATTACTAGTTTTCACCCCCCAAGAATAAATCATCCAAAAAGGCCTCTTCCTACATCCTACTTCTTTTACATTTCTTTACAACTTTGAGGAGATCCTGGACGGAAAATAGGAAATGAAAAAATTACTATTTATAGTAAATGGATGTGGATATACACACCCCACAAAAGAAAAAAGAAAGAAAAGAAAAGAAATAACAACCAAAAGATAGCACATTCTGCCCCTTGAGGGTACGTAATCTTTGAATAATTTGCTTCTCAAATGGAATGGGCACTGTTTATGCCCCTCTTCTAGAAGCCGATTACAGCACGTAATGAGCCAAAAAAGGGGATGATGCTTCAGGATGTGAGCTTTACACAGTGTAAAGTTCTGTGGAAAATTATGCACCAGAATTGTCTTAATGCTCAACTCCTGTAAATTGCATAATGGTGTAGAGTCCAAGCCCTTCCATAGCCATAAGTGCATGATTGGTCGGGAGTCTGAACATTCCAATATCCGTAACTGCATAATGGCCTGGAATCTGAGCCCTTTTTCCATAGCCGTAAGTGCATAATGGTCTGGAATCTGAGAACTCCAATATCCGTAACTGCATAATGGTCTGGCGTCTGTGACATTCTGGGATGGAATGGTATGGTATTCGACCATAGCCGGAGGCTCTCTCTTTCTGTCTGCCTCTTTTGCTTGCGCGTCGTTTCTGGTTGCTGTGTTTGCAGAAGAAGTAGGAGGGAGCTTCATCTCTCTCCTTTTGCCATCCCCTCCTTCCTTTGCAGTTTTTGGATTTTTTTTTTTTCGGGTGTGTTTAGGGTGTCTTTGCGCTTGCTCTGCAGTTTTCATTCCGCTTTTACAGAAGGGAGTTTGGCAGAGTGTGTAAGATTCTTCACAAGAAAAGGAGGAAGGAAGAAGAGGGGAAGTAAGGAGGAGGAAGGTGGGGTTTAGAAGAAGAAGAAGAATCCGGGCACACGAGGAGGAGGAGGAGGAGGAGGAGGAGGAAGTTGGGCATTACACTAATAATGTGTTCTGTGGGCGAAGGTAAGGAGCGAGAAGAAGAAGAGGAAATTGCGTAGCTGTTGTTGTTAGCTTTCAAATGTGAGTCTGATGTCAAGAATCAGAAGCAGCCGGAGGTGGTGGTGGTAGTTGGATACTTTACGGGAGGGGATGGAGATGATGGCGGCGGCCAGCGCTTTGCAAGCCCACCATCCGCCGCCGTGTTTTTTCCCACCTGTTTCTTCTTGTCATAATAATACCAGAGGTTTGTGCTGCCAATCTTTCTTCTTCCTTTTCAATTGCATGTTTTGCAGTAGTACCGTCATTCATCATCAGGCAGAAGTGCTGTGAACTCGGTGTATGCACAATTGAGTTGAAGTGTGAAGAGCAGAAACGCAATTCTTGCAGTTACAAGTAGCACATATGAATTAGGGTTATGACAGGGGGCCATGGAATCACATGATTTTCTGAGGAAGCTAAAGGAATTATTATGCAGGAGCAATACAATATAACAAACGGCAGAAGATTTCGTAGACTGTGTGTGTATTTGTGTCCTCCTTGCCTCAACCCCTGATTAAGGGTTTTAGAGTTGGTCTTTCTTTGGCTCTGGGGTTTCATGCAGACAAAATGTTGCATGTAGGGTTTAGGATGGCACCTTTTAATAATAATGTTTGCATGGCTTTCTGTTCAAAGGAGATGCCTTGTAGTACAAGGAGATTTACTAGAGAGCTAGATAAGTTCTGAAATATTGGCACAAATGTTTGTTGGGACAGTCTGCGGCAGGGTGTTAGGGTTAGGGTCAACACCGAGGTTGCTGCGGCTACGGATAAGAACTCGCACCACTAGGATTCGAATTTTGTATATTCGAGCTGCAGCAAACAAAGACTCTTCTTTGGGGGAGGACTATGTGAGTAGATTGTTAAGGGAGAGACCAAGTCAGGTCGAGCCCAAATACTTGATTGGAGATGAATTGTTAACACTCCGAGAGAAACAACGATTGGAAACACCACTGTGGAAGAGAGCAGTTGAAACTGTTCAAAATCAATTTGCTAAAGTGGGCTCTGAGACACCCTCACAACCTGAGGATGAGATACCAGTACCCTCAAAAAAGAGTGATGCAAATGAGCGTGATAAACAAGTGTTCCTATCTGATCTCCTCAGAGAGTACCGGGGCAACTTGTATGTACCAGAGGAAGCATTTTCAGGACATGTCTCAGAGCTTGAAGAGTTCAATCGGCTTTTGGATGTGTTGCCTGAGATGACATTTGAAAGCTTTTTAAAGGCTATGAATGCACAACAGGTAGAGATGTTAACGTCACGAGGCCATGCCTCCCCTCGTGGAGAATTTGTCTATTATGACTTTATTGTGGATCTGAAGAGCATACCTGGTGAACAACATTTGCAACGTAGACATTGGTAGGTCAATTCTTCTCATCTCCTCCCTTATGTGCTCTTGGAGACTTGTGTGTCGAGTCATGCTGCTGTTGAAGGTTTGGTCTCTGAATGCATTTTAACAATTGCTGTTGTTCTATCTGCTCCTCAATTTTTGTTTTGTGGTCTTTTGTTCTCTTAAGGGTTGGGAATTGCTCGTTTTCATCCTGCTGTTTGGTTGCTGTTATGTTGTCAGATTTGAAATGTCCATAACCTTACTACGGGGTATACCCTTAATTCTTTTTTAGGTAGAGCTAATCATAAGTATTGAGAAATTCCCAGTAAGTATGAAGATACTTCTTTGTCCTGTCATTTTTGTGCACTGTCTCTTCCATTTTGATTTAAAGTTCTTTTCTATGGCCCTTACAGTGTTACTTTACGGGTTAGTTTGTCATTTCTTGGTCACCCATTAGTTGGTAAGAAAGATGGAGCAAAACTCATACCTTCTTGAGAGCCATGTCACATTGTGGTGTGCTAATGTGTGTTTGCATGTTTTCTCAATGTTAGGGCTATGCATTTAACAGAGCCAGAGGCACAAACTGTGCTAAGCAAGTATACCGGGCCTCAGAATGAAGTTGAAACTTATTTTACGGTGAGACTTGCATCACTTATAAGAAGGCCACTCCATTTCTGGGGAAAGAGCAGTATGGGGAGTTAGGACCTTCTAGTTTGTCAGTGATGGTCAATAGTTCTTCTTTTGGAGAGTTTTGTAAAGTACTGCTCTAAACTATGATCCTACTCTGTGTTTCATCATCATCCTCTCAGTTTTAGCACTCATCATCTTGTTCTACTTCAATCCTTGTCCCTTTACTTTTGAACATGGAAGCAATACTTACTGGGGAATGGGATGGAACACAAGCCTTATGTCGAGCCACCACCAGCAACACCGCATCCTGCAGCTTCCTCCATATCTGGGCGAGTGGTATTGGAGCTCAGTGTGGTTGCCAGCCTAGTGGGTGCTGCTGCTTTTGCTGTGGGAGGGATGGCATCAGTGCTGCTCTTCACTCTCACAGGCACACTCTCAGTACTGCTACTACGTGTGCTGTGGCCATTAGCTGCACCTTTGGTGAATCCAGTCTTGGGTCTGGTGTTGGATATTGCAAGGGCAACAGGCAATGTGATCCTGGGTGTGCTCAGTGGTGGTGCTGTGGGCAGCAAAGGTCTTCCTGCCCTTTTCTCTGATGGTTATAGGTACCTCACATCAGGGGCCCTCTTCTCTTCAGCACGCACTCTTGGTGCAATAATCTTCGTTCTGGTGGCCATGGCAGCCCTTGCTAAGTTCACACTGACGAGAAGGCCTAAAGACTTCACCAAGTGGGTAAGTATGCGGATTGTGATTTTTCCCAACCATGCTTTGTGCTCTTTTGTATGTAGTGATTTGTTTCATACATTGCTAATGATTCTCTCTAGGTTGCTTGGCATATTTTTGCAGCCTCTGATATCTGTGCTTGGTTTGAACCCCAGGATCTTTGGCAAGCAATTGAGTTTGGACAATCCAAGCCACAAGCACGTGTTGAGGTTAGTATGGGCTTCCCATAATTCCTTTTTGACAATAGGTTTTGCTATCATTGCATTCTGATGGCAAGTTCTATGATCACTTTTACAATGCTGAGAATAATGGTGTGGGTTCAGAGGTAATACTTTGTGCAAAAACTCCATCTTCACCAGCTGATCCATGAGCAATTAGTTTATGTGAAAAGGGGTTTTTGGGGATGTAGGGCACAACAGGTGTTGGCTTTGCAGATGTTGCAGGAATTGATGATGTTGTTACTGAGCTCCAAGAGGTAAGCAATTGTGTGCAACCATCCTCAAATGTTGTGTACTTATTCTGCTGTTTATTTTGGGATCTTCTGATCAGATCAACTCTGCACTTTTTCAGAAATGTGATTTCTGGATAATGTGGTTGGAATTGCAGCTAGTGAGCTACCTCAAGGATCCTGAGCGATTCAATCAAATGGGCACAAAGCCCCCTCATGGAGTTCTTTTGGAAGGTCCTCCAGGCTGTGGAAAGGTACAGTAAGTATGCCACCATGTTTGGCTTGGAATTATTTTTGCTAGACAAAAACTTCAAGACTCCTCCAGTCTGTACCATATAAGAAACTAGAACTGCTCAGGTACACATATGTGCTAGTGGCACTTTCCTTGAATGGTTTGCCATAATTTGCCACATCAATAAATTCAGGGTGTGTACAAATTTTTCTGTTGTGATGATTAATCAACTTTGGGGTTACGTGGCCAGACTTTGTTGGCAAAGGCCATAGCAGGTGAGGCAGGAGTGCCTTTCTATCAAATGGCAGGCTCTGAGTTTGTGGAGGTGTTAGTAGGTGTTGGTGCTGCACGAATTCGTGACCTGTTCAAGCGTGCTAAGGTTTTCTAAGCTCATCTCATCCTTTCTTCTCTTTCCTGCTTACTTGTTCCTAGTTGGACCTCTCCCTTCATCATCTAACTTCATTACTTGCACATCTACCTGCTCTCTCAATTTCTGGTAGCTAAGCATTCTGTACTTGTGCAGGTGAACAGGCCATCTGTGGTTTTTATTGACGAAATAGATGCATTGGGAGCCATGTGAGTGTCCCGTAAGCTATTCCAGTGTCAATCAGAGTTCAATTTGACATTGAACCTACTTGTAGATAGAGTAGGTGTGGCCCATGATTTTTCTTAATCGGACAGGAAGATATTTGGAGGTTCCAATTGCTGATATGAATGTGTACAAGCATAGCAATCAGGAAGGTAATCTAACACATCCATGGAGCCAAAAGGGCACATGAGATCACAATTTGAACACCAAGAGCATTACTCAGAAACCAAAGGATTGGTGAACAGGCGGCATGGGGCAGCAGGAGAGGAGGGGATGGACAGCTATAATGCTGGAGCACAGGAGCGTGAAACCACGCTCAACCAGCTTCTGATAGAGCTTGATGGTTTCGACACAGGCAAGGGTGTTGTGTTCCTAGGTGCCACCAACCGAATGGATATGCTAGATCCAGCCTTGTTACGTCCAGGACGTTTTGACCGCAAAGTCAGTGCCTTACTCCACCTTATGTCTCCTGGGCTGTATTGATTCTTTCAAGGTACTCCTAGAATGAATTGCTGATATTGTGCAAAGATTGTGTTTACACATCACTTCACAATTCTTTGTTTTACTTTTTTCTGTTCATTGGTTTAGTGGTAAGCAGTAAGCACCTGAATTTGCTCAGATTGAGTGTCTGTGACTTGCTGTCTTTTGTAGACACTGCAAGGGTGTAGTTGTACCATAGTAGTGTTATGTTTGCAGGTTGTGTTCCAAAATAGTGGATAAATTGGTTGGAACTCATTATGCTTACAGATTGCAATCCGGCCTCCACGAGCCAAAGGCCGATATGAAATTTTGAAAGTGCACTCAAAGGGTGTCAAGCTGGACGAATCAGTAGATTTGGAGTCTTATGCGAAGAATCTGCCTGGTTCGTTTTCAGTTGTTCTCTCAATGATGAGTAATTCTAGGAGCAATGGAGACAAATAGTTTCAGATGATCTGAAGGATTTGGATTTCTGGAACCATATGTGGTGATTGGTGTTAGTAAACAGGTGTGTGTGGGCTGGAAGGGCAGGCTGGTCTGGAGCAGAACTTGCACAGTTATTGCAAGAGGCTGCTTTGGTGGCTGTTCGTCATGGGGGAACAGTGATCAATCGACTTGATATGGACCGTGCACTTGATCGCCTCACCATGGGCTCTGAGCGCATTGGCTTGCAACGTAGGCTGCCAGTGCACCGTCGAATGGCCACTCATGAGACAGGCTTGGCTCTCACTTCTCACCTCCTCCGTCGCCTTGAGGATGCAGAGACAGAGTTCTGCGACCGGGTCTCCATTGTGCCCCGTGGCGAGGTTTGTTCATCTGTCTTGCTCTGGATGTACTTTTATTGTGCCTTGGTTGCCCAATCCTGTGGATGTGAAATCCTCTTCTTTCCCACCATGACCCTTTGGAGATAGCTCATTGATGTTTTGACATGTTCATCTGGAATATTTAAGGCATCTTTCCTTCACATGGCTTGACCCTTTTGAATTAATTGGTTGC
>Ga0116228_10000344_pt1 | contig 34630 bp, 24 predicted proteins | sample S1TSphfallax_2_FD_89694 | JGI IMG/M metagenome (GOLD analysis project Ga0116228, IMG submission 89694) | Host-associated microbial communities from peat moss isolated from Minnesota, USA - S1T2_Fc - Sphagnum fallax MG | ecosystem: Host-associated > Plants > Peat moss > Unclassified | place... | reverse complement strand
GCCGGGCAGGGCGCTGGCTGCCGGATGCCGGTCATCGGTGATCGTATCGCCGACATTGCAATCGGCCACGGTCTTCATCGCGGCGGTGATATAGCCCATCTCGCCGGGCCCCAGATCGTCCACCGCGACCATCTTCGGCGAGAACACGCCGACCTGTTCCACGGTGTAGGTGATGCCGCTCGCCATCATGCGGATTTTCTGGCCGCGCCGCAGCCGCCCGTCCTTGATGCGCACCAGAATGATCACGCCGAGATACTGGTCGTACCAGCTATCCACCAACAAAGCGGTCAGCGGTGCGTTCGCGTCCCCGGTCGGCGGCGGCAGCCGCGTCACCAGCGCCTCCAGCACGCCTTCGATATTCAGCCCGGTCTTGGCCGATATCAGCACCGCGTCGTCCGCCGGCAGCCCGATCACGTCCTCGATCTGCTGGCGCACGCGGTCGGGCTCGGCGGCCGGCAGGTCGATCTTGTTCAGCACCGGCACGATTTCGTGGCTCGCGTCGATCGCCTGGTACACGTTCGCCAGCGTTTGCGCCTCCACCCCCTGGCTGGCATCCACAACCAGCAGGCTGCCTTCGCACGCCGCCAGCGACCGGCTGACTTCGTAGGCGAAATCCACGTGGCCGGGCGTGTCCATCAGGTTCAACACGTAGGTCTCGCCGTCGCGCGCCTTGTAGCGCAGCCGTACCGTTTGCGCCTTGATGGTGATCCCGCGCTCCCGCTCCAACTCCATGTTGTCCAGCACCTGGTTGGTCATCTCGCGGTCGGTCAGCGCGCCGGTGGCCTGGATCAGCCGGTCCGCGAGCGTCGATTTGCCATGGTCGATATGCGCGATGATGGAAAAATTGCGGATATGCGAAAGCGGGGTGTCGGTCATGGGGGGGAGATAGAGACGCGGACCCGGAGCGGCAACAGCCCGTGCCGCCGGCGCTGCAGCGCTATGCGTCAAAGAAGTCGTTTGCCGCACAGATTCCGCTTGCAAGCGGCATTGAACGGCCGTATAACAAAAGAGATTATACGGTAGTAATTTTGAGACTATGCTAACTTCTTTGATCTGCGCACCACGAGACTCCGCCGTCGCTCCGCGGCTGCATGTCACCACGACCGGCGTCAGGCGCGTGCCGTCGCCCCGCGACTATTAGGCGCGGGCGCGATGGCAACGCTCCCCGGCCGCTGCGTCAATGAGATGTTCTGCTCGGTGGCCGCCATGAAGGATGTGGTGTCGGTCCCGGCGGAAGGGCGTTTCGTATGCCCGTCCTGTGGCCGCCCGCTGGTGTCGCCGACCGGCCGGATGACCAGCCGCGCCCGGCGCCGTGGCCAGTCGCGTGCCGCCGGCATGCTGCTGCTGACGTGCGGATTTGCCGCCGGCACGGTCATCGGCGCGCTGTTCGTCGAGCCGTGGAAGCCGGCTGACAAGCCGGTTACCAGCGCCGCGTCGGAAACGCCCGCGCCGCAACCGGCTGCGTCGCAGCAAGCCGCCCCGCCGCCGCCGGCGCGCATCACCGCGGCGTCGATCATCCCGGCGGCCGAGCCGGTGACCAATACGGTGCCGGCCCGACATAAGCGCCGCGGCCACGCAACCGTCCGGACCTCGACCGAGACGCAGGCAAACTGAATCGCCGCCCGCCGCACGCGGGCCGCCGGCCGCGGGGCAAGCTTCAACTTGCTGTGAGTCGGCAATGTCTTTCTCGCAAATCGCGGACAACTGCGCGATGAAGAAGCCGCGCGCCGCCGCTTCTTTGGCCCACCATGGGTCGTTGCAACGATCGGCGCCGCAAAAGATTATGTCCGACTCGAAGGCGGGCGTCACCTTTGGCGCGATATTGTTGAGGCGATGATGCGTACACCCGGCCGTTGCACGAATGAACAGGCTTGCTGGATGGCGGACGAGAGCCGCGACATCTTCGTCAGGCTCGGCGACCCGTTCAATTGCCCGGCCTGCGGGTCGCGCCTTTCCCCGCCGATTCAGGCCATTGCCGGCCGCAGCCGCGCCGTCTCCGCCATGGCCGGCTGCGTCGCGTTCGTGGTCGCCACCGGGATAGGGATCGGCCTGGTGCCGCTGACCCGCACCGCCGCCGCGTCGGTCAACATGGACGCGTCGATGTCCGCCCGGTATGCGAGCCAGATGGGGAGCAGCGCACTCGTTGCCCCGCCGGTGGAAGTCGAGCTCGGCAGCGTGACGCTGACGACTGCGACCGAACTGGCCAGCGATCAGTCCGCCCACACCATCTCTTACGGCAAGCCGGTCGGCCCGGAAGACGAGGACGCCGCCCCCGTCCGCCACTGGCATCACCGCGCCGCCCGCCATTACGGCTTTACCGGCTTCCTGCCGGCGCCCGCTGACGCCCCGGCCGAGCAGGCCGATAGCGCCGACGCCGCGCCGGCGACCTGAAGTAAGGAAGGCGGGGGGCTCTGCCCCTTCGACCCCCGTGACGGGGTCGAGGGGTGGAGCCCCCGCCTTCCTTTCCCCAGCCCGCCGGGCTACGCCACCGGCATGGCCAGCATCGAAACCGATCGACTCCAGGACGTCACGCTCGCGGACGCCTTGTCCGAGCGCTACCTTGCCTACGCGCTCTCCACCATCATGTCGCGCAGCCTGCCGGACGTGCGCGACGGCCTCAAGCCGGTGCACCGCCGGCTGATCTACGCCATGCGCCTGCTGCGCCTGGACCCGGCCGCCGCGTTCAAGAAATGCGCCCGCATCGTCGGCGACGTCATGGGCAAGTTCCATCCGCACGGCGACGCCGCGATCTACGACGCCATGGTGCGCCTCGCGCAGGATTTCGCCGTCCGCTACCCGCTGGTCGAGGGCCAGGGCAATTTCGGCAATATCGACGGCGATAACCCGGCGGCGATGCGCTATACCGAGGCGCGGCTGACCGAGGTCGCGCAGGCTTTGCTCGCCGGCATCGATGACGACGCGGTCGATTTCCGCCCGACCTATGACGGCGCCGAGGAAGAGCCGATCGTTCTGCCGGCGGCGTTCCCGAACCTGCTGGCCAATGGGGCGGCCGGCATTGCGGTCGGCATGGCCACCAGCATTCCGCCGCATAATGCCGGCGAGCTCTGCGCCGCGGCGCTGCACTTGGTGCGCCACCCGAAAGCCAGCGTCGCCGCGCTGGTCAAATTCGTGCCCGGCCCCGATTTCCCCACCGGCGGCGTGCTGGTGGAGGACGCTGCCTCCATCCTGTCCGCCTACGAGACCGGCCGCGGCGGTTTTCGGCTCCGCGCCCGCTGGGCGGTGGAACAGGGCCGTTTCAACACCTGGACCATCGTCGTCACCGAAATTCCGTATCAGGTGCAAAAGAGCAAGCTGATCGAGCAGATCGCGGCCCTGATCGAACTGAAGAAGCTGCCGCTGCTCGGCGACGTGCGCGACGAAAGCACCGAACTGGTGCGCCTGGTGCTGGAGCCGAAAACCCGCGGCGTCGAACCCGAAGTGCTGATGGAGACGTTGTTCCGCGCCACCGACCTGGAAATCCGCTTTTCGCTGAACATGAACGTGCTCACCGCCGACCGCACGCCCCGCGTGCTGGGCCTGGGCGAGGTGCTGCGCGCCTGGCTCGACCACCGCCAGGTGGTGCTGGTCCGCCGCACCACGCACCGCCTCGCCGCCATCGACAAGCGGCTCGAAGTGCTGGACGGCTTCATCAAGGTCTATCTGAATCTCGACGAGGTGATCCGCATCATCCGCGAGGAGGACGATGCGAAAGCCGGCCTGATCCGCACATTCGCGCTGACCGACAACCAGGCCGAAGCCATCCTGAACATGCGCCTGCGCAGCCTGCGGCGCCTGGAGGAAATGGAAATCCGCAAGGAGCACAAGGCGCTGACGCGCGAGCGCAAGGACATGCAGGCGCTGCTGGCCAGCGAAAAACTGCGCTGGGACAAGATCGCGGGCGAATTGGAGGAAACCAGCGCGAAATTCGGCGGCGGCCCGCTCGGCGCCCGCCGCACCGAAATCGGCGGCCCGCCCGCGGCGGTGGACATCTCCGCCATGGCGCAGGTCGAGCGCGAGCCGATCACCGTCATCCTGTCGGAAAAAGGCTGGGTACGCGCCGTGAAGGGCCACATCGCCGACGGCGACGGCCAAAAATTTAAGGAAGGCGACGCGCTGCGCTTGCTGCTGCCGTGCGAAACCACCGACCGGCTGGTGCTGTTCGCGACCGACGGCCGCGTGTTCACGCTGCGCGCCGGCGACATTCCGCGCGGCCGCGGCGACGGCCAGCCGATCCGGCTGATGGTCGATCTCGCCAACCAGGACGACATCCTGCATTTCTTCATCTGGCGCGCCGACACGCGCTACCTCGTCGCCGGCGCCACCGGCCGCGGCTTCGTGGTCAAATCCGCCGACCTGATCGCCGAAAAACGCACCGGCAAACAGATCCTGTCGCTGCGCGAGGGCGAGCGTGCGGCGATCTGCATCCCGGCAACAGGCGACCACGTCGCCGTGGTCGGCGAGAACCGCCGCTTGCTGGTGTTCCCGTTGGCCGAGTTGCCGGAAATGGCGCGCGGCGCCGGCGTGGCCTTGCAGAAATACCGTGAGGGCGGGCTGAAGGACGCGAAAGTGTTCACTTTGGCCGAGGGGCTGAGCTGGAAGTCCGGCGAGCGCACGCGCACCGAAACCAATTTGCGGGATTGGGTGGGCGAGCGGGCGCAAGCGGGGCGGATGCCGCCCAGCGGATTCCCCCGCTCCGGCAAGTTTTCAGGCTAACGCTACGTCATCGCCAGCCGCCCTTGCGGCGAAGCAATCCGGGCTAACACGCGAAATCTCGCCCGCGGCCCTGGATTGGTTCGCAAGCCCTCGCAATCACGAGTTCCTCCCTAGCCCGAAATAAACGCCCGCACCACCGCAATCGTCGCCGCGTCCATCAGTGCAGGCGCGTGGCCACACGCCACCACTACATGCGTCGCCGCCTTGTCCCCCATTCGCGTCAGCGTCTCCGGCAGCAGCAAATCACTCTCCGCGCCGCGCAGCACCAGCATCGGTGCCGTAATGGCGTCCCACACCGGCCACACATCGATCGCCTGCACCGGCGCCGCCTGCATCGGCACCGCAATCGCCGGATCATAATGCAGCGTCAACGTCCCGTCCGGCAGCGTTCGCGTGCTGGTGCGCGCCAGATGCCACCATTGCGCGTCGGTCAGCTTGCCAAACGGCGCGTGCACCTCGCGCAAATACGCGTCCGCTGCGCCCAGGTCGGCAAACGCCGGCAGCGCCCCGACATAATCGCGGATCCGGGCCAGCGCCGCCTCCGGCACGAACGGACCGATATCGTTTAGCACCATGCGTCCGATCGGCGCCCCTGGCGACGCCGCCGTTAGCATGCCGCAAATGCCGCCCAGCGACGTTCCCACCCAATGCACCGGCCGCCCGATTGCCGCCAGCACATGCGCCAGTGCCGAAACATAGGTCAGCGGCTGATAGAGATTGCCGTCCGGCAACCAGTCGGACCCGCCACGCCCCGGCAAGTCCGGGCACACGACATAATACTGGTCCGCCAACGCCGCCGCGAGCGCATCGAAATCCCGCCCTGTCCGCGTCAGCCCGTGCACGCACAGCACCGCTGGGTGCACCGGGTCGCCCCACGCTACATACGCCAGCCGGCGGAAGCTGCCCTGCAGCCAATAGAGCGTGACATGTTCCGTCGGCTGCATGAACGGTTCCTACCCGGGCGCGTGCGACCCGAACCGACGCCGTACCCCGAGCATCGGCTGCTCGACAAGCCGGTAGCTCAACAGCGCGAGCACCACCGCCAGTAACGCGCCTACCGCGACCCAAATCGCGCCAAATCGCGGCGCTACCAGGTCGGCGATCATCAGCGCGCCCCAGTGCCATAGATAGAGCGAGTAGCTAAGGCGGCCCAGGAAAAGGACGTGTTCTTTTTTGAAAAAAAGAACCAAAAAACTTTTGCCATTTTGCACATGCGGCCCAATTCGAAACGGGCCGTGTACGCCAACTAGGAAAAGTTTTTTGGTTCTTTTTTTCAAAAAATAACTCTTCCTTCCTATTATTACCGGCACCACGCCCAGAAGCGCCGCCCCCTGCAACGTCGGCCGCACCACATCGCGCGCCAGCGGCCCGGTGCCGACAAAACTCACCACCAGCAGCAGCACACCCGGCCACGCCAGCCAGCGCGGCGGCATCCGACCCGCCTGCTCCAGCAGCGCCAGCGCCGCCCCCCACGCGAGCGAATCGAGCCGCGCATCGGTCGCCAGATACAGGCGATTATACCGCCAGGCCGGGTTCGGATTTTCCGAACCACACAGGGCAGGGGCCTCCGCGGTAAAACAGTGGCCGAGCAGCCACCATCGCCAGACCAGTGCGCCGCCGCACAGCGTCAACACCGCCGCCAGCGCCGCCCGGCGCCGCCACAGCACGCTCAGCACCACCGGCCAGACCGCGTAAAAATGCTCCTCGATCGCCAGTGACCAGAGGATATTGAACGGGTGCCGCACGCCGCCCAGCGACGACCGGTAGCCCACCCACAGGTCGAAGTAATTCGCCCCATACAGCAGCGCCGCACCCCAGGCTGCCGCGCTGATCCGCCCGCCGGCGGCACAAAAAACCGACCCGGCCAGCAAGATGTAAACCGTCGCCGCCGGCGCCAGGCGCAGCGCCCTGCGGGCATAGAACCGCGCGAACCCGATGCGCCCCTGCAGCGCCAGCGCACCCGCCAACTGCCGCGTAATCAGGTAGCCGCTGATGAAGAAAAACAGCGTCACCCCGAACGCGCCGGGCACCACGCGGTCCAGCCCCAGGTGCGACAGCACCACCAGCAGGATCGACACCGCCCGCAGGCCATCCAGCGCCGGCAGATAGTCCGCTTGCATCCCGCGTGGCGCACCGTGCATTGAACACTCCGGATACTGGTTCCACAGAGCGCCCGCCCCACATTGCGGACGAAGAAACGTCCGGGCGCAAGCCCGGACCTGCACAAAGCGTCAAGGCGTCCATGGCCAAGTCAGACCGCGACATACCGAGCAACCTGCAACCTCGCCCCGCCGATTACGCGTACGATCTCGAGCACACGCTGCGCGGCATCGTGACGCTGCGCGCCGACATCCCGAGCGACGCGTTCACCGCCGAGTCGCTCGGCACCGAGCGCGCCGGCAGCGGCGTCGCCATCCCAGGCGGGCTGGTACTGACCATGGGCTATCTGATCATGGAATCCGAAAGCATCTGGCTGACCACCGCGGACGGCCGCGCGATCCCCGGCCACGCGCTGGCGGTGGATTACGAAACCGGCTTCGGCCTGGTGCAGCCGCTCGGCGTGCTCGGGATTCCGGAAATTCCGTTCGGCGACAGCAACGCGGTGCAGGTCGGTCAGCAGGCGCTGCTGGCTGCCGCGGGTGGCCGCCACCGGGCCATCGAAACCCGCATCGTCGGCCGGCAGGAATTCGCCGGCTACTGGGAATATCTGATCGACGACGCAATGTTCACCGCGCCCGCGCATCCGTTTTGGGGCGGCGCGGCCCTGCTCGGCGCCGACGGGCGCCTGCTCGGCGTCGGCTCGCTGATCCTGCAGCAGGGCGACGCGAAGGGCAGGCGGGTCGACATGAACATGGTAGTGCCCACCAGCCTGCTGACCCCGGTGCTCGACGAACTCACCCGCACCGGGCGCCTGGCGCGTCCGCCGCGGCCGTGGCTTGGTTTGTTCGCCATGGAGAACGACGACGCGGTGGTGATCGGCGCGGTCGCCGATGGCGGTCCCGCCGACCGCGGGGGCTTACGCCCCGGCGATCGTGTCATTTCGGTCGACGGCGACGAGGTGCCGGACCTCGCCGGCCTGTGGCGCCGCATCTGGTCGGCCGGAACGGCGGGCGCGCGTTTGCGCATGACAATCTCCCGTGACGATGAATTATTGCATGTTTCACTCGTTTCGGTTGATCGCATGAGCGTCATGCGCACGCCAAGGTTGCATTAACGCAACGCATCCGCGCCGCGCGTCATCGCACTGTCACATCGCATTTGACGAATCCAGTTTATCTCGTGCGAATCCCAAACTAAAAACCGTTGCTTCTCGAATTAGCGTCATGATAACCCCTCGCGGGCGCTGCGCGCCGCGCCGGCGCAGCACTGCCGAACCGGGGGAGACGATCGAATGGCATCGAAGAACTGGCAGGTGGATGCGAGCGCCAGTTGGGGCACCACTGCCGACTGGTCCGGCGGCGTGCCGACGGATGTCGACGCCGCCACCATTGCGGTTGCGGGCATCACCGTTTCGGTCGGCACCGGCGTTGCCGCCATCGCCTATTCGCTCAACACAACCTACAGCATTCTGTCGGTTACCGGCGGCACGCTGGAAACCGTGCAGTCCGCGCTTTTCGATGGGCTGTTCAAGGAATCCGCCGGCACCTTCACCGCGGCCGGGACCGGCGCCATTTTCAATGACGGCCTCGATTTCACCGGCGGCCGGATCGACGTCGCGTCCGGTGCCGCGCAGATCAATGACGGCGGCGTGCTGGCCGGCACGCTGGTCGGTGCCGGCGCGCTCGATATCAACGAGGGCAATGTTTATATCGACAGCGGATTTTCCTGCTCGCTGGCGAGCATCGTGGTCGGCGCCGACAGCGGCAAGCTCGGGCTGAATACCAATTTCAGCTACGCCAATAATCTGACCGTGCTGCAGAACGGTGTGCTGGATCTGTTCGGCCACACGCTGACGCTCAGCGGCGCATCCCTGCTGGAAGGCACGATCGGCCTGGGCAGTCTGACCGACACCGGCACGGTCACGCTCGGCAACCCGGACCTCGTCACCACGCTGGATGACGGGCTGGTGGTCGAGGTCGAGGGCAAAATGGTGCAGGACGGCGACGTGGCGCTCGGCGCGATTGACGCTGGCGCGAAGATCACCGTGGGCAGTTATGGCCAGTACAACATCAACGGCAACTGGGTCATTACTGATCCGTCCTCGGTCGGATCGATCGTCAATGAAGGCGTGTTCGCCAAGAGTTTCGGCGGCAAATCGGCCATCATCGATCCGTCTTTCTCCACCACCGGCAAGCTGGAAATCGAGATCGGCAGCCTGGTCCTGAACGGGCTGGTCAATTCGCTCAGCGGCACCATCAGCGGCGCCGGCACGCTCGGCATCGGCACGCTGGGTTTTCCGAACGCGCAGACCACGCTCGGCACCAAGCTGGTGCTGGATGTCGGCGCGGTCAGCCAGGCCAGCGGCGAGGTGGTGCTGAACAGCAAGCTTGCTTATGCCGGTATCTGGAACGAGGTCGGCGGCGTGCTGAACCTGAACGCCACCGGCGCGGTGCTGACGCTGACCGGGGTGGCAAATTTCGATGGTGGCACGGTTACCAGCTATGGTGGCTCGCTGCTGCTGGACGGTGCGGCCCATGTCGGCAACGTCACCTTCGGCGGCCCCACCGTCGTCGACATCAATGGCACGCTGGATCAGACCAACAACATCAATTTCGGCCTGTACTCCAATCCGGTCGCCAACATCGCGTCCGGCGCCGAATGGGTGGTCGAGGCCGATAGCGCCATCTTCGGATTTTTTGGCCAGATCAACAACAGCGGCACCTTTATCGACCCTAATGGCAGCGGCGACGCCTTCATCGAACCCGAAATCAATAACAGCGGCACGCTCACGGTCGACAACAGCACGCTGACGCTGGCCGGCACGAATGACCTTGGCGGCACGCTCAGCGGCAGCGGCCTGCTGGAACTGGAGGGCACGACCACGCTGGCGGCCAAAGCGGTTACGGTCGCGGCGCTGACCGTGCTGGATGGGTACACCGCCCTTGGCGCCAACCTGACCTATGCGGGCGATTTCGGTGAGACCGGCGGTACGGCGGTGCTCGATCTCGAGGGTGACACGCTCACGCTCAGCGGCGCGCTGAGCAACGCCAGCCTCGATTCCGGCCTGTTGACCGACGGCGGCACATTGAGCGTCGCCGGCCATGTCACGATCGGCAATTTCAATATCGGCGGCGGCGCCGAATTGCTGATCACCGGCACGGCTGAGCAGACCGGCACGTTGAATCTGGCCCCCGGCGCCGGCGCCGGCATTCTCGACGTGGCGGCGACCGGCACCTATGTGCTGGACGACGATTTGGGCATAGCGGCCAACACCGGCTTTGGCACCATCAGCATCGCCGGCACTCTCGACATCGACGGCGCCGGCACGACGATCGCGAACGCCGCGGTGGTTGAGGCATCGACCGGCCATGTGCAGATCAACGATACGGCGTTCGAGGTGGGTTATGGCGGTGCGTTTGCGGGCAGCGTCAGCGGTGCCGGCACGTTCGTGTTCGCCGGCCTGGATGGCGATGCGCAGTACAACCTTCTCAGCGGCGTCAGCCTGACATCCGCCGACCTGGAAGTTGCCAATAACGCGAATGTCGATCTGCTGACGAACCTGACCTATGCCGGCCTGTTCACCGAAACCAGCAACGGCACCGTAACCGTCGGCGCGCAGATCCTGACCCTGTCGGGCACATCGTCGATCAGCGGCTCGCTGGCCGGACCCGGCGGTACCGGCTCCGGCACGCTCGCCGCAACCGGTACGAGCACCATCGACGGCGCCACGGTCGAACAGACCGCGGTGCTGAGCATTACCGGCACCGCCGGGCAGTATGGCGGGGTCACCGATGATGGCCTGATCGTGATCGGCAGCGCCGGCCGCGAAACGATCAACGCGAACAGCTCGATTGCCGGCACCGGCGCGCTGTCGGTGGCAGGCGGCCTGTTCATCAAGGGTGACGGTTCGGAATCGATCTCGGCCGCGGTCAGCGTCGCCGGCAGCCTGTCCGTCGATTCCGGCGCCGTCACGTTCTCCGGCCCGGTCGGCGTCACCGGCAACCTGACGGTCGAAACCGGCACGGTCTCGATCTTTGGCTCGCTCGGCGTCGCCGGCGCCCTGATCGTCGAAACCGGCACGTTGTCCACGGCGGGTTCGGTCAGCGTCGGCGGCAGTCTGACGATCGAGTCCGGCACCGCCTCCATGTCCGGCGCGGTCAGCGTCGCCGGCACCCTCGCGCTCGACTCCGGTTCGCTGTCGATCTCCGGTGCGATCGTAGATACCGGCAAGATCATCGCCAGTCTCGGCACCTTGTCGGTGCTCTCGGCGGTCAGTGGAACCGGTTCGCTCAGCGTCGGCGGCGGCGGATTGATCGATTTCGGCCAGGGCGTCACGGCCGCCGCCGCCACCACGGTCGGCTTCGCGTCCGGCGGCGGCACGCTGGAACTGAACGATCTGACGAACGCCGACTTCCTGGCGCATATCGCCGGTTTCGCGTCCGGTGACCTGATCGAAATGAGCGGCTTCAACACCGCGGGCACCCTCACCACCAGCTGGAACCACGCCGATACCGCGCTGACGATCACCGACTCGAGCGGCGATACCGGCACGCTGACCTTCAGTTCGGCGCAGAACACATTGTCCATCACGCTCGGCACGTCGACGACGACCGGCTTCGTGACCCTGACCCACTCCTGATCAAACCCATGCGAAACCGGATCCTGCCGCCCACGCCGGCCCACGACACCGGGACACGCCCAACGAGGAACTGGCAATGACGTCGATCAGCTGGACCGGAACGAGCAGCGGCACATGGTCAACCGGCAGTGACTGGTCGGCCGGTGTCGCGCCGCAGACCGGCGACGATGTCACCATCGATACCGCCAATCCGCTGACCGTCACCTATAATGCCGGCTCGCTGTTCCTCGACAGTCTCGTCACCAGCAACGCGACGCTCAGTGTCACCGCGGGCACGCTCGGCGTCACCAGCGGCTACGCGATCGAGGGTGGGCTGAAGCTCAGTGCGGGCGAGGTCAGCCTCACCGCCGAAGACGGCAATGGCACGCTCGGCGGCCTGATCGACATCACCGGCGGCCTGCTGTCGCTGACCGGCGGCGCGCTGGCGCAGCAGGGCGGCACCTTCACCGAAACCGGCGGTACGCTGAGCATTGCCAACGGCGTGTTCGTCGATGCGGCAACCGGAACGATCAGCAGCGTGGTCGACGGCTACGGCCAACTGGAGCTGGACGACCAGAACGGCACCGTGACGCTGAATTCCGGGTTCGCGCTGAACGCCGGCGCATTCACCCTGCTGGGCGGCAGCGCCGCGTTCAATGAATCGTTAAAATATGGCAACAACTTTACCGCGGCGCAAGACACCACCATCAGCCTGAACAGCATCAGCGCCGGCAAGAGCGCCACGCTGACGCTGAACGGCGCGGCGTCGCTGAACGGCACCATTACCGGTGGCGGCGACGTGCTGGGGTATGGCGGCGGCCATTTCGACGGTCTGGAACTCGACAACGGCGCGCTGCTGGATATCGAAAAGGGTGCGACCTACAATGTCCTTGGCGAGGTGCTGCTCGGCAACACCGGCGGCGGCACGATCAGCGTGCTGTCCGGCGGCAGCCTGCGCATTACCGATAACGCATCCATTCTCACCGGCCCCGGCGGCGGCGTGCTGCTGAATGCCGGCACCATCAGCAAAGTGGGCGGCGCCTCCAGCGGCGGCACCAGCACCATTTCGACCGCGTTCTCCAATGCTTCGACCGCGACCGTCGATATCGCGGTGGGTACGCTGGACTTCGCCGGCCCCAGCAGCGGCGTTACCAGCACGCTGGGCGGCACCTTCGCCGGCGCCGGCACCGCTGCCTTCAGCACCGGCAGTTTCCTGATCAGCAAAAGCGCCGATCTCGACCTCGCGGTCAGCCGCGTGCTGCTGACCGAAAGTGCGGCCGTGACGTTGACCACCGGCCTGACCTATAATGGCGATTACGATCAGAATGGCGGAACATTGGTTGTCGTCGGCAGCGGTGTCGGCGCCGACACGCTGACGCTGAATGGCCTGGCATCGTTCGACAATGATTACGGCACCAGTCTGGTGAAGGGCACCGGCACGGTGCTGTGCGGCACGCTGAGCACCGTGCATCTGGGCAACGGCATCGATTTCGAGGGCAATATCGCGCTCGATTTCGACGGCACGGTGAGCCAGACCGGAACCACCTTCCTCGGTCTGCAGACCGGCGCCATCGTCACCGCGGTGGTGGGCGCCGACACGACCTGGTCGCTCAACGGCAGCACCTCGATCCTCGGCTTCAATGGCGACATCGACATCACGAGCGGCGGCACGTTCGTCAAGGCAAGCGGGGCGAACAACAGCTTCGTCGACAGCGATGTGACCAACAACGGGACGCTGGCGGTTGAAACCGGCACCTTGACGCTGAATGGCGTGGGCACGCTGGGCGGATCGGTCACCGGCTCGGCCGCCCTCGATATTTCGGGCGCCTTTACCTTTGCCTCCAGCCTGTCGCTGTCGGTCGGCGAGGTCATTCTGGACAACCCCGAGCAGACCGGCGAAGTGCAGGTCACGCTGGCTAAATCGAGCCTGACCTTCGCCAATGGCTGGGCGCAGGACGGCGGCACGCTGCAATTGAGCGGTGACACGCTGAACCTCACCGGCGTCACCTCACTGCTGTCCGGCGCCATCGTCGGCCCCGGCACGCTGACCGCGAGCGGCCCGGCCGTGCTCGGCCAGGGCTTCAGCATCCTGCAAGGCGCCGACGTGGTGCTCAGCGGCACTACCGAACAGAGCGGCTCGGTTACCCTCACCAGCGGGCCTGCGCTCACCATCGGCGCCGGCGGCGTCTACACGATCGACGCGGGCGCCGATCTCGGCGGCCCGAACAACACGCTCAGCGGCACGCTGGTGGTCAACGGGGTGCTGGAGGCCGAAGGCGCGTCCAATTTCGGCACCCCCACCAACATCATTGCCGCCGCCGTGGTTGATAACGACAAGATCGTGATCAGCCATGGCGAGATGGAATTCCTCGGCCCGCTGAGCGGCAGCGGCGCGCTGTCGCTGTCGAACGGCGCGACGCTCGATTTGCTGGGCAGTGGTGCGATCCATAACACCATCACCTTCGGCACCGGCGATTCGGTGCTGGATCTCGGCGCGCCCGATAGTTTCCTGGGCAAGCTTTCCGGCTTCGCCACCGGCGACATGGTCGAACTGAACGGCTTCGCGTTCGTCAACGATAATGGCATGACCGCCACGCTCGCGGTCAGCGGCGACCAGGTCACCATCACCGACCCGTACAACGAAACCGTAACGCTGACCTTCAGCACCGCCCAGACGCTGAGCCAGCTTACGCTGGTTGCGGGGCCGCATGATGGCCTGGCATTATTGCATTTGTAGAAAAGAAGGTCTTCTTTTTTGAAAAAAAGAAGCAAAAACTTTTGGCCGTTTGGTTCCGCGCAAGCTGGAGGCATATGCGTCATTTGATGACAGCGTAAGAGCAAAAGTTTTTTGCTTCTTTTTTTCAAAAAAGAAGAGCTTCCTTTCTTTGTTATGTGCCGACCGCCAATCGATCAGCTATCAGTTGCAGGCCTGCGCGTCGCAGGGCAGCGACAGCAACGGCACTTATTATGTCTCGGCGGCCGATGGGCCGACATTGACGTCAGCGCTTCAGAAATTTCTCAAGCAGGCGCTCAACGCGCCGGCGCGGTTTACGCAATAGGAAGAAAGCACTTCTTTTTTGAAAAAAAGAAGCAAAAAACTTTTGCCAGTTGGCATACGCGGCCCACGTTGAAGGTGGCCGCGTAGGCCAAAGAGCAAAAGTTTTTTGCTTCTTTTTTTCAAAAAATAAGTGCTTTCGTCTCTTGCTGCAACGCGACGCTTGCACCGACCCGGCACCATGATCACACTCCCAGCATGAGCGGTTTCGTCAGTGACGTGGCACTTACCGAAGGCGTGGTCGGGCGCCGTGTGATCGCGTGGTTCGTCGATGCGGTGCTGATGGGCGTGGTGCTGGCCGCGCTGCATATCGTGCTGTGGGTGCTCGGCTTTCTCACGCTCGGCCTGGGCTGGTTCCTCGCCGGCGGCCTTTGGGTCGTGCCGCTCGCCTACATCGTGCTGTTCGTCGCCTCGCCGGGCCAGGCCACGCCGGGCCAGGCGCTGGTTGGCCTGCGCGTGGTTCGCGACGAGGATCTCGGCCGTCCTGAACCGGCCCAGGCCTGCCTCTATGCCGTGCTCTATGCCGCCACCATGTGGGTCGGCGGCCTGCTGCTGATCGCCGCGTTCTTCACCCGCCGCGCCCGCTGCCTGCACGACATTTTCTCCGGCCTCACGGTGGCCCGTGCCGCCGCGGTGCCGCTGGCCGCACCCTCGATCTGGACCATGGCGGGGGGCTCCTTCCGCCCATGACCTACAAGCCGCCGCGCCGGCCGCAATTTTTCTACACCACGGCGCCGCTCCCCTGTCCCTACCTTCCCGGCCGCATCGAGCGGAAGGTGGTCACCGAAATCACCGGGCCGGACGCCGACGCGCTGCATGACCGCCTGTCCCGCGCCGGCTTCCGCCGCAGCCATAACATCGCCTACGCGCCGGTGTGCCCCGCCTGTTCGGCCTGCGTGCCGATCCGCATCGACGTGGCTGCGTTCAAGCCGGACCGTGGCCAGCGCCGCATCCTGCGCGCCAATGCCGGCGTCGACGGGTTCGAAGTGCCGGCCCGCGCCACGACCGAGCAATTCGCGCTGTTCCAGCGCTACCAGCTCGCCCGCCATGGCGACGGCGATATGGCCGGCATGAGCTTCTACGACTACCGCGCCATGGTTGAGGACACGCCGATCGAGACGCTGATGATCGAGTTCCGCGACGCGGATGACAAACTCGTCGGTGCCTGCCTGGCCGATCGCCTCGGCGACGGCATGTCGGCGGTCTACAGCTTCTTTGCCCCCGAGCTGCACGACCAGTCGCTGGGCACGCTGACGATATTGTGGCTGGTTGAGCGCGCCCGCGCGCTGGGCCTACCTTATGTCTATCTCGGCTACTGGGTGCCGGAGAGCCGCAAGATGGCCTACAAGGCGCGCTTCCGCCCGAGCGAGATCCTGTCCGGCGGCGCCTGGCGCCGGCTGACGGACGCGGACCTGACCGACCACCGCGTAAAAACCGGCACCGTGCTGGTGCCGGAGGCCGCCGGCTGACGAAGGCGGGGGCTTTGCCCCCTTCGACCCCTGTCTTGCGTAGCCCGCATTCGCGTGACCCGTCCCGCCAGGGCAGTCATTGCGAGCGCTTGCGAAGCAACCCAGGGGAACATGCGCCATCTCGCCGCCGGCGTCACGCCACGACAGGTAACTCAAAAAATAGATAAAGCGAGCTTATTGCCGAGCGCCCCACGCTGCCAAACGCCTGCTGCGGCCCTATTTCACGCCGTTATTCCCGTCTTTGCTGTTTTTCTTGTATGATTCCGGCGAAATGCACTTATGATGCACACGATGTCGTGATGGTAACGCCGTAAACCGAGTGACAGTTAACGCTTGATGTAAGGAAATATCCCATTTATGAGCCGCTGTGTCGTTAATCTTGGATAGCTCGGGACGGTGCCTGCAATGCGTTATACTGTGCCGATGAACCACGAATCGCCCCGCCCGATGCGGCCGGCGCGCGCGTGGCGACGGCACCGGGACGGCGCCGTCTCCATGGAATTCGCCATCCTCGCGATACCGTTCTTCATCCTGCTGCTTGGCGTGATGGAGATCGGGTATGACCTGTTCGTCCAGGCGGCGTTGGACAGTGCCGTGGAGACCGCGGCTCGCAGCATCCAGGTCGGCACCACGGTCGGTTCCGCCAATATGACGAATTCGCAAATCGTCGCCGCGGCGGTGTGCCCGGCCGTTCACTCCATCCTGAATTGCAACTCGATTTACGTGAGCGTGCAGCCGGTCACGACCGGCGACTATTACAATGGCAGCATCAACGAACTGACCGCGCTGGCGCCGAGCAACATCGTCGCCGCGAACGCCACCGGCGGCGGCGATATCTGCACCGGCGCCGGCTACCAGTTGATGCAGCTCAATGCCTGGTATGTCGGCCCGACCTTCCTGGGCACGCTGGTGCCGTCTTTCTCCATGAGCAATCCGGTCGGGTCGGGCCGGGTGCATATCACCGCGTCGTCGGCCGGTTTCGTTAACGAGGATTTCAGCGGCGGTCAGACCAGCGGCAACGCCTGCGGGAACGGCACATGACCGCGGTGCCTTTCGCCGTGCAGGTCATGGGGCTGCGCCGATGCTGACCGGCCTGCCGCGCAAGCGCGGTCATTTTTTCCCGAGCCACCGCAAGGCGATCGCGTCCGCGCTGGCCGAACCGCGGTCCGTGGCCGCGATGGAATTCGCGCTGGTGGCGCCGATCCTGATTACGCTGACCTTGGCCACGTACGACCTGGCGCGCGCGCTGCTGATTTGGCAGCAGATCAACAACGCCGCGGAAGCCATCGCCGAAGCCGCGGAAAAAATCGCCGCCAACAACAACTCGCAGTTGACCATGGCGCAGATGAACAACGCCATGTCGACCATCTATGCCGAGGTGCCCGGCCTCAATCTCGGTAACGGCACCGGCAGTTTCCCCGGCAAGTTCGGCGTCACGCTGTCCGAAGTTGTGTATTTGCCGTTCTGCACGACGGCGGTGCCGTCGGCCGCGACCTGCAGCACCACCGGCTACGCGCTGACCAACGGCGGCATCCAGCAGCCTTACACGTTATGGAGCGCCTACCTGACCGAAGGCGGCTCCAGCCTGATGCCTTTCACCAGCAGCATGTTGCGCAAGTGTAACCCCGGCGGCTCCACCGATAGCCCGCTGACATCGGTCAGCGCGTTCCCGGACGCCAGCAACGAATTGCAGGTGATGGTGAACCCGGACATGGACGGCGCGCAGGTTGCGCTGACCATGACGCCGCAGGTCGTGGCCGACGTCCAATACGTCTTCATACCAAGTTTTCCGCTTTATTCGCTGCTTTCAAAGACTGGTTTTACCTTGTGGGCGTCCGCCACCATGCCGGTTCCGACCGGCGGGCTGACACAGGAAATTACCTATACCGGCACCGGCGCGGACGATGGGACCACGAACCCCGAAGTCTGCACGCTGATCCCGTTACCAGGGACATGACGTCCCGCGATGAATTTAAGGCAAGAAGGAATAATGTGATGTCTCTCGCCAGGCTTAGGCAGGAACGCAAGAGCGCGGTGGCGCTCTTGTTTGCTATTTCTGCCATTCCGATTCTCGGCTTGGTGGGCCTGGCGATCGATTACGGCATCTGGAACCAGACCTACGCCTCTATTTCGCTGGCCGCGAGCAGCGCCGCGCTGAACGCGGTGAAAATTGCCGCGAGCGCGAACCTGAATAACGATGCGAACGCAAAGACCGAAGGGCAGACCGCCGGCAAGCAATGGTTCATTTCGCAGGTCGGGCCGAGCGACAACGCCACGCATTTCAACACGCTCCATACCAACAATGTCAAGGTGACCGTCACCGTTGGCGCGACCACAACGGCGGTCGTCACCTTCAGCGACGTCGTGCCGTCCATATTCGGCACCATTTTCGGCATGGCGCAGTATCCGCTCACCGTCACCGCGGAATCCGAAATTGCGACCGCGCCGTATCTTGAAGTCATTCTGATGCTGGACAATTCGGCCTCGATGGACCTTGCCGCCACGCCGTCCGCGATGTCGACTTTGGAGCCGCTGACGGCATGCGATTCGTCCAATGCGTTCTACGTGAATAATGGCACTACATGGCAACAAGCCATTACAAACGTCACATCGAACCCCATGGCTTACTGGACCGCCCAATCGGGCGACCAGTACACGGCCTATCAGTGCAGCGGCAACGGCCAGACCTACAATCAAAGTTTTGCAGCGGGCTTGCCGGCATGTCCGGCTACGGCGCCAAGCGCGCTCTACCAGTTCAATCCTGTCGCGTACACGAGCACGGGTCCGACCACGCCCGACACGTTCCCGACCTTCGGCTCTCCCTATTCTCTCATGGCGCCCCCTAACGAGACGTGCCAGACCGCCACATCGGCCCCGTCGAAGGATTATAAAGGTACTTCATACTACCCGCTGCCGGGTCCGCCTTGCACATTTGCGTGCCATTGGACCAATACCCTGAGCTCGGACAACAAGACCACCGCAGATCTGTTCGGCCTGGCCCGCCGCAATGGCATCCAATTGCGTATCGATCTGGTGAAGAATGCCACGCAGATGGTTCTTCAACAGATGGCAACGGATACCGTATCGACGCTCAAGAACCTCAGCGTCGGCGTCTACACCTTCAATACGGCGGTAACACAGATTTACCCGGACCCGACAACCTGCGGTGCGCCGGGAAGTGCGAGTTGCGAGGCCGGGACCGACTTCGGGACCGCCGAAAACCTCGTCGGCACTCCACCACAATATCCCGCCGTGGCCGACACTGGGATGCAACCGCATATCGCCCAGCGCACGGGCAACAATGACGATACCGCGTTCCCTGAGGACATGGCCTCGCTCTATAACACCTACGTCACCAAGGCCGGCAACGGTGGCTCGGCCGCCTCGCCGCGCAAGGTTCTGTTCCTGGTCACGGATGGGGTCGACGATGACCCAAACGATGGCCTGCGCCAGGCATTTCAATCATCGGCCTGTGCCAATTTCAAGAACCTGTATGGCTACCAAATCTACGTCGTATATACGCCGTACTATCCTGTCCAACATTCGTTCTATTACAGCTCTAACATGCGGTCGTATGTCGAGCAGACGGGTTCGACATCCATCAGCTATCAGTTGCAAGCGTGCTCGTCGGACACCAACACGAACAGCACGTATTACATCTCTGCTGCGGACGGCACCACGCTGAACAACGCGCTGGTCGGGTTTCTAAAGAACGCCGAACAGTCGCCGGCGCGCTTCACGGAGTAGTGTAGACCAAAGCAGAACGCCCGTTCCGTAAAGCCGTTGCAATCTGCTGCATGATGAGTCAAAGACGAAAGCGAGGCATCCAGGCATAACAAAAATGACCTTCGCGGCGCTGCGGCAAGAACGCAGGAGTGCGGTTGCACTGCTGTTTGCTATTTCAACCATCCCGGTGGTTGGCCTGGTTGGCCTGGCGATCGACTACGGTATCTGGAACCAAACCTACGCCTCCGTCTCGCTCGCCGCGAGCAGCGCCGCGCTGAACGCAGTAAAAATCGCCAACGCCGCCAACCTGAACAACGACCCGAACGCGCAAATCGAGGGCCAGACGGCCGGCAAGCAGTGGTTCATTTCGCAATTTGGGCCTAACGAGAACGCCGCCCATTTTCCGGTCCCGCATACCGATCAAGTGAAGGTTGCGGTCACCGTTGCCGCCACAACCACGGCGACGGTCAGCTATTCCGACACGGTACCGCCGATTTTTGGCGCCCTGTTCGGTTCTACCGGCTACCAGCTTGCCGTCACGGCGAAAGCGGAAATCATCGCGTCGCCCTTCCTGAACGTTGAAATCCTGGTCGACGACTCGTCGTCCATGCAGATCGGCGCGACACCCGGCGACATCGCCGCAATGATGTATCTGACACCGTGCAACATCTACGGCGCTGTTCAACAAGTGCCGCCTCTCATGACGGGTGGTTATTCGACAGCTGACCAAACCTTCAACGGCGCCTACTCCTGCAACGGATATGACGGCACGCAAACGCAATACAGCGAGGAGTCCTGCCCTATCATTGGCCCTGCCGGCATTCCCGTCAGCGAACTGACTCCAGGCACGCCGCCGACGCTCGCTGTTCAAAGCTCGAGCGGTGGGCCGGCGTGCAATAATCTCGGCAATCAGCAGCCATTTGTTTTCAATGGTAAGACCTACAGCAATCAACCCTATCTCGCCGGTGCGCCCTGTGCGTTCGCGTGCCACTCCAGTTCCGCAGCGCTTTCCGCCAACAGCGATTATTACGGGCTTGCCCGGAGCACCGTCGCCAACAGCACGTTGTGTTCCAGCCTTTCGGCGCCGTTCACGGCTGCACAGCTTTCCGCCTGCGCGATCACATTGCGTTTCGACCTGGTTAAATCCGGCGTGAACCAGGTCATCAGCACGATGCAATCCGACAATCTAGCCATCGATAATCTGCGCGTAGGGGTTTTCACCTTCACGAATGACGTAACGCAGGTGTACCCTTCACCCCAGTCAGGCTGCGCGCCGGTGGCCAATACCGGTGAGTCCCTGGCCTGCCAGGCAAGCAATGACTGGCCTACCGCGCTCAGCGACGTCGGCCTACCGCCGCAACCGCCGACGATACCGGATCAGGCGGACAGTGGGATCAAGGCCAGCGTCATCACCCCCGCCGAGAATGGATCCGGTAATACGAACATTCACCAGACGCTCACGAACCTGGCGACGAATTATTTGACCCCGTCCGGCGATGGATCGTCGCAGGCGTCACCGCTGAAGGTGCTGTTCCTGGTTACCGACGGCATGGCCGACTACACGCCTGCTGGCGGATCGCGCGTGAGCGGCGCCGCGATCAGCCCGGACGACTGCCAGCTCTTCAAGAACATGGGCTATGCCGTGTATGTGCTTTACACGCCCTACTATCCGCTCACGAACCCATTCTATCTGACCAACACCAAGCCGATCGCGGAGGGCACCGGCTCCAATTCGCTGATCTATAACATGAAGGCTTGCTCGTCCGATCCGGCCAACGATTTTATCGCGGCAAGCCCATCGGACAGTAATTCCGTGAATGTGGCACTGCAAAAGTTTCTCAAACGCGCGCTGGCCGCCGCCGCCCGCTTCACCGAGTAGCCTAAACAGCGTCGGCCCCGTCTCTCTCCGTCGCAATGACCTAGATGGCGGCGTTGCCGGCCCTCCTGCCTTCTTCACCGCAAATTAACACCCCCCGACGCAATCTGCGCACCGTGCAACGCGGTGCGAGATATGCGGCCCACCACCAGAAAACCCGATCGGCGCGGCGCGGTCGCCGTCGAACTCGGCATCATCGCGGTGCCGTTCTTCATCCTGCTGCTCGGCACCATGGAGGTGGGGTACGACCTGTTCGTGCAGGCGGCGCTCGACAGCGCGGTGGAGACCGCGGCGCGCAGCGTGCAGGTGGGTGCCACCGTTGGCGCCGCCAGCGAAACCAGCGCGCAACTGGCCGCTTCGGCGGTCTGCCCGGCGATCGCCACCGTGCTGAGTTGCGACAATATTTATGTCAGCGTACAGCCGGTCACCGGCGGTGACTATTATAACGGTAGCATCAATGAACTCACCGCACTGAGCACCAGCGGCCTGCTCGCTGCCAGCGCGCCCCAGGGTGGCGATATCTGCACCGGCACCGCGTATCAATTGATGCAACTCAACGCCTGGTATATTGGCCCGACATTCCTCGGCACGCTGATCCCGTCTTTTGCCATCGCCAATCCCCTCGGCGGCTCGGGCCTGGTGCACATCACCGCCGCGTCCGCCGGGTTCGTGGATGAGAATTTCGGCGCCGGCCAGGCCACCGGCCATGCCTGCGGCAACGGCACATGACCGGCATGGAAGTCACCAGACTATGGCGCGCGTGCAGAAGCACGGTCGCGCTCATGTTCGCGCTGACAGCCGTGCCGATCACCGGCCTGGTGGGGCTGGCGGTCGATTACGGTTTCTGGAACCAGAGCTACGCGTCCATTTCGCTCGCCGCCAGCAGCGCCGCGCTGAACGCGGTTAAAATCGCCAGTGCGGCCAACCTGAAGAACGATGCGAACGCGCGGAGCGAGGGGCAAAGCGCCGGCCAGCAATGGTTCATGGCGCAGGTGCAGCAAGCCAACGGCACCGCGAATGCCGCCCAGATCGCTGCCGGCCAGGTTCAGGTCGATGTCAGCGTCGCCGCCACCACCATCGCCTCGGTCAGCTATTCCGGCTACGTTACGTCGATCTTCGGCGGCATGCTCGGCATGGTGCGCTACCCGATCCGCGTGACGGCGAAGGCCGAAATCATCGCCAACCCCTATCTCGACGTCGAAATCCTGCTGGATAATTCGCCATCGATGGAAATCGGTGCCACGCCCGGCGACATTGCGGCAATGATGTATCTGACACCTTGCTCGCCGTCCGCCGTGACGCCCACCCCCGCCGGCCTGACCTACGCGGACCAGGGCTGGGGCACCACTACCTATACAGGCACCGGCTACCATGGCGCCAATGACCCGTATGACGAGGAGGCCTACCCGCTCCGTTATATCGCCAATGCGTCAGCACCATCGGCGCCACCCTTCGTGGGCGGCACGGCGCCGACCTGCCCGAATATCGCGTCCCTGTATCCCGGCAAAACCTACACCGCCGGCGCGCCCTGCGGCTTCGCCTGCCATTTCGATACCGCACATGCCGGCAAATTGTCTGCCAGCTACGATTATTACGGCCTCGCGCGCAGCACCATCGGGCAGGTCAATAACTGCTACGCGCTGACCAATTTGAACGGCAGCCAGCCACCCACGCCCGCGCAATTATCCAGTTGCGCCATCACGCTCCGTTTCGATCTGGTCAAGAACGCGGTGAACCAAACCATCACCGCCATGCAAGCGGACAATATCACCACGCTCAATAATCTCCATGTCGGCGTCTATTGGTTCGCCACCAGCGTCAACCAGGTCTACCCCGCGCCCAGTGGCCCGTGCGCGCCGCTCAACCTCACGCCGGTCAACACGCAGGCCTGCCAGGCGGGCAACGACTGGGCGGCCGCGATGTCCGCGGTCGGCGCGCCGCCGACGGCGCCAAATACGCTTGATACCGGCATCCAGCCGTACCAAGGCGCCAACGGTGGCGACACCGACATGCACGCCACGCTCACGTCGCTCGCCACCCAATATCTGACCGCGGCCGGCGATGGTTCCTCTGCCGAGTCACCGCTGAAAGTATTGTTCCTGGTCACCGACGGGCTGAACGACCCGGCCAACCGCAACCAAACCGGCGTGAGCGCGGCCGACTGCCAATTGTTCAAATCAATGGGCTACGCCGTCTATGTCGTCTTCACACCCTATTACCCGCTGATGAATAATTACTATGTCAGCTCGGACAGCGCCCTCGTAGAAGGCACCGGCGCCACCTCACTTGCGGGCAGCCTGCAAGCCTGCGCCTCCGACCCCGTCCACGACTACATCGAGGCCAGCCCAACCGACCAAACCTCCATCAATACCGCCCTGCAAACCTTCCTAAAACGCGCCATCGCCTCCGCCGCGCGTTTTACGGAGTGATACTGGTCCGCTTTGAGTTTCGCATCGTAAGTAAGGCGGGGGGCTCTGCCCCCTCGACCCAAGCTGGGGCCTGAAGCCCCAAACCCCCATCTTTTTAGGTCGGGGGATTTGGGGGGTGCCACGCGTACTGTAATGACCGTACGCATGCCCCCCGCCTTATCCCCCAACCAAGTGACGGGGGTCTGGGGCCTCAGGCCCCAGCTTGGGTCGAGGGGGCAGAGCCCCACGCCTTCCTTCCTTCAGTAAAACACAATAGCGCCGAGTGAGACGGAGTTGGCGCTGGTGTTGTCGGGGCCGTGGCTTTTGCTTTCGGCGTGGGTGTATTCGCCGACGCCGGTCAGCCAGGGTGTAAACGCATAATACACGCCTGCCGTTTCGCTTTCGTTACGCCGCACCAGCCCTTGTGTCGGGTTGACGGTAACGATCTGGCCCGCATCGTTGAAATACGAGTAGCTGTCATAGGCTGCCTCGCCGGACGCCAGGTAGAGTGAGCTGACACCATAGCTGCCGATGATTTTCAGTTTGTCGGTCGGTTTTACATAGGCCTGGATGTAACCGCCCTCGGAGTCGCGCAATTCGCCATTGAGCGCGATGCTGTCGAAGAACAGGCCGGTCGTGCCGACGCCGCTGGCGCGGTAGTAATAGCCGGTCACGCCGACCGGGCCGAAGGTGAGTGCCAGGCCGGCCTCGCCGCCGATTCCGCTCTTGTTTTTCACCGTGGTGCTGCCCGGCACTGTAATGTCATCGAGCTCCTGCTCGACGAAGCCGGCCCAGGCATGTGCGGTCCAGGCATCCGCCTTGTAGTCGTATGTCAACCGGCCTTGGAACATTGGCGCGCTATGCTGCGTCGATTCCTCGGACAGATCGCCAGTAAAAACATTCGCGCCGTTCAGCGGCTGGAAGATGCCGATGCTGGCCTGGAAGCCGGCGAAGGTGGGGGTGATGTACGTGATCTGCGGCATGAAATCGGTATAGATATAGCCGTAGCCGATGCGCCCGAGCGACGTGTTGCCCGGATCGGCATTGCCGCCGGTGGCACCCACGCCGAGCAGCGTCTGGTCGTTCAGGATCGCGTCCTGCCCGAACAGGCCGATATCGCGGCCGAGCTTGAGCGTGCCGAAAGTCGGCGTGCCCGCGGTGATATAGGTTTTACGGAAATCGACGCCGGCGGTGCCGAGTGCGGTGGCATTGCCGCCATTATTGGCGTTCAACGAACCGACCGCGCTGCTGTTGATGCCGGGATACATGCCAAACACCGCCGTGAGGTCGATGCCGTCCTGTTGCGTGGACGCCGAAATGATCAGCGCGCCCGGCAGCAGGCCGTTACGTACCGATGACGAATCGAAGCCGCTCGCCTCGGTCAAGCCGCCCGAAACCGCATGCGTGGGTCCGGCGGTGCCACCGTCCGAATACGTATAGAACGCATTGACGATGCCGGAAACATTCAAGTCGACATCGCCGACCTTGATGGTTAGCCCGGCGCCCGGTTTGTACGGCATGGCGTGCACGATATCCGGGGCGGCGATCATCGCCTCGGTCTTCGTCATTTCGTCGTGCATCTGGGCCGCCGCGGCCTGGGCCGCGGCCGCGGATGCCGCAGCTTGGGCCGCCATGCGCGCGCTATCGTTTGCCTCGGCGGCACCGCTTTCCTGCATGGCGCCGCCATGGTGGCGCGTGTTGCGCAGATGCTTGGCGAGCAGCGCGCGATATTCGGCCTGGGTCAGGCTTCCTTTTGCTTTCAGAATGTCCAGCAGGTCGGTGTAGTCGTCGGCGCGCGCCTGGGCCGCTGCCAACACCAGCGCCGACGTCGCCGCCAGCAACAAAGTGCGTGTCCGGATCATGTTTCCCCCTTACGAGGCCAGCTTTGCCGCGGCCCGATTGACGCAACCACGCCCGCGGCAAGGGAACATGTCAAGTCCCCGCCCGCGGACGCGCACGCGTGGCGAATCCTAGCGAAACGGCCGCACAAAATCGACCCATCCGACGCCCCTACTTTGGTCCATGGTCGCGCCGCCACGCCGAATGAAAAAAGAGGGCGGGGGGCTCTGCCCCCTCGACCCCCGCGTCACGCGCAGCGTGCATTCGCACGTCACGCCCAGCGTGCATTTGTACGTCACGCCCAGCGTGCATTTGCACGTCACGCGCAGCGTGCATTCGCCCGTCACGCCCGGCGTGCATTCGCACGTGACGCCCAGCGTGCATTCGCACGACGGACAAGTCCCCAGCTTGGGTCGAGGGGGCAGAGCCCCCCGCCTTCTTTTTTTTAGTTCGGCAAACTGGGCGGCAGTAGCTGGCGTTGGAACAGCACGATCGCCTGCGCGCGGCTGGTGACGCCCAGCTTGCGCAGGATCGCGGTCATGTGCGCCTTGACGGTTGTTTCGCTAATCGATAATTCCCACGCGATCTGCTTGTTCGATTTGCCGCTCGCCACGAGTTCCAGCACCGCGACCTGGCGCCCGGTCAGCGGCCCGCTATCCTGATCGTCCGCATGATGCCGCCGCACCACCGGCTGCAAGGGCGCCACTTCGTGGTTCGGCGCGATCGATTCCGGAATATAAACCCCGCCGTCGAACACGGTTTTCAGCGCGACGGCGATGATTTCCTTCGAGGATGATTTCGGCACGAAGCCGGCCGCCCCACACGTGATGCATTGCTTCACGGTTTCCGGATCGGAGATCGACGACAGCACGATGATCGGCGTGGACGGCAATTTGCTGCGCAGCGCCACCAGTTGCGAGAGCCCGTGCGCGCCCGGCATGTAAAGATCCAGCAGCAGCACGTCGAGCTCGTCTTCCTGGTCGGCGATACGCATCACCTCGCCGACGGTGGCTGCCTCCACACAGGAAAATGCCCATCCCGCGTCGGCGAAAACCTGCGCCACCACGCCGCGGATGGCATCGCGGAACAGGGGGTGGTCGTCGGCAATCAATACGCGTGACATGGATGTTCCTTAAAAGGAAGGAAGTGTTCTTTCTTGAAAAAAAGAACCAAAAAACTTTTGCCACTTGGCACAGGCGGCCAACCCCGAAATGGGCCGCGTATGCCAACGGGCAAAAGTTTTTTGGTTCTTTTTTTCAAAAAAGAACACTTCCCTTCTAATGTTTCCGCACCAGCTGCAGCCGATGCATCTTCCGATGCAACGTCGCCCGGCTGATCCCCAGCGCGCGCGCCGCCTCCGACACATTGCCGTGCGACCGCGCCAGCGCCCGCTGCACCACGCCGCGCTCGGCCAATGCCAGGTCCTCGCCGGCGTCGCCCTCGACGCTCAGGATGTCCGCCGCCGGCAGGCAGGCAGCCAGCCGCGCATCGGTAATCCCGCAGGCCGTCCGCGCGGCATGGGTGGCGCCGACGATCAGGTCATCATGGTCGACCGCCAGCAGCGCGCCGGCGCCCCAGTCGGTATCGGGCGCCAGCATGATGCGCGCGCCGGGAAACGCGCCGCGGAAATGCCGCGCCTCGATCCGGCGCGCCGCGTCCACCACCGCGGCGGCGATCAGGCCGACGAAATCGGCGGTCAGATCGGCCCGGCAGGACGACACATCCAGCGCCGCGGCGATCTGCCCTTCGTGATCGTAGATCGGCGCCACGGTGCAGCTCAGCCCGGTATTGCGGGCGTGGAAATGCTGATCGCGATGGATCGTCAGCGCCCGCTCCTCCGCCAGGCAGGTGCCGATGCCATTGGTGCCCTCGCGGGCCTCGCTCCACACCGCGCCGGTCCACAGGCCCCAGCGAAAGAAAATGTCGTCATCCGCGCCGACACCCCGGCGCTCCACCGGCACGCCATGCCGGTCCGTCAGCAGCACGCAGCAGCCGGTGTTGCCGACCGCTTGAAACAGCCGGTCCAGCGTGCCCGACGCGGACACCAGCAGCGCCTCAACCTTTTGCCGCGCCTCGCGTAATTCGCGCTCGGTCAGCATGAGCGGCGGCCTGGTGTCCTGCGGGTCCAGCCCGTAGCGGGTCAGCGACCGACTCCAGGACGCATATACGCTGGAGCGCGCGCTCGCTGACGGATCCCGGACGATGGCGTTCACGCGGTCCGCGTGCTGCATCTTCTTGTCCTTTTGGTTCGTTTCCTACGTGCCGGGACGCTAGCGTGGTTATGGATCGGTAGCGCGCCCCGTTCGACACATCATCCACGGACATGTCGCACAATTGCGACAGGTGCGCCAGTCGCACCGCAGCCCCCCGGTTGCGCATGGCTCGCGCGCCGGCGCAGGGTTTCTTCACGAACGGCATGGCTGCCCCTTACGCTGCGCCCTGCGCGTGACCAAGTCGGCGGTGTCCAAGCGCCGCCCAAGATGTAAACTTTGCTTGCGGAGGAAACATAATGTCCGACCACACCAAGAGTGGCGTGCGCACCCGGCCCAATCCGGCGGGTTCATCCTGGCGTCTGTGGCTCGCCCTGAGCTGCCTGGCCGCGCTGCCGGCGCGGGCAGGGGGGCTGGACCCGGTGAAATACCGCCCGGTCACCGATGCGCGCCTGCAAGCCGCCGCGACCGACGATGGCTGGCTGATGTACCGGCATGATTACACCAGCTCCGGCTATTCGGCGCTCGACCGCATCAATGCGGGCAACGTCGCGCAACTGAAACAGGCATGGGATTACAAGAGCAGCTACGAGCAGGGCCATGAATCGCCGCCGGTGGTGAATGGCGACACGATGTTCATTACGACACCGAAGGACGAGTTGCTGGCCTTCCGCGCCAGCACCGGCAAACTGCTGTGGAGCTACCAGCATGATCTGTCGGATGTCGGGCTGAAGACGGTGTGCTGCGACGTGGTCAATCGCGGCGTCGCGCTGTACGGCAACAATGTCTATATGGCGACGCTCGACAATTACGTCGTCGCGCTGGACGCCGTCACCGGCAAGGTGGTCTGGAAGAACCAGATCGACCAGGCGGATCTCGGCGAGGCGATGACGCTGGCGCCGCTGGTGCTCAAGGGCAAAGTGATCGTCGGCCTGTCGGGCGGCGAATATGGCGCGCGCGGGTCCGTGGTGGCGCTGGATGCCGACACCGGCAAGCAGGTGTGGAAGCGCTTCACCATTCCGGCACCGAACGAGCCTGGCGGCAAAACCTGGCCCAAGGGCGCCTACAAAACCGGCGGCGGCGGTGCGTGGCTCACCGGCAGCTATGATGCCGACACGCAAACCCTGTTCTGGGGCGTCGGCAATCCCGGCCCGTGGCTGGCGACGTTGCGGCCCGGCACCAACCTCTACACCGACTCCGTCATTGCGATGAATCCGGACACCGGCGCGATCAAATGGAGCTATCAATACACCCCGAACGACACGTGGGACTATGACGGCACCAACGAAACGGTGCTGACCGACATCGATTACCAGGGCAAATCCTACAAGGCGATCGTGTCGGCCAGCCGCAACGGCTGGTTCTACGCCATCGACCGCATCCACGGAAAGCTGATCTACGCCGAGAAATTCGCCACCGCGACGTCGGTGAAAGGGTTCGAGAACGGCAAGCCGGTGACCGACGCGGCGCTTCGCCCGACGCCGGACAAGGAAGTGTTCACCTGCCCGAGCTTTCTGGGCGGCAAGAACTGGTGGCCGATCGCCGTGGACCCGCAAACCCATTTCGCCTACGTGCCGACCATGCATACCTGCATGAAAATCAAGGGTGGTGCCGTCAGCTACAAAGCCGGCCTGCCGTTTCTGGGCGAATCGTTCAACGTCATGCGCGACCCGGCCTTCCCGGACATCTGGGGTGAGGTGCAGGCGATCGATCTCAACACAGGCAAGCAGACCTGGCGCTTCAAGTCGGAGCTGCCGTGGAATGACGGCATGCTGGCCACCGCCGGCGGCCTGGTATTTTCCGGCAGCGCCGACGGCCATCTCTACGCGTTCGACGCCAAGAGCGGCGACGTGAAGTGGAAAAGCCCGCAACTGAGTTCCGGCATTATCGGCGTGCCGAGCACCTGGACGGTCGGCGGCAAGCAATATGTTGGCATCTGGGCCGGCTGGGGCGGCGCCTCACCGATCTGGGGCGGCGACATGGCCAAGGACCCGAAGGTGGCGAATATTCCGGTAGGTGGACATCTCTATGTCTTCGCCCTCTAACAAACTGAGCAGAAGTTTTTTGGTTCTTTTTTTCAAAAAAGAACTGCTTTTTTCTGTGGCGGTCGGCGCCGTGCTTGCGATGCACGGCGCCGCCGGCGCGAAGACGCTGTCCGTCTGCATCGACAGCGCGAGCCCGACGCAAGCCCGCGACCAGCATGTCGCGGAGGCGGTCGCCCGCCAGGAAGCGGCAGAACTGTCAGTGTATCATTTCGACGGCAGTGGCGACGATGACGGCCTCAACGCGCGGCAATTCGCCAAGCTGGTGGCCGGCAAATGCGACCTCGTGCTCGGCTTCCCGCTCGACGTGACGCATGGGGCGCTGCCGGGCGACATGCAAGCAACCGCGCCGTACGATCAGACCGGATTCGTTCTGGTCGTCACCAGGCCCGCGGTTGCGCGCGGCCTCGCCGATCTGCCGCCGGGCTCCGACGTCGCGGTCACGTATATGACCGCGCCAAACCTGTTTTTCGCCGATCACCCGAACGTGCAGGCCGATATCGAGCGCACCGACAAAGAAACGTTGCAAAGCCTGCTCGACGGCCATGTGAAAGCCGCCATGTTATGGCAGGCCACGCTGCAGCAATTCATCGCCGGCCACCCCGGCGCGCGCCTGGATTACCGCCTGCTGCAGGAGCCGCATGCGCGCTGGAACATCGTCGCACTGTACGGTCCAGCCGGCGCCCGGGCGGCGGCTGAATTCGACCGCGCCGTCGCGTCCTTGAAAGCCGCCGGCGCATTGCCTGACGGCACTGCCGCCAAGCCGGCGCGGCATGCCGACATTCCGTTCGTCCAAACTGCCGCCTGGCAAATGGCAGTGCCGACAATGAGTGTCGCCGCGGTCACCGGCAGCCCGGCGGCTACATTACCCGCGCTCTACACGCAGGCGCAGGCAGATGACGGCATGTCCCAATACAGCGCCAACTGCGCCCAGTGCCATGGCGACCAGCTGCAAGGCCGGTACGGTCCCGGACTGAAAGGCAAGCAGTTCGCCACCGAGAAAGCAGCCTACACGGTCGGTGACGTCTTCCGTGTGGTCGCGACGAATATGCCGGCCGCCCAGCCCGGCACTCTGGCGCATGATGACTACGTGCAGATCATGGCGTTTCTGTTGCAGCAGAACGGCTACCCGGCCGGTACCACGCCTTTGACGTATGATGCTGCGCTCAAATCTACGGTACCGTTGCGCGATCACTTGCCTTGAAAAAGGAAGGCCTTCTTTTTTGAAAAAAAGAAGCAAAAAACTTTTGCTCCGGCGCCTTCGTCACCAGGCGCATAGCTGAGTGGACGTGCGCGGAGCCAAACGAGCAAAAGTTTTTTGGTTCTTTTTTTCAAAAGATAACATACTTCCTTCATAATAACAAGGAGACTTCCATGGTCGAGAAAGCCCTCAAGGACGTTGCCGCGCAGATCGCGCTGCGCTCGCACTACGACAATTACATCGGCGGCAAATGGGTGCCCGCCGTGCGCGGCCAGACCTTCGACAATCTCTCGCCGATCAACGGCCGCGTCGTCAGCACCCACGCGCGTTCGACGTCCGAGGATATCGAGCTGGCGCTCGACGCCGCGCACAAGGCGCGCGAAGCCTGGGGCACCACGTCGCCCGCCCAGCGCGCGCTGATCCTCAATCGCATCGCCGACCGTATCGAGGAAAAACTGTCGCTGCTCGCCACAGTCGAGACGATCGACAACGGCAAGCCGATCCGCGAAACCACCGCCGCCGACCTGCCGCTCGCGGTCGATCATTTCCGCTATTTCGCCGGCTGCCTGCGCGCGCAGGAAGGCGGCATCAGCGAAATCGACCACGACACGGTCGCGTATCATTTCCACGAGCCGCTCGGCGTGGTCGGCCAGATCATTCCGTGGAACTTCCCGCTGCTGATGGCGGTATGGAAGCTGGCGCCGGCGCTGGCCGCCGGCAATTGTGTGGTGCTGAAACCGGCCGAGCAGACCCCGCTCGCCATCATGGCGCTGATGGAAGCCATCGGCGACCTGCTGCCCGCCGGCGTGCTGAACGTCGTCACCGGCTTCGGCGTCGAAGCCGGCAAGCCGCTCGCGCAGAACAAGCGCATCGCCAAGATCGCCTTCACCGGCGAGACCACCACCGGCCGCCTGATCATGCAATATGCGTCGGAAAACATCATTCCGGTCACGCTGGAGCTCGGCGGCAAGTCGCCCAACATTTTCTTCGCCGATGTCGCGCGTGAGGACGATGATTTCTTCGACAAGGCGCTCGAAGGCTTCACCATGTTCGCGCTGAACCAGGGCGAGGTCTGCACCTGCCCGAGCCGCGCGCTGGTGCATGAAAGCATCTATGACCGCTTCATGGAACGCGCGCTGAAGCGCGTCCAGGCGATCAAACAGGGCGACCCGCTCGATAGCGCCACCATGATCGGCGCGCAGGCCAGCAACGACCAGCTCGAGAAAATCCTGTCCTATATCGACATCGGCAAGGCGGAGGGTGCGAAAGTGCTCACTGGCGGCGGGCGCGCCAATCTCGGCGGCGAGCTCGAAGGCGGCTACTACGTGACGCCCACGGTGCTCGAGGGCCATAATAAGATGCGCGTGTTCCAGGAAGAAATCTTCGGCCCGGTCCTGTCCGTCACCAGCTTCAAGGATGACGCGGACGCACTCGCCATCGCCAACGATTCGCTCTACGGCCTCGGCGCCGGCGTCTGGACGCGCGACGGCACGCGCGCCTACCGTTTCGGTCGCGCCATCCAGGCCGGCCGCGTCTGGACCAACTGCTACCACGCCTACCCGGCGCACGCGGCGTTCGGCGGCTACAAACAGTCGGGCATCGGCCGCGAGAACCACAAAATGATGCTCGACCACTACCAGCAAACCAAGAACATGCTGGTCAGCTACAGCCCTAAAGCGCTCGGCTTCTTCTAAGTCACGAAAGCCACTACATCGCCCCCTCTCCCGTGCTTACGGGAGAGGGTCGGCATGAGGGCCTCTCCGACAAGCCAACCGGTAAACCTCATGGTCCCCCGCGTCCTCGTCACCCCGCAAGCTGCCGCCCTGATCGCGAAACTCCGCGCCCTCCACGGCGACCTGCTGTTCCACCAGTCCGGCGGCTGCTGCGACGGCAGTTCACCGATGTGCTACCCGCTCGGCGAATTTCGCGTCGGCGCGCAGGACATCCTGCTCGGCACGATTGAAAACTGCCCCGTCTATATCGGCGCCGCGCAGTTCGAATATTGGGCCCACACCCAACTCACCATCGACGTCGTCCCCGGCCGCGGCGGCGGCTTCTCGCTCGAATCGCCCGAGGGCATGCGCTTCCTCACGCGCAGCCGGGTTTTTACCGATGCGGAATGGGAGGAATTGAAAGCCGCGCCCCGGCCGCTGACCGGCGCGGAGGCGTAGGCAGACAGGAAGACATGTTCTTTTTTGAAAAAAAGAACCAAAAAACTTTTGCTTTTGCGCTCTCGCCACCCGACGCGGACTGCTTCAGCTTGCGCGGAGCCAACTTCTTCCGATTGCCCTGGGTGGGCCGGCGACGATCCCCGCGCCGCGGTGTCCGATTGGGACAGGGCTGCAAGGCGCCGCCGGCCTATGGCCAGGATCAGGCGAGGACGTTCAGCGCCCGGCCCGATTTGGAGTCCGACGTCTCCCCGGCCGGGCTGTTGTCGTGATCACCATCGCTGTCCGTTTTTTGGGCGACCGGAGGCCTGGAGGGTGCCGAAGCCGCCGGCGCGGATACGGACGAAACAGCGGAACTGATGGCGGTCATGGCGAGGCCCCTGTGCAATTTTGCCGGGAGATAGTGCCAGCGCGGGGTTAATACGTCCTTGCACGGCCACAGGCCCGGGGATGCGGCGCGCGAAGCCGGTAGGCTGAAACCCCACCCTACAGCCACGCCGTCCGGCCATGGCCGGATATCAGGGGGTTAGGCCATAGACCTGAACCACCTGGTAGCCCGGCGCATAGACCCGGCCGTTGGCCTCCATCGGCGTCAGGAAGGCGTTGCCCTGATTGGCGTTCGACCATACGCCGATGTTCGCGGTGAAAATCGGATTGCCGAGTTGCACCGCATCGTAGGCCTCGATGAAGAACGGGCTGGTGCCGCGGTTGATGAGCCAAACGATGCCGGTGCCGGCGGTGGCGCCGTTGGATGATATGATCGGCAATGAACCGCCATAGCCGGCGCCGTCGCTACCGCTGATCGTGTTGGTGAGCGACGGCTTGCTGCCGGTGGCGACGGACCAGCCGCGCAGCGCGTCGCCGCCGGTCTGGGTAAACACGGTTGGGCCGGACGGGCCATTGTAATAGGCCGGGCCGCCCCATAATCCGTTGCTGCCGGCATTCTGGGATTGCAGCGCGCCGGTATCGTTGCCGTGCTCGCCGCCCAATTTATCCTTGTCGAGCAAATACAGCACGCCGGATTTGCCCATCGCGACCGCCAATGGCGGGGCCGCCTGTCCGCTGACCGGTGGCAGCAGCATGACACCGCCGGAACCGAAATCCTCGTCATTATTGTTGAAGTTCACGTAGTCCGCCGGCGTGAAATAGGTTGGCACACTCGCCAGCGTGGAGGTTAGTTTCAGAACGCTCTCGCCGTAATCCTT
>Ga0116228_10000340_pt1 | contig 34749 bp, 22 predicted proteins | sample S1TSphfallax_2_FD_89694 | JGI IMG/M metagenome (GOLD analysis project Ga0116228, IMG submission 89694) | Host-associated microbial communities from peat moss isolated from Minnesota, USA - S1T2_Fc - Sphagnum fallax MG | ecosystem: Host-associated > Plants > Peat moss > Unclassified | place... | reverse complement strand
TTGGTATCACCAATCTCCTTTCAACTTGATGTGCAAATTGGGTGCATTTTTTATGGTTTCAAATCCCAAGTTGAGTTCTATTCTTTTGGCATTTTAAAATATATATCTATGCAAATATACCAAATACATGTACTATCATATTTTTTATATAAATATGCACAAATATTATAAGTCATTTTTTAAGGTTAAGTCCATGACTTCAATATTCAAAAAATCTAATATAAATTACATCAAAGTATAAATTACATATCTATAATTGGGTATATAATCCTTTTTTATGTTATATAAGCAAAACCTTTGACTACTTGTTTTAACACAATGTCCTTTCTCTTACTTGGTGTGGGCCTATAGCCTATCGGAAACAACTTGAAATCAAGCAAGAAATGAAACATTCGAGGTTCATGAAATGGAACAATTGCATTAACTAACTAAAAGATTACAAAGGTTATATGCTTCAAATGCTACAATGCAAACTATGACTTGTAATAACTACTAAGCTTGAAGGTTCTATGTGCATTCAAAAACATTCTACTATATACTATATCCTAACCCCGAAGTAACTGCCACTTAACCTTAACCTAGCTGCTGCCTAGCCCTAGCCGCCACCAAACCCTAACCCTAGCCGACACCAAACCCTAACCCTAGCCGCCACTAAACCCTAACCCTAGCTGCCGCCAAACCTTAAGTAATTTTCACTTTTAAACCCTAGCCACCACTATTCAACCTAACCTAATTACTACAAGGATGATAATACTATTCATCCTTTTGATGAATGTTTAACACATTCATCACCATTGGGAATTAAAAACGAATAATATTTCTAACAAAGCCTTTGTGAAGATGTCAGCAACTTGATCTTTAGTACTAACATGAATAAGGTCAATTTCTTTTGCTAGAATTTTTTCTCTAATAAAGTGGTAGTGCACCTCAATGTGTTTTGTCCTAACATGATAAACTGAGTTGTTAGCAAGTAGTATGCTACTGATGTTATCATAATAAATGACAACAGGAGCATCCATTGAATGTAACAAATCTGAAAGTAGTTTCAGTAACCAAACTATTTCACATGCAACAATTGTTGCGCTTCTATATTTTGCCTTTGTGCTTGATAATGCAACTATTGGTTGTTTTTAACTGTTCCAACTAACAACACCACTTCCAAAAGAAAATATGAAACCACTGGTTGATCTTCTATTTAAAACATTACTAGCCCAATCAACATCCGTGTATCCATGTACTTGTAATTGGCTTTTGGCTTCATAAAAAATTCCACACTGCAAAGTATGTTTTATGTACCTCAGTATGCGCCTGATTGCATCCAAATGTGGCTTTCGTGGTATTTGCATGAATTGACTCACCACTCCAACTGCATAACTCAAATCTAGCCTTGTGATGGTCATGTAAATCAAACTCCCCACTATGCGTATGTACATAGTGGTATCCTCCACAAGGTAACCTTCATCTGCACTTAGCTTCACATTTTGCTCCAATGGAATTGAAATGGGTTTGCAACTCGTCATCCCGTATTTAGACAATTTGTTCAAGGCATATTGCCTTTGTAGTAACCATATCCTTTTCGGGGATTGGACTAAGTCAATGTTGAGGAAATAACGCAACTCTCCCAAATCCTTCATCTCAAACTTTTGCTTCAAAAACTTTTTCAAATTAAAGATGTCTATATCATTATCTCTTGTGATAACCAAGTCATCAACATAGATGACTATGACAACAATCCCATGATCTGTCTTTTTCACATATAGTGAAAAATTTGCATTAGATGTTTGAAATCCACTTGTGACAAGATACTGAATTATCTTGTCTAACCAAACTCTAGGTGCTTGCTTCAAGCCATACAAAGTTCTTTTCAACCTACAAACCAAATTAGGACGTGTTTGGTTCACATAACATGGTGGTTGTTCCATGTACACTTCTTCTTGTAAATCTCCATGAAGAAAAACATTTTTTACATCCATTTGATGTAATGACCATCCTTTTGTTGCTGCCATAGCAATGATTGCTTTTATAATTGTCATTTTGGCAACTGGATTATAGGTCTCCTCATAGTCTATGCCATAAGTTTGGGCATAACCTTTGGCCACCAATCTTGCTTTATATATGTTCATAAATCCATTTTCATTGTGCTTGATTTTGTACACCCATTTGCACCCAATTGATGTCTTGTCCTTTGGTAAAGCTACCAATTCCCAAGTAACATTAGCATCCACGCCGCCATTTCTTCATCCATGGCATTATCCCATTTAGGGTTTCCAACCGCTTATTGAAAACAAGTGGGTTCAACCTCTTGTATGACTTTCACCATGTATGCATAATGATGAGCTACAAAGCCATCATATGTGAGTCTTTGTACAGGGTATTTGACTCGTGTGGATCTTCGTACTCCATTATTGTTGTCGGGAGTTTTCAAAGCTTTCTTGGCCATTTGAGCTCTGGGAGTAGTAACTAAAAGGATTTTTGATTCTTCACCCATGCTCTTTTTGGAATCACTTCATTCATCTACATGAGGATTTCTAGATGATGTTTGAGAACTACCATCCACAATGTTTGAAGATCTTAATCTTCCTTTCCATGGAGTGCTACTGGACCCACTAATTGGGGACTCTTGTGGTCCACTAATTAATTGTGATTCTTGTTCCACATTTTATGGAACATCATCATTTCTAGCTTCTCCATCTTTTACTATCTTCAGTGATGGGTACTAGCTAACCATCTCATCAAACACAACATCTTTACTCACTTTTAACTTTTGAGTGAAAGGGTTGAAGCATCTATATCCTTTTTGTTTTAAGGAATATCCAATGAAACACTTTTCAGCTTTTGGATCTAGTTTTGATTTTTTTTCATTAGGATGTGCACATATGCAATGCAACTAAACATTCTGAGGTGTGAGACATCTAGTTTCTTACCTGTGAATTTTTCTTCAGGTGTCATGCCATGAATTGCTTGCTAATGTGGGTGTTTGATTCATGATATAAACTCCAGTTGCTATCGCTTCAGCCCAAAAGTAATTTGGCAAATTCTTCTCATTCAACATGGCATGTGCTATTTCTACAATGTGCTTGTTTTTCCTTTCAACAATTCCATTATGCTATGGGGAGTAACTACATGAGTATTTTCTTTGAATTCCATGTTCCTTCAAGTATTCAGTCAATTCATTTGAAAAATACTTTCCCCTTCCATCGAACCTTAGGCACTTGATGCTCACACCCTTTTCCTTCTCCACCATTGTTTTGAAATTAAAAAAATGTTGAAACACTTCACCTTTGTGTTTCATGAAATAGACCCACACCTTCCTTATGTGGTCATCAATGAAACTCACGTAGTATGTGCATCCTCCAATGGATTCTATCTTCATGGTCAACACATCTAAGTGGATCATTTCCAAAGGTTTGGAACTTACATGAGTTATTTGAACTAGGAATGGATGTTTAGCTTGTTTCCGTGTCAACCTCAAAATGAGGTTTTAGCACCTCTACCTCTACCTTTATTAGAATTTGAGAAGAAAACACTTTCTTGTGATCCTCCATTGGATGAGGTACCAACAATTCTCATCTCTTCACTTATAAGTAGGGTTATTAAGTCTTGGAAATTGAGAAATGTTTCCCGAACTGCAATTGAAGTACGAAACTGGCTATAATCTTTTCCAAGTCCATTCAAGGTCACAGCCACTAAATCTTCATCATTTACATGGGCTCCTATAGATGCAAGAGCATATGTAAGGTTTTTCACCTTTGTAGAATAGTCGTCGATGTTCATCTTGTTTTTCTATAAATTATGCAACTCTTGTTTGAACTGCATTTTGTGGGCTTAAGTATTGGTGTTATACATCTTCACCAATGTATCCCAAGCTTGCTTGGGTGATTTTGCATGTTAAATATGCATAATCATGGAATTAGACACATTCACAGAAAGCCAATACAAGACTTTCCTTGTTTTTTCATGCCAAGATTTATTGGCTTGAATTTATTGTTGTGTGGGGTCTTCTGGGAGAGGAGGTTTTGTTTCATCACCAGTTACGAACTCCCAATATCCTTTCCCGATCAAGAAATTCATAATCCTAAATTTTCACACTTGGAAATTGTTTTTATCTAAGATCTCAATTGCAATTTGAGCAAGACCGTCCGCCATCTCTCAAGGTAACACTCAATGTTTTCTTGGGCTTCTAGGATTAGGATTAGGGTTAAGGTTAGGGTTAGGGTTGAACAAGATGGACCTTGCATATGTATCTATGTCTCGAATATTATACGAAATTTTATACTATACATAGCTTTTACGTATATGTATGTATATTGTATAATATTTTGTATGGTACTAAGTACGTGATTACATACCAAACTTTCATATGGTCTTGATAATTTATTTACGCTTCCCAATCTTCAAATTCTTTTCAAGTCTCCCAAGTTGTATTTGCTCCACTTCAAAAATTTGTTTTGATGTCTTCTCAATGTAAACTTCTGTCATAACAACTTTGCAAAGCTACACCGCTCACATGTGACCTTGAATCCTTTTGAAATTTTTTAAAAACATGTAAAGCTATGTCTACTACCGTCTCTCAAAAATTTAGCTCATTTGACTTCATAAAATGAGAGATCTTGCTACTTCCTTGAAGTCACTTCAAATTGGGACTTGAACACAAAATGACTTACAACGCGCTCTCAGCAACTTCAAACTCCTTGAGATATTGGGAAACGCATAAGATATATGTCTTCTATATATCTTTAAAATTTCAGCTCTATTAATGATGACCACAAAAAGTTATCACTTCCAAAAGAAACTGACTTCAAAATTGAGGTTGAAACTTTAGATATTTGAATCTCTATCAATACATATTCAAATGACTTGACATTTTTCTCACATATATAGTCTTTTATGATCTATAACATCCCAAAGTTTCATATCCAAAAAAACTCAAAGAAAGGAGATATGACCAAAAACTAGATCTGATACAAAATCTTCAAAAATTCATAACTCTCACAAAACACATCCATTTCTTTTGAAAATTTGAGAATAGAAGCGTTTTATAGTCTTCTATAATTTTTCTCAGTTTCACTCCAAGATCTTTTCACAGTAGATCTAGATCTAGATTTAAAGATCTGACTTCCACAACCCTTGATATGTGGATCTCCTCTCACCTCTTTTATTTTCTTTTCTTTCTCTTCAGTTTTTTCCTTTCCCCGTTTTTCTTTTGCACTTGAAAAACTCCTATGATATTACTAGAGACATTCAAGCTTTAGTTCTAGAGACTTTAGATCTTTTTCAACTTTCTAATCAAACAACTTAAGCTTTAATACCATGACAACAAATAGGAGATCTATTCAAGTGCAAACATAGAACTTTATTGAAAGGAAACTATAAAACGATGCTCACAACACAAAACATAACATCAAGAACTCCTCAAGGTTCTTGTCACATGAAATACACAAACTTGTGTAATGAAGAAAAGAGAAACAAACCATCAACACCAAAGTATTTAACTACAAGACCAAACCACAAATAACCAAACTAATATAAGTAAAAAAAGTAATTCAACCTTGTGAAAGTAACCTAATTATTTTCCTACTCCAATAATTAATGAAACCTAACTAGTTGAGCTTGAATTCTCAACATAATGATATACTTATAATTTTTTTAGGATGTAGTCCTAATACATCCTTATTCAATCTTCATTTCTATTAGGCTCTTAAATAAAACCGAAATCAAATTTATAAACTAGCATTTCCACCTGGGTAGCTTCAAGTGAATTACAACTTAATAAACAACTTAGAGGGGATAAATCATAACTACAAAAAATCCAAAATGTGACGAATGTGCAAGTTAGGTATTTGCATCGATGTTGCATGGAAAGGGAACCAATTGGGCCTCGTAGCCAACGATAATGGGCCATCATCGGGAACCCAAGTTCGACAATGAAAACGAACATCATAATCTTCACATTGACATTCTTCAAACCTTTTTAGTGCGACTCCATGGGTAGGAATAAATTTTAAGTAGATTGTTAAGACATGTGGGTTAGGAAATAATCAACAATCCCATGCCGAACGATCAACTTGAGTGCACACCACTCTTCTGGACGGTTTTTCTTCATGTGATTATTGGGAAACATTCATGGTAAACAATGCTTCTTTAAACTCTTCTTCTTTTATTGGCATAATTGAAAGATTTGAAGGTGTAGTAGCATCATCCACCATGATTGAATCTTCATTTGCATCAATCAAAACCCAAAGGATAGACGGAACAATTTGGTATTTACATTCAAACGGGGTCAATGCCTTTATTTAAGAAATTAGGGCATGCATATGTGTGGCAATGACGGCAAAACTTCATGAAAACTCGAATACCCTAATTCCAATGGATTTGTGAAATCTTAATTTCGATGATGGAGCTAAAAGTACATGGGAATTCTTACAAGGGAAATTTTAATTCCAATTTACTATGTATTACATAATTAATTAATACACGATAAGGAATAACTAAGGGATATGAAAAGAATAAATGGTACATAAAAATATTACTATTACCATTGAATTGATTTAATCAAATGGGAAATCAAGGATGTTTACTTATTATTAACTAATTACTTTAAATAATTAGGATGAAGAAGTAGGATGTTAAAAAAAAATGAACATAATTGACAATGATCAAGTTCAAGAACCCCATCAAGATGTCCACGATAGGGAAAATGATGAGTCTTTCAACTCCATTGGTCATGAGGATTTTCATCCTATTTGATTAGAGGATGGAACTTTCTTAGTGTTTCATTGGGCATAAAAATTATCACCTTAAATTCCATTGAAGGACAATTCATGAAGGATGAAAAGGCCATTGATTGGAGGGAAGGATTTTCACAACTTCCATTGGATAAGGAGAATAAGCTCAAGGAGGGGTCATGGCAAACTTGAGTGAGAGGAGTTTTTTTTATTTTGTGTTTTTTTGGAAAAGGAGGAGAATGAGTGTGTGAGAAGATAATTAATTGTATGTGAAGAATTGTTATTCATGGAAGCAAATGTGTGTAAACAAAAGAACATGGAAGGAAGTTGTGTGTAACAAGTAGTTATAGTGGAGTTCATAAAATGATTTCTATGAACAAGCCTCTGGATTCTTTATGAAAATAGTTGTTCCTCTTAGATCCACCATTGGATTTGTCTCAAACTTCAAAAAAAATATTTTAAGAAATGTAAAATGTTTTTTTAAAATTTTAGCATCATTAGGGCTACTGCAAGGGAACTACACTTGCTAAAAATAAAGGGGGTTAAAGTTGTCTTTTTTTTCAAATATGGTCAAAAAAAAAAATAAAAAAATATATATATATATAGTTTTGAGGCATAAATTTTTTATTTTAGAAATAAAAACTTATGAGATTTTGTAGCATTGTTTTTTAAAATATTAGCTTTCCAACAACCTTATGCATGTTTAATTAGGAGATTGCATGAAGATATTATGAGGAATGGAACAAAGAGGGGTCAACTATCAAACATGAACATTAATTAAACATCAACACAATGTTTTTTCACACTTTATCATGGTGAGTTTTGATTCTTCAAAATGTTTTAGTATCCTCCAAGTGGACACAATGCATTATATTTTTTAATGAATTTCATTACATTCTATTGAAACACCTTAACTTGTTAGAATATAACTACATAATAATTTCACCCCCAAATGAATTTTGTGAGTGCATATTTTCATGTGGAAGGGTGTGCAAGAATTCCCCACACAACCCCTATATAATACCGGCAACATTTGATTGTAACACATTGAACATCAACTTCTTCTAAAGAGGAAGTGTTTTGTATTCATAACATAATGCCTTGTGTTGTTCTTGAAACTCTAATGTAATCAATTGTTTTGTGTACGTCAAGTGACTAAATTTGACGAAAAAAACAAATTCATTCTTGGTGAGTCATCTTCACAGAGGATTTCCATAATTGTAAATGATACAAACAACATTCCAATTAGCCTACACACTATTCACCATGAAACCTTTGGAGTTGGGGTTAACAATTCCAAACTTGAGCCTCACTTAGTTGAATTTTGTCCACATGACACATTGCACTTCTTTGGATTCAGATTGCATGTCACAAATTGCAATGGTGTTAGAAGGACCATTACTGCCTCTAATTGGGGATGGTCTTGTGATCCATTTACCAATAAATTTTTTTTTGGTAAAAATTATTTAAAGCAGTTTTGGGTTGTGCTTCCTTTCCGAAGACATGTCATCATCATCTAAAGGGTTTTTGATGTCTATAATTTCTAAAACTCTCAAAATTAGCTTAGGTGTTAAAACATTGTTAGTTATTGGTTTGACCATTTGAGGCCAAATAGGAATAGTTCCAATGCTCGAATAAGCTGTTCCAAAAACCAAATGGTATGATCCATAAGAAGGAAACATAAAATTTAGAAATCCTATTGGATTTTGATCAATGACATTTCTAGTAGTCATGATAGAAATTAGGGGAAGTACTGGATCCTTATAAGGTGATTTTAGTATTACAAAACTAAAGAAATCCGCGATTTTAGTAATTGCTTTACAATCCAATTGGTTAATGATGCATGTGAGTATGATGATGTTCATCTATGCAACGAAAATTTCTTGCAAATATGCAAAGAATTTCCAAAACTTTTCTGAAATTAGAGGAAATTTCTAGAAGATAAAAGCCCATAATCCCAATGACAAAACTACATGGCCTTCTTGACTTCATTTTTTGGAAAATTATTAGATGAAATTTTATAGATAGATTGTGAACATGCATTGGTGTTGTGAAAAAAATGTATATTCAACAAAAAAAATCAATAAATATTAGCTAATACCTTATTATCTTGGTAAGGGTAGTTTTCTAACACATGACCAAAACCTTAACAAAAATTACAAGTTGGAACCAAATGTCACCATAATTTCTTGCTTGAATTCCTCCTCATTTGAAATATTCATCCATGAAGATTGTGCACTTCATCCATCTTCAGAAAAATCCTTTTGTTGAGGCCAACATAATTCCTCTAAGCACCTTCCAAGTCAAAAAATTTCACTATTTTTGGCATGGGGATTGGGCATAATAGTCTCACAATACAAAGAAGTTTGGTTTTCAGTATGGTTCCAAATTGGTTCCCGTGAAGTTTTTGGTTCAATTTTAACGTGTTGCAATTCCAGTTGCTTATTTTTCGTAGGTCTCCAATTTTATGGTTTTGTTCTTTCAATAACATCTTCTTCATTGTTGTGAAAGGTTACAACTTCCTTAACATCATTCTTTGGCAATTCAACTCCCTTTAGGCTTTTCAAATGCACTATTTTGGCACTTTTGTGGAAAACTTACTCCATTTCTCTAGAGAAATTACAACTTTGTTATTTCTATTGTCAAGAATTTGATATCAATTTGAATCCAAAGAAATGTGTTTTTATAATACTTTCTAGATTAATCCTTGAAACTAATATATCATGAGAAGGTAACTCACCTAATCCCAAAAAGTTTTAGGTGATTTTCAATATGTTGATACCAACTACTTGATCACATATACAAGTATTTAATGGAATGGCATAGTTTTATCAATATTTTATCTAGAATTTAACCTTTATTGTGAAACCTACATACCAAGCCTATGCAACAATCTAAACATTTTATTTGGATTGACGAGTGTTAGTCAAAATGGAAACAAATTAAAAATTGTTGCATAAAAGCACAGATCCCCAGATTGCGACTTGGAGTTCCATGTTCATAAATGTTTCACAGTTAGCAATAAAAGCAATGTTAGCTCAAAAGCAAACTGAAAAGTTTGACTAGCTGATTGCCTGCACATCATGATTATTGAGACACATTGAAAGAAACTACATTACCACAAAGTGAAAAGCTTTAGCAATGGCTTACATGCTACATAAATTTCATCATTATTTGTTAGGTAACATATTTGTGTTTTTTGTCAATGATATGGCTTTAATGTAAAGTTCCCATATGAATATATTGTTATCCAATTTGGCCAACTATTGTTATTGATCAAGGTGCAAATTTCATTAATGATGTTATTCAATATTCAATTGATCATTTCTTAGTGTATCATACTAATTCCACTATTTACGACCTTTGACATAATTGCTAGGCTGACTTAACCAATTATGTGATCAGTACATTGCACGTGTGTTGCGTGTGATGATTCAGCATTTGCAAATTGTTCCAGGTCTAGCAACTCGTAAAGTTGTTTGACACCAATTGAGCTTTCTGATTTGGAGGACAGCATTCTTGTACCCTGTAAAGGTGCCAAGACAATTATAGAAATGTCATAAACTTTTACGCACAAGGAGAAGCAATTCAACAACTTACAGAAGTGCCAAGCACCTCCACACTTTCAATTGTTCTGATTTAGCATCCTCAACCAAAACAGATGGTGTCAAAACAAAGAAAGGAACCAATTGTTTCTTCACCAATGAACCTGCCACATCACAAATGCACTGATGGAATCAATGCCAAGGAGATATGGAGCGGATTATTACAGGACTGATTGAATTCTAATGGGCACAGCAGGCAAGATGTGAAGGTTGTTTCCAAATTCAGTGGACAGATGACACAACTTCTTGATATATCTCTATAACATTGCAAAAACCCTTCTTGATTGTTGGGCTCAAAAGGAGGCACATCAGCATCACCATGTACAGCCATTGTAACAGCAAGAACAAGTGGGATTTCAGAACAGGCCTACAAGATCTTTCTCAACATCAGTAGTCAGATGGACTCTAGGGCAATTCTAGTTAGCATCCCTTCCCACAAATTTGATGGCATATTCCAGTATAAGGGTTCTCACTTGAATTTGACACAGGTGAAAACTTAGTTGAATCCAGTGCTCTGCATCCTCCACTTGATCACCTTATGGAAAAGTACCACATGAAGTTACAGGAAATTCTTCCTCCCCCTCATATCTACATAGGTGGCCTGCTTCCTCCACAGAACTGTTGAACAAGATAATTGTAATCTTCACTGCTATGCCTACACCTCCATTGCTTTTAGCAATCAATCACCATGATGGTCCTACTGCAAGTTCAGTTAAGACAATCTGTTCTAAGCTCCACATAATCCATTTGACTTCTTTCCTGGACCATCAAGACAGTATAATTGTATGAGTGTCACTCCACAAACCCTGAGAGCATCACCTGAGACATAAATTGCAGTGACCAGCTGTCATGACTCCCCCACTGACTTCATCAGCTCCCAACCAATGGTGGGTGTAGAGGTGTAGAGGTGTATACAATAATCTGGTCAAAATTTCAGGCCAACAATATAAGTAGATAATGCTGTGAAGTCTGTGTCCTCAGTTTCTGTCACATTTCTGGAAGCAACTGGAAGATCTAGTCAAGATCTCAGCTAGCAAAGAGACATGGGCACTGTGATGAGACATGATCAGGTGGTTTGCATCAAACCACTGACAATTGAACAATTATCGCAATCAAGACAACCTCAATTCATCTCTATTGCTCATAGGACAAGATTTGTTAAAAATCAGGATAAACACAACTACAATACTTCACAATTGATGAGTCCAAGACTTGAATGTAAATGTTCTTAAGCAATTCTCAACTAAGATCACACAAAATGATGTGAGATCAGTTGGTAATTTGCAGAGTCCATGTGTGCAGGTCCACCAGCAGGTCTCATGTTTCAAATTAAAGAGGCAAGGTGATGATGATCAAGGATGCATATCAACTTTTGACCTCCAGTTCAAATGCAGAAACCTAATTGTGAATACACAAAGCATGATTAGCCCTTCTAGCTTACCACCAAGATTGCCAACAAAACTATTCAAACACAATTTGTCCATCAAGGTGAGAAGACAGACACCTAATTGCACATTACCTTACTTTTTCCACCTCTCTATCACCTTTCCATTGATTACAATTGCCTCATTACTCTTTCTGGTGTGCACCCTAACTTTCTGAAGTTCACCAATATCAAATGATATTGCCACACTTGAAAACCACTAACTTATCAAAAGTCAATTCCTTTTGTCTCCATTACAACATGTGTCATTGAATTACTCTACATCTACCCAATGAAATTTTTTGCACTGATTAGTCTTCCACATGCAACCATGCACATCACAGGATAAAAGCCACCATTCAGCATTTTGCAAGTAGCAAGGCAAAAATGTTCATTTGAAAATACAACTGCTCAAGTATCCTGAGCACAAATTTGGAGAGTCTCCCATTTGACTAGCAAAGAGTTGAGAGCTTGAGAGTAAAACTGCCAACCAATGACCAAACTCCTTTTGATTTAGAAAGTGCAAATGATCCAATGTGTGAGATCAAATGCAGCTACAGAGAGTGCTAAAACAAAAATTCATTCACTAAAACCAACCTTGAAGATTGTAGTACCTCTTAATGCAAATTGGGAGATTATCCTTCAGAGACTATGCGTATGTTCATCACTCCACCTTGTCTTCATCCTCTGAATCTGCATGTTCATGAACAAATGAGTTGCTTACAAACGTTAATCCTCCTCTTGCAAGTTTCACTTCAAACAACACATAAAGCACTCTAGAGTTCACAAGAGATCAATGTAACCTAAGGAGCACCTTCACATGCTTGTTATGCTACATTGATGCTAGACTGAACCCCTCTTGTCCACATATTGAAGAAATAGAAATGTGGCAAGGAGTATACCAGAGCGGACATCATGTGACATCTTGCCTCGGGCCTCAACTTGCCTTACAATCATGCGGTAAATGAGTATCCACCAATATATGTGTAGTACAAGCAAGCTGATGAGCAAAGTGTTCAAGGTGTAGTACAGCCATGGCCCTTCAGGAGTTTTCTCCCTGTCTAGTAGTAGCAGCACTTCGTAACTGCACAACAACCAAACCACAGTGACAAAAAAGTGACCAAGCTTCACTATGCCTTCACAGAAATTGGCTTGTCAAACCCTCTATCAACTTTAAGATAGGGACTTAGCCTTGCACATCCAAAACAAAACAAGAACAGGGTTAGCAATTGATTTGGGCTCCTAGGGGTGATTAGTGTAACATGCATGTGTGAACTCACAACAGCCACAGCACTAATCCAGGCAGAAGGAGGGGGAGAGACAAACAAGAGAGTGCCAGTCAAGCAAGAGATCTCTTTCATAAGAATGCTTCTTGCAGCTAAAAGTAAAGAGGGGGTTGGAGAGATTTGTACTCTAAACCATTTCTTCTTGTCACTAGCTAAGAGGTCCCTTCAAATATTGTTGTTGGAGCTGACAACAAACTACAAAAACTGTAATTAGACATATGCACAGTTTGTTAAGGAGATGGACAAAGATACATCCACATGGCATAGCAATATATATTACGCACCTGGTGCTCCAAATGATAAAGAAGGGGAAATAGATGAGGCGAAGGATGAGCCATGATAAGGCAAAAATAAGGAAGGAAATGCTTGGCACAATCTCAGAGCCACAGTACTTTGTAAGTTTCCCAATCTCCAAAAAAACATCACTTGCATCATGTAGTGCTAGCACCATGGATCCTGCTCGTGAAAACCTGTTACCGTCACAAAATAATAAGGCATTTGACACTGAGAAAAGCCCTACAGCACAATTTGGATGAGACAAGTTGGACATAGCATTTGATCTTTAAGGTGGTTATCACAACAATCAAGCAAACTATGAGCTGACTTTTTGTGAGAGAGATACTATGGGTTTAGTCAGAGAAAGTGCACCTGCACATGTAGGAGATTAAAATTAGAGCCAGTGTTGCAACATGGTGTGCCATACTGACACCAAAATCTTTGCGCCTTGTCTCCCAAAACAACAGGGCAAATATACTGTAGGTGTAGAATCCACCCGCAAAAGTATAAAGCAACTTCAGTTTTAGCCTGTTCACAACACCCATAAGTTATAAGTTAGAGTTGGTAATTGACACAACCAGAATTGCAAACTGATGTGTTAATAAACTGATAATCATTCCTACCAAAAGTGTAGAATGGTAAGTAAGGATAGAAAATGGAAAAAAATGGAGTGAAAGGCTAGCACAGAAAGTTTAGATATTGAGAACAGAGGTACAACTTACTTTGCTTTCTGATCAGGCCAACACTGTTGGTCTGGTCCAATCCAGAATTGCTTGGTATCTGTAAACCAAGGTTCATTGTATGTAATAGTAAGTGCCAATATCTCAGCTGTCAAGTAATACACAAACTTCCACGCAGACTCTTTAAACTTGGCCAGTCTTTTATAATTGGCATCTTTGTCAACTTCTGATAATCCCTTCTTGGATGAGCCTGCAAAACCTGAAATAAATCGCTTTCCCAACCTCTGCATGGCAACAATAGCAGAATAAACTCCTGAGATTGAAGCATGGACTCCTCTCAATGTTCACCCAACGAGTTCACTAGGTCAATGAATCCACTGGCTCCTGCTGGATGCTAGGGATAATCACACAACCATCTCACAGCAACATAAGTCAAAGAATATTGCAATAGGTGACCTTATGTGAATGCATTTTGTTTCTCTGAAGCATACATTCCCTGTCTCACAGGTGATCCTCCTCCTGACAACACAAAACAAACAGAGGAGCAGATTCTTTGGCTGCTCTATTTTATCTTTTCTTATTGATTTGGGCAATCCTGAAAAGACATCATCATCATAAGAGAAAACAGAAACGCTCAAAGATTGTAAACAAACCTCAAATATGAAGGAGTCCAGCAGGTATCGCACTAAGGGGAAGATGATGGCAAAGATTGGCATCAAAACTAGGTCATCAATCTTAGGATAGCTCTCCTTCTCCCAATCAGGCTGCCATTGCCACCATTTAACCACCCACTCCATTCCACGACTTCCTACTCAGTGGTTTTCTGCATCATGAGGAAGAAAAATACATTTCAGAGTTGAAGAAATGATGACCTCAGATGTGCTTGACATCATTCTAATCATAAACAACTTCTGCAATATTTTGCTATGCATGATACCCATCAGGTATACAATTAAACATGTGACACGATTCATGTAAGATTTCCATGGACATTGTAAAATCAAAGCCAACATTGCATGAAATGCAAAAGACTGGTAGGATATTCCACATTCACCACGTGCTAGATCCAAATTTAAGCTCAAACTGGAGTATAACTCTCATGCAGATTTGTTTCTCATGCCAACAAAAGACTTGAAGTTTTGAATATCTCTCATACTGATTTTCTTTCTTGCTGAGAAAATATTTGCAGACTTGAAGAACTCTCATACTGATTTTTCTTTTATTTGTCAACAGAAAGATTTGAAGACTCGATTAACTCTCATACTGAGTTGCTTTTACTTGTCAACAAAAGATTTGAAGATTTGAAGACTTGAAACCTAAATGCCGAAAGCTTTCTTTGGAAAATTTGCTACATAGTTTGAAGGCAAAAACAGACATGTATTAAGACTTAAGAATTGGAAAGTCGAGTGTATGGCTATATATAACCAACCATCTTCTGAACAGAACTTTGGCATCGACAATCTCAAATGGCAGACTCAATGCATTAGTTTCCTTAGAACGAACTATACCTGTTATTGCATTAAAGATCTCCACAACTCACAGAGGGCGAAGCTCGTGGTATCGACCGGAACACCGTCACGTATTGTTTTTTCGCTGGTCGCACAGATTCCAGACTCTTCCGCTTCACACGCCTTTGATTTGTTCTTCTAGATCGGGTGCTATTCGCAGTTCTTAGCTGGTTCAGCGTTCTCCCTCTCATTGACTGCCAGAGGCGACAAACGGTCGAGATACGTCGACGACGGATTAGGGTTCGACGGGATCGGAGACGAAAGTAATGTGCCAGTGTTTTTTTTGAAAATTCCTCAAGTAGGTGCACTAGCTAGGATCCTCAGCATTAATTAGCAGAAAATGGCGACTGTCCTAGTCGACCAGTAGATCTGTTTTGGAATCCTGCCTAGCTTTGGGGACTTCTTTGGTCAAGATATGGCGATTTTATTTTATTTAATCTGAAAAATCCCTTTGTTGGATTCGGCAGGCTTTTTTTTTGGTCGCCAGGTTGCCAAAGTTCGCCCAAAAATTTAAAAAACACTGTAATGTACATGTGCATTTTTTGGTACTTTGGTGACAATTTTGTACATTTTGGTGAGGATTGTGTTATAAAGAGCTTTGACAGTTCTTTCTCTTAACTAGGTTCAAGTGTGAATTATGTGTGTTTCAGGTGTTTGTTTCTCTGAAGAACATTGGATTCACTTATGGATGAGATTTATGGTGGGTGCGGATGTTAGACAAGAAAAGCGATTTGGGGCGGGGGGGGGTGTTCCGAGTACAAGTCTCCTCTAACTTGTCAGTTTTGATGCGGGCACTGTCATTCCTTGTTGAATGGTCTTTTAGTGGCACCTGCAATTGAAGTCATAATCTAGATGTGTAGGTAATTCACTTGAATGAAATCAACAAAATGGTAGATCACATGAAGTTGCGGTGCAAGTGTAGGTAATTTAGTTGATGCAAGTCAACAAAATGACTTCAATTGAAATTATAATAAAAGTGTAGGGCTATCATCTAAGTGAAATCAACTAAGTGATTTTGATTGAAGTTGTAATCCAGACATAGGTAATTCAATCAAGTGATTACTTCACAATTGAAGATGTATAGTCAAAGCCCATGATTCAGCAAAATGACTTCATTAACTTATAACTGAAGTACTAGTTAGTCTTATGGGGTTGAGTAAGTTCGGTTTGAGTGTTGATCATCAATTTCTTGTGCAATGCACACAATTATAACCAAGCATCACACCCAATGATAAGTGGTCACAATTTGCCTACTTGGAATTAAGGATGTAATAGAGGATGTGAAGTATTGTAATCACATGTGTTACAATCGCCCATGTTACAAACGCATGATTTTGAGGTGGGTACATTCTCTTGAACGTGTGTGCCACTTAAATTTGAAGAGCAATTGGGGTTTGGACATATCTTGCAAATGTTGGCACATGTATCCTTATGTTCCACCATGTTTTTGCTATTGCATGGCACTAAAGCCACATCTTGTGCATAGACATAGGGATTTACCAACCACCTAGCAACATACTTAATCTTTACACATGTAATGAAACTTTGTGCACATATAATATGTGTTTGTCATTTGGTATGGTTTGAAGTCATTGGCATATTTTTTATGCATGTTACATGAGGGCATCAAGGTATTGAATCTTCTAACATTGCATACAATTTTTACCCTGCAAGCATGTTGTGCCATTATTAAATGTTTTGAAATATATGGCCAAGAAGGCTAATAATCTTTTAATAAAAGTAGGAGTGGCATTTCAAATTAAAAACATTACTACACAATTTTAAAGTGTTTTGCGTAGCTTGTATTAATATTAGTAATAATATTATCATGGCATGTCCAAATTCAAAAGTTGGAGATTTTCAATTGCCATAACAATTATGTGAAAGATATGCTCAAATTGATCATGTGTACTCTAATATGAACATGTCATTGTGAAAAAAAAATTTGAGGTAAAGGAGATGTGTCAACAAAGTGCAATTATGTTATGATGTTTTTCAAGTATGGTAGATATGTCCATACATTTAATTCTAGTGGCAATATAATTAAAGTGTAATGCCCAACAAGGGGTCAATTACAAAAAACAAACAATTTAAAGTAGTCGTAAGGTTGAAACTTATGGGTTTTGGTTGAGGATGTGGAGGCACTAATGGAGGTTCAAACCATAAGGTCATTGTCATTCACAAATGTTAAGAGATTGAAGGCCCATGATTTGAAGTTTTGGAAGCATGATGAAGGTATTGCACATGTTATTCAAATGGGAAGGTATTTATGTCCTTGTAGGATATGTTCGAATGTTTTTCTTAAATTAATTTTTTTTTGGAAACATTTAGGAAATTTTGGGCAACATCCTCACAACTATAGTTGGACAAATGTATGTTGTACATGTATTGATTAACATGGTACAAACCTATGATCAACATAAATGTAAGTCACATATTAATTCATGGTGTATATAAAAGGCATAGACATAACCTATAATTAGATGCATGAAAGAATGGCACCAATTCATATGTATGTTGGGTGCACTATGGGAAATACGGTGATTTACAATTGACCTTATAATTGGGTTTTTGAATTGTAATGACCACTTGCAACTTCATTACAACTCAATGGACTTTTACCACATGAATGTTCTTGGACAAATTGCATCACTTACAACAAACATAACTCACCGTATGTGGAACCATATATGTATGCAATTCATGCAATTAAGTTGCAACTATGCAAATACAATTATTACGCAACTCCAATGCAACTAGTTTGCAACTACCATTGTGACATTGTGTTGACATTACTTTTCATGCATCAATGATGAATCCTATTGATTTCCATTATAACTCTTTTGCAATTGCAAGTGTGATGGAAACACGCTAAAGCATGCAATTAATTGAACTCTATGTGACAATTCATGTCAACACAAGGTAGTATTTGTGTGTAACTGCAATTTATTCAATTTGAAAATGGCAACTAAGTGATTATTGTGGAACAACTACTAGGTAAGTTCATCCATTGACAAACCTAATGCTTGTGTGATTTTTTATTCATCCATAAACAAACCTAATGTTGCATGATTTTTCATTCATCCATCAATAAACCTCATGCTTGTGTGATTTTTCATCCATCCATTGACAAAGTATGTTAATGTTATTTGTAATTAGTTAATTAATTATGGGTTCCAATGTAGTTGTATGGTAGTTGATTTTAGTATTACTTGACGACTAAATTGCAACTTATAATGTGCAAACCTTGCACGCACATTATTATTGTCCAAATTATGACATATAGTGCAAAATTACATTCCATCATTATTTACAAACATAAAATAGATCTAAAATTGTGTGCATCAAAATTCAAAGTTGGAAAACGCATTACATAAACTTTTTTTTTTAAAATCCTAAATTGAAATGCAATTTGACTACAAATCTAAATATATTACCAAAGTTATTTCTAACAAAAATAATCTTTTAATTAAATAAAAGGTCATCACAAAGATGGTGAACCACAAAAATCAAAAATTATCATCTAAAACATTATAATTATATAAATTATTATTATTATTATTGAAATGGAGTTTGAGCCATATTTTTTTCATTCAACCTTATATGCTTGAAATATGCCATATTGTGATATTCAATGTCACATGTGAAATGAGATAAATAATGTATACATAATATTGTAATGCAATATATATATATATAGATGTCCATCCTTTCAATTGAAGTAAAACCAGTTTATGATTATAGTGCCATTAACAAAAATTATTTATCACCAAAAATGTAATAACACAACTTTGATACAAATTAAATTGCAATTGACTCCACTTGTATACAACAATGGTCTTCAAATAAAATGCATCACATATTTCAAAATATCAAGGCTAGAATTCACCATATTTGGAGTCATACTTCACCTTTGTTATTTTATAATTTATCTTATTACATGTATTGGTTTAGATTATTACACAATAAACAATAACACATTCAATGACATAAAAGTATTAATAACTTAACCAAATTATACAACATCACATGTGCATCTTTTTCTATTCAAAATCATATTTTAAAAACAAATTCACCATTTTAAAAAAAACTTACCTTCTATGCACAACTTTAATTTTGATGGATTCAAACATTATCAAAATTCATCCCTATAGCACAATAACAACAAAAGTCATCACAAATGCACAAAAATAACATGTTTTTTAACAAATTAGCTTTATTTCAATTCCACCTTTCACTTCAAAAATCCAAATTTTCAAAGACGTAAACAAAAGCCACAACATGATTATCATTAAAAAAATCACTCCTCAAAAATCCTTCATCATTATAAATTACATTTTAGAAGTTGATTTATAAGAAATATGGAAACTTTTCAACCTCCAACCTCCAAAAATAAAAACCTTTAACTTCCAATACAAATAAATTGTAACAACCTTTTAGCTTTACTATATTAAACTAGGAAAACAAAAAAAAGAGTTATGTAACACATGATATGATCATTGTATCACAAAAAAACTAAGAAACACACAAAATGTTTCAATAATTGCCAAGGTTCTATACAAACACATTCTTATGAGATTTGGATGTCCATTAACTATTGTGACCAATCAAGGTACCCATTTTATCAATAATGTGATCATATACTTTATTGACCATTTCAACTTCAAACATACTAGTTTTATTGTTTATTATCCACAAGGAAATGGACAAACTAAATCTACAAATAAGGTTTTTGGAACCTTACTAACCAAATTGGTTAATGAAAATAAAAATGATTGGGATGAACACATGTCCACAATCCTATTTTCATATTGAACTGCCTGCAAAGTTGGAACTATTCATACCCCCTTTCAGTTGGTGTATGGGTTACATGCATTACTACCTACATAATATTTGTTACCATCTAGACTTGGTGACAACAAATATCCACAACTTGTTAGAATCTTAACTAATTGATTATGTGAGTTAGAGAAACTACAAGAAAATAGGTTGATTACATAGGATCTAGTTAATTTTAACTAGTGGAATAGATCATTGTGGTCATAAAACTGGTTCATTGAAACTAAGTTTCAATTTGGAGACTATGTATTATGGTTTCCAAGGGCTATTTTTAAACATTTTCCCAATTTTCAGAGATGATGGTTTGGACCCTATTGGATACAATATTGTTTGTCTAACAATACCGTTTAACTTGTCACCATTGATAAGTTTGATCTTAACCCAATGCTTGTCAACATCAACAAATTGAAACCATATAGGTTCATTAAAGACAAAACCTTGCAACATGTATTGGTTAAACTTAGTGACTTGGTCATTGACGAACCTATTCAAACCAAAAAAAACTTGTACCACTACTAGTTGAACCTGAAGGTTTTCAACATGTAAAGTTTGAACCAATTAGTAATCATTCCACACCTAGCAACATTAAAGCAATAGATGTGTTTGTTCATCATTATCATAATTTGCCTATTCATGACAATAATGTAATGATGAGTAATGATCCAAACAACATGTTTGGAAAGCATTTATTGATGTCTACCTTTAAGGAATTTCTAACCTTAAAGGTTATGTCCATTCATAACCACAAAGTCATTTTTACATGAAACAATATAAAAAATTCTCATGTTTTTCATTTTGTCTTTTCATTTTCATTTTTTTCTTCATATTAATAGGGGCCACGAGTGAAAGTGCTTTAGAGAGGCTAAGATGAGAAACAAAAAACAAGGAGGTTGAAAGAAAAGCTAAAGCTTTTAGGAAGGAACATATTGAAAATTAAAAAATAAAACATGTTCGATTAACTAAAGTGATTTATGTAGAACCGTTTGTTTCACACACACCTATAGCGAAAGAAATTCGAGTTTTTGAAAAAGAACATAGAGGTAGGGAGTTGGAAGAGGAATTAGAAGTAACACTAAATTTCTTAAAGAGAACCATTGTTTTTATAACAAAACCAACATCACAAGTTATTATTATTTCAAATTTAGAGGAAGAAGTGGAGATTCGACCTCAAATTGTCATTAAAGAACAATTACAATCAATCTTTGCATCGAGACCTATGGAAGAGGAAGAATTGTAACAACCTGTTGTTGAGGAAAAATCACAACTAGTTCATACATTAAGACCTATGGAGGAGAAATAACTATGGCAACCTATGAGAAACATAAAAACATTTTTCCAATAACTCTTTAAAGGGAGACCTATTTCCAACATGATTCTTTAGCGCCCAATATCAAGAACAAAAACTATGATGAAGCGAAAAGGTAAAGTGCTTATAAAAGAACATATTGAGAAACATGTTAAGAAAAAACCAATGTCCAAGGTGAATGAGAGCCAAAAGATGCTACAATGGATGAAGATGGACTCCAACCAACTCAAATGGGCTAGTTAAGCTGGTTTGCAAAGCATGTTCAACCTGTAATGGACGATGCTAAGAAAAGACTTGTTATGAAACTTCTTATGAACCTGGTAGATAACATAAGATGAAAGAATTCTAGGGTGAGTACATGGTTAATGAATTCTCATTAATAAGGTACTGATTCATGAGCAACTTGGAATTTCCAAGGAAGGAGCATTAGATGTTGCTAATTTAATTTTTGAAGAAGCCAAAACCACCTTAAAAAGAATTGCAAGACCACATGTTTTTGTTGAGAATGAGCAGTGAAATGTATTGTGCATGAAAGAGGAATTTCATGCAAGATTTGCAACTATTTTGTAAATTCTATATCAAAAAAAGAGGTTAGCTTATTTCAGTAGCCAGATGGCTATTACTTTTGACCTAGCCAACAAGGGGAAACTTGTTAACTAGTGTTTTATAATGTTAACCTAATTATTAATTGAAAAACTCATTGGATTGAACGTCATAAAAAGATAGCAATTGACCTAGTTTCTAGCAAAACCAAAGTAAATAATTATTATTCATGGCCCATCTTAGACATTATGTTTAGGAAATGGTTCCTTTTATCCAAAATTCCTTCACCGAGAACAATAATTCGAGAAAAACATGTATCACCAACTAGTCAAAAGTGCCAAGTTGTATAACAACAACAAGCTTTACCTAAACATGTTATGAAGGAGGAGTTCTTGAAAGAAAGAAGATTAGCACATTCAACTACAATATCACCTTTACCCACACGTTAATCCCGTTGATTGAAGATGCATATAAAACCGCCTACACTAAGGGACAGGTTAAACCCTAAACCTATTACCCCATACTAATAAAGAAGTCTATGACTACTTTCATTTCACTAGTTAATGATTCAAAAGAGGATGAGGAGCGAACTTGTTCAAATGAGATTGGAGGTGGAAAAGGAGAAAAACTTAATGCAATAACTATGTAAAGCAACATTGAAGAAAAACTTAAACCCAACTTAGATTAGGTAATCAACAACATCCAAGTTGAACATGTTGTGTCTATTGAACCTATAGTTTCCATTATAAATTTTGTAACTATAGGTACAAAATCATTCCAACTTGTTCAACTTATAGTTGAACCTATACAAATACAAAACCCATAGTTTTTTAAGATTTCAACATGTCCACATTTTTTGTCATTCCACATAAACTATGAAATAGATTAACATGTTTTTAGAACAAGTTGCCCAAAATGCCACAACATCGTCAGGGACATTGCAAAAACTCTCAAACCTTATAGTTTGAACAAGTCAAGGAAAAGTGGTCTGAGACCCATAACCGCCTGCAAACCTGTAGCCTAGAGTTAGAAACAATGCAAAAACCTTTGAAAAACTGACAAAGAAATGGTCACAGTCAAAGGACAATTGAATAAGGTCCAGCATGAAAACCAAAACTTGTCTAATAAGTTGAATGAGGTAGAATAGGTTGCTAGGAAAATTGAAAACTTGTAATAATAGTATGTTGAATTCAATTAGAGGACCCATAATAATTTGACTCATCTCGAAATTGATTTGGAGCAGATGACGTGAAACTATGCCAAAATGAAGGAGTTCAATTTGGAACAATAGGGTATCATAAACAGTTTGGAACATACATGTCAAGATCTTAAAGGACAACATGTAGTTGCCCACATAGAATTTGATAAAAAATTAAAAAAAAAACAAAGTCTTACTGATCAAATCCAATACTGGAAGAGGTCAATATGAAACAACTAAACTACAACTGAACAAACCTAGTCCCATTTTATTTGTTAGAATGAATAACAGGTTGAAAGATTTAAAATAGTTGTTAGACAATACCTTATTCAAGGTGCAGAACCAAGCCTTGGGAGATAGAAACCCCAAGTGGAAGGAATGGTGGAAAACTATTAAGGAGTTCGTGAAGGAGTAGATTTAGGACAATATGGAGTTGGTTCACTCTAATGAACAAAGTTATCAACTCGAACTAGAAGCCTACCAAACTGCTTTCCTTGATTTCAATACGAACCTTCAAATTTAGTGTTTATGGAAATTGGAACTAGTATTAAAGTTCCAATAATGCCATCTGCGATACAACCTATTATTAAATCAATTAGTCCACTAAAAGGTGGGATAGGTTTAGAAATCATACCCTTACATGTTTAAACTTTTGTAATATATGTTTCAATGATTGTTGTTATTAGTCAACCTATGGAAGGTAGTGAGGGATTTGACAAAAAACATGATGAACATGTTAATCCTTCATTCACTATACTAGATAGTAGATTATAATATTTGGAATTCATATCTACTAGTGTACCTTTTACCCCACACCATATAGGTATAGGTCAAAAGGTTATTTTGATATCCAATACCTTGTATGCCTCAAAGGTATTTACAACACTCGTAGTAACCTTTGAAGACACACCTAATCGATAAAAGATTGTAGTGCCAACCAATCTTCAAATTTTGAGTCTAGTTGAACTTGTGGAGGCAACATGTGCTGAATCTATCAAAGAAGTCATCAATCAATTGGATATAAAAGGTTAAATTTAACCTGGAATTTTGAGCTAACTTTTTGAGGAAAAAATGTGGGTTTCAAAGGGGGATAATGTTACCCAAATTTGGTAACATGTGACTTAAAAGGTTGATAGTGTAAGTAGGTTGTTAAACCTAACAAGTGTTTTAACCTATTATTTAACCTAACATGTAGTATTGACCTAACCAATTATTAAACTTGGTAGGTAATGATTGGGTTAAGAAGATAGGTTGATAAGTTAATTAATAAGTAATTTATAAAACATGTTCTTGATAGAACCAATAGTTAAACATGTAATTAGGCATGGTGTATTTTTTGAAATTTTGGACTATTAATCTAGGTACTAGCTAATGATTGCTTATAATGGTTAGTTATGACTATTGTATTTTGAAATGGCTAGTATAAGACTAGGAGGACAAACCTATTGTGGGACTTTTGGATTTTGTTCATGATTATGTGTTTCATTATTCAATTATGGAACATGGATCATTTTTCTTTTAGCCTAATTCCTTCAAGCTTGAGCAATTTGTGTACATGTTAGTTTAGAATTTGTAGTAATTTAAGTTTTATTTTGTGTGTTGTATGTACATGTTGTTTTAGGAACTTGTTGCTAAAAAATCCTAAGGTAAAATAACCTTAATGGGAATACAAAAACCCCATTAACAATAGCATAATTAGGATTCAATCGATATTTTTTTTGATGAGCAAGTGGTATTGTGTTGTCCAATTCAATCCAATGTTGTGCAATCTCTAGCGATATGCCTTTAAAGTCTTTGTATGTCTAGGCGAATACATTTTTGAACTCCTTTAGAAGTTAAATTAGTTGATTTGTGACAATTGATTCAAATGCAAAGTTCGCTTTCACCTATTACACATTTTCCTTGGTACCCAAATTAATTTTAATCATCTACAGTCCAACCTATTACACATTTTCCTTGGTACCCAAATTGATTTTAATCATTTACTGTCCAACCTATTATAGTTAGATCTTGTATTTGTTCCCAAGCAGGTGTCTCATCTATAATCATCTCTCCAACCTGTGGGTGGAAAAAGGTTTCAAGTGAGTGTTGTTTAGCAATATTAGGTGGTACAACTAATTTCATGGCTAATACATTTGCTAGTATAATAGGTTGATTTAAGATTAGTTTTGCCATGATAATATATAGTAGGCATATTGGTTTAGGAATATGTTCAATATGAGTAGGTATTATTATAGTCCCTATTGAAAATAAGTGTAATTCTATGACAAACATCACATCCTCTTTATCATTAGATATTCCTGAATGGAAATCACAACAGACTAAGACTTCTGGTCTTTTAGTTTGAATACTAAGTTTCTTGGTAATAGGTATGGTTTTTACTATACCAATTCCTTATATGGTTATAATATTGGTTCCCCAATCGTGGATTACTTTTGCATCTCTCAACCATGGGTGTCCAAATAACATCAAATAACTAAAATCCAATACATTATTATTGAATAGGTTTGACCGGTTTGAAAATGTATTGTTTGATGTTTGGCACAATCTTCAAAAGTTGCCCTAAGTTGATAACATATTTAGTCTCCAAAACGTGATAATCCACGATGTCTTTCAAAATCTCCTCCAAAGTCTTTTCTAGTATCATGGTTTGTGATGTCAACTAAACAAATTGCTTACTTGTAACCAATTGATTTACTAGTTTTGGTAGACCAGCCTAGTTTGAATGAAGTGGTTTGTTTAAATAAATGGATGTTTGCGATGTTGAATCACTTCCTGTAATTCCCTAATGGTTGGTATGAACAAAAGAATCACACAATTGTTCCTTTATTCACCAATCAATTGTTATTTTTGCTTTCACTAATTTTCATTTTCTAAAAACCTATTGTTTGGTGCTTAGCTATGAGTTATGACAATTGCAATTACATTGATTGGGACATTATCAGGTTTAAGGCTTTTTGTTACTACAATAGTAGTAGTGTTTGGTTTATTTCGGAACATTTTCTGAACTTCTACCTTTCTATAATAATTAGGAGCACGATGTTCAAAATTAAAATAGATAATACAAAGATATCTTAAGGGCATTATGGTTGGCTTAACAAGTTATGTAGTCACTTCAACTATTAATTCAATAACTTTAATGGGGACAACATGAATTACCATTTTAATTTTTTTTGGTTATGACAAGTTTTTTTTGCATGATTTGTTTTACCATAGATTAAACAAGTTAATTATTGCCTAAAAATGGTATAGGTTACAATAGGTTGTGCAATCGGTTTAGACTATGGTTGAGTTATCAAAGCATTATAGTTTGTTATAATCAATCCATTTTCCTCATAAATTATTGCAACTTCCTTATGTTTAATCATGGTATCTCTTATCAAACTTGTTGTTACCAATTTAAAGTATGGTTGTAAATTTGTTCTAAATATGGTAGTAAAGAAAACATTAATAACTTTCATTTGTAAACAACTAGCCAAATTAAGTAAATGTTCATAGTAAACTTCTATTCATTTGCCAACTTGTTGGAGATTCCTTAATTATATATAGACTTCTTTGTCAATCTTCACAATCCTGAAATGCTTATAAATTTTTTGCTCTAGCTCATCAAATGTTTAATTAGGGTGATATTATACAAAGTTCTCACCCCATTTTACGATGTTGTTTTGCAAAGTAAAACCAAATAGGTTGATGATATCGGCTTCTATAGTCTTGCCATTGGCTTTGATTGTTTTTTTGAAAACTCTAATGTGAGCATTAGGATCAATATTGTTTGCATATGTGGGATATTGAAGCTTATTGGTTGGTTCATATTGAACTTGAACCAGTTGGTACCATGGTGGCATAAATATCCTTGGATCAAGTGCTTGCCATCCATAAAATCCAACACGTGGATTTGGTGGTAGTCCTCCATGCGGGTTTCGATCAAGTGATCCTCTTCCTAAGAATCCTCCATTAGGCAAACGTCTAGGTGGTTCTCCACCAAGTTGTGGATATGAATTGACCTTTTTGGGTTGTTGAATAAAAACACCATTACCATAGATTGGTAGCCAATTAGTAACATGTATATTGACAGGTAAAACAATTATCATCGCTTGTGGAACATGCACACCTCTTGTGATAGGAACCAATTGTTTTAGTCCATAAGTTGGAATTTTGACAAGATACTAGTTTTATACCAATTGTTCAATAAGTGGCATTTGTTATGGTTGAGCAACACCAACTACATTTTCTTTCCTCCTTCTAGAAATCAATGGATCAAGTCCTTCGATTCCTAAATAATACATTAAGTATATGTTAAGATCCATAGGTACAAAATATGGAATTGTATTATACCACATTGGGTATGGTATTGTTCTAGGTTGCTTTACTATCTTCATTCCAATTTGTGTAGTTGTTCTAACCAATTTAAAAGTTGATTACATTTTAATTCTAAATTTGTTATGGTTAAATTCAAAACAAGATCCGATTTAGATGTATCGTACCCAACAACCATTACTAATTGAGAGGGTTCAGTTGCTAGGGGAATATAGTAATCGGGTGTCACAAATTGCCATATGTGTCTTGTAAAGGTTACGTCATTAGCATGTTGAACAAGTTCGATATTTTGTTCATTCAGTTGTGCATTTGACCTCTATTGTTGGAACAACTACTAGGGTGTCAAAAATAAACTAGTTGAAAATACTTGTTGTTCCCTTCTTTCTTCCTATTTTGCGGGTATTTGATGAAAAGGTACTTCTGCCGTAATAGGTTCTTGAAACTCATTACTAGGAGCTTCAATCGATTATATTCCCTCAATTTGAAAATGTGGTTGTTCTTGTGGATGAACCACCTCACAAACAAGTTGATCACTAGTAGAAATCAACCAAAATGTAACCACTCCATTTACGACTACATGCGACTAGTAGTCATTTACGACTGGATTTGGGAATATTTACAATTACAAGACCAAATTTCAACTATTTTGGTCATTCTTACAACTATGATGCAATCATTATAATTTTCATCCTATTTGTTGGATTGATTTTACATTTATTTTCATCCATTAATAAGTTGATATGTCCCATTAATCGCAATAGTCACCAAATTAGTTGCATCCTAAAGGTATTCTACAATGACACATGGGTGTATTTTAATGTATGTACCAAAATTATATATATGTAATGCATACATATATATATTTTTCATATAATGAATCTCAAAATTAATATTTGAACTCTGAAATTTTTATATATTCAAATTTGAAACTTGATATTTCAATTTAAAAAACTATTATTTTATTTTATAAAAAATATTTTAGAATTTAAAAATTAAAATTTCAATTTTTTAAAACATTATTTGAATTTCAAATTTTTGATTGAATATGATTTTTTCAATTTTAATTTGAATAGGTTTATATGATTTAAAATTTGATATTTGAATTCTAAATTAATATTTTCGAATCCAAAAATTAGTATTTTAATTCAGAAAATTATTAATTGATTATAAAAATGGACATTCTAATTTTGAATATTTTTATATGAATATGTAATTTTATATTTCAACTTTGAAATTTTTGCATTTGAATTTTAAATAATCATTTGATTTGAACCTGAAATTTCAATTCCAAATTATTATTTTGGATTCTCAAAATTAATATTTCCAGTCTGAAAATTATTAATTGACTTTAAAAATGGACATTTCAATTTTGGATATTGTTATTTGAATCTGAAAAATGACATTTCAATTCTGGAATTTTTTATTTAAATTCAAAAAACTTATTTGATCTAAAAATTGATATTTTAATTCTAAATTATTATTTTCAAATCTAAAAACTAGTATTTCAATTCAAAAAAATAATTAAATAAAAAAATCGACATTTTGATTTTAAATATTTATACTTGAACTTGAAATTTGACATTTGAATTATGAAGTTTTAAATTTAGATTTTAAGAATTATTTGACTTGAAGGTTGAAATTTGAATTCCAAATTATTGTCTTGGATTCTCAAAATTAAAATTTCAATTCAGAAAATTATTAATTGAGTCCTAAAATGGAAATTTTAATTTTGAATATTATTATTTGAATCTGAAAATTGACATTCCAATTCTGAAATTTGTTATTTAACTTCAAAATACTTATTTGATCTAGAAATTGATATTTGAATTCTGAATTACTATTTTTGAATCTTAAATTTATATTTTAATTCAAAGAATTATTGATTGAGTTTTGAGGGTTTTTTCTACTAGTGTTATCCATAATAAATCACTTTTATAAATAAATAGAAATGATTGTGTTTATTAAATATAAGTTACATTAAAGAATTATTGTTATAACATAGGAAAAATAATAGTGTAGCTAAAATAATTATTTTACTATTTTAATTTCACGAATTATTATATATTATTATTATTATTAAAAATTATGTGATTAATCATCTATGATAAATATTTTATAGTCATTTTATAGTAATTATGAAAATTAATATTATGTTTAACAAATTATTGTATTTATAGTTAGTAATTACTAAGAGAAAAAAATTACTTGACCTATAATAATTTTTACAACAATAAATGTAAGTATACAATAAATAATGTAATTAGTTTATTTTTTAAAAGAATTCATGTAAGAATTTGATTTCTAATAATAGTTTTTAATTCATTACTTATAATTTTAACATAAATAATTAAAATATTTTTTTTATTATTATAATCATTAAACTAGTTTTACATTAATTATATTATATGTATTTCGATCAAAATTTTAAAAGTAATATTTAAAAAAATATTTTAGTTATTTAATTATTTATGAATTATGTATTAATAACTTGTGAGTAACCAAATAACTAGTTTGTTGAATATTAAGAAGTTATTGCTTATTTAAGTAATTGATAATGAATACTGAATATTTGTAATGTGTAATTTAAATATATGTAAATTGAATCATTATTAATTAAATGATTGTTTAATTATCTAGTACTTGAATTGTTTAGAAACCTAAAAGCTAAGAAAGTAAGGCATGAGGAAAGTTTTGGAATTACAACTTAGTTTGTGAAGAAGTTGTAACTTCAAAACATATCCCATATTATTTGTTCTTAATTCCTATTTTGAACACTATATAAACAAAGGGGTGTGGTCATCTGATTTCACATTAAGAAATTTGTGCACATGGGATGAGCTAATCAAAAGGTTCAACCCAAAAAATAAAATAAAATTATGCACATTTCTAAAGTACTTACCTTTCTAACCTATTTATCTACTTAGTTAGGTAGGTACCTAATTTGACCGACCCACATAGGTTGACTTGAGTTTACTTTGGTCTACATTAGACTAAACCTCCTTTGATCCCTTTCTATTTTTGGTGTCTTTAGAGGAATGTAAAACTTTTCAATACATGCATTTGCACAACTATTTTCCCTAAAATCATGTGTTGAACATTTCCACTAATTAGGAGTCAATATTGGGAAACAACTTCAATAAACTTTAAGTTCTTCCACTTAACAATGTCATGTGTTGTTTCTCATTCCTTCTCAATTTTTTACAAATATTGGGATATGTAAATTTTTTTTGATGGTCTTCATTTCTATGGATGCATGCAATCTTGGACATATGATGGTGACCCCCTTTCCTCTTGATATTGTGATTCAACATTGATTTGGTTACATGACCCTTTAGATTTTTCATCCGTGTTTTCTAAGTCTTTTCCATCTTTAGAAACCAATGTCAATGGTGTTTTTGTCTCCTCTTCTTCCTCCAATTTCCTTCTTCGTCTTCTACCAATGCATCCTCGTTTGCATCATATTTTTAAATAAGCAATTCATGCTTGTTGTATTCTAGATGATTTGCATTTTCTAGCCATCTCTTTTGCGAGGCTTCTATCAATGCATATTTTTTCGCACAGTTCATCCCTAATAGATATTTTGTTTGGTGTAATACACACATCCAGTAGTTGTGATGTTTTTGTTCCATTGGCCATGGATTGTCACTAGGAGTTTGTCACGAGTTGTTCATGAAATCTGAATTGAACATTTGTATCACTATGGCACTTTGTATTCATGCACATTGTTTTTTAATGCCCAATACTCCACTCTAACATTGTAATGTGCATCAACCAATTTCATTTGTTTTTCATTTGCTATTGGATACAAATCCAAATCTCTAGGAATTATAATAAGCATTATCACATTTCAAAAACTACAATTGCAAAGAATTTTTTTTGCGTCCCCTTTTTGCATTCCACCATGCCTCTTTTCATTACATACAATCATTGAGGAGGTTTTTACTCATTTTACATTTATCATTTTGTTACGTGGCTCCTAATGTGTGGGATGTGAACATTTATGGATGTTAGTTACTAACATTTTATCATTCAATAATGATTGTTTGTATCAATAGTCATAACAAATAGTCATGTTTATCTTTAGTTAATGCACAATGTTTTTGAATGTCCCATTCGGTGCCAATTCATCACTTTGAGATTATTTTCCCTTTCAACGTATTACTCTTTGTAGTTTTTTTAACACTAAACACATTTCTTTTCTTATTATTTTGAGAAGTACAAATCCCACATGCATATGCAGAACCTTGCATTTTTTATTGCTAAAGTTTTCCTTTCCAATTACAATTGACATCAAAAAAATTATTTCCTCTTACATTTTTCCTCTCATATATCCCTCTAGTTTTGTTAAAATTGTGATAAACAAAATACATTTTTTATCCATAATTATAATGAATCCATTTTATTTCAATCCATTTTCCATTGATTACATATAATTTAAATATAATACAATGTAGATTATTATATGTGCTACATAATTAATTTGATTGAATTGACTCCAATTAACTTTTTTTCCATTTAATTTTAACATGTCATTTCAAATCACTTGTTTTTACAAAGATCACATTTGTTCAACCATTTACATGTGTGATTTGTTTTTACTAGTCGTTGAACTATTGTTGTTTGGATCCATGCATTGCATGCTTGCTTTCCAAGATTTGCACACATGCTTTGTGAATATGCATTTTGTTCCTTTACATTTGGTTCAACTTTTTCAAATACTAAATTACAACTTTAATGTAGGAAAACTAGATTTGAAAATAAATTAATCAAAACATGAAATTGTGCAAAAGACAACATCTCCTTATCTCTTTTATCATTAGGGGTTTGGACATCGTCTTTTTTTACTATCCCACACTTTTTGTGGTCTTGGTCACAGTCTAATCATCCGTCAATTCATAAGCATTTATAAGAATTTGTTTCTTTCATGTTGTGTGACTTATGTGTGCCTACTCGAAGTTGCATATAGTCTTCTTGGGGTTTTATAAATTTTGTTGTTAATAATTCACATAGGGCAATGAAGTATTCTATTGATAAATCTTTTTAGATAACTAGTAAAGTAGTGTTTTGGGGGTGGTTTTTTTAGGCTTGTGCATTGTTTCAAGAATTTCATCACGTGTTTGAACATCATCCAATGATAATAATTTATATCATGTTCTACAAATTTAAGATTTGGCCTTTTCTTGGCAAGATATGGATTTTGTTGTTTCGTATTTGCATTGCCCATTACAAGGCACCCCATTCATTTGTGTTATCCACTTTGTTTTTTTGTCGAATGCCCCATTTCTTGATTTTAACAATTTGCATAAAGGGTCAAATCAAATGTCATCTTAAAGAGTTTGCCATGTTTTTGTTATTTGCTCTAAAATTGAGTCCAAAATTATTTACAACAATGCATTTTCAATCATCCACTCAATTGTGAATGGTTTTTTGTTAATAATTATTTATCTATTTATCGTTATTATGGAGAAAAATCACAAAAATGGAGATATTAAGTAAGGCAATCAAGTGCGCAAATTAATAGTAATGAGCACGGAAGGATAAAAATATTTAGTCGAGGTAATGAGAATGCAAAGTTATATTAAAGGTATACCAAATGCAAATGGGTAATGATGAAAGATAGAAAAAATGCAAATAGATAGTTCATAATGAAAAAATATAATTAAAAAATTACTAGAAATGTAAGGATAACATAATCACTAAATGGCTCGCCGCCTCTTTCTTAGGAAGTTGATTAAGTGCAAGTTATGCTATGTTCTATAAAAGAAGAAGGAGGCTGCAAGATAGGAGCATATACGAACAAAGAACGTCCATATATAATGAATTCCAAAAGGCAAAATCTTTAAAAAGATTTAGCATAAACCTATTTGTGCTTCAACACATGGGGCAAAAATTTGGGTGGAATTCTATACTCACATTTGATTAAACATGTGGTGGTGAATCCACATGGTAGTGATGACATTTCAATTTGTGCTAACATGTTATAATTTTTTTCATCATGGTAAATTTTGACATCATTAGAATTTGTCAATGAATATTTCGTTTGACATGGATGGAATATATTTGAAATATTTCATGTTCCTACTCATAGGCTCACGTTCTTGCTCACATGCTCACAAAATAGTAATCATGTGTAGATTGGAAGCTTTGGCGCAAAATGGCCAAAGTACAAAATATGGTCAAAATCACCATTCCAAGCAACTTTGTTGCCCACATAGGGTGGACAAAATCTTTGCATAAATTGTTAAACTAATGCAAGTGGCCTAAGAATCTATGCTTTTGAAACCTAAACCAATATTACTCTTGATATTAGATGTTTTCATTTCACACTAAGCACGACCATCATACTTATGATCCATGCCTTGCATTTGTCCATAATGGTCAATTGGAAGTTAAATAGGCGAGAATTAAATGTTGCCATCGTCATTAAATGCGATTAGAAGTGAAGAAACATATTGAACTTTGATATTTTTGTAGTCTGAAAACCTCAATTTGTTTCACAAATGTGGTGTAAAAAACATTGCTTTCAAACAATCAAAAACACTTACAATGTTCCAAAGTTGAACCTTATTCAAATTCAAAAAGACAGTTTCGAAACTAAACACTATGGAAACAAAGGTTGTAAATGAACCATCATTACACCAAAATGTGTCTTAGTTCATTGTGGGTTTCACTAGATTTTGATTGAATTAGGACATTTTTACTATGGTATAATTGGTCAACCTTTTAATGAACATGGACCAGTTGTTATGGGTAGTGAATTGGCCCACTAATACTTATTGAAACAAGCTTACTTTCAAATGAAATACAAATTTACTAAGCCATTTCATTTACTAGTTAATTAACTAGGCAACATAGAAATTAATTAAATTTAAATTATTTAATATTTAATATTATTGATAATTTCATGGTTTTTCAACACTGTGATGGAACCTTTTTTACACATCATCAGTGAAAGACTCTTGGGAAAAAACAATTAAGCAAAAATGGTGTAGTGAGTTACCTGACCAGTTTGATGTTGTTACTAGAACAAGCTTTAAGCATGG
>Ga0116228_10000336_pt1 | contig 34840 bp, 35 predicted proteins | sample S1TSphfallax_2_FD_89694 | JGI IMG/M metagenome (GOLD analysis project Ga0116228, IMG submission 89694) | Host-associated microbial communities from peat moss isolated from Minnesota, USA - S1T2_Fc - Sphagnum fallax MG | ecosystem: Host-associated > Plants > Peat moss > Unclassified | place... | reverse complement strand
CAGTGCTTGATCAGCCCGCAAGCGAATAACACCGGCATCATCACCAACTGTCTCTCCGGTGATGGCAACTTCTTCAACAAAGCCATGCTCGGCAAACTCAAGTACGACTTCACGCCGACGACGTCGCTCGAAGTCGGCTTCGTCGGAACGTACGGCGGCTACAACCCGCAGGGCAGCGCCTGGGCGACCGCCTACGGTCAGACCCAGGTCGTCGCGTGCAACGGTTCCGTCACGCAGCCGGAGTGCACCAATCCGGCCGACGCGTATCTGATCGGGAAGAACATCAACGCGTACAGCTGGTACACCGGCTCGCAGATCTACACGTCGCAGCAGTTGTACGATGCGGAGTTCCGCACGTCGGTCGGCAACACGACGATCTTGATCCGTCCATACCTGGCCGACATCGCGCCGGAGAACACGATCCAGACGCCGGGCGCCGGTCAAAATTCCTACACGGAGTTCTACGGACCGGCGGGCTCCGGTCAGTTCCCGAGCGGAACGCCGGTCACGGTCAACGCGAACGGAACGCTCACCGGCGACGGCGTCACCGTCACGCCGAATGCGGCCGAGACCACCTGCACGAGCTCGTTCTACAACATCACCAACCCGCAAGGCAAGTACATCACGGCGGGCAACGATCAGTTCGCCTGCTACGGCAGCATCTTCACGACGTACGAGCAAGACAAACTCTACGGCGCGACGACGTCGATCATTCAACCGATCGGCGACAGCTTGTTGAACTTCACCTACGACTTCCACGGCTCGAGCACGATCGCGAACATCTTCGATCCCTCGGAGCAGCCCTCGGTGCCGTTCACGGCGGAACGCTACTCGACGTTCTCACTGACCGGCGACCTGAACGTCATTCCGAAGCTCGGCATCAACTTCGGTCTGTACGACACGACCTGGACCGTCAGCGGCACGACGCCGGAACTCGACGCTACCGGTAACCCGGTCGCGGGTCCCGACTTCGGGTACGTGCTTCAAGCTCTCGGCCGTTCGGTGACGAAGTTCGATCCGAAGATCGCCTTCGTGTATCATCCGAACTCCAACCTCGCGGTTCGCCTGGCGACCGGCGGCGCGGCGACGTTCCCGTTCCCCGGTCAGCTCTCAGGTATCCCGACGTATCAGAGCCCGGCGATCTCGCTCGGCGTTCCGTTCGCCGGCGGTGGTACGCTGATCGAAAAGAACCCGAACCTCAATCCGGAAACGAGCTGGGCGTATAGCGGCGGCGTCGACTACCGCTTCAGCAACAAATCGTTGCTGAGCCTCGACGGCGTCCAGACGATCGTTCACGGCGTGTTCGAACAGCTCACCTCGGTCGTCGATCGCCCCGACCTGCCGGACTACCCGCCGGCCGGACCGGTCGCGCTCGAAGGCGTGTTCTTCCCCTTCAACGCGGCGAACCTCAACTCGAAGTCGCTGATCTTGAAGTACACGTACGCACCGGCGGTCGGCTTCGGCTTCAACGTCAAAGCGGCGGCGAACAGCGTCATCGTCAGCGGTTTGACCCCGAACCTGTACTCACCCGGCTCGGCGAGCTTGCCGGCCCCGGGCGTGCAGATCTGCGGGAACGGCACCACGGCCCCCGGCATCGCGACGTGCATCCCGTATCTGCAAGGCTACGGCCAATTCACGTACGCGTTCAAGGACGGTGCGTTTGCCGCACTCGGCACGCAGTACTTCGGCAAGAACAACAGCTACTTCTCGCCGCCGTTCGCGCAAGTCGACCTGTTGGCGCGCAAGCCCATCACGAAGAACCTCGAGCTCCAATTCTCCATCGAGAACCTGTTGAACACCAACACGTACGGCCTGTACAAGCCGATCAACGCCGCGGGCGAACCGCTCGTGGCGGCGACGACGAACTCGACGTTCACGACGGTTTCGCAGGTCACGTATCCCCCGACGGCGCTGATCCCCGCGGACCCGCGCACGGTCCGCCTCAACCTCCGGATTCACTTCAACCGGTAGGTCCACGGCGTCTCGAATCGCAGAAGCCTCACGCTCCGGCGTGGGGCTTCGTGCGTTTTGTGGTGAAAGCACGACGGCTGGTATGATTCGCCGTACACTCATCGCAGGCGCTGGTGCGCTGCTGGTCGCCGGGTGCTCGCGCGGCGATGACGCGAGCCGCATCCAGGTCGGCTTCGCGACCGATGCCGGCGGCCTCGGGGATCACTCGTTCTCCGATTCCGCCAACGCCGGCTTACAAGAAGCGGTACGTCGTTTCGGCCTGCGCGCGGTCGTGCTGCAATCGCGTTCCGCGGCCGACTACCAGCCCGACTTGATCACGTTCGCGAACCACCACTTCAACTTGATCGTCGCCGGCGGTTTCGATCAGGCCGACGACTTGACCGAGATCGCGGCGCGGTATCCCGACGAGCGGTTCGCGATCATCGACGCCGTGGTCGACGCGCCGAACATCACGTCGATGACGTTCAAATCCGAGGAAGGCTCGTTTCTCGCGGGCGCGCTCGCGGCGATGCAGTCGAAGACGAAGACGATCGGCTTCCTTGGCGGCATGGACGTGCCGTTGATCCGCATCTTCGAGGTCGGCTATGCGGCCGGCGCGCGCGAGGTCGATCCGTCGGTGCGCGTGCTCGTGAAGTACGTCGGCGATTTCAACGACGTCGCCTCGGGCAGCGAACTCGCCGCGATCATGTTCAATCAAGGTGCCGACATCGTGTACGCGGCGGCGGGCAAATCGGGTCTCGGCGCGATCCAGGAAGTGCGCAGCCGTCCCGGCGACTTCGTGATCGGCGTCGACAGCGATCAAGACGCGATTGCGCCCGGCAAGATTCTCACCAGCGTGCTCAAGCGCGTCGATCGCAGCGTCTTCCTGCTGTGCGAGAAGACGGTGAACCACCAGCCGTTGCCGCGCGTGTTCGCGGTCGGCCTCGCCGACGGCGGCGTCGGCCTCACCGACTTCACGTACACGCGCCACCTGATCGCTCCGGCCACGTTCGCCGAACTCGCGCGCGTGAAAGCGGCCGTCATCGACGGTCGCATCCACGTGCCGAAGACGCGCGCCGAACTCGCGGACTTCGTGCGGGTGCCGCTGTGAAACGCGCGCTCGTTCCCGCGGACCTCTACGCGATCGTGCAGGCGTTCGACCCGCAGATTCTGCCCGACGGGTCGGGTGCGATCGCGTGCGTGGAGACGTTCGATCGCGAGCGCGACGCGATCGTGCGATCGCTCTGGCAGTTCGGTCCGGACGCAGCGCACCCGCTCACCGTCGGTCCCGACGACCGCGGTCCGGCACTGGCGCCCGCCGGCGACACGCTGGCCTTCGTGTGCGGCTCGGCGCCCTCGCGCATCGCGCTCGTGCGCATCGGCGCATCCGGCGGCACGCGCACCATCGGCGACCCGGCACCGGCGATCGCCGACCTCGCGTGGTCGCCCGACGGCACGCGCCTTGCGTACACGGCGCTCGCCGTTCCGGATCCGGCCGATGCGACCGTCTATCGCGATGCGGCGTCGGGTGCGCTGCACGTGCGCGGCGGTCCGTACAAGGACGATGGTCGCGGCCTCTTCGACGGGCGCACGCGCATGCTGTTCGTCGTCGACGTCGCCTCCGGTGCGACGCGCCGGCTCGCCGGCAGCATCGACGACATCACGCTGCCGGCGTGGTCACCCGACGGTGCATCGATCGCGTTCGCTCGTCGCGACGGCGGCCGCCGGGCGCGCATGCGCGGCGTCATCGCGATCGTCGACGTCGCGAGCGAACGCGTGCGGGCGGTGACCGCGGGCGACGGACCCGCGTACGCGCCGGTCTTTTCACCCGACGGCCGCACCATCGCGTTTGCGGGACATCGGCACGGCGACGACAACCGCTTCGGCTGCGAGGCGTTCGTCGTGCCGGTTGATGGAGGCGAACCGCGCTCGCTCACGCGCGCGCTCGACCGGCCGGTGGGGAACGTGCTCGTCGGCGACCTGCGCAGCGGGGCGATGCCGCGCGTGCGGTGGTCGGCGCGCGGCGACGAGGTCGCGATGCTGGTCACCAATGCCGGCGCGTGCGGTGTGATCGCCGTCGCCATCGGCGACGGCACGGCGCGCACGCTCGCCGGCGGCGAACGCGACGTCTCCGGATTCTCGCTCGCACCCGGCGGAGCGCTGGCGATCGCGTACGCGACGCCGCTCGAGCCGAGCACGCTCGCGATCGTCGCTCCCGACGGATCCGAACGCGTGCTCGCGTCGTTGAACCCGTGGCTCGATGCGTGCGCGCTCGTCGCGCCCGAACGCCTCGCCGTCGCGGCACCCGATGGCGGCACGATCGACGCGTGGCTGCTGACGCCGCCGGCTGCCGGCGGCGACGTGCCGCTGGCACTCGCCGTCCATCCGGGGCCGCACGCGGCCTACGGCTGGACCTTCGTGCTCGAGTACCAGATGCTCGCGGGCTGTGGCATCGCCGTCGTCTTCGGCAACCCGCGCGGCAGCCTCGGCTACGGCGAAGCGTTCGGACTTGCCGGCACCGGCGATTGGGGCGGTGCGGACGCGCGCGAGTTGCTCGCGATCGTCGATGCCGTGAGCGCGCGCGACGGCATCGATGCGCGGCGCGTCGCGTGCATCGGCCAGTCGTACGGCGGCTTCATGGTGACCTGGCTCCTGGGCCATACCGCGCGCTTCGCGACCGGCATCTCGATGGATGCGGTCAACGATCTGGCCGGACTCTACGGCGCGAGCGACGTGGGCTGGTCGATGGAGACGGAGCTCGCCGCCGACGTCGCGCGCGACGCGGGGCGTGCGCTCTTCGAACGATCCGCGTTGCGCGCGGCGCGCGCGATCACCGTGCCGCTCTTGATCGTGCACGGCGAACGCGATCAGCGCTGCCCGATCGATCAAGCGGAGCAGCTCTATACGGCGTTGCGGTACGACGGCACGAGCGAGGTGGAATTCGTGCGCTTCGCCGGCGGCACGCACGAGCTCTCGCGCAGCGGCAACCCGCGCGAGCGCATGCTTCGCTTGCGTGCGATCGCGAATTGGCTCGCGCGGCACCTCGGGCTCGAGCCGGCGAATGCGCCGTCGTCCGCGGGTGCGCTCTTTCGTCCGATCGCCGGTGAAGCGGTAGCGGGCGGCGCGCGCGAAGAAAGCCGGTGGTGATGATCGATAGCGACGCGCGCGATGCGCTCAAAGCCGGCCTCTTCGCGGAGATCGACCGCCGTGCCGATGCGCTGTGCGCGTTCGGTGAGGATATCTTCGACCACCCCGAGCTCGGCTTTCGTGAAGAGCGCACCGCGACGCAGATCGCCGAGGCGTTGCGTGCGCTCGATCTGCACGTCGACGAAGGCCTCGCGCGAACGGGCGTGCGCGCGACGCTGCGCGGTGCGACGCCCGGGCCCACGATCGCGATCATGGGTGAGCTCGATGCGCTGCCCGTGCCGGGTCATCCGCGCGCGGACGCGTCGACCGGCGCCGCGCACGCCTGCGGGCACAACGCGCAATTGACGCATCTGCTCGGCGTCGCATCGGCGCTCGTCGCGACGGGCGCGCAGCAGCACCTCGCCGGAAACATCGTGTTTCTCGCGGTGCCGGCGGAAGAATACGTCGATCTGGGCTGGCGCGCGGAGGCGGCGCGCCGCGGCGACATCGAGTTTCTCGGCGGGAAGCCGGAACTCGTTCGTCACGGCGTGTTCGACGGCATCGACGCCGCGCTGATGGTGCACGCGAGCGGAGAAGACGGCGAAGCGCCGCTCTCGATGCTTTGGGATTTCGGCGGCTTCGTGGCCAAGCGCGTTCGCTTTCTCGGCCGCGCCGCGCACGCGGGCGTCGGACCGCACCACGGCATCAACGCCCTCGCCGCATCGCGCATCGCGCTCGGAGCGATCGACGCGGTGCGCGACACGTTTCGCGACGAGGATCGCATCCGCGTGCACCCGATCGTGACGCACGGCGGCGATGCGGTGAACGTCGTGCCGCGCGAGGTGCGCGTCGAGACGTTCGTGCGCGCCGCGACGGTCGAGGCGATCGCCGAGACCGCGGCCAAATTCGACCGCGCGATGCGCGCCGGCGCCTACGCGGTCGGCGCCGAGGTCGAGATCGAGACGTTACCCGGCTACCTGCCGCTCTCGGTCGATCGCACGATGGGCGCGCTCTTCCGCGACAACGCCGTCGGTCTGGTCGGCGCGTCGAACTGGAGCGAAGGCCCGATTTGCCGTGCCTGCACCGATGCCGGCGATCTGAGCCAACTGATGCCGGTGTTGCACCCGAGCCACGGCGGCTGCTCGGGCTACAACCACACGGTCGATTTTCACATCGTCGACCCGCACGCGGCCTACGTGACGCCGGCGAAGGCGCTCGCGGGAACCGTCGTCGATCTGCTCGGCGACGGCGCGCAGACGGCGCGGGCGATGATCGATGCGTTCGTGCCGCACTTCACGCGCGATGCGTATCTCGCGCACATGCGCGCGAACACGCGTACCGAGCGCTTCGCCGACTTCAGATGATCGAACGCCGTGAGGCGATGCCGCCGTCGACCGTCACGATCGTGCCGCTGGTGTAGCCCGAACGCTCGGAGGCCATGAAGAGAAAGAGATCGGTGATCTCGCGGACGTGCGCCGGCCGCCCGAGCGGGTACGTCGCGGCGAGTTCGAGGTAGCGTTCCGTGTCGCCGTAGAGATCGGTGGCACGCTTCTTGAGCATGTTGTAGATGCGCTCGGTGTCGACCGGGCCCGGATTGATGCCGACGACGCGGATGTTGTCGTCGAGGCTCGAGCCGCCGAGCGCGCGCGTGAACATCATCAGGCTCGCGTTGCCGACGGCGCCCGCGATGTAGCGCGGATCGCTGACCTCGCCGCCGTTGCCGATGTTGTTGAGGATCACGCCGCCGCCGGCCGCCTTCATGCGCGGATAGTACAGCCGGCAGAGGTTGATGTAGCCGAACACCTTGAGTTCCCAGCCGGCGCGCCACTTGGCCTCGTCGATGTCGAAGAGCGATCCCGACGGGATCACGCCCGCGTTGTTGATGAGGATGTCGACGTCGCCCACCGCCTCGGCGAGTCGCGCGGCGGCGCCCTCGGCCGTCAGATCGCACGGGAAGAGCCGGACCGCGGCGAGCGACGGATCGCTCTCGATCTCGCGCTTGATCGATTCGAGCCGCTCGACGTTGCGCGCGCTCAGCCGCACGCGCGCGCCCTCCGCGGCGAACGCGCGAGCGAGTCCCGCGCCGATGCCCTGCGATGCGCCGGTGATCAAGACCGTTTTGCCGGTCAGGTTCAAATCCACCTGAGAAGTTCTCCTATGCGGGCCGCTGGAGGCCGAGATGATCGCGCAACGTGGTTCCGGTGTACTCGGCGCGAAAGAGTCCGCGTGCCTGCAGCCGCGGCACGACGAGATCGACGAACGCGTCGAAGCCGCCGGGAAAATACGGCGGCATGATGTTGAATCCGTCCGCCGCGCCGCTGCGGAACCACTGTTCGAGCGTGTCGGCGATCCGGTCGGCCGAGCCGCAGAGCACCCAGTGCCCGCGCGCCGCGGCGGTGAGGTTGTAGAGGTCGCGCAAGGTCATGTTCTCGCGCCGCGCCTTGTTCAGCATCGCCTGCGCGAAACTGTGGTAGGCGTCGGTTTGCTCGAGCGGCGGAATCGGTCCGTCGAGATCGTAGGCGCGCATGTCGGTGCCGAGCCGGTCGGAGAGCATCTGCAGCGCGTTGCTCGAATCGACGTAGCTCTGCAGCGTGTGCAAGAGGTCGTAGGCTTCGCGATCCGTGCGCCCGACGACCGGCATCACGCCGGGCAGCACGGTCACGTCGCCGGGAGTGCGCCCGAAGCCCGCGACCAGCGCCTTGAGCTCGGCGTACTGCCGCTGCGCCTCTTCGAGATCTTGCACGACCGAGAAGACGACGTCGGCGGTTCGCGCCGCGAGGCGCATGCCGGGCGCCGAACCGCCGGCCTGCAGAATCACCGGGTGGCCTTGCGGCGAGCGGCCGATGTTGAGCGGCCCGCGCACGGCGAAGTAGTGTCCGTCGTGGTTGAGCTCGCGGACTTTCGCCGGGTCGATGTAGCGCCCGGTCGTGCGATCGGCTTCGACCGCGTCGTCGTCCCAGCAGTCCCAGAGCCGCCGCACCACGGAGACGAACTCCTCGGCGATCGCGTAGCGCTCGTCGTGCCCGGGATGGTTGCGGCCGAAGTTGGCGGCCGAGGTGGGGTTGGCGGTCGTCACGGCGTTCCACGCCGCGCGGCCGTTGCTGATGTGGTCGAGCGACGCGAACGCGCGCGCCACGCTGAACGGATCGCCGTAGGTGGTGGACGAGGTCGCGCCGAGGCCGACGTGCGTGGTCGTCATCGCGAGCGCCGCGAGCATGGTGAGCGGCTCGAGCCGCAGCGTGTACGACGGGTGCGACTGCGGATCGGCGTAGAGGTTGTCGCCCATGAAGATCAAGTCGAACAGGCCGCGCTCGGCGATGCGGCCGATCTCCACGATCGAGGGCATGTCCTGGAAGCTCGTCATCGCGCCCGGATAGCGCCACCCTGCGATGTGGCTGCCCGTGCCGAGGATGAAGAGCCCGAGGTGCATCTGCCGCGTCATCGCGGCGCGCCGTTCACCGCAAGACCGATGTCAGCATCTCCGCGAAGCCGGCGGTGTCGGCGCGCCGGATGATGCGCGCGTTCGCATCGCGATCGGGCCAGCGTTCGACCATCCGCGGCGGGTAGACGCTCGAGGTGCCGCGGGCGATGTCGCCGCCGACCTCGATGTCGACGGTCACGTCGTCGCTCGCGAGGATCAGCGACGGATCGATCGCGCACGCGCAGGTCAGCGAATCGGGATGCGTGCTGATCGCCGTGCCATAGCGTTCGAGCGCGCGTTCGCGCGGCACGCGCGAGACGGTCATGAAGAAGCGCGAGAGCGGCGTGTCGAGGCGCGCGATGCGCTCGACCTCCGCGGCCGAGATCGAGCCGGACTCGAGCGTGAGCGTCCAGGTCGAGAGCGTGATCGGAAAGCCGGCGCGGAACACGACGGCGGCCGCCTCCGGATCGACGAAGAAGTTGAACTCGGCCATCGGCGTGACGTTGCCGACCGCGTTGTCGGTGCCGCCCATGATCCACAGGTGCTTGACGTTGCGCGCGATGCGCGGTTCTTTCAAGTACGCGAGCGCGAGGTTGGTGAGCGGCGCCTGCGCGATGATCTCGATCTCACCCGGATTCGCCATGATCAGGTCGATGATCGCGTCGATCGCGTGCTTCGACTCGGGGCGCTGCTTCGCGCGCGGGAAGCCGGCTTCGCTCATGCCGTCGGTGCCGTGCATCGTGGCGGCTTGCCAGCGCCCCATGATGGGTTGCGCGCAGCCGAGATACACGGGCACTTCGCCGCCGCGGCCGGCGACTTCGATCGTGTAGAGCGCGTTCTCGACCTGCTGATCGAAGGCGACGTTGCCGTTGCAGATCGTCACCGCTTCGAGCGTCGCCTGCGGATGCCGCAACGCCAAGAGCAACGAAAACGTATCGTCGCCGGCGGTGTCGGTGTCGATGAGCAGGCGGGTCACGCGGAAACCTCCGGTTCGAGAAAGGTGAAGCCCATCGTGCGGGCGTGGTAGTGGAAGCCGCCGTCCTGCACGATGAGGAAGAGCGCGCGTTCGGCGCCCTCGTTGTGGTGCGAGTGCGGATCGGTGGCGGGCGTCACGAGCGTCGCATACGGCGACCACGCGCAGCGCTCGTCGCCGACGAGCGAATAGCACGCGTCGCCGCGCAGGATGAGCGTGATCGCGGCCGAGTTGTGCCGGTGCTTGCGCTGGTGTTCGCCGGGCGGCACCGTGTTGAGCGAGAGCGTCAGCGTCGGCATGATGTTGCGGCTCGCTTCTTCGCCGGCCGACGAGAAGATCAACGCGATGCCCGACGTCTTCGCATCGCGGTCCGCGCTGACCACGCGTTCGAGCTGGAGCGCGATCTCGCGCGCCGTGTAATGCACGGGCTCGACCGCTGCATCGAGGCCGGTGATCGGGGTGAGACCTTCGAACGCGAGTTGCGGCTCGTTGGTGACGATCCACAGCACGGCCGTCGCGTGGCCGTCGAGGTTGACGATGTTCGTCGCGCGACCGCCGGGCGTGAGAAACACGTCCCCGGTTCCCCACGCAAACTCATCCGAACCGACCGCGGCGCGGCCGTGACCGCCGATGACGTACCAGATCGCGCCCGTCGCCACGAACGTGAGGTCGAGCGAATCGTTCGGTGCGATCGTCACGTAGCGTGCGAGCATCAGCGGCGTCGTCGCGGCAAACGGCAGCTGCATCGCCTCCGATCGATCGCAGACGATGACGGTCGTCGCGGTCGCATCACGCGCGGTCGCGGCTTCGTCGACGAACGACGCCGCCGGGACGGATGGAAGGATCACGTTGAACGCGTTCCCCGAGTTGAAGAAGCGCCCGCGCGATTCGACCAGCGTGCGCGGATCGCTGGGCCGTTGCACCGGCATGCTCGCCAAGTCGCGCGGTTCGTTCCGGTCGTTCATCAGCCGGGGTTCCCTTCGAAGACGAACGCGTCGAGCGCGGGCCGGCGGTGGTGCCAGGCGGTGCGGCTTTGGTAGGCGTGGGCGGCGCGGCACAGCAACGCTTCGGCCCAGGGTGCGCCGGCGAACTGCGCGCCGATCGGGATGCCGTTCGTGCTCTCGCCGCACGGCATCGTGATCGTGGGATAGCCGCACACGTTGAAGGGTGCGGTGAACGGTCCGATCGCGAGGATCGCTTCGGGATCTTCGCCGAGCGAGGCCATGAAGTCGAGCGACGGTCCGGCGACGGGCAGACCCGGCACGAGCAGCAGATCGATGCCGTCGAAGAGCGCGGCCATCCGGCCGGTGAAGTCGCGTCGCCCGTGCAGCGCGGTCGCGAGGTCGATGCCGCGGACGGCGTGACCGCGATCGAGCAGCGCCGCAAGCCGTTCGCCGTACGTCGCGCGGCGCGCGGGAAACATGGGCTCGTGGGCGAGCGCCGCTTCGACCGCGCACTGCACGGCCCAGCCGCGCAACACGTCGTCGACCGGCGGCATGTGCACGTCGACGAAGATCGCGCCGAGCTCGGTCATGATCGCGTGCACCGATTCGATCGAGGCGACGACCTCGGCGGTCGCGGTGCGGCGCAAGAAGCCCCAGTCGATGCCGATCCGCACGCCGTCGACGCCGTCGTCGAGCGTCGCGAGGAGGTCGGGCACCGGCACGCGCGCGGCGGTGGGATCGGCCGGGTCGGGCCCGGCGATCACCGCGAGCATCGCCGCCGCGTCGGCCGCGCTCCGTGCCATCGGACCGACGTGGTCGAGCGATTCGGCGAGCGGGAAGACGCCGTGACGGCTCACGCGGCCCCAGGTCGGCTTGATGCCCACGAGCCCGCAGCACGACGACGGCAAGCGGATCGATCCGCCCGTGTCGGTGCCGAGCGCGGCATAGCATAAGCCGGCCGTCGTCGCGACGCCCGCGCCGCTCGACGACGTGCCCGTCCAATAGTCGGGGCCGAATGGGTTGACCGGCGGCTCGATCGTCGGGTGATGGTCGGCGTAGACGCCTTCGGTGAGGGTGAGCTTCCCGAGAATGATCGCGCCGGCATCGCGCAGGCGCTGCGTCGCGGTCGATTCGAACGGAGATTCCCAGTCATCATAGAGCGGGCTGCCGAATCCGGTGCGGATGCCCGGCGTGAAGAACGCATCCTTGATCGCGATCGGAATGCCGTGCAGCGGCGTGCGCTGACCCGACGCGGCGATCTCCGCTTCCGCGACGGCCGCAGTTCGACGCGCACCGGCGGCGTCGACCGCGCGATAGGCGTGCAGCGAAGCGTCAAAACGTTCGATGCGCGCCAGCATGACGTCGGTCAGTTCGACCGGCGAGACGCGGCCGTTGCGGAGATCGGCGGAGAGGTGCGTGAAGTCCGCGCTCCACAGATCGCGGGAGTGCATCGAAGCGGATCATACCGCAGGGACTAGGAATATACAAGAAATGGATTTTTGGATACGTCCATGACCGATGAAGCGGAGCTCCGCGTCCAGCTCGCCGCGTGTTATCGCTTGGTCGCGCATTTCGGCTTGGACGACCTGATCTACAATCACATCTCGGCGCGCATTCCGGGCACCGAGCATTTCTTGATCAACCCGTACGGACTGCTGTTCTCGGAAGTCACCGCGTCGTGTTTCGTCACGATCGACCTCGATGGCAATGCCGTCGTGCCGACGCCCCACGAGGTCAATCGCGCGGGCTTCGTGATCCACAGCGCGATCCACAGCGGCCGTCCCGACGCCGCGTGCGTCTTGCACACGCATTCCGAGGCCGCGACCGCGATTTCAGCGCTCGAAGAAGGCCTCTTGCCGCTCAGCCAGTTCGCGATGCGCTTCCAGGGCGCGATGGGCCGGCACGAGTACGAAGGCGTCGCGATCGAGCTCGGCGAGCGCGAGCGGCTGATCGCGAACATCGGCACGCACGACGTGCTCCTCTTGCGCAATCACGGCGTGTTGACGGTGGGCCGCACGATTCCGGCCGCGTTCATCTTGATGTACTATTTCGAAAAGGCGGCGCGCGTGCAGTTGTTGGCGCAAGCGGCGGCGGCGAGTGGAGCGCACCTCCACCTGCCGCAGCCCGCGGTCAGCGAACACGCCGCACGTCAGTTCAACGAGCGGCAAGGCGACATTCTCGCGGCGGGCGAGCGCGAATGGCCCGCCTTCATCCGGCTGCTCGACCGCATCGATCCCACCTTTCGCACCTGATCGCCGGAGAAGAACCAGCATGGCTAAACGGACGCTATCGGACGAAGTGCGCGACCGGCTCGAAGAGCTGATCGTGAGCGGCGCCCTCACGCCCGGCGAACGGCTCGACGAAGCGGAACTCGCGGAGCGCTTCGAGGTGTCGCGCACGCCGGTGCGCGAGGCGTTGAAGGCGCTGGTCGCAACCGGGTTGCTCGAGATGCGCGCGCGCCAGGGCGTGACGGTCGCGACGATCTCGATCCCCGTCCTCATCGAGATGTTCGAGATGATGGCCGCGCTCGAAGGGCTTTGCGCGAAGCTCGCCGCGCGGCGCGCGACCGGCCGGCAGAAGCTGCAGCTGCGCACGATCCACGCGCGACTGATCGAGACGCTCGATGCCGGCGATCCGAAGCGCTTCTACGCGGTCAATCAGGATTTCCACGATCTGCTCTACGATGCGGCACACACGCAGTATCTGGCCGGCCAGACGCGGCTGTTGCGCCGGCGCGTGGCCGCCTATCGCCGCTACGTGACGTATCAGCCGGGACGCATGGCGGCGACGATCGGCGAGCACGAGCGCGTGCTGGCGGCGATCGAAGCCGCCGACCCGGAGGCCGCCTTCGCCGCGGCCAGCGACCACGTGAACCTGCTCGGCGACGAGATGGCCGACTTCATCGCGTCGCTGCCGGCGGCGCTCACGCGCGCGTCGTAAGGATTTCGCGCAACGCCGCGTTGAAACGCGCCGGCGCTTCGAGCATCGGAAAATGGCCGACGCCGTCCATCAGGTGCAGGCGCAGTCCGGCGAGCGCGATCGCGTGCTCGGGTGATTCGAGCATCGCGCAGTTGATCGTCGCGACCGGGCACGCGAGCTGCGGCCAGCGCGCGGCGGCGTTCCAGGCGAGCAGCGCGCCGAGCGCCGCGATCGCGTCGTCGACGCGCGTCGCCGCCATCGCATCGGCGATCCAGCGCACCGTCGCGCGATCGGTTGCGGGCGCGGTGATCTGTTCGACCATACGCGTCATGGTGCCGGCGAAATCATCGCGGAACGCGGCGCAGCGTTCGGCGATCTCGGCGGCGGGCCGGCCGCCGTAGAAGCGCTCGTCGGTGAACGTATCGATGCCGAGCACGAGCCGGCAGCGGTCGCCGAGCAGCAGCGCGGTCTCGACGGCGACGGCGCCGCCCATCGAATGACCGACGAGCACCACGTCGTCGACGCCGGCGGCCGCGATCACCGCTTCCACGTCGCGCGCGAAGGCGATCATCGACCACGCGCGCCGCGCGCTCGCGTCGGCCGACGCGCCGTGCCCGGCGAGGTCGAGCGCGATCACGCGAAACGCATCGGCGAGCGCGGTCTGCTCGCGCCAGAACGTGCGCCCGCAACTCCAGCCGTGGATGAACACGAGCGCCGGACCCTGCGATCCGGCCGTTTCGTAGACGATCGGCACGCCGTCGAACGACGTGCACGTCGCGACCCGCGGCGTCAGGATGCGGCGCTCTCCATCCACGCGGCGGCGAACGCCGGTGGCGTGAGCGCGGGCGGAAGGTCGAGCGCGCGCGCGAGCGCGATCGTATCGGGCAACTCGACGCCCGCGGCGTGCGCGAGCGCGGGATCGCCGAAGAAATCGAGCGTCGGATGATCGGCCACGATGCGGCCGCGCGCGACCGCGATCACGCGCGTCGCGCGCCGCGCGACGAAGTCCATGTCGTGACAGACGAGCAGCACGCTGCGCCCGGCGGCCGCCTGTTCCACCACGATCGACTCGAGCCGTTCGACCGCCGCGCGGTCGAGCCCGCGCTGCGGTTCGTCGAGCAAGAGGATCGGCGGCCGCATCGCGAGCACCGACGCGAGCGCGACGAAGCGGCGACGCGCTTGATCGAGATCGAGCGGGTGCACGTGCGTCACGTCCTCGAGGCCCGTTCGCACGAGCGTCTCGTGCACGCGTTCCTCGAGCGCGTCGCCCGTCAAGCCCAGTTGCCGCGCGCCGAACGCGATCTCGTCCCACACGTTGGCGTGGAACATCTGCTGTTCGGGGGCTTGGAACACGGTGCCGATGTGCCGCGCGAGCACGTGCACCGGCGTGTCGGCGGTCGCGCAGCCGTCGATGACGATGCGTCCGCTCCGCGGTTGCAGCAACCCGTTGAGCAGGCGCAAGAGCGTGCTCTTCCCCGCGCCGTTGCGGCCGACGATCGCGACGACGTCGCCCGGCGCGACGGTGAAGCCGATGTCGGCGAGCACCGGCGTGCGTTCGTCGTAGCCGAACGCGACGCTATCGACGGAGAGCACGACGCACCTCCGCGAAGGCGTCGCTCGCTTCGGGAACCGTCAGCGGCAGCGGCGTGCCGGCCGGCCAGCCGCCCGCGGCGCGGACGCTGCCGGCGGCGCGCGCGACCGACGTTTCGCCGAGCGCGGCGATGCAGCGCGGATCGGTCAGCACGTCGCTCGCGCCGCCGTCGGCCACGATGCGACCGCCGTCGAAGAGCAGAAAGCGCGAGGCCAGCGCCATCGACGGCCGCAGCGCGACCTCGAACACGATGACGGTCAGACTCGCCGGCAGCGCGGCGAGTTGTTCGATGAACGCATCGCGCGATTCGGGATCGAGGTTCGAGGTCGGTTCGTCGAGCACGAGCACGCGCGGCTTCATCGCCAGTGCCGCGCCGATCGAGAGCCGTTGCTGCTCGCCGCCGGAGAGCGTGAACGGATCGCGCTCGACCAGATGACGCAAGTTGCAGATGGTCAGCGCTTCCTCGACGCGCGCGCGCACGTCGGCTTCGGGCAGCGCCAAGTTGCACGGGCCGAACGCGAGCTCGTCGTACACGGTGAACGCGCAACCGCTCAACTGCTGCGCCGGGACTTGTCCGACGAACTGCACCGCGGCGGATCGCTCGGCGATCGTCCACGCGGGCCACGGGCGGCCTTCCATGCTCACGCTGCCGCGTTCCGCCTTCATCGCGACGTCGGGCAAGAGGCCGGCGATGAACCGCGCCAGCGTCGTCTTCCCCGAGCCGTTCGCTCCGAGCACGGCGATGCGCTCGCCCGCGCCGATCGCGAGCGAAACCCCGTCGAGGACCGGCCGCTCCGCATACGGATAACGAAAGACGAGATCGTCGCAGTCGATCAGCGCCACAGCAACGGCACTCCCAATTGTGCGACCGCGACGACGGCGAGCACGCGCCGGAACCACATCTGCCCCGGATCGTCGGGCGGCGCGCCGAGCACCGTGCGGCGCTTGTGCGCGCGGAACGCGCGTCCGGTGAGGATCAGCACGCGGTGATCGAGATCGGAGAGCGCGAGCGCGATCAGCGGGATCAGCATCGCGGGCAACGCGCCGATGCGCGCGCGCCAACTGCCGGAGAGATCCATGCCGCGCGCTTGCTGCGCGTCGCGAATGCCCTTCGCGCGCAGCGAGAGCGGCTCGAGCAACAGCAAGGGGCTCGCGATCAGGTAGCTCACCACCGGCGAGACGCCGCGCGCGTCGAGCGATTTGAGCATGTCGCTCGGATGCGTCGTCGAGACGAACAGCAGCGATGCGGCGAGCATCGCGGCGAGCCGGAAGAAGAGCACCGCCGCATCGTGGAAGCCGCCGCGGCTGAGCGAGACCGGGCCGTAGCGCACCGAGTCGGGCGCGTGCACCAGCACGCCGTGCACGAGAAAGAGCGCGATGCCGAACGGGATCATCGTGATCGCGAGCCGCTTGAGCGTCGTCGGGCCGATGCCGCACGCGAACGCGAACGCGATGATCGCGAGCGTGAGCAGCGCCGTTCCGGCGACGGGCAAGATCGCCGCAAACGAAATCGCCCACAGCGTCACGATCAGCGACGTCAGCGGATTCGCCCGGTGCATCACGCTCGCACCGGGCGTGAACAAGAGGCCTTTGCCCGCGTAGCTCTCCCACGCTGCCATCGTCGGTTACGCTCGCGAGTGCGCGAAGAAGCCGTAACTCGTCGTGAGACGAATCGGCAGGCGGCTGATGACGACGAACGCGACGAGCGCGGTGAGCGACTTGTCGACCGTGTTGACGCCGAGGTTGGAGAACGCGACCGATTTGAGGATCGACGAGCCGACCGCGGCGAGGTAGGCCACCGCGTAGTCGGGGCCGCCGCCGGTCACGCCGCCGAACATGAACACGATGATCGGCACCGCGACGATCGTGCTCGGGATCGAGATGAGCACGCCCGAGATCAACGATTGCCACCAGGTTTTGAACCAGCCGGCGCGTGCGAGCCAGCCCGCGCAGAGACCCGTCACGATCGCGACCGGCGCGAACGCCGCGGCGACCGGTGTGAGGATCAGTCCCCAGATCAGGTTCGTGACGAGCCCGGTGAGGCCGCCGGCGAGCGGGCCCGCCAAGACCGCGACGAGCACCGTGCCCACCGAGTCGAGGTAGAGCGGAATGTTGAGCATGCGAACGACCTGACCCGCGACGATGTTGATGACCACCGCTGCGGAGATGAGGACGAGCGTGCGCGTTTCGAGGGTCAAACGTCGCTCCGGTTTCGTGCGTCGGGTGCGTCCAGCGCCGCCGCGACGAGCGCGAGCGGGACGGGACGAATGGGAATGCGCGGCCGGTTATAGCCGGCCTGCGCGGGATCGTTCGCGTTCGCGATGCGCGCGATCTGCCAGCCGCACATGCGGCCCTGGCAACGGCCCATGCCCGCGCGCGTCCAGAGTTTCGCGCCGAGCACGCCGCCGGCGCCGTCGGCGCACGCGCGCGCGACCTCGCCCTGCGTTACGCGCTCGCAGCGGCACACGATCGTGTCACCGTGCGCGAGGTCGTCGATCGCGCGCGGCGGCACGCAGCGGCGATTGAGTGGCGCGACGAACGCGCGCGCTCGCGCCAGCCGGCGCCGCGTCTCGGCGATGTCCGCGGCGGCGGGCACCGTCGTGCGCCCGGCGTCGGCGGCCGCCGCGATGCCGGCGAGGCGCCCGGCGTAGCGTGCCGGCAACGCGCCCGCGATGCCGGTGACCTCGCCCGCGGCGAAGACGTGCGGCACCGAGGTGGCGCCGGTCGCCGGATCGGCGACGCAATGCCAGCCGCCGGCGGATTCGTCGTAGGCGTGGTCGCAGCCGAGCAGCGACGTCACGTCGATCGACGGGCGGAAGCCCCAGCCGGTGACGAGCGCGTCGACCGGCCCGATCGTCGTCGAGCGAGCGCGATCGATCGTGCCGTCGCGGCCGATCGGCGCGATGCGCACCGCCTCCACGCGATCGCGGCCGAGCGCGTCGGTGACGATCCAACCGAAATGCCGCTCGCGCGTCACCGCTGCGAGCGTGCGCAGCAACGCGGCGGCCTCGCGCCAGCGCTCGGGATGGCGCGCGAGGTGCGCGAGCATCCGCAGATCCGGATGCTGCGCTTCGACGAACGCCGCGATCGACGCGCCGGCCGCGTGCACCGCACCGGCGACGACGGGCAAGAATGGGCCGCTGCCCGCGACGACGACGCGCGCGCCGGCCGCGACGCCGGCCAATTTGGCGAGGCGCTGCGCGGCGCCGGCGGTGACGACGCCGGGCAACGTCCAGCCGGGAAACGCGGGGACGCGATCGTAGGCGCCGGTCGCGACGACGATCGCGCGCGCCGCGATCTCGAGCGAACCCGCCGGCGTTCCCGCGACGATGCGCAGGTCGGGGAACACGGCCCAGACTTCCGCGCCGAGGTGCACGGTCACGCCCGCCGCGCGCACCGCGGCGATCGCGGCCGCGCCGGCGATCATCTGCGGCGCGCGCGGTGCGCCGAGCGCGGCCGCGCGCTGCATCCAATACTGGCCGCCGGCGGACGCCTGCGCGTCGATCACGTGCACGCTCGCACCGCTCTCGGCGGCGGCGAGCGCGGCGGCGAGGCCCGCGGGTCCCGCGCCGATGATCGCGACGTCGGCGTTCGCGCGCGTCGCGGCGATCATCCGCGCACGACGTCCATCCCGTCGCGCACCGGCGTCATGCACGCGCGCACGCCGGGCCGGCCGTCGACGGTGACGAGGCAATCGAAGCACACCCCCATGCCGCAGAAGAGCAGCGGCGTGCGCGCGTGCAGCACCGCGCCGAGCGGCATGCCCGCGACCGTTTCCACGCGCACGCCGTCGACCGTGATCGCGACGCCGCTCGCCGGCTGCGTCACGCCACGGCCGGCCGCGACGTAAAGCGCAGCGGATCGTAGAGGTCGGTGCGAAACGGCGCCGGCGCGTCGTCGAGCAGGTCGGCGATCACGCGCCCGATCGCCGGCGCGCGCACGAAGCCCGTGCCGCCGTCGCCCGCGGCGAGGAAGAGCCCCGCCGGGCCCGCGCGGCCGATGAGGAAGCGATCGTCGGGCGTCACGGCTTCGTAGCGCACCCACGAGCGCAGCAATTCGATGCCGGCGAGGCGCGGAAAGAGACGCAACAGCGTCGCGACGGAGTCGCGCAGAAACGCGCGGTCGATCTCGGGGATCGCGTCGTAGCTGCCGGTGGCGCTCACGCCCGCACCGAGCACGGTGTTGAACAGGATCTGCCCGCTCGCGACCTGCTGGATCTGCGTGTAGCCGGAGTGGACGCCGCCGTCGTCGCGACACGCGCCGACGACCGTGCGAATCGTCGGCGCGACCGAGACGGTCGCGCAACACTGCGCCTTGCGCGGCACGATCGGCAGGTCGACGCCCGCGGTGCGTGCGAGCGGCGCGGTCCACGGACCCGTGGCCAGCACGACGGCATCGCCGGCGATGCGTTCGCTCCCCGCACGCACGCCGATGACGCGTTCTCCCGCTACGTCGATCGCGCTGACCGTGGTGCCCGAGTGCACGAGCGCACCGTGCGCGCGCGCGTCGGCGAGGAACGTGCGCACCGCGAAAAACGGGTTCACCACGGCGTCGTCGGGCGACCACGTCGCGGCGACGATCGGCCCTTCGAGCGCGGGCTCGATCGCGCGTATCTCGGCCGGCTCGAGCAGCGCCGGACGCAATCCCGCGTCGCGTTCGCGCGCGATCCAGTGGCGTGCCGTCGCGCGTTCGTGCTCGTGGTCGAGAAAGCGGATCTGACCGCAGCGGCGGTACTCCATCGCGTTGCCGGTCTCGGCGGCGAAATCGGCCCACGCATCGCAGGCCCAGCGCAGCGCGGGAATTTCCTCGGCATCGATCATGTGCGTGCCCAAGCACGCGAGGCTGCCGCCCGAGACGGCGCTGCCCGGCGCGTTTTGCTCGATGACGCGCACCGCGTGCCCGCGCCGCGCAAGCGCCGACGCGACCGCGGCACCGACGATGCCGCTGCCGACCACGACGACGTTCATGCGATCGCGCGCACCGCTGCGGGCGCGGCGTGCCAGAAGCGGTCGTCGACGAACGACGCGGGATCGCCGTCGATCGTGTGGCCGTCGACCTCGGCGCGCGCCGCGAGCGCGGCCGCAACGTGCGCCGGATCGGGATAGCCGAGGCCGTGCGTGCGCGTCGCGCCGGTCAGCGCGAGCGCGTGAATCGCGCCGAGTTGCCGCTCGTGGTGGGCGCGGTCGAGATCGGGGCGCAGCGCGCAGCAGAGCTCGACCGTCTCCGCCGGATCGGCGAACGCGCGCGTCCACCCGGCGAGCACCGCGTCGACCATCGCTTGCACGAGTTCGGGCTGCTCGTCGACGAGACGGCGGTGCGCGAAGAGGCCGTCCTTGAGCAGCGCCGCGCCGTGGTCCGATGCGTGCAGCATCGCGAACGGTTCGAGCGATCCGACCGCGTGTTCGAGTTCGAAGATTTCGTGGTACGTCGTCATCTGCGCGGCGTCGACCGCGCCGTCGACGAGCGCGGCGACCGTGTCGCCGGCCGGCACGAGCGTGACCGCGCCGGGTGCGACGCCGGCGCGCTGCAGCATCCAGCGCAGTTCGAGATCTTCGCCGCCCGGCCACACCGCGATGCGTTTGCCCGCGAGCTCGGCGGCGCTCGCGATGCCGGCGCCGCGGCGCGCGGGGTAGACGAGCGACGTCGTCTGCTGGAGCGCGAGCAGCATCACGAGATCCTGCGGCGCGCGGCTTTCCACCACGTGCGCCGGGCTCGCGACCGCGAACGCGCAATTGCCGGAGAGCACCGCGTCGATCGGTCCGAGCGAGAAATCGAGCGGCACGCAATCGAGCGCGATGCCGCGCTCGGCCGCGAGGCCCGCGTGCTGCGCGACGAGGTATCCGGCGAATTGGGCTTGCGGATGCCAGAGCAATCGCAGACGTACCGGCGTCAGCCCGGACACCGGCATCGTTATGGCTGCCGCGCGGCGTCGCGCAGGATCGACATGTCGATGAGCCGGTCGACCGGCGGGAGATTGGTGCGGCCGGTCGCGCGCAGCGTCGTGTAGATCGGCCCGGCAACGCGTTGCGTGTCGATCCACATGCGTCCGTGCGCGCGCGTCAGCGCGCTTTCCATCAGCGGAATCTGCGCGCGATTGAGCGCGATCTCGTGCGCTTCGTCGAGCCCGAGCGCGGCGCCGTAGACGGTCGTGGTGAGGTGCGCGGCGACGAGCGGATTCTGTGCGTTGGTCGCCCAGCCGTGCTGCAGCGCGCGCACGTAGCGCACGACCGTGTCGCGATTCTTGGTGAGGTAGTCGCGCGTGCAGAAGAGGCAGTCGGTATACGAGGAGTAGCCCAGTTCGTCGAACGTTGCGACGACCACCGGAACGTGGCGCGCCTCGAGCATGAGCGGCTGGTTCGTGACGAAGCAGAGGTACGCGTCGCAGGCGCCTTCGACCAGCGGCTCCGGATCGAAACCGACGACGACCTCGGTGTAGGTCAACGGAAGATGGTTGACGCGCAGGATCGCGTCGATGTAGATCTTCGCGCCTTCCTGTAAGCCCAGGCGTTTGCCGACCAGGTCTTTGGCGGTGTGGATCGGGTGCGCCGGGAGCGACATCATTGCGACCGGATTGTGCTGATAGATCGCGGCGAAGATCACGAAGTCTTCGCCCTGATTGTTGGCATCGATCACCCGTTCGAGCTGATCGATCCCGATGTCGGCCCGGCCGGCCGCGACGATCGATTCGATGTTGGCGACGCCCGGGCCGCCGGCGAGCACGTTCGAGTCGATGCCGGCATCGCGAAAGTAGCCGTTGGAATCCGCGATCCACCAGCCGGCGCTCTGCACGTCTTTGATCCACTGGATCTGCGTCGTGACGGTCGTCGCGGCACGCGCGGGCGCGGGCGTTGCGAGCGCCGCCCCGAGCGCGGCCGAACCCGCGGTGATGAAGAGCCGGCGATCGATCATGCGGTGAAGCGTTCTCCCAAGCGTTCGAGGCGTCGGGCCGCGGTGTACGCGGCGACCGAGAGGACCGTGGCGACGAGGCTCGCCGCCCAGGCGCGCGGCGTGAGCATCTGGCTCTGCGCGTCGGCGAAGAGCCGGCCGAGGCCGTAGGTTCCGATCAAGTATTCGGCGATTAGCGCCGCGAGGATGCTGTTCGCCGCCGCGATGCGCAAGGCCACGAGCGCGCTCGGCACCGCGGCCGGCAGCGCCAACCGCACCAGACGCGTCGCGCGCGAACTGCCCAGCGCGTCGAACACGGCGTCGGAACCGGCGGGCGTCGCGCGCATGCCGGCGGCGACGATCACGAACGTCGGCAAGAACGTGATCGCGATGGCGGCCGCGACGACGGTCTGCTCGCCGTAGCCCAGCAGCCGCGCGAAGACCGGCAGCATGGCGACCAGCGGCGTCGACTGCACGAGCAGCGCGGGGAACGTCATCGCGCCCGCCGCGAACGGCGTGAGCCACATCGCGATCGCAAGCGCGATCCCGAGCAGGCTGCCGATGATCAGGCCGGCGAGGGCGACGCCGATCGTCGCGGCTGCCGACGTGAGGTAGAGCATCGGATCGTTCGCGAGTTCGGCGACGACGGCGGCCGGTGCCGGCGCGACGATCGCCGGCACGTGGCCGGCGACGATCCACACTTGCCACGCGGCGAGCAACAGCAACACGGGCCAACTGACGTCGGCGAAGCGCGCGGCGCGCGCGGTCAGCGTTGTCACGAGAAGCGCGCGTCCAACGCCCCGCGCAGCGCACCGAACACCACGTAGGCGACGATCGAGAGCAGCGATCCCGCGAGCGCGGTCGCCCAGAGCTGATCGATCTGATAGTTCTGCATCGCCGCGACGAGCATCGGGCCGAGGCCTCGTTCGGCGGAGAACCACTCGCCGATGATTGCGCCGACGACCGCCGACGGCGCTGCCGACCGCAGGCCGTTGACGAGCGCCGGCAGCGCGCTCGGCAACGCGAGGCGGGCGAACGTCGCGAGGCGCGATGCGCCGAAGACGGTGAACAGCTCGACCTGCACGGGCAGCGCCGATGCGAGCCCCGACGCGGTCGCGACGAACACGATGAAGCCGACGGCGAGCGCCGCGACGACGATCGGCGTCGCATCGCGCGGCAGCGTGAGCACGCAGATGCCGGCGACCGCGACGATCGGGACGCCGTTGACCAGGCTCGCGAACGCGCCGAGGCCGCGCGCGAGCGGCGGCACGATCACGGCCAGGCTCGCGAGCGCCACGCCCGCGCAACTCCCGATCATGAGCCCGCTCAGCGCTTCGCCGCCGGTGCGCGCGATCGCGTCGGCGAGCAGCATGCGGTGTTCCGGCGCGAGGGCCCAGCGAAACACGCTCGAGAGCGGTGCCCACGATGCGCCGAACGCCTGCGTGCGGCCGATGATTTCCCACAGCACGGCCGTCGCGATCACGCCGGCGATCACCGGCAGGGCCGACCCGGATTTCATGCGGCGTCGAGCGCGCGCGCGAGTTCGTCGGTCAGCGCGTGGAAGGCGGGTTCGCTCAGCACCTCGCGCCCGCGCGGACGCTCGAGGTGCACGGTGACGTCGCGCCGGATCGTGCCCGGGCGCGGCGACATGACGATCACGCGATCGGCGAGGAACACGGCCTCGTCGATCGAGTGCGTGACCAGGATCGTGGTGATGCGCTGCGTCCACCAGATGCGCTGCAGTTCGATGTTGAGTTGACGGCGCGTCACCGCGTCGAGCGCGCCGAACGGTTCGTCGAGCAAGAGGATGCGCGGCCGCAGCACGAGCGCGCGCGCGATCGCGACACGCTGGCGCATGCCGCCGGAGAGTTGGCGCGGGCGCGCATCGGCGAAGTCGTTGAGTCCGACGAGCGCGACGAGTTCGTCGACGCGCGCAGCATCGACCGGGCGGCGCGCCAGGTGGAACGGCAGCGCGATGTTCTCGCGCACCGAGAGCCACGGCAGCAAGGCGTGCTCCTGGAACGCGATGCCGAGCCGGTGTTCGGCAATCAGTTCCGCCGGCGCCGCATCGGCGACGCGCACGCTGCCGGCCGTCGCTTTCGTGAGGCCCGCGATCGCGCGCAGCAGCGTCGATTTTCCGCAACCCGACGGCCCGACGATCGCGACGAAACTCCCCGCTGCGACATCGAGGTCGATCGGTCCGAGCGCGGTGACGGTCCGTCCGCGTTCGAGCGGAAAATCGATGCGCAGTGCGGAGACCGCCACCGCCGGTGCGTCGTGCATCGGCGCCGCCTCCGCGATCATTCGACTCAGGGCGTGACCGCGTAGCGGCTGTCGGAGAAGAGCATGCCCTCCGGAACCTGCAGCGCTTCGGTCGTCCAGGCCCAGATGCGCCAGAGCGAACGCTCGATGTCGTTGAACCCGGTGCGGCCGTGGAGCATGCGATAATTGTCGAGACAGATCGTCTCGCCCGGCTGCAGCGTGAAGCGCGGTGCCGCCGTCGAGGCATCGTAACACATCGTGCGCCAGCGATCGAGCCAGGCGGCGTGCTGCGCGATCGTCGCGGCATCGTGCCGTTCCTCGGGGCGCTGCACGGGCGTCCAGCGCGTCATGCGCCGGCCGTGACCGTTGTCGTGAACGACCGGTGCGATCGACGGGCGGAACGTCGGCTCCGTCTGCACGACCGGCGTCGTGGTGAGGAACGCGTAGAATTCGCGGTCGGCGGGATCGGCGGAATCGCGCAACGGATCGAGCAGCGCGTAGGTGTCGACGGTGAACGATTCGCCGCCGCTCGTCGCCGCGCGAATGCAGAGCAAGAAGATGAAGTCCGGATAGGCGTCGCCGTAGGCGAAGCCGTCGGTGTGGCCGGTCTGGAACGGCACGCGGAAGTCGTCGACGCCGGGCATCGTGCCCGTGTAGCTGTGATCCCGGTTGCCGGCACCCTCTTTGATCGGCGCCGGATCGGGGATCACCGGCGACATCGAACCGAGCACGTTCTGCGCGATGCCGCGCGCGTCGTCGCGCGACGAACCGGAATCGGTGAGGATCACCGCACCGTGCGCGCGGAGGAGCGCGAAAGCTTCGGCGGGATCGGCGACGCGTTGCGGGACGAAGCTGGATGTTCCGTTCATCGTCAGGTTCACGTACGCCGCGAGCGCGCGAGTCCCATTCGCCATTTGTCCACACGCGGCGCCGATTACATGCGCGTGCGGACGGTGAAGAGTTCGGGGAAGAAATGGCGCTCGAGCGAGGCCAGCAGATACGGCACGCCCGACGAGCCGCCCGTTCCGCGCCGGAAACCGATCACGCGCTCCACCGTCTTCATGTGGGCGAAGCGCCATTGGTGAAAGCGATACTCGACGTCGACGAGCTTTTCGGCCAGCTCGTAGAGGTCCCAATGCGCGTCGACGGCGCGGTAGACGGCGAGCCACGCCGCTTCGACCGATTCGTCGGCCACGTAGGGCGCGCTCCAGTCGGCGCGTTCGAGCGCCGCCGGCGCGATCGGGAAACCGCGCCGCGCGAGCAAGCGCAACGTCTCGTCGTAGAGCGTCGGCGCGCGCAGCGCGGCGTCGAGTTCGGCGAACGTCGCGGCGTCGGCGCGGTGCATCTCGATCTTGCTCGCGTCCTTCGCGCCGAGCAGCAACTCGAAGAGCCGGTACTGATGCGATTGCAGACCCGAACTCGCGCCGAGCGCGTCGCGAAAACGCAGGTAGTCCGCCGGCGTCATCGTGGTGAGCGTCTCCCACGTCGCGATGAGGTGGTGCTGCAGCCGGCCGACGCGCGCGAGCATCTTGAACGCGGGCTGCAGGTCGTCGGCGCGCACGTGCGCGATCACCGCGCGCAGTTCGTGCAGCGCTTGTTTCAGCCACAGTTCCGAGGTCTGATGCACGACGATGAAGAGCAACTCGTCGTGCTCGCGGGTCAACGGCTGCTGCGCGCCGAGGAGCTGCGGCAGCGCCAGGTAGTCGGAATACGACATTGGTCGAGCTACGCCACGCGGGCCGGCGCCGCCTGGACACGGGAACGCGCGGCGCCGCGTGAGAACGCCGCACCGATGGAAGAGGTACCGCTGATCGATCTCGGGCCGTTGCGCGATGGAACGGCCGCGGGCGTTGCCCGCGTCGCGCGCGAGATCGGCGCGGCCGCTCGCGACATCGGCTTCTTCGCGGTCGCCAACCACGGCGTCTCCGACGCGCTGGTCGCCGAGATGTTCGCCGCGACGCGCGCATTCTTCGCGCTCCCGCTCGAGGAGAAGGACGCGCTCGCGATCGAGGGATCCGCGGCGTATCTCGGGTACGCGCGTGCCGAACTCGAGCGGCTCGACCCGACGTTGCCCGGCGACGTGAAAGAGACGTTCAACATGGGGCGCGAGCGCGCGGCCGACGATCCCGACGTGCTCAACGGCACGCCGTTCGTCGCGCCGAACCGCTGGCCCGCACTGCCCGGATTTCGCGCGACGATGGTGCGCTATTTCGAGACGCTCACGCAGGTCGCGCTCGACCTGCATCGCGCGATCGCGGTCGATCTCGGCCTGCCCGAGCACTTCTTCGCGGGCTTCTACGACCGGCCGCTCGCGGCGATGCGCGTCTTGCACTACCCGCCGCACCCGGGCGACTTCGACGGCACGCGCTACGGCGCGGGTCCGCATACCGATTACGGCGGCATCACGCTGCTCGCGCAGGACGGCACCGAGGGGCTCGAGGTGCGGCGCCGCGACGGCACGTGGATCGCGGTCGCGCCGGCCGCGGGCACGTTCGTGTGCAACATCGGCGATGCGATGATGCGCTGGACCAACGACGTCTACGTGTCCAATGCGCACCGCGTGGTCAATCGCTCCGGGCGCGAGCGCTACTCGTGCGCGTTCTTCTGCGAGCCGAATCCCGACGCGCTCATCGCGTGCATTCCGGCCTGCGCGAGCCCGTCGCGGCCGGCGAAATATCCGCCGATCGCGTTCTCCGATTTCCTCCGCTCGAAAGTCGAAGCCGTCTACTCCTGATATGAAGCTCCTTCGCCTCGCCGCCCTGGTGGCGGCCGGCCTCGCCGTGGGTGCGGCGCCGGCTCCGACGCCCGCCCAGCGCACCGCCGCCTATATGCAGCGCATCCGCTCGCAGCCCGAGATGCTGCGCAACTTCTTGCTGCGCATCCCCAAAGGCGGCGATCTGCACCATCACCTGACCGGGGCGGTGTACGCCGAGAGCTACATCGCGTACGCGGTCGAGGACGGCGATTGCGTCGACACGACGACGTTCGGCTTCACGCCGCCGCCGTGCAACGGCACCTCGACCGTGCCGGCCGCCGATGCGACGACCACGTTCGTGCTGCGCAATCACGTGATCGACGCGCTCTCGATCCGCAACTTCGTGCCCTCGCCGCTCGACGAAGACGTGCGCCTGCATTTCTTCTACGCGTTCGACAAGTTCGATCTGGTGACGAACGGTCACTGGGGCGAGATGTTCGCCGAAGTCGTCCATCGCGCGGCGGCGCAGAACGAGATCTACCTCGAGACGATGCTCACGCCCGATCAGGGCGAGGTGCTCAAGCTCGCGCAGAGCGTTCCCTACACCGACGACTTCGCCGCGCTACGCCGGCGGCTGCTCGCCGCCGGCATGGCGAAGGCGGTCGCCGACGGGAGCCACAACCTCGACGTCGGCGAAGCGGGCATGCGCACGATCTTCGGCTGCGGCGGCCCGACGCCCGACGCCGGCTGCGGTCTGACGCTGCGCTTCCAATATCAAGTGCTGCGCGCGTTCCCGAAGGTGTCGGTGTTCGCGCAGATGCTGGCCGGCTTCGAGATGGCGAAGGCCGATCCGCGCGTGGTCGCGATCAACCTCGTGCAATCGCAAGATGAGTACCGCGCGTTGCACGACTTCTCGCTGCACATGCGCATGCTGAACTACCTGCACTCCGTCTACCCGAACGTGCACATCACGCTGCATGCGGGCGAACTCACGCCGCAGGAAGTGCCGCCCGAATCGTTCCTCGAGGACCACATCCGGCAGTCGATCGACGCCGGTCACGCCGAGCGCATCGGTCACGGGCTCGACATCGTGTACGAGAACGATGCGCCGGCCGTGCTCGCCGAGATGGCGCGCAAGCACATCATGGTCGAGGACTGCCTCTACAGCCACGAGATCGTGCGCGACATGCGCGGCCGCGACAACGTGATGCCGATCTACCTGCGCCACCACGTGCCGATCGCACTCTGCACCGACGACGAGGGCGTGACGCGCGCCGATCTCACCGACGCCTTCGAACGCGCCGTGATCGGCTACGGCATCACCTACCCGCAGCTCAAGACGTTCGCGACCAACAGCATCACCTACGCCTTCGTCGACGCCGCCACCAAACGCCGCCTCCTCGCCCGCCTCGCTGCCCAGTTCACCGCCTTCGAATCATCGTTCTAACCGCCGGCGCTCGAACGGCGGTCAGAGCGTGTGGGTTTCGAGCCAGTGTTCGAAGAGGTCGGCGATGGCGAGGTTGCCGTGTTCGATCATCTGCATGTGGCCGTGGCCGGGCAGGCCGGCGTCGGCGAGCCAGAGGAAGTCGGCGCCGAGGTAGGTCGCGATCGCCTCGTCGGTCTCGCGCGGGTGGCGCGGGTCGTCGTCGCCGGTGATGATGAGGATCGGGATGCCGGCGAGCGCCGACGGGCCCGCGATGGTGATGCCCGTGCCGTCGATGTTGTTGCGTTCGTTGAGCGCGCGGGGCGACTCGGGCACGATCGTGGCGAGATACGCCGCCTCGGCTTCGCGCGGGAAGCGGGTGGAATTCATCCAGACCTGCGCGACCAATTCGCGCGGCGTGCCGAGCGCGACGTCCTCGGGATGCGCGAGCGGACGGCCGAGGCGCGCGTAGGCGGCATCGTCCTTGCGGAGTTCGGCGATCGCGGCCGCGTCGAGCGCCGGCTGAAGGTTCGCCGGCGGCCCCGGCGCGATGGCGACGATGCCGGCGACCGCGTCGCGCGCGAGCTCCGCGGCGCGCCACCCGACGACGCCGCCCATGCTGTGCGTGACGAGCACCGCCGGTCCGACCTCGGCCAGGAGCTCGGCGAGATCGCGTGCGACGTCGCCCAGCGATTGGCGCACGAACGCTTCGTCCGGCGGCCGGGCGCCGCGGCCGGGCCAGTCGTACACGTAGCCGGTTCGCCCGTGTTGCGCGAGGTAGGGCGCCCAGCCGAGCCGCCCGTCGGGCGTTTCGAGATAGGCCGCGCCCGTGTGCGCGCCGCCGTGAACGAAGACGAGCGGCGTCCGCGTCGTCGCGCCGCGGGCGGGAACGACGGCGCGCAGCCCGGGATGCGTCATTGCGTCAGAAACGGCGCTCGAATTGCGCGAAGGCGACTTCCTCGTTCCACTCGATCGCCGCGTGTGGGCTCGATGCGAGCAGCGCGCGGCACGATGCCGTCGCCGGTACGGTCGCGAGCGCGACGCCCCTGCAGGCCGGGTTCACGTGCGCGAAGTCTTCCGGCGCGGCCCACAGATCGGTGCCCGGCAAGAACGCGTGCTCGAGGCTGTCGCGCACCATCTTCTTGAGCGCGAGGTAGCCGAAGTGATAGCCTTCGACCGCGCGATCGAAGGTCTGCGTCAGGCTCGAGCGGTCGACGCCTTCGTCGTCGGTGGCGAGCGCGACGGGAACGCCGGCTTGCACGTACGTCGTGATGACGTCCGCTCCGACGATCCCCGGACCGAGTTGTTCGTGGATGTAGATCGGATCCTCGACGAGGATGTGACGGCGAGCCATCAGGGCGAGCGTATCGTGCGCGTCCTTCTCATCGAGGATATCGAGCCCGTGGCCGATGCGGTCGGCGCCACCGATCAGGATCGTCTTGCGGATCAGCTGGTTGTCGTACATCGCTTCGGGCGCGATCAGGCCCGGAAAGAGTTCGCCCGCATGCATCGTGAGCTTGACCTTGGGATACCGCTGGTGGAAGTACGCGAACATCCGCATGTGCAGGTCGAAGTCGTGCATCGGCAAGTAATCGTCTTGCGGTTCGACCGGATTGACCGACACGACGCGCGGGTCGGCCGCCGCCGCTTCGAACCCGAGTTGGATTTGCGCGAAGACTTGCTCCGGCGTCATGTCGCGCAGCACGTAGGCGATGTAGCGGATGGTGAGACCGCAGCCGACGTCGGGCGTCCGCGTGTTGCAGAGCAAGATCTTGCGCATGCCGGCCTCGGCATCGTCGATGTTCTTGCTGCTTTGCGCCACGAGTGCGGGCATGCCGGCGGCGTCGAGCTTCGCGCGCATGCGGTCGAAGTCGGGATCCCAGCCGACCTTCGTTCCGAGCGCGATCTCTTGGTTCTTGTCGGGCGAGATCATGGTCTCGAGATAGATCTCGTGCTCGATCGCGGCGCGATGCGCGACTTCGGCGAACATCTCGGGCCAGTGGCCGTTGATCGGCAGATAGAACTTGGGGAACGCGCGGAACGCATGGACGAGGATGCTCGTATCGCCGGCCGTCGGCGCGTAGTTGCGCATCGACATCGCGTTGATCGCGAGGTTGCGGTAATCGTAGTTGCTGATGCCGTCTTGGTTGAGCGCGCGCGACGCCGGCGAGAGGCCCTTGGCCGGATCGCATGGCGGCGGCACGATCGTAAACGTCGGATCGATGCAGTCGCCGTCTTCTGCCGCGTAGCGCAGAAAGCTCTCGGCGTACACCGACCCGTCGAGGTGATGATGCAGATCGCCGCCCTTCGGCATCGCGGCGAGGAACGACGCGAGCTTCGGCGGATTGTGGACGACCGCGTCGAGGTACGCGGCGGTGCGCGCTTCGGGCGTCAACGTCGCCGGCGACACCGCACCCGCCGTCAACCCAAGCAGAAGAAGAAGAACGGCTCCGAAGACGCGTCGCATGTCGGCGGCTTCGTAGCGGGCAGCGATTTTCTTCTTCGCGAAGTGCGCCCGATGCTGACGCTGATCACGGGACCCGTTCGCTCGGGCAAGAGTTCGTTCGCGCTCGAATTGGCCCGTGAGAGCGAGCGCGATCCGATCTACGTCGCGACCGCGGAGGTCGATCCCGACGATGGGGAGATGCGCGATCGCGTCGCGCGTCACCGTGCCGAGCGCGGTGCGATGCGGACCGTCGAAACGAACGAACGCGACGGTCCGCGTCTCGTCGACACGCTGCGCGCGGCCGCGGCCGGCGAGATCGCCGTCGTCGATTCGCTCGGGACGTGGGCCGGTTCGCGGCTCGTCGCGCACGCGGATTCGCTCGGCGACGATGCGCTCGCGCTCGCCGGCGCGTTCGCGCGCGACGCCGACGACCTGCTCGCGGCGTTCGATCGTCTCACCGCCGACGTAATCGTGGTGGCGGAAGAGACCGGCTGGGGCGTCGTGCCGCCCTCGCCGCTCGGTCGCGCGTTTCGCGACGGACTCGGCCGGTTGACCGCAACGCTCGCCGGTCGTGCCGGGCGCGCGTACCTCGTCGTGGCCGGCTACGCGATCGACCTGCGCGCGAGCGGCCGGCGGGTCATTGGCCGCTGATCGTCGAGTTGAGCCCGATGATGCCGATGTCGGTCGCCTGGTTGGCCGTTACGGTGACCGTCGTCGTGTAGCGCTTCCAACCGATCGTATCCACGCGCAATTCGCGCGTGCCGACGGGAACATTGCGAATGATGAAGCCACCTTTGTCGGAGACGGCGACGACCGCAACGATTCTGCCGATCGTGATCGTGGCGGCGGTAATCGGTACCTTGGACATCATGTCCACGAGGCGCCCGGTCACCGTGCCGAACTCGGGCTGGGTAGAAGCGACGGTGTCCGCGCACAGCGCCGGTATCGCGGTCGCGATCATCGTACTCAACAGTACCGTTCCGAAGGCACCGCGTCGCATGGGCGGGAAGGTTTTCACGGTCTATGACTCCCTACGGACCCGTTGCTTTGTATCTCGCCGTCGCGTTCGCCGCGGCGCTGCTGTTCTGCACCTTGCCGGGCCTCTTGGGACGCAAGAAGCCCAACGCGGTGAAGTCGGAAGCGTATGAGTGCGGCGTCGAACCGACCTCTGACGTAGCCGGACGTTTTCCGGTTCGGTTTTACTTGATCGCGATGCTCTTCGTGATCTTCGACGTGGAGGCGGCCTCCTTCTATCCGTGGGCGGTGCAGATGCACGAGTTGCGGGTGTTCGGGTTGCTCGAGATGATCTCGTTCGTCATCGTGCTCGCCGTCGGCTATGCGTACGTGTGGAAGCGCGGAGGCTTTCAGTGGCGATGAGCGAGCTGCCGGGCGGGCAGTTTCTGCTCGCCAAACTCGACGACGTCGCCCGCTGGGCGCAGTCGTCGAGCGTCTGGCCGCTGACGATGGGTCTGGCGTGTTGCGCGATCGAGATGATGACCGCGACGGCCGCCGAGTACGACATCGCACGTTTCGGCTCGGAGGTATTCCGCGCGTCGCCGCGCCAGGCCGATCTGATGATCGTCTCGGGTCGTGTCGCGCAGAAGATGGCCCCTGTCGTGCGCCGGCTCTACGATCAGATGGCCGATCCGAAATGGGTGATCTCGATGGGCGCGTGCGCGTCGTCGGGCGGCGTGTTCGATAACTACGCGATCGTGCAAGGCGTCGACACGGTCGTGCCGGTCGACGTCTACGTGCCCGGCTGCCCGCCGACGCCCGACGGCCTGCTCTACGCCGTGAACTTGATCCAGCAGCAGATTCGCCAAGGCGGACGCGGCGGAATCCTCGCCCGAGCCTGACCGATGCCGAGTTCGCAGACACCCCCGGCCGGGGCCACCGCCCTCGACCCCACCGCCGTGCGGCCCGACATCGCCGATGCGCGGATCTTTCGCGTCACGCCGGCCGAGATTCGCGCGACGTTGGAAATCCTCAAATCCGACGGCTTCACCATGCTGTTGGACGTCGGCGGCGCCGACTATCCCGGGCGTGAGCCGCGCTTCGACGTCGTCTACCATCTCGTGAAGATTGCGGCATCGGCGCGGACCGTAGCGGCGGTCGGTACGCCCGAGCGCGTGCGCGTGCTCTGCGGCGTGCCGGAGAGCGACCTGGTCGTGCCGTCGATCGCCGATCTGTGGCCCGCGGCGAACTGGGCGGAACGCGAAGTGTTCGATCTCTTCGGCATCCGCTTCGACGGCCACCCCGACTTGCGCCGCATCCAGATGCCGGCGGATTGGGAAGGCCATCCGCTGCGCAAGGATTACCCGCTGCGCGGGCCCGCTCGCGAGCGCGCGCCGCGGCCGAATTTCGCGCTGAAGTCCAACGTCGCCGCCGGCACGCCGGCGTCGGGGCGCACGGCCGCCGCCTTGCAGAAGCAGATTGCCGCCGCGCGCGGTCAGGCCGTGCCGGCGACCCCGTCCGGCACGGACGACACGAAGTGAGCGCCGGCGCGATCGCCGCGGGGCTCGATATCGTCGAGTCCAGCGAGAACCGCATGGTCCTCTCGATGGGGCCGCAGCATCCCTCGACGCACGGCGTGCTGCAAGTCGTCACCGAGATCGAAGGCGAGACGGTGATGAAGGCGGAGCCGGAGATCGGCTACCTGCACACCGGTATCGAGAAGTCGGCCGAGAACCTCTTCTGGACGCAGGCGTCGACCGTCATCGAGCGGATGGATTACCTCTCGCCGCTCTCCAACGCGTGCTGCTACATCATGGGCGTCGAGAAGCTGCTCGGCATCACCGACCAGATTCCGGTGCGCGCCCGGCAGGCGCGCGTGCTGCTGTGCGAGCTGCACCGCATCGCCTCGCACTGCGTGTGGCTCGGCACGGGCGGCATCGACCTCGGCGCGATCTCGGGATTCTTCTACGCCTTCGATCTGCGCGAGAAGATCCTCGACCTCACCGAGCTGTCGGGCGGCGCGCGCATGCACCCGAATTACCTGCGCATCGGCGGACTGCGCGACGATCTGCCGCAGGGCTTCCTCGACCGGCTCGACGCGCTCATCGAGATGTATCCGCGCCGGATGCGCGAGCTGCGCAATCTCTTGCAGGCGAATCCGATCTTGCAGGACCGCATGATCGACGTCGGCATCCTCTCCGCCGACGACGCGCTCGCCTGGGGCATCACCGGACCCGCGCTGCGCGCGAGCGGCGTGCCCTACGACGTGCGCCGCGCGTTCCCATATCTCGGCTACGAACAGTACGAGTTCGACGTGATCACGCGAACCGAGGGTGACGCGTACGCGCGCTTCATCGTGCGGCTCGAAGAGATGGACCAGTCGATGCGCATCATCAAACAGGTGCGCAAGCAGCTGGAGATGCCGGGACCCGTCATGATCGACGACACGAAGTACGCGGCCCCGCCGAAAGAAACGATCGCGCTCTCGATGGAGGCGCTGATCCATCACTTCAAGATCGTGAGCGAAGGCTTCCGCGTTCCGCCGGGCGACGTGTACCAGGCCATCGAAGGTCCGCGCGGCGAGCTCGGCTATTACATCGTCTCGAACGGCGACAATCGCCCGTGGCGCGTGCGCACGCGGCCGCCGTCGATGTACAACTTGCAAGTGCTCAAGAAGATCGCCGTCGGCGAGTTGATCGCCGACATGGTGGTGATGATCGGGTCGCTCGATCCGGTCTTCGGCGAGGTCGACCGGTGAGCGTCGCTCACACCGAGGCCGGCGTCGCCGACTGGGACCCGAACGTGTTTCGCGAGGGCGTGTATTTCGACGAGCTGTATCTCAAACTGCGGGCGGAGTGCGAAGAGCTGATCGGCATGTACGAGGATTCGCGCAGCGCGCTGATCCCGATGGCGCATCTCTTCCAGGAGCACGAGGGCTTCACGTCGCCCAACGCGCTCGCCGCGATCGCGCACCTGCTGAACCTGCCGCTCGCGGTCGTCGAGTCGACGATTTCGTTCTACACGCTCTTCTACCGCAAGCCGGTCGGCAAATACATGCTGCAAGTCTGCCGCAACCTCTCGTGCATCATCAACGGCGCCGAGGAGATCATGGCGCACTTCCGCGAGCAGCTCGGCGTCGGCCATCTCGAGACCACCGCCGACGGCCTGTTCTCGTATGAGGAAGTCGAGTGTCTGGCGGCGTGCGACCGCGCGCCGTGCATGCAGATCAACCTGCGCTTCCGCTACGACCT
>Ga0116228_10000335_pt1 | contig 34843 bp, 12 predicted proteins | sample S1TSphfallax_2_FD_89694 | JGI IMG/M metagenome (GOLD analysis project Ga0116228, IMG submission 89694) | Host-associated microbial communities from peat moss isolated from Minnesota, USA - S1T2_Fc - Sphagnum fallax MG | ecosystem: Host-associated > Plants > Peat moss > Unclassified | place... | reverse complement strand
ATTTTTTTTTTTTTTTGTTTTTTTTTTTTTTTTTTTTTTTTTTTTTTTTTTTTTTTTTTTTTTTTTTTTTTTTTTTATTTTTTTTTTTTTTTTTTTTTTTTTTTTTTTTTTTTTTCCCCCCCCCCCCCCCCCCTGTTACTCATGCTATTTTTAAAAAAATTAAAATTTTCTTTTTTGCAAATTATAAGAGTACATGAGCTTTGTGAGTTTTTCACCCTTCACATTGTAGAAGATTGTTTATATTTTTCACTTTTGGTTTATCTTAGTCATTTTTCAATATGAGAGGAGTGAAAAGTGAATGCTCATGTTTTTTGTAAAAGTTTTATAAATGTTTGCATGCATACATTTTAGATTTTAGGAGTTTTTTTCAAACCTTTTGTAAACTTTACTTTTGCTTAGTATTCTCTCTTTATTGCTACAGAACATTGTGAAAAAAAGAAAATGGAATGGAAAATGTACAATGCACGAAATATTAATGAATGAAGCAAAAAGTGAAACAAAGCTTATGGAAGAAGAAAATCCTAGCCTACAAACCTAAGAAAGTGCTTCCTAGAAGATGAAATAGAAATAACAAAATAACAATTGGAAAAATTAATGAAACAAAGGAAGAAATGGAGAGGCCACAACAAAAATGCATTATATTGGTCTTTTATTTGTTTGATTGATAATAAAGAAATAGATAACAAATGTCATCAACTAATGAGATGTGTTCTTTGTTATCCTAAACCTATTGAAGCATGTAATAAAAGAACAAAGTCAAGGAAAGGTTTAATATCTTATTACAAAACAAATGGAATAGCTTTCTTAAAAAATCATGTGGAGTAGATTAATATGTTGTTTTATACAAAAAAATTGAAGAAAAGATCAACAATTCTTTGAAAATAAGTGTGAAAAGACAACTAACTAAAAAATGTCCAAGCATATTTGGGTCATCAATCTCTGATATCTTTACTACAAAAAACCCTTATAAACAAGGCAATGTTGAAGAATAATTTTTGAAAGATTTTGGTCTGGTGGTTGTCAAAAATAACTTACTAATACAATTTGTTGAAAATGTATGGTTGAAAACGCTTTGTATGCATTTATGTCCTTGAGTGCAATTTACATCTTGAAAAAACTTTTCAAATGATGTGTTGTAGAGAAAATTGAACAAAAGTATGCTTTACCTTTATTAGATGAATATAAAACCGTAATAACAAGCTTTAATTTTAGATGTCCTTGAAGGAGAACATGACATTTTTGCTTTGATTATTAATTTCTTAGGAATTAATTAGCAACCCAAACATGTCATTATTGAACTCTTTGAAACCAATGAAACAATTGGACAAGTTCTTGTTAAGAATTTGATTGAATTCCTTAATACATATGGTTTGAAAAAAAAGATTCTAACTTATGTTAATGATGAAGGATTTAATCAAAATAGTATGCTTTGAAATCAATTGTGAACTATGAGGCATTAGGACTTAAGGAAAGTTACTAGGGAATTTGTTTTGGACATGCATTTCTAAAACATGTTAATATGCGACTATTGACGGGAAAGTTTGAAGAGGCTTGAAACATGTTTCCATTAAATTTGCCCAAATAGATTTGCAAAAATGCACAACATGGCCCAAGAAGTTTGGGAAAGGAATGCAAAAATGGAATAAGGTTTGCATAAATTCTAGAATTTGACCTAGAAAGTTGAATATTATAGTGAAGACAAGGTAGTTTTCTCATTTTTCTGAAAATTTCTATTTTTTGCGTTTTTTTTGCAACTAGGTTTAAGCTAAGTTTAGGGTTTAGGGTTACCAAAAAAAAACTTGCATACAATGTATGAAATAAACTCATGACTTGAATTCAACATTTTTGCTTGTACTTTGTATATAGCTTAAACTAGTTACCAATAATAGTTAAGGCATTATTCTCAATACAAGTAGCAAATTCAAGCTAGGTTATTAGACATCACCAACACACTATACTAGGGTCTTGATGCATCCACATGATACCCAGGTCTTAAAAATAAAAAAATATTAGTAGGCAATTTAATTAAGGCATCATCACAAATTTAACATACAATGAATTAATAATGAAAATCGTGCAAAGTTCATTCATTCATAGGTTCACACATTTTACACATGAATATCATGCATTGAAAACACATTTGACACATAGATAAATGTGTTGATGGATGAAGTATGAACCTATGAATGAGCAAATGTCACATAAATTTTGCATCTTTCAATAAATCCATGTGTCAAATGTGTTTTCAACACACGATATCAATGTGTGAAATGTACAAATTATGAATGAACTAATGTTACACAATTTCCATTTCTAAATCGTGAGATATTAAGTTTGTGATGATGGATGTCCAATGAAAAAGAAATATAGTAGGGTGCAAACGAAATACAATGAACCAACATGATTATTTTTAAAAAAGACTAGATGTCATTTTTCCCAAAAAAAATAAATTCATACAAATGAATTTTCGAACAATGTTTTTGGTAATTTTTTATAACAAATATTTATAATTGTTCTAGTACATTACATGTTTTTTTGTTTATCATTTTTGAATAAATGTGAATTTTAAAAATTGTCTTGATTCCTTGTAAATTTGATGTTTTGTTTATAAAATGATAACAATTTCAAATCATAATAAAAAAATTCATTTTTTACATTTATATATATATTCTTTTATAATAAACTACAACTTTTCTTAACACATCATGTAGATTATACCTCATTTATATGTGGTAGAAGACTTTCAAAATTCTAAAATTTTAAATCAATTTTGAATTTTTTTTTGAATTTTTGAAGTTTTAGAATTCCACATATTTTAAGGTATGAATGTTTTTTCAATGTGGCTAATAAACCTTTATCCTTTTAATTTTTTTCCCATGAAATGTGTTTTATTATATGAGTCCTTTTGATAATCCTTTGCAAAATTGACTCCTATTTAACGCCATAGGTGTTCACTTTCAAAGGTCTTGTATCAAAATTTAAGCTTAAAATTTCATCAAATGGATTTTTGGTTTGAGTTTGTTGACATATATACATGAATGAAAGGCAATAACTTGCCATGATTGTCATGGCTTTAAATGGCAAAACATAGATATTTATGCAATTTTGACTATTTTTCTTTGTGATCCAACACCCTTTTTGGTTCATTGGATTGTGACTACACCCATCAACAAGACATTGTTTAAAGTTGGTTATGTGAGTGTTTAATTTGATGATTGATGAAAGCTAAGTTATTTGGCACATGCTAGCCTACCATTTACAATGAGGTGACCAAAGTTAAAGAATGGCATAAACTATTTATTAATGGCTAAAGAATGAACAAGATTACCAAAGTTGATGAATGGCATATATTTCTAGTATAATTGTTATTAGTGAAACTTGTTGCACCTTGTGACAACATGGGCATTAATCATAAAAAATGTGTGGTTGATAGGTATTTACCATTTGTTATGTAAACATTCCCATAAGGAGAACATACAATAGATAATAACTAGCACACTCAAGGTTTACCATTATAGTCCATTGCTATACACAAAAGATGTTGCTAAAAGCAAGTTTTGTCTAGAAAATTGTACATGCCATTTGGTTGCCACCCACATTTTATCAACAATTAAACCCTATTAAATAGTTAATCAATTCTAGCTTAAATAGCTTGTATGTATCTAGTTACACAAAATGCATACATTTCAAAAGCCAATCCAAAAGAGGAGAAGTTTTATCATCATTTACATTTCCCATCATGATTCATTTGAACCTTATTAAAGCCTTCATACATGTTCTAATGGGCTTTTAAAGCTTGCCTAATAGTTTTTGCTATAGAAACCCATTCAATCATGCAGGTTTAATATGCTTCCTTCCCATGTCTTGAAACCTTTGGATCTTTATTACCAAATCTTGGCATGTTTTGTGAAGGATGTTTTTCTACAAAGTGGCTAAATACCTCTTCTGTACATGCATATGGAACTTGCTATATTATAACAACTCTTAGTGGGTTACCCTATTTTGTTGCATTGTTTTCATCAAGCTCTAAAAAGTTACCAAGTCTTCAAATGACAATGCCTTCATATTTCCACCTTTTGAAGTTAGTTCAACATTTGTTTCTATAGCCAAAATTGGTTGCAAGGGAGATGCAACAAGTTGTTTTGAACCATGACTTGGTTTTTCAATACATACACAATTAGGTGATGAAACCTCTCCACACTACTAGAATTTTTGGTTTTTCAAACTAGGAACTTTGGTTAAAAAACCCAAATTTGTACAAGGGTCAAAAAGACCCCCTTGTCATTTTGGACAAGTCAACATGTCTAGTGTGAATAAGTGGTATTTTTTATTAGCAAAATAAGGACCATTTGATTGGTCAAATTATTTAAATAATTTATTTAAAAATTACTATAAAAAATAATCATAGGCAAGTAGGTAGGTTGTAAAAATGCAGGTAGGTAGGTGGTAACCTACTTTAACCTAACCTAGTATAACCTACTTAACTTACATAGCCTAGCCTAAACCTTAAACTTACCTTAAATCCAACAATGTTGGGCAAAAACATCCTTGGGTGGACCGCTAGGAATGTCACACCTTGATTTTCTTGACTCATTGAACTTTGAAAAACCATAGAAACACTTAAATAATTATTTTCATTTTTTTAGTGAGTACATTTATTAGGTTCCATAAATTTTGAAATTTCAATAATATCAAGAATATTGTGTATTTTGATGTTCCTAATCATTGCATTTAGAAAAAGTTTAAAGAATGTAGCATTGAAACCTTTTCCTTGAACTTTTTTTGGTTAAAAACACAAATTTCGAACATGATTTGAAAATTTTCTTGGGAATTTTTTTTAAAAGGTAATTTGGAAGTCATTTTATTTTAAAACTTTTTATTACACAATTAATTGATTAAATATACTTTAGTTATGAATTTCCAAAATTAAGGTTATCAATTTTTGAAGGGGTCATTTTAAAATTAAAAGTAGATTTTTAACAATTTTCAATTTTTAAAATTCCAAAATCAACTTCAAGCCATTTATTAGTGCATGCAATTGATAAACATGAGAAAAAAATAATTTATAGTTGTAAAAACATTTAAAGTAACTTGGGCCCAATAAAATGATTTCTATGTTTTTAGTTGCTTAACCAATCCTTGAGGTGGTTCTTAATGGTCCAACCAAGGATGTTTTTGCCCCCCTAAACCTTAAACCATAAACTTAGTTAAGTTGTAGGCCTTAAGTGGTAGGTAGGTAGTATTTAAAGGAGGTTATTTAAGTTGACATGTAAGTAGGTATAAAGTACCTAGAAGAGGTTACCTAGGTTGATATGTAAGTAGGTAGTACCTAGAGGAGGCTACCTAGGTCAATGTGTGGGTAGGTAAGTAAGGAAGAAGGTTATATAATTATAAGTAGGTAGGTAGGTTTAGGTCTGTTGTGGGATGGTAAGTAAGAAGTACCTAGAGGAGGTTACCTAGGTTAGTAGGTAGGTAGGTAGGTAAATAAATAAATAGGTAGGCAATTGGGGAAGGAGGAAGGTTAAGTAATTATGTATGTAGGTTATAGGATGGCAAGTAAGTGGTACTTCAAAACTACCTAGGTTAGTAGGTAGGTAGGTAAATAAGTAAATAGGTAGGCAATTGGGGAAGGAGGAAGGTTAAGTAATTATGTATGTAGGTTATAGGATGGCAAGTAGGTGGTACTTCGAAGCTACCTAGGTTAGTAGGTAGGTAGGTATGTTGTAGAACATGGTAGATGGGTAGGTAGGATGCCCCATTTGACTATAATAACATTGGCCATCTTGACTAGTTGTTCTACTTGAGTAAAACCCCATTGGCCATTTTGATTAGAATTGATTGTCATTAATTTCTATCCAATTTGACTATATGTTCCATTTTATTAAACATCATTGACCATTTTGAACATGGTGATCAATTTTTTTTCCAATTTGATTAGATGTCCAAATTGACAAATAGTTAAATAGGTCATTTCAACCAAGTTGATTGGTCAAAAAATACATATGTCATTTAAGCTCCTAACCTCTAGTCAAAATGTACATGTTCATTAATAAAGAAAAACCAATCAATAAACATGGATTGTTTGAAAAACCAATAAATCTAGTAGTGCCATTGGGCAAAATCACAATTAAAGGAACCACCTAAGTGAGTGGACATTCTTTAAAATTGCATTTTTGTATGTTTGAAATATCACAAAGGAAACATAATAGTTTGGATTGTCATAATTTGTTTGGGAATATTTTCCATTAATTGTAAAGTTTACATGATCAAAGCTTGACACAAATCAAAAATGTTTTTGCATGTTCAAAACATTTAAACCCTGAGAATGGATAATCCTTGTTTTTTTCAAACATTTTTTTTTTCTACCAAATGTGCACCATTCCTTTTGAAAATTGGAAACGATTTTAACATTGATGATCAAAAGGGCAAAAAGACTTGAATTGATGAATTTTCTTTATATAAACCATTTGAGCACATTTGGTTCAAAAGTGGTTTTGAACCTAAAAATTGTGGAATTTGAAAATGTGACTTTAACAAAAATTGTTCATATATATGTGATACAAGGCATGAATGCATAATATACATGATATAAAATTAATTTGTAGTCAAAATGTATGTGTATCTAAAATACAATGTTAAATAGGGTATCCAAAAAATTTAAATATTAAATTATAAAATAACGCAAAAATGACAATGTCATGTGCAATCATTCAAAGAGGACTTTTACGTAGGTGCCCCTAGCTCCTTTGACCATGGTTTCACCCCATTGCATTATTATTTGCATAGTTATGACATTCTTGGTGCGGGAATGTTATGGAAGCCCAAAGAAGCCAGAATTTTAACGAATTTTATAGATCAACTAGTGAACATTGGTAAACATTCACGCACCAAGAATGTTTTGACAAGGTGCTTTACCAAGAATTTTCAAGAATTTTAAAGTGCAAAATGAAGAATGTCATTACTATGATTATTTGACATCTAAAAAGAATTCGAATTTTCATATTTTTAAAATTTTTTGTTTATAAACTTGAAAATGTTAACATGTTTTGGTGATATTTAAAATTGTGCCAATTTTTCAAGATAAAACACAAAATTTGGCAAGATCTATACACTTTCAAAGATTATTATTTATTCAAAATTGATTGTAAAGAAAATGACATATTGGTGCAACTATAAATACAACAAATAAAAAATTTCAAAAAATTTCATTTGAAAATTCCTTTTGATGAAAACATGTTTATTTGACAAAAGGACTCCAAAAAGGACAATAGTCCTAAATCCAAAGTAAACACATTAGCTTGTTAAATGTCATTTGGACCTTACCACAAATTCCACTTGGTCTAATAATCATTAAAAAAATGTTCAATTCATCATCTAGTTGGTTGTTTGAATCCAAGCCATTTTCAAAAGAAAAAAAAGGTTTAAAGTGGACAAGAAAACATTTTTTTCCATGTTCAATTGACATGTTGTGTGTTTTTAAAGCACATCGTTGCAACTCCAAACAATCAAACGTTCAACTTCCTTGGCTAGTGTTAAGATTTTTCATGAGTCGTTGTGTATTTAGCTTGGCCTTCAAATATAGCCCACTCTTCAAACACATCACATATATTTTTTTATGCATCTATTTTCTTGGAAATCTTAAATCCCTTGGACTCCTTGAAATTTATAAGGTTGTAATTAACTCAAAGCTTTTACTCTTTGAAGCTTTAATTGCATCCCCTATGGACGCACCCTCTAAAGGTGCAATTGCACTCTCGTGTAATCTTGTAGAGAATCCCATTCAACTTGTTCTTTTTTCCTCCAAGTTGCAAAGAAGGCCCAATTCATCACACTACCTTTCCTCTTGCAAATTAATCCCCTAGCCATTGCAATTTGGGAATCAAATAAGATGTTACCAACCATGTCTTTTGACGTATAGTCATCCAAGGTTTTCAATGCGAACTATCAACTCAAGTTTGTCGCACTACATGTATTTGTATCCATTCTTGTTGACAACTGAACCAAAAAATGCTTCAACTTCACATTCTTCAAGGTCTTTAGGAACTTTTAGACACTTTGGGCACCAACCTTGATGACTCAAGTTGTAGACCTCAGTAAAATGATCCAAACTAATAAATTTAGCATCGTGAGTTAGTTTGACAAACCTTTCCATACAATGGATCAACACCTACATGACCTTTAAACTTTTTGCCTTAGATTGTTTTGTCCTAATTTTTTTTCCATAGAGTGGCCTATGAGCATCTTGACCTTACAATTGTCCACTAAATCTACTGCCACTAACTTGAAACATTTCAATAATAAATTTAAACAATAATCATGCAAGCTCTAGCCTAACTTTAAATAGTTCAACACAAATGGTGTACACTATACAGAAAGGTTCCATCATGATGTTCAAACCAAGAAGGAAGAAAGATGATTTAAAAAAACAAGACATGTAGTGCCAATCATACATGCATAGGCCCAAATTTGAAATTAAACAACTAGGTTTGTTTAAGATGTTAGCTTCACAAAATGGTCAGACTTACACGTTAACTATAACCCCATAACACAAATTTGTGTAATAAAAACTTAGCTTAATACATCAAAAAGTCAACTATCAAATGCCACATTTGAAACACCTAAACATGTTTTAACCCTAGAAATAAACAACTACAATTTTAGTTACAAAAGACAAAAATTTAGTTGTAATGGACACATGTGACTACAACCCTTCCAATTGCCTTGAACAAGTGGCAAAAGACAACTAGTCACCAAAACCTCCACATGGCATGTACAGTCACACCAATAGTCACATATTGCTTGTGATTATAGGGATTTTTCATCCATTGATTATTCATAAAACTATGCAACTACATATACAACTATATAAAATATTAGGCATCATTAAGAGAATAAATTAATTTTTTATGATTTAATAAACTATTTTAAATCACATATACTAAATAATTATTTATATTTATAGAAAAGGATGTAATATAATAATTTATATTATTGATAACTTCATAATTTTTCATCCTATGAATTGTTGACACATGTCACTACCTAGGCTAGGCTAAAAAATCAATTTGGGTAGTTAAATAGGCCATCTAGTCTAGGTACCTAGGTGGGTCTAGGTAGGGACTTAAGTTCTAACTATGTAAATAAAGTGTATATGGTCAATGTACTATTGTTGACCATAGTTATGTCACATGTGAGGTTTGTTCTTTAAACCCCAAGGATAGATATCAACTCCTTTGCCATCAAACCATCCCATTTAATGTGAAAATATAATAGGACACATTCTATAATTTTTATTTAAACATATACTTGATTTTAAACATTACTTAAACATCAATTTTGATATTTTATATCTTAATAATTAAAAGTTTATTATTAAAATAATTTCATTGATGTACATTATTCAATATATTTTTCTTCCAAAAATATAAATCAATTTGACTGATTGTTTTAAAAAAACATTTGTTGAATTAAATTACATTTCAATCACAATTCATTGGAAAAAAAATTTGAAGCACATGATTTCTAAATGGAAAATATTTTATGGTTAAATTTTGATAATAAATAATAAATAATTTATTTCCCACATTTTAATCCTTCATTTCATTAAAATGAATAATACAATGTGATTATAATATATAATATTTATAATTAATTCATATATAATTTTTATAAATGAATAATATATTAATCACATTGCAAAGAGTTAAAATATTTTATTTATTATTAATTATATGATTTATGATTCATAATATTTATCTTTATTTTAAATTTTAATCTAAAACATATTTCATACTGATTAATATTTAACGGACTTTATGAAATTTAAAATTTAAAATTTCTACATATATTATTTAAAATTTACTTAAAATTGTGATCAAACAAATGATATGGGTCGATGCATGGTTGCATGGACCAATTTAGATGTCATGCCCACCAATTTTGCCTTGTGGCTGCCATTGCATAGGTGTTAAAATTTATTGAAATGGACTTGGTGTAAAGATCTTAACTTGAATATCTACATATGCACAAAATAATTTTTTAATTTTTTAAAAATCATAAAAGCCATGGACTTTTGAACACAAAACTTATAAACTACACCTTTGATTGCCATTTCTATGTGGATTATGCAATGATCCATTGATGGGGTGTGTGTTAGGGACTTGGAATTAATAAGATATCATATCAAAGAAGTTTAGGAACAAAATAAATAATGAGTTGAATATTAAAACTATATTTATGGATTTTTGAATGGGCTAATCAGAAGCATTTTTTCATAAGTCCATATCATATTGGAAGAAGAAATATTATATGATTTTTTTGTTTAGATTTTAAAAAAACTAGAAACTCTAGATGTGCCATTAATGACATGGAAAAAATATGGAGGAAATCAATGTAAAACTAGTGTTAACTAATTGTAATTTCCAACATGTGATCATTTTTTGAGTAAATAGGAACTTGGTTCTGTGGCAAATTGGTCCACCCAACCATGCATCAACCCATATAATTCTTAAAAATTTAAACTTCTATTTTGATTAACAATATATCATATTTGATTATGATTATAATATGTTATAATTTTATCAATAAAATTTAATTTATATGTATAATATATAATTAAAGAATCATCATATATAATATTTATAAATAAATCATGACTCAAATATATCCAATAAAAATATAATAATTTGTATTGTTAATATCAATAAACATACAATATACCAATAATGAATTAAAAATAAGTTGATTATCAAACAAATATTGTAATTCCAAAGATGGCACATATGTTTTAATCATCAAGGTATTGTAAAGTAAAACATTATTGGGCTTCAATTGCCAAAACAACTATGACTAGTTGCAAAAATAATTAAGTTTTCCTCCATCCAAGGATCCATTCAATATTGGATGAAAAATGTGCATGTTCATCTTACTTTTCCATCTAAGCATGTAATAGTCACAAACTATAATCACATTTGCAACTTCATTTGGTTATATCAACATTGTAGTTGTATATGTGACTACAATAGTCGCATATATAACCACACACATTTATGAATAAATTGACATGTAGGACTAACCTAACTATAGTCATAAAAGTAATTGATTGGGACACTAGTCACATCTATAATCATAACCATATGGTTGGAATGGACAAAATTTCTTCAAGTGAAACAAAACTTTTTTTAGATTGTTGAATGGAAGAAAATGTTATAATTGTTATTGAGTTGGATTTGTTAACTTCCAACATCAAAAGAGAAATTTGTAATGTTTTGGATGCTTTTCTTTCTTTTCTTAATAAGTTTGATGAAAAAAAAACTCATAATATGTTTACACTAATGTTAGATCTAAAATATAAAAACCTTAAAATATTTTCTACTTAAATTTGTTGGTAAGGAATTAAGAGTTGGTGTTGTTGAGGAATATGACAAGATCAAAACATTTTTTCTTATGCTTTTGAAGACCCATCAAATTTTGCATCCTTTGGCTACTTTTGAATCTATGGTAGAGAAAGCACATGATGAAAACCTTAACCTTGATATTTTTGAGATGACCTTGAAGACAAATGAACCTTCTAAAAAGTTTGTGACATGAAAGGTGAATCTACTTAAAAGATATTTTGATATAAAGGACATCATGTGCCCTTTGGATCGATGGGCTAAACATGAGTCAATGTTTTTTGTAGTTGCCATTATGGCTAACCATTTTAGGCATAATTGGATCTTATATAGATAGAAAGGATCTTTTCTTTGGTTGGTATCATTACAAACCATAAGAGATGTCATTTGTAAATAGATAATCAAGAAAGACTCATCTTTGTGAGCGAAAATTGGCCAAACAACCTTGGGGTAGGTTCCTTTCCCATTAATGTGGTCGAGCTTGTAGAGGCTAATGTAAAGTTTGAAGAGGAATTGGAAGAGTTTGAGGGATCTTTTGATAAAGATGAAATAGTGGACATATTTTTTTTTTCATATTTTATAATTCATTTTTTTTTTCATGTTGATATTCACTTTTTTTTCATTTTTTTAGTCTTAATCGCCTTTTTTTTACAAAATATGTGAAATTCAAGTTGTTAATATTTGGTAGATTGATATCTTGGTGGAATAAAAAAACTTGAAAATGTTAGATCTAACTCGAATATTTAAATTTTATTTTTTAAATATCTAATATGGACAAATCATTTTGGTCAGATATCCTTATTCGATGGATATCACAAAAGGATGATATCTGCCCAACAATGGTGGGAACCAAGTGTTACCTTAATTTCCCAATGCTCTCACCTATGGGGTTTATGGGTTTATTTTCACAAGTGTCTACAACTACTTTTCTTAACTAAACTTCCCATTGTTTTCTTTTTATAATGAAGTTTCAAAATATAATAAGACTTTCAAATGAAAGTATGATTGGGTGGAACTGTTACAAACCACTTCAAAGAATAATTAAGAAACTAAAGTTTTGCTAATAATATTGGGTACTCTTTTCTTCAAAATGTTTTCACAACTACAATTTGTTTTTGCCATGTTTATTACATGCCAAAGTATATGGCTTAAAGTTTTTATTATAGTAAAAAATGGTGGGAATTGCTACAAATTTATATTCCTAATTGTCATGGCTTGTTCAAGAATCAAATGCTAAAATTTGAAAAATTCATAATTAAATACCATAACCATTCAATGAGTTATTTAATTAAAAAATCATATAGAATACCATTTCAAATACATTTGAAAATTATATCAAAGAAAAAAACCTTGTTTCAAAAGTGGCCATGATAAAAATGTTCAAGGGAAGTAATTGTCATGACATTCTTAAATTTTATTTATATATTATTAAAGTTTCAAAGTCTATATAACCTAGTTAACGTATTGAACAAAAACATCTACCAAAAATAATTCCTTAAATGTATCCTATATTATTTTTACAAAGTTTGATGGGTCCAAAATAATGAAGGTGTGATGTTTTTAATACGACCAAATCATATTTACCTTTTCAAGTGGTTCTCAATAATTTAGTTTCTAGTGGCAAAGGTCTCCAGTGGGAATGACATTGTGAAATTCGGTGGATAGGGGTCAAAACACAATTAGGTGGACTGGTTGGATTAACACAATTAAAGTTTCCTTACATTATTAATAAACTTAAAATGTAAAGCTAGATTCAACATTAAAACATTGTCAATTTTTTAATTACCCATGTTGCAATTTCTACTTTAGGGCAAAAACATAATAAACAGAAAAAGTAGACTTTTGATTAAAATCCAATTTATATTTGAGACAATTTTTGATATATAGATAACAAAGTAAATATACACCCTTTATAAGTAGAAATATAAAACCATTTAGACTTCCATTGATTTTGTGATAAATTAAATGAAAACATTAAAGCTTTAGTATAATAAAAGTAAGTAACAAGTAGTTTTGATACTAATTGATTAGTATTGCGTTTCAAGTTACTCTTACATTAAAATTTTGGTATATTATGATTATAATATGCACAACTTGAGAGTACATAAGTATCCTCTAAGCCTCCATTAATTTGAGAATAAAGAAAATCAATTTTTAATTTCCTTTCATCTACTTGCAACCAATTGGATAAAAATGTGAAACAATGAGCCAAAAACTATGTTAAATCATCTTTAAAATTGCACTTTTAAAAATATATGCGTATGTGGTACCCCTTTAATGGCATGTTAATTATGGCAAGTTGTGTTTTATGATTAATATGGATGTTGAGAAATCTAAATTGAACCATTGGATATTCTAATTTTGAGTTTTGATTTGATCAAAGGACCTTTAAAGTTGAATATGTGTTCGTTCTATCAAACACTACTAGTTTCACATAGAGGCCCTTGATTTTCATAATATACAAACTCTTTGATGTTGAATTTTTTTATAATAATGGGAGATTATTAAGCACACATAAAAAACATTCAAAATATAAGGAATATATAATTTGATGTTTTTCAAATGTTTTTCAATTTTGAGTCTATTTAATGGTGATGAGTCCTTTATGACATGTAAATGGTGTCTAAAACAAAGTTGTAGCATATAATACCAAAAAAAACCTCAAAGTAGTTAACATGTTTTGGCATGATTTGAAATTGTGATCATTTTCCGAAACAAAACGCAAAAATTGAGTGCAGAATCTTACATTTTAAGAAAATAATATTTATTTGAAAATGATTAACAAAGAACATGTGATATATTGGGGAAACTGTAGTAAGTAAAAGTAATAATTTAAAAATATTTTGTTAAAACAATCCTTCTATGAAATTTGTTTTTTTTGGCAAAAAAACTATAGTCTTTTGAAACAAAGTAAACAAATTGGCTCATTGATTCATGATTACACACATTTCTTGTAAAACCTAGACATCTATGCAAGTATATTCATTTTTTTGAAATATACTTAAATGCATATTAGATATGTTTTTCTTCATTTTTATTATAATAAAGTAAAAGATTATCTTTATACTAATCACTAAATAAAATATGTTTTTTACTTTCAATGCATCAAAGTTTATTTATGGCTACTTGTCATTTTTGTGACGAGTAGTAATTGTCTACTTTAGCATGTTTTTTCCATTTAATGGGAATCATAGATTCATAGTGGACTTTTGAAATTATGACAATTTTTCTATCACACATACAAAATTTACACATGGATTCAAAAGAATTACATAGTAATATAAAAAAAAGAAAAGAAAAGAAAAAAAAGCCACCATCAAATGAAAATATTAAGAATAAAATGCATTGAAGCTTTCACAATGCAAGAAATTTTGATTCTTAAAACTTAATATGAAAATAATTGCTTCATTTTCATCATCGAAAATCCATTTCACATTGAAAACTCCAAGATTTCACATATTTGGTTACATCTATAGGTTGGTTTACTAATAGTTTTGTACAAAAGCATGAAGAAATACACATTTGATTTCTAGTTTAATAACTATCATTATCATAAAAAAGTTAACACGTGTAAGATTTAAACTTTTCAAAATATAAAAAGTGGACCACCCAATCATGTTTCTACTCATATGCTAAGGGATTCGGTAGTGTCAATGAAAATAATGATAATGATAGGAAATAAAAAAGTAAGCATTATGGTCTTAATAAATTTGATTAAGAAACTTTTATTGTCAAGGTGGAGGAAAGAATATGGAAAATATCATGTTAGAATTGGACCCATAATCAAAATTGGCTTCTTGCTAACCTAGAATTGAAATTGGAATCTAGACCAACCTTTAGATTGGTCATTTGAGATGGCACCAAATAATTGAATTTTCTCAATGAAGTTTTTTCAAATATATGATTATGATTTAAAAAAAACAATGAGACCAATTTTAATATAAATTTCCAATTTCCAAAAAATCAAAGAACCTTCTATCAAATTATGGAATCTTTGTAGTTTCTTCTATGAAAACCACCAATCAAGTGAGGAAAATGTTCAAAAATCAAAATGACAAGTTGATTAGTTTTCAAATTTTCAAAAAAACTGGAAATGTATGTTGTGAAAAAAATCAAATAAATGTTGAACATTGGTATCAAGTATGAACTAATGATGGGTGGTTCTTAGAAATAGGATAGACACCTACTGGTTGTATATCCAATTTTATATACATATAAATTGTTAACTATGGCTTGAAAATGTGCTTGAGATTCGTTAAAAGAAATCATGGGTCAAAACACACTCTAAGGAGCTATAAGTGTTACTTTACATTAGGAATGCATGTATTTTTTCCCCAAAATTACTTTTTCAAATGAATGAAGTTTTGAATGATTGTTTTTGCAACTTGTTATGAAAAATGATTAAATTACCCCAATAAGTCAAAGGAAAAAAAATAATCATTTTTCAATAAGTAGGAATTTGTAAAAATGTACAAATTCCTTATAGATTTTATGTTTCATTTTGAAAAATGATGATAATTTGATATCATATAAAAAAATGCTAATTTTTAAAAGTTGAATTTAATGTAGTATAATTTATTTATTTTTCAATACATCATGTACATTATACCCCATTTACATGTGGTAAAACACTCTTGAAGTTTTGAAAATTTGAATTTTCAAAGTTTCAGAATCCACATTTTTGAAATTATGAATGTTTTTTTTACTATTTCCAATAGATTATTAGCATCTCATATTTTTGACAATCAACTTATATTTTAAAAATGTCCTACCCAAGTTGGTTGAAAGATAAATGAGCTTGTATGTTTTACTTGCCTTGGGATAATGCTTGTTGGCAGTGAAAACATTTGATTATTGTTGTCAATTTGATTTTTGCAAATTGGTAGCCCAAACATGTTACAATAAGGTTGTTTGAAGAAACAAATTAAGATAAATGGTCCATCAATAGCACTAAAGCTTCATTTACATTGCTTGAAAAATTTGGAATTTGAGAAAAAATGCTTGCTTGCATCAAAAATTAAGGTGCAAACTTGAGAGCAATGATAATAGCTTTGAAAGTTGTTGTCAAAACTCATGTGAAAGCTTTGGATTGGAGGAGTCTTTTCAAGGCACATGTTTCGGGCATGCCAATATGGTACAATAGATGATAGGCTTGCATGACATTTCTATCAAATATGCCAAAATAAAATTTCAAAAATGTATAACATGGCCAGAAACATTTAAGGAAGGATGCCAAGAGTGGAGAAAGGCATGAATTGATGTGGGTTTGTCACCACAAAATTCAATTCACTCTTGTGAAAACAAGGTGAGATTTTACCAATTTCCATGAATTAAAAAAACAAAATTCTAGTATTTTCTTATACTTTCAGTGTTGCAAATTTTAAATTATAGTGGAAAATATTTGTGATTTTGCAATTCACATTAAATTTTGGTCCTTGTGCCTTTTGAGGTTGTAGGTTTTAATCTATATTATTCTTTGAGTAATAAAGATCTAATTTTGATTTTAGTTTATTGCTCTGATCCCAATTTGATTACAAATGAATGCCCATGCAATATCTTGTGTAGTTGTGCCCCAGATGGAGCTAGGTGTGTGGATAGTTTTTTTTTTTTTTTGGGGGGGTAGGTGATTGGTTTACCAAATCAAACAACTCAAATGATGTGTTACTAATGTTTGAGCCATTATGCACCTTGATACACAATTTTTGGACTTTGAATTTTTGGACTATGACAATGTGAAGCCCTTCAAAAGTAAATTTTCCATAAACTCAAATTTGGCATTCAAAACATTTTTTTTGATATGATATTAAAATGCATTGGATGTATTTAACCTTTTCAAAATTAAAAATATGAATGAAATTTCCATGTAAATATTTTTTGACCTACTTTCAATCTACTTTCTTGCAACATGTCACAACGTGACCAACTAGCAGATTTTGCAAAGTAGATTGAAAGTAGGTTTTAAAAAGGGTTGATACAACTATTAAACTTTCAAAAAATTCAACATATCACATTTGATGCCTTCATGTAGTTCAAAAGGACAATCTCGTAAGGCATCACCTACTTGTCATATATTCTTGTTTTTTAACATGTGAGGACTATTTTTTGGTATACTTAGGCATATGTTCATAAATTAAACTAACAATGTGATGAAAGAAAAAAATGAACATTAGGTTTTTTTTGTTAACAAAAATCATGTTTGTTTTGCAAGTGGTAGATTTGAGGGGGTCAAAGCATGGTTGGGGTACTAAAAAGGATAGTCTCTTTTAATATCAAATGGAACCCTTCATTTAAACATGTAGTTGTAACTTAATGGCACATTCATATTGAAAGTTTGATTTTTCATGGAAAGATACATTACTAAAGTACTATTCTATGCATAGCATGTCAAAATCGAACAAGTTTTAGGATTTCTACCAAGTCTTGGAAAAAAATCTAAAACTTTGTCTCTTGGGAAAAAAAGTTCAAGGACTCATAAGGAATGTCCAAACAATTTTTTTCGCCCAAGATTCTTACCACACACACCTTAGGTGCTAATGTATATAAAATGTCTGAGTGTGAAAAAAACAAACACCTTATTACAATGTAAAAAGTTTCAAAAAGTGAAATTTTGGGGAACTTTGGGCCATTGATAGAACATGACCCACATTGAATAAATTTTAATATTTTTACTTTCATGAGTGAAAATAATAGGTATTTTAGATGCTTATATATAAAATTTGGAGCAAAATTATTTCATTTGACATGACAAAAAAAGGGGAAATCTAAAGCAAGTCATAAGAAAAGTGAATTTAAAAAAGTGAATTTGATAGTCCTAAGAGTGAGTCCTTATGTTTTTAAAGGCAACACCCCAATCATGCTTCAACCCAGGGGATGAAAGCATAATAAAATATACATTTTGTGATCCTTGTAAAGAAAAATGTAAAGTAGCCATAAATTAAACCTTATCATATTAGATTTAAAAATATTATTTATTTCAATGATCAATATGAAGGTGTAAGCAAGATAAAGTGAACAACTTGATTACCTTGTTAAAATTGGAATAAGTAGATTTAAAATAACAATAAAACCATTATAAAACTGTGGAACATTGAATGTTTTCATTTCAATGATTAAAAAACAAAATGTTTACATTAATATTGCAATGGTTTCATATTTCAAATTGTAAAAATAGGTTTCAAGTAGGTTTTTCAAAATATAAGTAGCTTTTGATGTCTACTTTTCAATGTGGGCATTCGGTTTCATGTAGGTCTCAAATAGGTTCTTACAAAAAGGATTTTTTTTTAAAATTTTTTTTGGTGATGTTCCAAAACATATGTTGATATTCATTTCCTCACTTATTACATATCAATTTCATTATTTTTTAAAACCAAAAAGTAGGTTGAACACATAATTTTTTAGTCAATTTCAAATGTATTTTTTTAATCTACTTTTAAGTTTTTAATTTTTTTAGAATCCGATTCTTATGAACTTAATAGAGCAAATTATCGTTATTTGACACATACTTTCACCTAATTTGATGTTATTTTATGGTAGTTATATGAGTGGCATAGGGTTGAAGTGGAAACATTACTTTATTTTGTTTTCACCCATGAAGATATTTTTTGAATTTTTGTCAATGATATTGAAGAATCACATGTTTAAATTAGTAAATTCAAGTAGATTTTAAAAAAATGCAAATAAAATTTCTTTTACTTTGTGCATGTTGTCTAAAGCAACAAAAAAAGTTTCAAGTAAATAAAATATTGGATTTTAAAAACTTTTTTGGTTAATGTCCATCTAAAATTTACTTATGCGCTTTCAACTTCCAAGGTAATAATTATAATATATCAATCTTTTAATGTAAAAAAAATTTTGAACACAATTCCATTAATCAATTTCAAAAATATTTTTGACCTACTTTTAATACACTAAAGTTTTTCAAACTTTGTATATAAAATATATTATATTATAAATTCAATATTTAGCACCATGATGGTTTGACAATGATTGAAAATGTTTTGACATTATTTTCTTGCATTTACATGTAAAAATACGATTGCAACTTCTACCAAACTTTTTTGTGTATATTTGATCGTGCTCTCACCTAAGGGATAGATTTGATTAATAGATTTAATTTAATTTTTTTCAGAAGTTGCAGTTGCAAATAATTGCATGAAATTATTATAATGTTCTTGAATATTATTGAACATTTGAAAGGTGTCTTGTTTTATGTTTTGTTAAATTTCTTTTAAGCCTTAAATCATATTTCATACATTTAAAAATTAGCAAGATTATGTATTCATTGAACATGGATCTTTAAGTATATGGGGATTTTTTTTTCGATGTATGTAGTTTGAGAATATTTTATTTCCATAATTTGTCAAAATTGTCAATTAAGGTTTGCTAGACAATTGGAGATAAACTTCTAGTATTTATGTTTATAATGATGTTAAAATAAGGGTTACGTTGGGAGGTATTTAGGGTAGCAACCAACAACTTCTATGCTTTTGTGTTTCATACTTTGTATCATTTTTTTACTCTTTTGATTTGAAAGTTGAAGCTACTTGAATTAAAGTCATTTAGAAGTCATTGGTTCTTCCAAAACATCATAACATGGTGTGTTTTTAAAAGAAATCTCGATTGTGAAGGAAATCCTAACTATTTTTTGCTTCCAATTTTGTACGTAAAATTATTATGTTTGAAGATGCACTCTTGTATTATGCTATAGTTGGCAAACACAACTTTGTGTTAAGGTGAAAACAACTGAAAGTGTCCATCTTTCGGTATCACACTACAATTTCCACATGTGATCTATAAAGATTTAAGTTTATTTGAGAACTTATAAGTATATTTACAAATTTGCATCAATGGAATTTTTAGATTGATAATCTTGAAAATTAGCCTAATGCTTAAAGGTTTGGTTGCAATACTTTGAAAAACATGAGAAAGGTGTTTAAACTTGAAACAAACTTAGAAAAAAAAAAGTGAAAGAGGAATTCGAAGATGTTTTTGAACTTGAAGAGGTTTTAGGTTTAAATGAGCGATAGGGGACATGCTTTTGTATCAATCCCATCAGTTTGTAGATCAATATTTTTTGACAAATGTGGTTGGTGGGAAAATTCAAGATTTGATTCAAGGCAATTTCATGGGGCCTTCTATATTTAATATATCAAAGTCACTATGTTGGGAGATGTGTTCTTTTTGTGTGATCTATTGTAGTAATACTAAAAATGTTAATGTAGGTATCGAGGATCTTTATCTTTGAGCAAGGTAATATTTGGTGTTTAGGACCACTTATTACTAGTGTGCCTTCATTCTTATTACTTTTGGAGCAAGTGTATAAACAACAATGCAATGTTGCAAAGTTTTATGTTATAATAATGCACATGAATAATAGTAGTAACATAATGTGGTTCCATTCAAATGTGGTTGTTTTTATTTTTTGGTCCTTTTAAAACTTGATGGATGTAGATTGTAGATTTCATTTGGTTTGAAATTTTGAGGAATGTTCACTAGGTATTGTGTTGTGATAGCACCTTGCCCACTTCAACACCAATTATTTATATTGTTTTGGAATGTCTACCAAGTGTTGCTACCAAAACTAAAAGTTCATTTTCTTCTGAGAATGTGATGAAACAATCCCTTATTTTAACTATTCCTGGTTTCCGAACTTGGCTTGAAGATCTAGTAGAATTTTCTTTATTCAACAAAGAATATGGGAAAAATGTTGCAATGAAGATTGATGTGACAAATGTAGATGAGACATGCAGAAGATATTTGTTCCCCATTTTGACATTGAAGATGAGTTCAAGGCGAGCTGCATCACCTGACAAAATCAATCAATGGCACTAAGGATCTGATGAAATGCCAACACAGAATACCAAAACTTGCAAATTAGGGATTCAAAGATCCTGTTCCTAACTTGAAAAAAAACCTGTCAATATCTGTCATATGGTTAAGTTCTTTAGACTAAAAAACTGTTACATATAAGCCTGGTCTTTGGCCTTGAGATGACCGACCTGGTTAGGATCTGGGCAGGTCTGAAATTTATGAAAAAACAGAAACCAACCAACAAGTTCTTTGCTTACACAATTTTTGAAAAGCTGGAACCAGAGGTTTTTTAATTTTCAAAATTAAAGAAAACCAGAACTGGTGGTTCTTTAAAAATTCAAAGAACCGCCCAACTCTGGTACGAACACATGTGCTGATTAAGAACTGAGTTGTACAAATTAAACTTCAGATGATTTTAATAAGCCATACGAATACAATTTGAGATCTACGCCTAATAGTTACGCTGTGTGCGGTAAATGCCCACAGGTCCCTAGTAAATTACTGGTGACGTCTTTGTTGACGACTTTGAGAAAGGACCGGATGTCTCCCGATTTGAGGCTTTTGTTTTCCGTTTGTTTTTGCTGTTCCAGGGAGGCTGGGAGGGAAGGGCTGTGCTGCGTATGATTGTTTGTGTGCTTGCTGGCCTTGTCCCTTTGTACCCTTTCTTGATTAAGACCTCCTTTTGCATGCGTCATAGTATTCATTACATAGTCCCTGATGATCTCTCCACCCCCAATCGTCCCCTCTCCCCCAAGTTCAGCTACAGTACACCTATATCTGTACTTGTGAAAATTTCTAGTTCCACTCTCTTGGGCATGCTCAGGTGGACACCTACACCTCCTTAGTGTAGTATTTCATTGGGTCTCTAAAACCCTGGGGGATTCACATGAGCCCCCTTTATAACATTATTGGTTGTCTCTTACTGGGGGAAACGAAACCCTTAAACTTTACAACTTGGGGAATACCAACTAGGCCTTTAAAGTCTTCATTTCTTTTCTATTTGTCCCTTCTGAACTCAAGGCAAGTTGTGAGCCCGCTCCAAGGGGATTCTTTTCATTGCACAATCAATCCTGAGGTGTGGGGTTTCCGGTAGTTTAGGTAGCAAAAGATTTTAGTGAAACTACTCATTGGCCAGAATCATCAAACCAGTTTGAAAAAGAACCCTGTGATCAGATATGTAAATACCAACTGGGTGAAAAAAGAGAAAGAGAACATCCCAGAGGCAAAAGGAGACAATTGCTGGAAAAATGAATTCACAATTACCTATTAAAATATGCATGCAAACTCACTATGGAAGGCGATAATCATCCACATGAGAGGAGATATTTTGGTGGTTATTGTAGCTGTTATTCCATGGCTGTTACTTCCAAATCAAACCCCCCTCCCCCCCAAGACCACAACATTCGAATAAAATAGTATCAATTAAACACTTCAAACCCTTCTTCTTTGAAAGTTAACCATAATATTTTAAAATCCAGCATTTTCCATTGCAAATTTGCGCAACATAAGCGTGTAATATACCAGGCAACCGCTTCTACATTAGCAAGAGCAAAGCACATCCTCAAATGTACAATGCTAGACCTAATTGTAACAGCTGAGAAGGAGAAAAAGAAAGCTAACAAAGACATGTGCTTATCCAGCGCTGTGCGATGTGAAGTTGCTCAGCATGTCTTTCTAAAGTTTCTCCCAAATACATTACACATATCTCCTTGTCATAGGAGAGTGTATCTTCTTGTTGGGTGCAAATAATTGGCATTAAATGCAATGGACTCTTAAAGTATGATCGAATATAGGGTCTAGGCGTTGTACTAGGAGTACAGTACTCTCTAACTTTCAACTGTTTGGGGGAAATTGAATTTGTGATCATTCCACAACACACCCCAGGATGGGGGAAAATCCCTCTAATCTTCAGATTAATTCTGTTTTAGGAAGACAGTTGATTAGCAGCGGTTGTGTTTTCTTGTGATGATACTTGTACTTTGCTCTCCTCCCCTCTTCAGCGGCCAACGAGACACAAATCCAGGGCTAGGTCATGATGAATTTGGTTCAGGAACCTAAGGTCCTGACTCCTTACCTAGGTCGCTCCTCTTTGGAAGTCTGATGTGGCATTTCCAGTTCCTTATCGAGTAATTATATTTCATTTTAAGTTTAAAACTAGATTTCAATTATGTAGGAAGACTAGCAAAATACTTAGTTATCAAACTAGAACTTTATTCCAAACATTACCTTCTTTGGTAGATCTAATTCTTTTCAATCTTGGATATAAACAAGACATGGTCACAACGGGTAAGTAACTTTACACTGCAGGGCAAAAGCGTGCACAGCCTTGGGTTTTAATAAAGCATAAAAATCTCTTCTGATTTTTTTCTTTGTTTTTCCCCTTGATACACAGCAAGTATCATGGGAAATTTTTGAAAAAGTGCTCATCTGAGGTAGAGCCAAGCACTGGCCCAAACTTTGGTAAAGCCTGAGGCTGAGGGCTTTAAGGGCATAAAGGAACAGGCAAATTTCTTTTTAAAAACAATCCCCATCATACCCTCGGGATACTGGTACTAGGGGGAAAAACCAACCTGAGTGTTTGAAAAAACAAAATGCCTGCAGGATTGGACATTACATTTTTCAAAATGTCTGCGCTTTGCTAAGGAAAAATTCCGTGCAGTGGGGCACCCTCCAACTATACTACCAAAATTGGGTTCTTACACATTATGTGTGAAAGGTCATTTTGCACAGTAAGGCCCTCAGATGGGGGTATTTCGAAAGTTCGATGCGACCTTCAGCTGCTGCCCACATCAATTTTTCCTCCATGAGCAAGGTACCTATTCTAGCCCACAAGGTGCCATGAGCATATACAAAAAGATTTGGACATTTCCAGTAGAAACCAGAAACATGTACAGGAAACTAACAATTTTTTTGTAAAACTAAAATCCTGCAATGGACCGTAACGGTAATTGACAAACCCTGGGACACGCTGTAATAGGCAAGCATATTTGCTTCTCTCATTTTCTGCAGGATAATACTAATAAACAAGCTTAGTCCAACGGTCTCAACTAGCAGCGGCAATCTGTGTGTCCGTGCCCTAGAGACAGTTTGTTTTGGTTGGAGAAAAAGAAAAAGAATGCGCAAATTTTAAGTACAGCAACTCACGCATTATATTCCGGAACGTTCACCAGCTGACACCGAACCGATGTGTAATGGGGTTTTAGGAACCGTTATGGAATTAGTTGTCGCGTTGGTGGATGCTAAAATTTCCAACGGACAAACAAGTTGTTCAATGAATTATAGGTGTTGTATCCGAGAGTCCGCTGCAGCCGAAAGGAAGATGGGGATTCCCTTCGCTGTCTGTCTTTGTGGCGGCTGCGCTTCGATTTCGCTGGAACGTGCTCGTCGTCGTCCTCTGCTGTGCTGTTATACCTGACTACCTCTACTTTGCGATCGTCTGTTTGATGATAGGGATTTTTGTTTGGGATCCTCTCCCAAGCGTCTTTTGAGCTTTCAAGAGTCTCAATCGGTCGAGAGTCGCTGAGGGATCGGTGGAACCCTGGTGTCTAAGCTGGGCAGCTTGTGAAGTCCAAGCAACGAGGCGTTGATCTTGCGATCTGCTATTTTATCTCCATATTCTTTCTTTTTACTGAAGCTACAGTGGTACTGTTCATTCGCTCTCATCTTTCCAAAGTTCTTCCCTGGCGTACCAGTAGTGCCATCATCTGCATTTCATTTACAGTCTGTTTCTTTAAACAGTGTCTTGACAAGCTGCAGTCTGGTTTCGGAGAGAAGCGCTTCGCTGTAACTTCTGGTAATTGAACGCCGGGAAGCTTCAATTGATCTCTTACGCTCATTTCTCTTCCTCTCTTCAGATAGGGTTCTGCTGAGTGTCAGTCATTTCATCCTCAATCCCCAGATCAGTCATTTGCAAAGTCGAGCATCCTCTGCTGTCGTGACTCACAAGTTCTTGTAGTTCATGAGTATGAGATCTCGATCTGCACTTCTTTTGCTACGCCTCTTATAACTAGAAGTCTCACATTCATGATCCAAGTCTTGAAAAATGTGGAGAAATTCAGTCTTGACCGAAGTTCACCATCTGGATTGCAATTGATAGATCTTTCTCCCTGAGTGTCTCCTGGTTTGCATTCTTCGTCAGTTCTGTGACATCTTCGGTTTGCTTCTTCTGAAGTAGCTGCGTTGACGATATTTTCCTACTCTCATCGGACGCTGCAAGCTCAACTCGGTGAGTGTCTATCGTCGATCCAGAGGGTTATCTGCAATCGCCGTCAGTTTCAGAGTTGAAGGGCTGATCAGGATGGAACATCAACACCAGAACTCAGTACACGGAATGTTACTTGACGCGCCGTTGTTCGAAGATAACGCTCTCATTGCACTCGGCACACACTACCAGCAGATAATGAACTCAGCTGGCCCGGCTCCCATGTCATGGTCTACAACGGACCCCACTGTCCTTTTGAGTGACCATTCATGGAGATATCGGGCAGCACCTAGAGCCCCAGTTTTCAGCAGCGACATGACCAATAATTTGTTACATCAAGGCACACAGGTTGTTGATGGTTACAACCCCCTGCAAAGTTCCAGTGACCTTGCAGATCCATTTTCCGATCCAATATGTGAGCTCTCCCACTGGCTGCAATTCTACTCTCTCGCTAATCAAGACCAACACAATGCTCATCCCTGCACTCCGCCGTTCTTGCCACAGGCGATGTCAGCACAGCCGACGACATGCTTGCAAGAAGCCAAATCGTCTGGTAGTGGTAACATGACCAGAGAGAACTGGAGAGTTGAGCCTGATATGCCTCCGCTGGCAGATTGCGGTCCGGAGGTATACAAAGCCAATCCTGACTTTTCTGCAGAGGAGTCGTCGTCGGTTGTCTCGGACGGAGGCGTTTTACGCGACTACAATGTACATTCGCACAGGCTTGACGGTATGCAGCACGAGAATTTGATTCCGTTACCGGATTCTTGGATTGTGCACAATCAAGCAGAAGGGGATGACGCAACATTGCAGTTTGGAGGACATACAGTGTTGAAGCAGTTGAATCCCTTCGATATGCTTCCATGGTCGAAAACTAGCGCCGTCCCTCCCTTCAGAAGTAACAGGAGCTTCTCCTCCTTGAATGATCGAGAGAGGGCCTTCTGGCCTGCTCTAGATGATCCATTGCAATTTCTCCTCACTACGGATATGACCCGACGCGTGGAGTTTCCGCTCAATCATGTGTCATCGGCAGAGCTGGCGTACAAGGAGGTTCCAGGCCGTCCTCTGGCTTGGCAAGGCATGAGCGGGGCCTACGATCCGGTTGAACCTGCTAAGAGGCCTGGAAAACTTGCTGCAGATCAGGGAAAATCAAACTCTAAGATGACAGTGACTTCAGTTGAACCTCAAAGTGTGGCTGCTCGACACAGGAGGAAGAAAATCAGCGAACGCATCAGGGTTTTAGAGAAGCTCATTCCCGGAGGTAACAAGATGGACACTGCTACAATGTTGGATGAGGCAATTGAGTATGTCAAGTTCCTTCAATTGCAGGTTCAACTCCTTGAGGCCCTAGGGGATATGGCGGAATCTACTCGGCCCGTATCATTGACACCGTCCTCCGCGTTGGCCAAGGGGATGAAGAGAAAAGCACCCAACGCAGGAGGCGATGTCGATCAATCCTGCAGTGCAGCGTTGCCGGTGATATCAGTTGCAACAAGTCCTCTTATTCTGTCGGAAGTGATTCAGCAGCAGCTCTTTAGGAAGAAACTCTGTCTTGTCTCTGTTCGCCAGTGTCCTCCTCGCTCTGTTCCATCTTCTCGAGATGTGTTTGCAGAGTTTTGTCAGGGCTTGAGTATCTAAATTTGAATCGTTCTCATAAGATTGTTTGATCGGTATATGCTCCAGCGCTTCGTATCGAAGAGGCATATTTTTGCAAGCATGATATAGCTCTCTTAGAAGTTAGGATCCAATCAACTGTCCGTTACTCGTTCACAGTTGAGAAACGTGAGTTTTCTGCACATTTTTCCGATTTCGTCTTGCATTGCAGGCAGAGACTTATGGTTTTAGGTAGCGTTTTTTGGCATGAGATCCGTCACTTCAATTCTTGTAGCTCAAGGTTTAGCGACGGGACACGCAAGTATTTTGGACCGACCTCGAATTAAGAATATTCTACGTTAATGGAAAGCTTGCCTTCTTTCTCCACATCTGTCTGTTTGAACACAATTAGCGTCCTTGAGAGAAAATCTTAGCTTGAGATCTATTGATGTGGAAAGGATCCATCATACTCGACGATTCCGATATTTTGCAGGCAGGCGATATCCACAGGCTCAAGCTCAACAATAGCGAACCTAGTGCACCATGCAACACTTGCGACAATATTCTTATGAGCTCTCAATTACATACCTGCAATAGATTTCCAATTTGTCCTGGTTCCCAAATGCTCATGCGGTGTTATTAATGAACTCTAAGCTGTCGCAGGAAGTCTGTGTTAAGGATGCAAAAGGATTATGAACGCATGATGTATTTCGCCACGCATGAAGATCCAACCGCAAGACACCAATTGTCTTTGATAATCCATATTTTCAATCGAAATGGATGCACTGGTGCACTGGAATCTTGTCTGCTCTGATCATTAACCATACCCGATCAAGTATTGTTCTGGAAACCCTCTCTTCTAAGCCTTGGTATGTGATCAAATTAACTGGTGCTTGTTTGTGACGTGAGAAGACAGAGAGAAGATGTCCACCGAGAGTGTCAGGTTAGCTTGACCCTGGAGGCAGTGATTAGGTGAAGGTACATCCTCGCAGCTATGATTTTTCTTGTGACAATTGCTCTTTTCTAGGATCATACGGAGTCACACTCTCTGCTGTAATGAGTTCAGAATAAGTTTAGGAGAAATACCATTGTTATTGTTGTTTCAAGCGCAGAGTGTTCACAAGGGGGTTTACAGGCATGCAGCAGCATGCAGAATATTCGTGGTGAAGACTTTAAAACATTTGTGCGCTTTTGTTTATTGGACGTCAAATTACTTTTACAAGTACTGTCTGGAAGATGAAACGGCCAATTATGAAGTTCTAGGGTTCTGGCCCGGTGGCAGTTTCAGTTGTCTTCCTTAATCGGGTGCCGATGTGAAAATATGTCCCTAACTCCAAGTATATTAACATCCTTGTTGCAAGCAACTCTTCATTCTTTCGACATTTGCAAATCTCCGTGGTGAATATAGAATTTCCATAGCAGTGTTACTTTCTGGGCGAAGACAAAAAAATTTGCCGTTTGCAGCCCAATGCGTGATGAGTTCCCAAACATTTCAGGAAAAAGCTACTGAATTATTACTGGGCTCTACGTATGCCGAAGTTTAGATTTCTAGCACGGTTGCAAAATTTTGTAGCTCAGGATTTCAGTTGCTGCATGTTCTCGATTTTCGAGTTTTCAGGGATTTCTTAACCCCTTCAGACCCTAGAAGACGAAAATCTTTCCATCCCGCTCATATTTTCCATATCATCATCGGGCTGCATTAGGGCTGTTGCACTTGGGACGTTGAGCTTTTCTTGTTCATTTTATGTCCCCTGCAGTACGAGTATACCTGATGTATACATCATATTGTCATCTGATGATGACACCAAACACGCTGCATCCCAGCAGACAAAATTTCCATTTTAGTCTGTATATCCGGATTCTGAAGTGTAAGTGCCTGGGAATTGTTACTTAGAAGAAGATGAATGAATCATGATCCAACAAACTTTACTGTTACGGGTGACCACAGTACCCCTCATAATTTATCCAAGTGTGTACCTTGGTTGTTTGTTACGAGGCCCCATGTTATCCAGTCTTTTGATAGCACCTGCAGTAAACATAGTGGGAGCTATATCTATATGCTTCATTAGCTCAGATCAGAGATGTTACTTGAAAAGTGTGTCCTTTGACTCTCGGCAACAGTGAATCTATGCTTTCTTACCTCAGATGTTACCTGAAAAATAGTTATCTCAATCACTTTATCATTCTTGGTAGCTTCCGCCACCCTCTAAGGAGATGCGGTGTGGCTCATGAAAGTCTGTTCACCTATACAGTGTACACATATTAAATAAATCTGCCTATACTCCACCACCTTTGAACCTATAAGTAGTAACGAGTAACGACCCTCACTTGTAGGAGGTCAAAGCTGTTTTAATAGTGTATACAAATGTGCACAGGGTCTGCTGTTGCAATCCACTAATAGAAAATCATAATGTATTTACATCACATAATTATTGCATTTCTTTTGTGTAGGGTAATGACCAAATATGGCCTGGGCATTACCAAAATAAGGGGCCTATGACAAGTGTCTGACCCCACATTTCCACAATTTGAGAGTGTTCCCCACCCCTGGTAAACACATAGTTAAGCAGGAGGTGAACATTATCATGAACAGAAACATATGTAGGTCACAAGGTATGGGGGTGTAGGTTCTTATGCCTACTTATAGGCATAAAATCTCTCCTTCTATAGGAGGGGTATTCATGGATAATGAGCCCTCCAAATACCAGAGGAAATTTCTTGGAGTGCTTTAGCAATAGTTCAAACTTATATGGTGCAGCCCCAAACTGTCATCCAAAGTCATCTTCAAAGTTTGATATTGTACCAATGACCAACCATAGGTTCATTGTTGAATCATGGATGTGTTTAATCACTCAAGTTTGAATTAGTATGCTCATTGCACTTTATCAGCTTGATTTTACAATTACAATATGTGGAGTTGCCCTAATATGTGGAGTTGCCTGTAGTAGTTAATACAGTAAGTAAAAGAGTACTGTTGTAATTTTTTCCCCTTAGTCTGCCCTTTGCCTTGTTTCTTTTCCACCTTGTCATGTTTTACACCCATAACCTCCCATGTTATGAGTACAAAGGGGCCCATAACAAGTCAGGTAGCATGTGTCAAAGGTCTTGTAGCATGTTACACACCCATAGCACCTAGCACCCCAAACATGTCCAAAACACGTCAAGAAATGTGGAGATGAAAAACAAGGGGGCAAAGGGCAGACTGGGAAAAAAAGAATTGCAGGAGTACTCTTGTACTGACTGCATTAACAACTAAGTTCATATGTAATGTTAGGGGTGGGTTCACACTTTATGAGCAGAGTTTAAAATATGTGCACTCAAAATTTGGGGATTAAATGAAATAGGTTTTGTGAACTATATGACTCTCACACAATCTCGCGATAAAGTATTATGCAGTGTGTGTGCTTTTTCGTCATTATACTGTACTTGTACATAACACAATTGATGGTTAGCTTCAAGTGTTGATGCAAACTGCATTTGTTTCCGTCCATTGGCAAATTTCAATGTATGTGCTTAGCCACTGTTCGCAGGTCCTTAGGTTTTTTGATATGTGGTGGAGCAGTTTCTTCAATTTCAGTTTTTTTAATTACCACATTTTAAATACCCAGCTTTTTAGAAATTAGAAAGGAACCTGCCTGGTATCAATTTGGGTCTCTAAACAATACCAGTTTTTCCAGGTAGTATTTGCAATATCCACCTACTATGCATAAGGGGTAATTTTTAATATAACCACCTGAGATTCACGAGCAAGAACTAAATAGGCACAACAAGTTAAATATGGCACTGGATTCTATGCATTTTCAGTACAATGCCCAACAAGACAAAAAAAAAATTGAATTTTTTTTACTATATTCACATAATGAATAATGTTATAAGTATCTTTCTTACAATTACCGATTAAACAATATTTCAAACACATTAAGTTCCCCAAGGCAACTTAAGCTCCTCCTAAAGGGACATGATTGTTCCCAAGGGAAAAAGAGGTTTAAGTTGCTCCTTGGGGTAACTTAAACTCCTTCTCCCTGGGGACATGATTCTTCCCCAAGGAAAAGCCAACTTCCTTCGAGGAAAGGCCCAAGTTCCCCGAGGGAACATATGTTTCGAAATTTTTAACAATCATAGTCATCTCATATTTGTTTTTATATATGTTTGTGAGCTATCATTGGAAAGGTTTCAAGGAGATATACAACTTTGTAGTTGAAAGCATTTTAATCAAAACTCAGATGCAAAAGTTATGATCATATAAAGTTTTGAACACATTTGTTCCCCAAGGGAATATGATTTAGGTTGCTTCCCAGGAGAACATGGTTGCTCCCCAGGGGAACACAATTTAGGTTGTTCTTTGGGGAAATTTTTTCCCCAAGCACATGGTTATGCCCGGGGAACAATCCCCTTGGGAAGCAACTTAAACCACATTCATTTAGGTAACAAATGTGTCCAAAACTTCTTGTGATCATAACTTTTGCATTTAAGTTCTACTTGAAATGCTTCCAACTACAAAGTTGTAGTTCTCCCCAAGACCTTTCCAATGATAGGTTACAAGCTTATATAAAAACAAATATGAGATGACTGGGATTACTAAAAATTTCAAAACATATGTTCCTTGAGGGAAGTTGGTTTAAGTTGCATTAGGGAGCAATGAACTTCCCCTAGGGAAAGCCACAAGATCCCCAAGGAAACATATGTTTCGAAATTTTTAGCAATCCCAATCATTTCGTATTTGTTTTTATATAAGCTTGTGACCTATCATTGGAAAGATCTTCAAGAGAGTTACAACTTTGTAGTTGGAAACATTTCAATCAAAACTTAGATGCAAAAGTTATGATCACACAAAGTTTTGGACACGTTTGCTCCCCGAAGGAACACAATTTAAGTTTCTCCCCAGCAATAACCATGTGCTCAAAGAAGAAATTCCCCCAGGGAACAACTTAAACCATGTTCCCCTAGGAAGCAAAAATGTTCGAAACTTTGTATGATTATAATTTTTGCATCTAAATTTTGATTAAAGTGCTTTCAACTACAAAATTATAGTTCTCCTTAAAACTTTTCTAATGATACGTCACAAGCCTATATAAAAACAAATATGAAATGACTATGATTGTTAAAAGTTTCAAAACATATGTTCCCCCAGGGAACTTAGACCTTGGGGAAGTTGGCTTTTCCGCAAGGAACAATCATGTCCTCAAGGAAAAAGAGTTTAAATGACCCTGAGGAGCAACTTAAACCATTTTTTCCTAGAGAACATGGTTGTTCCTTGAAGCAACTTAAACTTTGCTTCCTTTGGGAACATGGTTGTTCCCCAATAGCAACTTAAACCCCTCTTTACCTTGGGAATTTTTTTTCATCCATTTCATTCGTGAATGAAAAAATAATGCAAAAAAAGGTTCGAACCCAAGACCTTTGGGCTATAAGGGGGATTCTAAGCACTACATAAGTATCTTTCCTTTGAAAATAATATGTAGAAAGATATTTAAACCATTTTTCATTGTGCAAGTATAGTAAAAAGACAATCTAAATTATTTTTCTTGCTAGGCATTATACTATAATTGTGTCAAGCCTAGTGCCACATTTAATTCGTTGCGCATGTTTAGTGCTAACACCACTTATTATATAAAAGGGTCGATCCTTCTGAATACACAACCTTTAAGAACTACTTAGTATGATGTAAAGGTCAGTTTTAGGGTTTAGGGATTTTTTTTGGGGGTGGGCTCTAGTTTAAGGTGACAAAAGAAGTTTCAAGTTTAGAGATAACCTACATACTTCACTTGCAAATCTCCACACCCAAATACAAATCTAAGTATTAGTTTTTTCCAAAGTCATACAAAGCCAACAAGGTCTTGATGAATATTTGCAAAGTTAATACTATGAAAGTAGGTTATCAACAAGAGGTTATCAAAATTTATTTTAGGCAAGCTAGTTTTGAATACCCAACCCTAGACCTCGCCAGTTAAATGGGTCAAAAATCAATATCCCATCAATATTGGTGCCTACCATTGTGTATAACGTGATACCAATGTGTATAACACGATACATATGTATATGCAAATGTTGAATCATGTTATTGGAAACATGGCATGTTGAGTCATGTGCTATATGCAATGATTTTTATTGTGGCAACTTTTTGTTATTTAATAAATAAATTTGAAAATAGCTTGGGAAAAGGTGTATTTGCACAATATAAATTATGACTCTTCAACAAAAAAATCGCAAGTTGTTCAAAAGAAAATTTTTGAAATAAAAAACACTATGTACAAATATTGAAAATTTGTCCTATGAGTTTGTGGTATTGTTATGTAGGTATATCATTTACCCAGATATATCTGTCGAGTACGGTAGGTATGTTATCTATCCTAATTTATCTTCTCAAATCAACATATTGTAACAAAACACATATTCAAGGGCATATTAAATTTTAAAATAATATTTTATTCTTAACCATGGATATATGTAAAAAATATGCATATTCATATAATTAGATATGTTTTCAAATTTGAATTAAAAAAATTGGGATAAATATTTCTTTTAAAAAAATAGTTCTAATAATTAAATAGGGTGCCTCCCAAGTTCTTTTTTTCTTTTTTTTTAGCAATTAACCAATTAGATTGGCCCATCATAAGAAAAAAACCAAAAAAAATTGAAGCTTTCGCCCAACTATACATCTAGGTAAAAAGGTAAAAACATTAGGCAAACCATATGGGATCGAATTGAGGATTGTAAACATGTGGTAAAAATGCACATGCTAAGAACGGTAAATATGTGGTAATGATATATTTCAAATGGAAGACTCCTTCTATTTTGGGGGGTCATAATTTCCACATTGCTTTGTGAAATTAAATGATTTGAAACCCTCTTAAAGCACCAAATATGAATTATATATTATCTTTAGTCACCAACTAAACATCATTCATGACATCATTGTCTTTTGATACATTTAGTATTCACTCATAAGCATGTTTATTCTAGTTGAAGATGAATCAATCACTGTAATTCTTGCATTTGACATTGTATTTGACCTTTCGACGCGCTCCCAAGTTCCTAGTTAAACCCAAGCTGGGTCTGAGTTACTCAAATAGCGGAATTGTGAGGAACTCAGGGCACACTCCTAGCTCTCAGCACTAAAAGAGGTAGAGGGGTGTGCTAGAGCTCCGGGATAGGACTAGGAAGAGTGACAAGCTTTAGTTGCTTATTCAAACCTACATCAAACCAACCAACAAGTTGGTTAGTATCATTTCTTAAGCACCTTTAATGTTAGGACAAGCCATGGGCAACTCTGGACTCACAAGACTCACCACAGCGTGGACTTGGGGGAAGCCACCACCTTCCCCCATATATTATTCTTTGTGCCACCCCGCGGCACCCACATCCGATGGCTTTTTGTCTTAGGACTCCCAAGGAAGAATCCCGAAACTGCCACGATTTAGACTTCCACAACTTTGTGGCACTATAACTCTTTGCTCAAACTTCTGATTGGGACGAGGTCTAAAGCAAAGTTGTAGCTCTCATTGAAAGCTTTCCAACGGTGTGTTGCACTCCCCCTACACACATCGGGGTCGGGTCGATTCCCGACTTTTAGTGGTCGAGAATCAAATTGCTAATTTGACTCCTAGCCTTTCTTTTTGCCATAACTTGTGTTGTAGATGTCCAAATGGCTCATACAAGCCCATTTTCGACATCTACACTTCGATAGCTTTTCAATGATATAAATAACGCCCTAATACGAGGTGTTTTGACCCCTGCAATCAAACTTTGAAGTTTTGGGAGTCCCGGAGAACTCCCAAGTCCCCATTTCGGGAGTGTGAGTTTCATCCTCACACTCTCTCAAAGTAAGGTTGCGACACCTTTGTTT
>Ga0116228_10000334_pt1 | contig 34854 bp, 29 predicted proteins | sample S1TSphfallax_2_FD_89694 | JGI IMG/M metagenome (GOLD analysis project Ga0116228, IMG submission 89694) | Host-associated microbial communities from peat moss isolated from Minnesota, USA - S1T2_Fc - Sphagnum fallax MG | ecosystem: Host-associated > Plants > Peat moss > Unclassified | place... | reverse complement strand
TGCACCCGGTCTACGTGGCAGGCCTCCCGGCCGCGCTCATTGCGCTGCTGGCCGGCGATTACCTGGCCTTCGTCCACCCCGCCTGGTGGGTGTCCGCGGCGCGCGGCATGATCGGCCTGTAGCGCGCGTAGGGCGGATAAGCGAAGCGTCATCCGCGATGGATAGTCGTTGAACCGGACGGTTGGTGCCAACAGCGCCCCTAAGTTGTCGATCTCCTGAAACATCAATGGCTTGCGATTATTTATCCAATATTCAAAATATCGCAACGCGACGTTTTTGCGATCGCATTGCGATCGCATTTAAGCTTATAACGCTCCTGCAAGTTTTTATATAAAAATGGATACTTACTCGTATGTTCCAAACAAGAGTTCGAGTTCAGCTTTCACAGTGAATATTACGGGCGGTGATAGCCTTATAGTTCCAGCACCAAAAAGTTATTTTGCATCGCTGGCTGATGATTATTACAGCGTCACATCTACTCCCGCAGAAGCGGATGCCATCGCTGCTTCTCGTCCCGGTATTTATATGATGAACTTACGGGCCAATACCCATGGTTATGGTCCGGCCGCTTATAAGCCTGTCGGCCCCTGATAGAGATCATCGCTCCGGCGGCAGCCGAGCGCCCTGCCACGGTACTGCTCGCCAGCTACTCGGTGTTGGGCCTGGTAGGAAATGTTGCTACCGACAACCCGCGCATGGCATGCTGCCGAACATGGCCAATGTGGAAAAGCTCAGCGTCGCCCTGACCCCTGACATGGCCGCCGAAATACGCGCGGCGGTGCAGGATGGCGATTACGGGAGCGTCAGCGAAGTGGTGCGCGATGCGCTGCGGGATTGGCGCCTGCGCCGCAAGGTCGAGGCGCTGGAAATCGATGAACTGCGCCGCCTGGTGCAGGAGGGCATCGATAGCGGGCCGAGCCTGGAAGCCGATGCGGTGTTTGCCCGGCTGCGGGCCCGGTTCGGCCAGCCGCCGGCTGCGTGAGCACGCCGCGCCGGCTTCTCATCTCGCCGCGCGCGGCGGCGGACCTGGCGGACATTGCCGAATACATCGCCCGGGACAATCCTGAACGGGCGGCCAGCTTCGTCGATGAACTGGAGGCAAAGTGCCGCGCGGTCGCGGCCACCCCCGACATCTACCCGGCGCGTCAGGACCTCGCGCCTGGCCTGCGCATGGCGGTGCATGGCCGTTACCTGGTGCTGTTCCGCGAGCCGCCCGGCCAGAACGCGGTGCGCGTTGAGCGCGTGCTGCACGGCGCCCGCAACCTCCCGCGCCTGATCTAGCAGACGGCAATTTGGGCGGTCAGACCGCAGCCAAGGGTGCCCTCCAATGGGCCACTATCCTGTGTCGAGCATGACTTGGTTGGTATAATACTATCCCGCGTTGGTGTCGGCTCACTTTTCTGGCGCGCTTTGCCGCGGCTTGGGACGGGGCGGATCTCGCTTCGCTCTTCCGCCCTACGGGATTGGCGCCGTCGCGCCGGGCCGCGCAGGTGTGCGTCGGGTGATGCAGCAAAGGAGCAAAAGTTTTTTGCTTCTTTTTTTCAAAAAAAGAAGGCCTTTCTTTTCTTCCTCCGCGGCAGCGCGGGCCTCGGCGCGGAGGCGGTGTTCTTCCGCTCACTTTTCTGGCGCGCTTTGGCGCGGCTTGGACGGGGCGGATCTCGCTTCGCTCTTCCGCCCTACGGGATAGGGCCGTCGCGCCGGGCCCTACGCGGCAGCGCGGGCGCGGGCCTCGGCGCGGAGGCGGCGTTCTTCCTTGCGGCTGAGGCCGGACTCGGCGCGGGGGGGTTTGGCGCGTTTCAGCAGCAGCGTGCGGTAGTCGTCCATGTCGCCGTCGTAAGGGGCGACGGTGCCGGCATCGACGAGCCAGAGGCGGTCGGCGACGCGTTCGACCAGCTGGGGATCGTGCGTGATCAGCAGGACGGCGCCGGGGAAGTCGCTGAGGGCGCGGACCAGGGCGTCGCAGGCGTCGATGTCGAGATGGTTGGTGGGCTCGTCCAGGATGAGCAATTGCGGGGCGTCGCGCGTGGCGAGGGCGAGCAGCAGGCGGGCGCGCTCGCCGCCGGAGAGTTTGGCCGAGGGGGTAAGCGCGCGGTCGCGGTCGAGGCCGAAGCGGGCGAGCTGGGCGCGCACCGCGGCGGGGGCGGCGGTGGGGAGCGCGCGCTGCATGTGGTCGATGGCGGTGTCTGCCGGGATGAGCTCGGCTTCCTGGTGCTGGGCGAAATAGCCGACGCGGAGTTTGCCGGGGCGGCGGAGTTTGCCCTGCATGGGCGTGAGGCGGCCGGCGAGCAGCTTGGCGAAGGTGGATTTGCCGTTGCCGTTGGCGCCGAGCAGCGCGATCCGGTCGTCCATCGTCAGGCTGAGCGAGAGGCCTTGCAGCACGGGGGCGGCATCGTAGCCGACGGCGACGTCGTCGAGCGACAGGATGGGGGGCGGCATCTGCGCCGGTTCGGGGAAGGCGAAGCGGGTGACGCTGTCTTCGATGACAGCCTCGAGCGCCGGCATTTTTTCCAGCGCGCGCAGGCGGGACTGGGCCTGGCGGGCCTTGCTGGCGGTGGCGCGGAAACGGTCGACGAAGCTTTGCATGTGGGCGCGCTGGGCGGCGATTTTTTCCGCGGCCTTGGCCTGCTGCATCGCCTGTTCGGTGCGGATGCGGACGAATTCGCTGTAGCCGCCGGCGGTGAGCGACAGGCGCCGCTGGTCCAGATGGGCGATGAACTGCACGGCGCGGTCGAGCAGGCCCTGGTCGTGCGAGACGATCAAAGCGGCGCCGGGGAAGCGGGCGAGCCAGGATTCGAGCCACATGGTGGCTTCGAGGTCGAGATGGTTGGTGGGCTCGTCGAGCAGCAGCAGGTCGGGGGCGGAGAACAGCACGCGGGCGAGTGCCACGCGCATGCGCCAGCCGCCGGAAAAACTGTCGACCGCGCGGGCCTGGGCCGCGGTGTCGAAGCCGAGGCCGGACAGGATGGTGGCGGCGCGGGCGGGGGCGGTTTCGGCGTCGATGGCGTTCAGGCGCTCGTAGATGTGGGCGAGACGCTCCGGGTCGACATGGTGGCCGTGTTCGGCGCGTTCGGCTTCGGCGAGCAAGGCGAGGCGTTCGGGGTCGCCTTCGAGCACGGTGTCGAGCAGGCTGGCCTGGCCGGAGGGCGCTTCCTGGCGGATATAGGCGAGGCGGGCCGATCCGGCGATGCGGATGTCGCCGCCGTCGACGGCGATTTCACCGGAGATGGCTTTGAGCAGCGTGGATTTGCCGGCGCCGTTGCGGCCGACCAGTCCGATGCGGCGGCCGGCATCGACGCTGAGGTCGGCGCGCTCCAGCAGGGTGCGGCCGCCCATGCGGAGCGTGACACCGGATATCGTCAGTAGGCTCATGGGGTCGTTCCTTGCCGCAGTGCAGCAAGGCAGGCAAGAAGAAGAAGTGTTCTTTTTTGAAAAAAAGAACCAAAAAACTTTTGCTCTTGCGCTGTTTTACCTGGCGCATCGCTGATTGGCCTTGCGCGGCGCCAAACGAGTAAAAGTTTTTTGGTTCTTTTTTTCAAAAAAGAACACTTCTTCCTTTCCCTTCGACTGGGCCCGTATTCCATAGGAGACAGTATTACCGGATTCGGCAGCGTGGCAGGCAACCGGCACGCGCCAGCGCGGTTAAGGGTTTTTCACGAGCACGCAAGCCATGTCGCCCACCCGCATTTTAGTTGTCGAAGATGAACCGTTTATCCGGGCGCTGATGGTGGAGGCGCTGGCCGAAGCCGGTTATGACGTTGACGATACGGGTAATTCCGATGCGGCGGCGCGGCTGCTCGATGCGGACGGCTATAACGTGCTGGTGACCGACCTGCACCTGCCCGGAAAGCTCAATGGCGTGGAACTGGCGGAGCGGACCCACGCGCGGGAGACGCCCTTGCCGGTGGTGTTCGTGACCGCCCGGCCGGATTTGCTGGCGCGACTGCGGCAGGCCGGGGTTCCGGGTGCCATGTTGTCGAAGCCGTTCGCGATGGATGAGCTGGTCAGCACGGTGCAACGACTGGCCGAGGCGTAGATGGCAGCGGCAAACGGAGCGGCCGGGGCATGACCCCGGCCGCTTACGTTCCACCCCGACAGCTGCGCGCGACATGTCTACTGGAATGACGCCGACGCGCACGCTTTCATGATGCCGGTATATTTCGCGTCCTTCAGGCCGGGCGCGTCGTCCAACGTCAGGCGCGTCAGTTCCGCCAACGGATAGGCGGCTTCCAGTTTGGTGGCCGTGCAGCCGCAATAATTCTCGACTTTTGTGCGCATCTTGATGCTCGTCTGGTCATTCCCGGACGCGTGCAGAGTACGGACACCGCTGCTGAAACAGCCCTTGCGCATTTCCCTGTCGAAGGTCGTGGCATCCATCTCATCCGTGGCCTCCGAAGCGGCATGGTGCGGCGCGGGCCGGTCGAGCGCCTTGTTGAGGTTGTTCGCCATGCCGAAGATCAGGCCCACGACGACGACCGGCACGATCTTGTTGACCTGATGGCCGGTGCACCACGCCGCGAAACCGCCGAGCGGCGCGCCGGCCGCAACGCGCTGTTGCCAACCGATGATCGTGGCTAATGCGAACATGGCGGCCGGCAGCAGGATGCCGAGCATGGCCAAGTCAACCACGGCCTCACCGGCCATATGACCTATGGAAAACCAAGCCCCGACGACCATCGCGACGCCGACAATCGCCATCAGGATCGTCGTAAATTTCAGAAAAATGCCCATGATACAGCCTCCGACGTCGTGAACGCCCCCGGCCATCCGGAAGCGGCGCGACCGATCTGGCCGCATCGCCAGGAAGCTGAAGGCGGCGGCTACCGGCAATTTAATGGTTTTGAAAAGTCATTAACGTGTTATTTATCAAACACTTCGGCACGCCCGATCGGCCCGACCCGGTTGGTCAAGCGCGTGCCGTCATACCCTGCATATGTTTGAGAAGACCTGGCGCCGTTGCCGGGAAAAGGATGGTAGCGGCGGACGGATTTGAACCGCCGACCAAGGGATTATGATTCCCCTGCTCTACCGCTGAGCTACGCCGCCATCCGGGAGGCGCGGGTTATCGGTCGCGCGCCGGCGGAAAGTCAAGATTGCGCAGTGACGTTGCCGGCTGACGTTGACGATCCGGCGTTCAGCCGCCGCGCGCCCGGCCTGGACGGGTGAGGCTGCTGCGCGACACGCATATCGTGATCCGGGCCGCGCTGGACCCCGCTGCTCTGACCCAAGGCGAACGGACGACACTGGCGAACGCCGACGCGCCGCTCGTGCTGTCGGCGGTTTCGGTGTGGGAGCTGCGGCTGAAATGGCATAGCTTCCACATTTCCGGCGGACCCCAGGGCCCGGGTGGCCAAGCTGCCGTCGTTTCGTTCGCGGCGGCCATGGCGTGGGACCTGATGCCGCTCACGCCGCGGCACGCGGCTGCGACACTTGCGCGGCCGCTCGTCACAAGGATCGGTTCGACGCATTGCTGCTGGTGCAGGCGCAGGAGGAGGGCCGATGAGCCGAAAACAAACAAGCGGCGCGCTTCAGGCCGAGCTGATCCAGGACATTCCATTCGATCGCACGCTCGCGGAAACGCCGTGTCTGAAGTCCGGCTGGTGCGAGCCGGAAGCGCAGTTTTCATGGGCGATCGGTGACCAGGCGCGGCTGAAGCTGGAATTTCCGGGCGGCCGAGCAGCGTCGTATGTCCTGATCATCCAAGGGCACCCGTATCTATCATTGCCCGATCTCCCCTATCAACGCCTCGCGGTACAGGTGAACGGCGTCGACGTCGCATCGATGATCGTCGATGGGTTGTTCACCGCATTGATCCGGATACCCAAAGCGCTCGTGACGCAAGCGGGCGCAGAGATACTGTTCCGCTATCCGGACAGCGCCAGTCCGGCGCGGCACGGAGGAACCGACACGCGCCGGCTCGGGATACGCTTCTGGCACATCCGGTTTTTCCGGTTGAGCAACGCCAGGCATCGGCCGCAGGCCACACCGGTTCATGCCGACGCAAGGCGTGTGCCGGTAGCGCAACAATTAGCCGCTCTCGCACGCCACGCAGCGCTGACCAGCGGCGAATTGTCGCTGCGTGATCGCCTCGTTGCCACATCCGAGCCGTCGCGGGATGCCGCGCTCGATCTTGTGTTTCGCAAACTGTTCCTTGAGTGCCTGACCCACGGCTATATGATCGCGGCTTCGGAAATGGCCAGGCGCGCGGCTTCATGCGACCAAATGACCGTGGAGTTTGACGGCACTGTCGGCACCGACGTCTCGATCGTTCGTTTCAGCAAGACGACGGCGGGCGCCGGTGTCCTCGGCCTGTCGCCGGCGCTCCGCGGCATGTCCACGTCAGACCCGGACATGCGCGGGCAAACGGTCATATGGCGCCTGCTTGCGGTGCTGCCGTTGCTCACGCGATACGCACAGTCCGCCGCGCCAGCGGGCACGTGCCTGATCAACCTGGGCGATGAAGGTCACGCAAGGGGACTCGCCTTCTGCAATGTCCGCGCCATGGATGTCCTGCTGGTGCCGGACCCGTACTTTCTCTCAACGCATGGCTACGCCGAATCGCGGCGTGCAGACGCCGCCGCGTTGCCGTGGGATCAGCGCCGGCCGGTGGCGCTGTGGCGCGGTGCCGCCACGGGATATCGCGCGGCGGGCACTATTCTGGACCTGCCGCGGGTGAAACTTTGCGCCCTCGCAGCACAGCATGACCATGCGGCCTATCTCGACGCCGGCATCACCGGCCTGGCGCCGCTGCGCTCACCGGCGGAGGGCGATCTGCTCAACCGGATGGGCCTGGTGCGCGGTTTTGTGCCACCCAGGCAGTTTCAGACCTGGAAGTATCATGTCGATATAGACGGCAACACGAATTCCTGGCCTGGGCTTTTGCAGAAATTGCTCAGCGGCTCGGTCGTGCTGAAAGTCGAGTCGGGCGGTCCATATCGGCAATGGTATTACGACAGGCTGATTCCGTTCGAGAATTTCGTTCCGGTCCGCAACGACATGGCCGATCTCGTGGAAAAGATCCGCGTGCTGCGCGCCAATGACGCGCTCGCCAAAACGATCGGTGCGGCGGGCCGGGCGCTGGCGGTGTCGATGGATGCCGAAGCCGAGGCGGCAGGCGCGCAGCACATCATCGAAACCGCCGTGCTGATCGAGACACACACGCGCGGGTTACCGATATTGCCGTGATCCCAGGCGGCACGGATCGCGCGTTGCTCTCCGCCTTATAACGAACGCCCGCAACGCCCACCTCTGCGCCATGTTCACAGGAGCCCCCATGTCCGACATCAGCCATGCAATCGCCGCCACCTTCACGCTGGGTGATCGCACCGTGCGGCGCCTGGGCTACGGCGCCATGCAGCTCGCCGGGCCGGGCGTGTTCGGGCCGCCAAAGGATCACGATGCGGCGCTCGCCGTGCTGCGCGCCGCTGTCGCGGCCGGCGTCAACCACATCGACACCAGCGATTTCTACGGCCCACACATCACCAACCAACTGATCCGCGAAGCCCTCGCGCCCTATCCGGACGACCTCGTCATCGTCACCAAAATCAGCGCCAAACGCGGCCCGGACGGATCATGGCTGCCGGCCTTCTCGCCGCCCGAACTGACCCAGGCGGTGCACGACAATCTGCGCAATCTGGGCCTGGACGTGCTGGACGTCGTCAATCTGCGCAGCATGCACGGCATCCACGGCCCGGCCGAAGGCTCGATCGAGGCGCCGCTCACCGTGCTGGCCGACCTGCAACGCCAGGGCCTGGTGCGCCATATCGGCCTGAGCAACGTCACCCGCGCGCAAATCGCCGAAGGCCGCCGCATCTGCGACATCGTCTGCGTGCAGAACCACTACAATCTCGCACACCGCGATGACGACAGCCTGATCGACGACCTCGCCCGCGACCGCATCGCCTATGTGCCGTTCTTCCCGCTCGGCGGGTTCACGCCGCTACAATCCGCCACCCTCTCCGACGTCGCCACACGCCTCGGCGCCACGCCCATGCAAGTCGCGCTCGCCTGGCTGCTGCAACGCGCGCCGAACATCCTGCTGATCCCCGGCACGTCCTCCCTCACCCACCTGCGCGAAAACCTGGCCGCCGCGGATCTCGCCCTGCCCGACGCGGCGGTGCGGGCGCTGGACGGCGTGGCGCGTGGTGTTGCTGGGTGAAGGAAGGCGGGGGGCGTCGTGCGAAGCACGCATTCGCGTGACGCCCCCTCGACCCCCGCGTCACGCGCAGCGTGCATTCGCGCGTCACGCGCAGCGTGCCTTCGCACGACGGACAAGTCCTTAGAACCTGTTCGTTTAGTTGGGGGATTAGGTGGGGGGCGCACGTCGCTGCCCCACAGTGAGTGTGCCCCCCACCTAATCCGCCAACCAAGTAATGGGGTCTGGGGACTTTTCCCCGTCGTGCGAAGCACGCAGTCGCGTGACGGCGAAGCACGCAGTCGCGTGCGTGCGAAGCACGCAGTCGCGTGACGGGGTCGAGGGGCAGAGCCCCCGCCTTCCTTCCCCTAGTGACACCGCGCGCCGCGCGGTCTAGCACCCCACCGCCATGGACGTCCCCACCGCAGCCACTGAACAGGCCCGTATATTGTCGCAGGCGCTGCCGTTTTTGCGCCGCTATGCGGGCGCCACGGTCGTCGTCAAATATGGCGGCCACGCCATGGGCGACCCGGAGCTCGCGGCGTCGTTCGGGCGGGATATTGCGCTGCTCAAGCAGGTCGGGGTGAACCCGGTCGTGGTGCATGGTGGCGGGCCGCAGATCAACGCCATGCTCGAGCGCCTGGCGATCAAATCGACTTTCGTCGCCGGCCTGCGCGTCACGGACGCGGCCATGGTCGAAGTGGTCGAAATGGTGCTGTCCGGCAGCGTGAATAAGCAGGTGACCGCGCTGATCAACGCGGCCGGGGCGCTCGCCGTGGGGATTTCCGGCAAGGATGGCGGGCTGCTGCAGGCGCGCAAACTCACCCGCACGGTGGTGGACCCCGGCAGCACCACGGAAAAAGTGCTCGACCTCGGGCTCGTTGGTGAACCGGCGCATGTCGATGTGCGCGTGATCCACGCGTTGACCGGCAGCGGCCTGATCCCGGTCATTGCGCCGGTCGGCATGGGTCCTGATGGGCAGACCTACAACATCAACTCCGACGACGCGGCCGGCGCCATCGCCGGCGCGCTCGGCGCCACGCGCCTGCTGATGATGACCGACATCGCCGGCGTGCTGGAGGCCGATGGCAGCCTGATCCCGGAATTGTCCGCCCAGCACGCCCGCACCGCCATCGCCGAGGGCACCATCACCGGCGGCATGATCCCGAAGGTGGAAAACTGCCTGAAGGCGGTGCGCGAAGGCTGTCGCGGCGCGGTGATCCTGGACGGCCGCGTGCAGCACGCCATGCTGCTCGAACTCTTCACCGAAGCCGGCCCCGGCACGCTGATCCACCCATGACAGCCGACCTGCGCGCCCGCATCGAGGCCCTGTGGGAGGCCCGCGACAGCGTCTCGGCCCGCACGTCCGGGCCGGATCGCGAGGCGATCGAAACGGCGCTGGCGCAGCTCGACAGCGGCACGGCGCGCGTGGCCGAGCCCACGCCGGACGGCTGGGTGGTCAATGTCTGGCTGAAGCAGGCCGTGCTGCTCTCGTTCCGCCTGAATGACAGCGCGCCGATGGACGGCGCCGGCGCCCCCGCCTACGACAAGGTGCCGCTGAAAACCACCGGCTGGGACGCCGGCCGTTTCGCCGCCGCCGGCTTCCGCCTGGTGCCCGGCGCGGTCGTGCGCCGTTCCGCGTATGTGGCGCCGGGCGTGGTGCTGATGCCGAGTTTCGTCAATGTCGGCGCCTATATCGGCCGCGGCACCATGATCGACACCTGGGCCACCGTCGGCAGTTGCGCGCAAATCGGCCGCAACTGCCATATCAGCGGCGGCGCCGGCATCGGCGGCGTGCTGGAGCCGTTGCAGGCCGGCCCCGTCATCATCGAGGATAATGTATTCGTGGGCGCCCGCAGCGAGGTCGCCGAGGGCGTGGTGGTGGAGACCGGCGCGGTGCTGTCCATGGGCGTGTTCGTCGGCGCGTCGACCAAGATCGTTGATCGCGCGACCGGTGAAATATTCCGTGGCCGGGTGCCGGCCTATAGCGTGGTCGTTCCGGGGACGTCGCCTGATGGCCATGGGACGAACCTGTACTGCGCTGTCATCGTCAAGCAGGTCGATGCGCAGACGCGGTCTAAGACTTCCATCAATGAGCTGCTCAGAGATTAAGGACGTGTTCTTTTTTGAAAAAAAGAACCAAAACACTTTTGCTCGTGCGGCTGGCATTGGGTTCCCAAGGGAGACCAATGCCAGACGTAACGGGAAAAAGTCTTTTTTTCAAAAAAGAAGTCCTTCCTTTGCCTTCCTCGCCTATGCCGCTATAGCGCGCGCACACGGCCAGAGGGTTCCCCTGTGCGCATAGCAATGATCGGCGGCGGCTATGTCGGCCTCGTCTCCGGCGCCTGCTTTGCGGAGCTCGGCAACGACGTCGCCGTGGTCGAGGCGGACGCCGCCAAGCTCGCCAGCCTGCGCGACGGCCGCATCCCGATCTATGAGCCCGGCCTGGATACGCTCGTCGCCGACAACGTGCGCGCCGGCCGCCTGACCTTCGGCGATGACATCGAAGCCGCGGTTGCCGGTGTCGAGGCGGTGTTCATCGCCGTCGGCACCCCCACGCGCCGCGGCGACGGCCATGCCGACCTCAGTTACGTCTATGCCGCCGTGGAACAGGTCGCCCGCGTGCTGCCCGGCTATGCCGTCATCGTCACGAAATCCACGGTGCCGGTCGGCACCGGCCACCGCATCCGCGCCCTTCTGAAAGACGTGCGCCCGGACCTCGACGTGGACGTCGCCAGCAATCCGGAATTCCTGCGCGAAGGCAGCGCGATCCCCGATTTCATGCGCCCGGACCGCGTCGTGATCGGTGTCGAGACCGACCGCGCGCGCGAAGTTCTGCGCACGCTATACCGTCCGCTTTACCTGATTGAAGCACCGATATTATTCACCAGCCTCGAGACCGCGGAACTGATCAAATACGCGGCCAATTCGTTCCTGGCGATGAAGGTTACCTTCATCAACGAAATGGCCGATTTGTGCGAACGCGCCGGCGCCGACGTGCATGATCTGGCCCGCGGCATCGGGCTGGACGGCCGGATCGGCCGCAAATTCCTGCATCCCGGGCCCGGCTTTGGCGGGTCCTGTTTCCCCAAGGACACGCTGGCGATGGTCCGCATCGCGCAGGATTACGGCGCCCCGTCCCGGCTGATCGAGGCGGTTGTTTCGGTGAATGACGCACGCAAGGCCAGCATGGCCGCGCGTGTGATCGCCGCGGCCGGCGGCGAGGTGCGCGGCAAGACCATCGCCATTCTGGGCCTGACCTTCAAGCCCGAGACCGACGACATGCGCGACGCGCCGAGCATTCCGATCCTCGGCCGCCTGGTGGAGGACGGCGCCACGGTCCGCGCCTTCGACCCCGAGGGCATGGACCAGGCACGCGCGCATTTGCCCGCCGGCGTGATGTATTGCCGCGACGCGCTGGACGCGGCATCCGGCGCCGACCTGCTCATCGTGGTAACCGAATGGAATGAATTCCGGGCGATCGACCCGCTTCGTCTGCGCGAAGCGATGCGCGGCGATCTGGTGATCGATTTGCGCAACCTGTACGAACCTGCTGCCATGCGCGCTGCCGGTTTTCGTTATCAAAGCATCGGACGGCCGTGAAACCGAAGAAGATCACATTGAGCCTATCGGCGCTCAAGAGGAAAATTGGGTCCGGCTTGCCCGGAACCAAACCGACAAAAGTTTTTTGGTTCTTTTTTTCAAAAAATAACATCTTCCTGGCTGTTCTTTTTGGCTTGCGTGCTGCCGCCGCCCAGGCCTCGACGCCGGTGCCGGACGCGATGGCCAACCAGCCCGACCCGCGTGAATATATTACGCGTGCCGACACCAATCTGATGGCGCTCGGCAATCAGTTGCGTTTCGGCGGGATCAATGTGAGTTGGCTCGGCCTGCGCAGCGATAGCGGCCGTCCGGACGACGCGCGTCTGCCGACCGATTTTGAAATGGGCGATGCGTTGAAGACGGTGCAGATGATGGGCGCCGGCTATATCCGCGTGACCTCGCTCGCCGCCACCGCCGGCTGCCCGCAATGCCTGATGCCGTCGGCCGGCGAACTGAATGAGGATACGTTGAAGCACGCGGATCACGTGCTGAAACTGGCGCGCGACGCGGGCGTGAAAATCATCGCGCCGTTGGCGGGCGACGGCGCCTGTCCCGCCGGCGGCCCGATTGACCCCGTGCGCGGCACGCCGTGCGTCTTTGCCCACGCCAGCGGCCTGCCGGTCAGCGAATTCTACGCTAACCCGCAGATCCGCGCCGCGTTCGCCAGCCACATCACGCGCCTGCTGAACCACATCAACCCCGAAACGGGACTCGCCTGGAAGGATGATCCGACGATTCTCGCGTGGGAGAATTGCGACCTTTGCGGCGCCGGCATCGATACGAAAACGCTGGCCGACTGGACCGAATTTGTCGGCCGCACGATCAAGCGCGTCGATCAGCGCCATTTATATGAGAACGGCGCGTTCGCCGGCCGCCTCGCCACCGTCGATGCATCGTTGCTGGCGCTGCCGAGCGTGGATATCGTGGGCGACCATATCGCGCCGTCACCCGGGTCACCGCCGGCTTTATTTACGGACGCGCAACAGGCGGTCAACCAGGCCGGCCGCGCCTATATCATCGATGCGTATGACTGGACGCCTTCCCATTGGTCCACCGACGCTGATTTCGACGCGTTCCTCGCCGCCATCGTCAAGGATCGCGCCGTCGCCGCCGCTTTGGTCGGTGACCTCGGCGCGCATGCGAGCGGCGGCGGCTGGCTGCCCGAAACGCGCCCCGATCAGCCGACTTTGTATTTCCCGTCGGCGCCCACCCGGCAGGTCAGCGCCGCCGCGATGGCGCCGCGCACCCGCGCGGTGCGTCGTTTCTCCTATCGCATGATGGATCTGCCGCCGATTTCGTTCGCGCCCGCCGCGGCGCCGACGATCATTGCGGTCGAGCACGGCCGCGTCACCTGGCAGGCCGGCACGGGTGCTGCGACATACAGCATCGCGCGCACCAGCGACCTGATTACCACAGGCTCGTGGGACACGGTGTGCGATCAATGCGCGACGGATACGAACCCATCCTGGCAGGATCCGTCCCCGCCGCGCGGGCCGGTGTGGTATCGCATCACGCCCTATAACGCGAACGCGCATGCGGGCGTGCCGTCGGAGCCGGTGAAGAACAAGTAAGGAAGACTTCTTTTTTTCAAAAAAGACGATTTTCCTTACTTTGGGCCGCCACCGCCTCGGCCACGCGGATACCATCCACCCCCGCCGACAAAATCCCGCCCGCATACCCACAGCCCTCGCCGGCCGGAAACAGGCCCGGCGTATTGACGCTTTGCATGTCGGCGCCGCGCGTAATCCGGATCGGCGACGAGGTGCGCGTCTCCACGCCGGTCATCACCGCGTCATGCATGTCGAAGCCCGCAATGCGCCGCCCGAATGCCGGCAACGCCTCCCTGATCGCCGCCACCGCAAATCCCGGCAAACACGCGGCGAGATCCGTCGGCGTCACACCCGGTTTATAGGACGGCACCACGCTGCCGAGCGCCGTGCTCGCGCGGCCCGCCAGAAAATCGCCGACCAGCTGCGCCGGCGCCGCATAGGTGCCGCCGCCCGCCGCGAACGCGCGCGCCTCCCAGTGCCGCTGAAACGCAACCCCCGCCAGCACGTCGACGGGATAATCCGCAGGCGTAATGGCAACCACGATGCCCGCATTGGCATTCCGTTCCGCCCGCGAATATTGGCTCATGCCGTTCGTCACCAGCAGCCCAGGCTCGGACGCGGCCGCCACCACCGTCCCGCCCGGACACATGCAGAAGCTATAGACCGAGCGCCCGGAGGCCCCGTGATGCACCAGCTTGTAATCGGCCGCCCCCAGCACCGGGTTGCCCGCGGCCAGGCCATAGCGCGCCCGGTCGATCAAGCCTTGCGGATGCTCGATGCGCACCCCGATGGAAAACGGCTTCTTGTCGGTATGCACAGCGTCGCCCACCAGCGCCGCGAACAAATCGCGGGCGGAATGTCCTGGCGCCAGCACCACCTGCGGCGACAATATCTCCTCGCCATCGGCCAGCCGCACGCCCGCCACGCGCCGGCCGCCAGGTGCCAACAAAATCCGTTCCACCCGCGCGCCGAACCGGTATTCCCCGCCAAGCTGCTCGATTTCGGCGCGCATCGCCTCCACCACCGTCACCAGACGGAACGTGCCGATATGCGGCTTGGCCACCCATAGAATTTCCGCCGGCGCGCCGGCGCGCACGAACACCTCCAGCACGCGCCGCCCCAGCCGTTCCGGGTCCTTGATGCCGGAATAGAGTTTGCCGTCCGAAAACGTGCCGGCGCCGCCCTCGCCGAACTGCACATTGCTCTCCGCGTCCAGCACCGAGCGCCGCCACAGCCCCCACGTGTCCTTGGTGCGCTGCCGCACCATGCGGCCACGCTCGAGGATAATCGGCCGATACCCCGCCTCCGCCAGCGTCAATGCCGCGAACAGCCCGCACGGGCCGGCGCCGATCACGAGCGGCCGCGCCGCCCCGCGCGGCGCCCGCGGCAACGGCGCAAACCGCATATCCGGCGCCGGCCCGACATGTAAATCGCCCGCGAAACGACGCAGCACCGCCGCCTCGTCCACCACCGAAACATCCACCGTATAGACCAGCAAAATCCCGTGCCGCTTGCGCGCATCCACGCCGCGCCGAAACACCGAAAACGACAACACCGCGTCGTCCGTCACCCCCAACCGCGCCACCACCGCCGCCCGCAACGCAGCCGGCGGATGGTCGAGCGGCAGTTTCAACTCGGTCAGTCGGAGCATCGGGCGTTTCCGCGGTCGGGCGAAGGAAAGCAAAGGAAGGCCAGGGGCTCTGCCCCTGGACCCCGCTGGGGACAAGTCCCCAGACCCCATTACTTTGTTGGGGGATGAGGTGGGGGGCACACGGAGCGTTCACACGGTACGCGTGCCCCCCACCTCATCCCCCAACAAAACAAACAGGTTCTAAGGACTTGTCCTTAGCGGGGGTCCAGGGGGCGTCACGCGAATGCGTGCTGCGCACGACGCCCCCTGGCCTTTCTTCCCTTTTCCATCACCCTACCGCGGAAACGCCTCATGCACCCCGTCGATCGCCAGTTGCACCGCCAGCGCGGCCAGCAGCACGCCCAGCACGCGGCCGGCGACGCTGGCGCCGCTTTCGCCCATGATTTTGGTCAGGTGCCGGGCTGAGAGCAGTGCCACCAGCGTGATCAGCACGGTGGCACCTGCCGCGGCTTCGATCGCCGCGATATCCCATGCGCTGCCGCCGGCGTGGCTGTGCAGCACGACCATGGTTGTCATCGCGCCGGGGCCGGCGATGAGCGGGATCGCCAGCGGGAAGATCGCGATATCCTGATCGGTGCGGGCTGCCACCTGGCGTTCGGAATCGGTGCTGCGCATGGCGTGACGGTCGGCCACCATTTCGATCGCGGTCAGGAACAGCAGCGCCCCGCCGGCGATCCGCATGGCCGGCAGCCCGATGCCCATGGTTTCCAGCAGCCGCGCGCCGGCGAGCCCGAACGCGGCCAGCACGAGCACCGCGACCAGGCACGCGCGCCGTGCCTGCGAGGCGCGTTCGGCGGCCGTGTCCTGCGGCGTCATGGCGGCGAACACCACCGCGGTGCCGACGGGATCGACGATCACCATCAGGGCGACGAACGCGTAGATGAACGTATGGGCGGTCGACCAGATCACGTTGCGGGCACCATTATCACAGGCGGGCACCGGAACGGGCGGCCAGAGACGGCAACATAGGGTGTGGATCAGTCTGGCGGTAGCAGCAAAACCCTGCTTTGCGCGGCGCTCAGATCACCGCGCGTATTGATGTTGAAAAACGGGTCGGGCGTATCGTCGAACGGGACCGCCCGCATGCCGATGGTCGCGCCGAAATCCCGCACCCGCCGGCTGCCACCGCCCGCCAGCCACGCCGCGAGTGGCGCGGCCGCGGTCACCGGCCACAGCCCCACCAGCGGATGCAACGCGCCATGGCTGTGTGCCCAGGCCGGCGCCGGCGCCAGCCGGGCGGCCAGATCGCGCGGAACGAACGGCGTGTCGCCCGGCACCGTCAGCAGCCAGCGAGCGCCCCGTGCGTCGGCCCAGGCGAGCCCGGCCGCGACACCCGCCAGCGGCCCGGCGTTCAGCACCATATCCGGCAGCACAGGCAATGCAAAACCGTCAAAACGCGCAGCGTCGCCATTGGCGCTGATCGCGATGGGACCCACTTGCGGCGCCAGCCGCGCGAGCAGCACATCCAGCACCCGCGCGCCGCCGAGCGGCAGCAGGCCTTTATCGCCGCCGCCCATGCGCGATGCGGAACCGCCCGCCAGCACGAGCCCGGCGATCACCGCGGCGCCCCGGCACACACGCGCCGAGACCTGAAAACTGGCAACCGACACCGGCAAACAGAGCTGGGGCGAGCAACGGGACTCGAACCCGCGACATCCAAGACCACAACCTGGCGCTCTACCAACTGAGCTATGCCCGCCACAGCGAGGGCGGGATGTAGGGCCGTGCCCCCACCCCCGTCAACAACGTGGCCCTTCCGCGGCCCGCATGTTTCCGCCAGGCTGGCCCGCCCATGTCCGCTCCGCCCATCTACACCGCCGGCTACGAAGGCCGCGTCCAGGACGAGCTGCTCGACCGTCTGGTCGCCGCCGGCGCCAGCGTGCTGCTGGACGTGCGGGCGGTGCCGATGTCGCGCAAACCCGGCTTTTCCAAGCGGGTGCTCGCCGCTTCGGCCGCGGCACACGGCCTGCGCTACGTCCATTTGCAGCCGCTCGGCACGCCCAAGCCCGGCCGGCAAGCGGCCCGCGCCGGCCGCGCCGACGACATGGCCCGCATCTTCGCCGCGCACATGGAAACAGACGCGGCCCAGGCGGCTCTGGCCGCCGCGCGCGACATCGCGCGCGCCGCGCCCACCTGCCTGCTCTGCTTCGAGCGCGATCCGCATGTCTGCCATCGCCGCATCGTCGCCGACATGATTGCCGCGGATACACACCAGCTGATCGAGCATCTGTAGGCGGAAAAGATTTTGGTTCGATTTTAAACAAAAGAACCAGCACACTTTTGCTCTACACATTTTTGCTCTCTGGGTTGTTCGTCTCCCGTGCCGGCGGAAATGCTGTGGAGGCGTGAAACGACCGCATTGGCGCGCGCGTGCGGGGGGCGCTCAGTGTGCCGTCCACGGCGCTCTTGCCTGGACATCTGGAGGAAGAGCCCGATGCCTCGCATCGCGATCGACGTCCGGATTTGGGGGTGGCGGCTCAGCATCAGACTGAGCCGCCGGTAATCCCTCAAGCACGGTGGCCGGGCCGCGCAAGCGGCCCGATTCTCCCAGGGTAGGAGCACCGTGGGCGCCTTTCAAGCATCAGCCCGCATCCATGCTACAGTTCTGCCATGCCGCATTACCGTCTCGAGTCCGAACATGGCGGCCGCGTCGCCGGCGTCGACGAGGCCGGACGCGGCCCGCTCGCCGGCCCGGTCGTGGCTGCCGCCGTGGTCTTCCGCGCCGGCGTGCCCGCCGACCTCGCCCCGCTGCTCGACGACTCCAAACGCCTGACCCGCGACCAGCGCGAAGCCGCCTTCGCTGCTCTGCGCGCCTGCGCCAGCGCCGACATCGCGGTTGCCGCCGCGTCCGTCGCCGACATCGCGCGCCTGAACATCCTGCACGCCAGCCTGCTGGCCATGACGCGCGCCATCGCCCGCCTGTCGGTGCCGCCCGACCTCGCGCTGATCGACGGCAACCGCGCGCCGCGCGTCACCTGCCGCGTGCGCTGCGTCATCGGCGGCGACGCGGAATGTTTCTCCATCGCCGCCGCCTCGATCATTGCCAAAGTGCTGCGCGACCGCGCGATGGCACGCCTGGCCGTGCGCTTCCCCGTTTATGGCTGGCACAGCAATGCCGGCTACCCCACCGCGGACCACCGCGCTGCCTTGCGCCTGCACGGTCCCACCCGGCACCACCGCGCCGCCTTCGGCACGGTCCGCCAGTTGGCGCTGTCGGTTGAGTTTGGCACCAACCGGCCTTAATTTTTTCTCAACCAAACGCCACACGCGTCGCGTATGTCATCGCGAGCGCTTGCGAACCACCCCAGCGTAACCTGCGAGATGTGGCATGTTGCTGGAGGGGTATCGCAAGATCCCAGTGGCACCGGGGGTTCAGGCTAAACGTCGCTCTAATCGTGGAGCGTTTGCAAATACGCGATGATATCGTCGCGCTTTTTTGGGTCGCTCAGCCCTGGGAAGGACATTTTGGTGCCTGGAATCATCTTCCGTGCGCCCGCTTCCCACACTTGCAGGTTGGAAACCTGCCAGGCCGGCACGGTGGCACCGTACGCCTTCAGCGCATCCGAATAATGGAAATTCGGGTAGGTGCCGGGTTTGCGGCCGTACGCGCCATAGAGCGGCGGCCCGATCTTGATCGTGTCCTTCTGGTTCGAATGGCACAGCGAACAGATGCTCTGGAATATCTTATGGCCGTTTTCCGGGTCGCCGGCCAAAGGCTCGGCGCTGGCAAGACGCGGCATGGTTGCCACGGCCAGTGCAAGACCGGCGACGGTTAATAATGTACGCATGGTCGTCTCCTCAAGTATCGGCACGTCTGGCGCGGCACGTGGAGGTTCTAGCCTTCATGGGCCGCGATGAAACCCCGTTCACGCGCTACGCTGCATCAAAAGACCGTCCAAAGATACAGGAACAGCGTGTTGTTGTCGGACGCGTTACGGCCAAATCCGTCGTAATTATGGCCGGCGCCATTGAACTTCGTATAGATGTAATATTGAAGGCCCAGCTTCCAGTTCACGAATGGCCGCGCCCAGCTATCTTCCTTGCCGAACGGCACCCAATCGCCTTCCACCACGAAATACGTGCTGTTGGGCGATCCGCTGGCGCTGCCGGTGCCGTCGGCGGCGCCGGTGTTATAGAGCAGCTCGTTTTTCTTGCCCCAGATGGAATCGAACGTCAGTGTCGCGCCATAAGTCTGCTTCCAGTAGTAGGTCGCGGTTTCATGGAATTCCTGCAGATTATTATGCGGCTGGCTGCTGTCGACATACGGGCTGAGGGCATTGGTGGACCCTTTCAGATCCTGCTTTTCATAGACGAAGTAACCATCGACCGTGAATATGTTGACGTCGTCGTCGCCTAGATATTGGTAGCCGTTATCGGTGAAAATATCGTCGTACGTATCGTGACCGAAGCTGCCGTCCGAACCGTTGCTGCTGGCCGGCGAGGTCGGATTGTAACGCGCATGGAAAATGCCGCCGCCGAGATGCAGATTATTCGGCCCCCACGACCACTGATACGTGGCACTCGCGTACGGCTCGGCGCCGGTAGCGCTGCCGGGACCATAGCCCTCGCCGAGCAACTTCAACATGCCGGGCGAATCCGATTCGTACACGCCCAAATCGACATAGACGTGCTCGTCCCACCACGTATATCCGACCACGCCGTACGAATTGCCCTGCGTGATGCCGCCGCCCAATATCGGCGACGCATTGGGTGCCGGCGCCAGGAACGGACCGATGAACGGGTAACCCCACACATAGTTAGAGTTCCAAGGGTCCGACAGGCCCGGCGCATTATTGAACGACAGGCCGATCGTTGCGTCCTTGCCGAAATAATTCACCTGGTCGACGACGCGGATGTCCGTGTTATCCTCGGCGAGCGCCTTTTGCGTATTGTCGTAGGTCACCTGGATGAACGCGCCCAAATGCTCATTGACCCCGCCCGCCAGGAACAGGCTGATCGCATCGACACCCACGTTATTATTGGTGCCATATTCATGCGGTATGCCGCCGCCATTGCTCGCCAGCGCCGCCGAGGGCTGATCCTTGGCATAATTTTCGAACCCAGACTGCACCCACAAGGCAAACGGAATTTTCGACGCAATGCCTTCGCCGCCGCGCAACGTATAGCCATTGATCTTGAAGGTCCGGCCGAATGCCGTCAGTTGCGGCCCGAGCGCGCCGATATGGCATTGCTGGCAAGGATATCCGGTTTGTCCGGCGAATGCCGGCACCGCACGGGCCGGCGTCAGCGCCCCGGCCCACAGAAATGCGGTCGCGGTACCCGCGGCCACGGAACAAGAACGCACGAATCCCGACCCGGCATCACTTAGACGCATTAAATCCCCTCCTCACGGCGCGCCTCGGGCGCAGCTCTTGTTACGCTCGGCGCGTTGCGCACCCGATGCGTTTTACTGTCATGTTGGCTGGAAATCGGATCTGTTAAGCCATGCGTCCGATCTTTTCTCCCACATGAGCCACGGCCCCGCCGTCGATCCGCGACGGCAAAAGAGCCTAGTACCAAAGGTGAATTGTGCTGCACTGCACAAAGTCATATTTTCGTTTTTGTCAGACGTACCCATCAGACATGCCGGGCGCCCGCGTTTTCGATCGCGAGGCACGGCACGCCGCCCTAGGCCGTTTTGGGTAAGGTTGGTTCGGGGGGCCGTCAAGCCTTAACAAGCCAATCGCGTCGATTTACACGAAAGTTTGTGTCTTCAGCACACCGGTTAACGTATCGGTTAATGCACCCCGGCACGTGGTCGCTCAACAAGTAACAACTTGTCGAACATGTCACGCGCCGGGTGGCAGCGCCCTGTGCATCACGGTGTCAGAGTCAGCCGCCATCGCGCCGGGCCGGGCAGAAGTTTCGTCGGTGTGCCGTTCACCCAGGCCGCCTGGCCCGCGCCGTAATAGGGCGTCAGCGGATTGTCGCTTTGGCCCGCGGGCATTTCGAAAATGGCCCGGTCCTCGTGCCCTGGGCTCACCACCAGCCGTTCCGATGACCCAAATCCTGGTATCGCCACGCGCGGCACCAGCGCATCGCCGGCCACCGGCACGTCCGGCGGGTCGGTCAGCCATCCCAAACCCGGCACCGCCGCCGCCAACGGGTGATGGATGCCGGTATGGTTGCGCACGCCCCATTTGTAGGCCGCAAGCCCGCCAGGTGCCGCGACGGCGCGCGCCGCCACCTCGTTCAACGCCGCCGTCAGCAGCGCATCCCAGGTCGCGAAGGGTTTTGGCACCAGGCCGGCAGGACGCGCCGCCAGCAGCCGCAGCGCCACATAATCGCACTGTTGCGCGATCGGCACGGCATCGCCGGCCGAAGCCGCCACGCTCCCGGCGAGCCCTTTATATACAAGGTTGATGACCGCGCCGCGAAATTCGCGCACGAGCCGATATCCGATCGAATCCGGTGCGGCCAGGCCGCCCCAGTCCGCCACATAGGGACGCAACGACGCCGCGCGGCCGTCGCCGCCGCTGCCTTGGGCGCCGCTGCCCTGGGCGCCGATCGCCGCCATCATCTGGATCTGCCACGGATCCAGCGCGTGCGCCCGGTCGTCGGTCGCGATATGCAGCATATCGGTCTCGGCGAAACGATCCCGCGCGAACAGATCGTCATGGATCGCGCGCGCCCGCGCCGGGTCGACATAGAAGCCATCGCCGACCAGCGCCAGCGCGGCTCCACCCAGCATGCGCGCATTGGCCGACCACAGCCGCCCGTCCGGCGGATCGACGACTTCCGGCACCTCGCCGGGCGCCAGAACACCGTTCCAGCCGCGCGCGCCGTCGGCCCAGGAATGCGGCAACTGGTCATCCAGCCCGAAGCGCCGCGGCACCGGCCCGATGATGGTCCAGCCGATATGGCCAGCAGAGTCGCCGACCACGAAATTCTGGTCCGGCAGGCCGGCATGGTGCGCCGCATCCAGCGCGTCACGCACCGTGCGCGCACCCTCCAGCGCCAGGAAGCTGTTGATCGTGACTGCATTGGGATCCTCGGCGACCCAGCGCCACGCCACGTCGTGTCCCGCATCGTCCCGGCCGACGATCGGTCCCCAGATCGTATCGCGCACCGGCAGGTCCTCGCAGGCGCCGTGGGCCGCGCAGACTTTTTCCACGTGCGTTTCGAATCCGCGCAGACCCTGCGGCGTCCGATAGTGCGACGCATCGCCCGGCGGCTGCTCGATCACCACCGCGTCGCCGGTTTCGATATAGCTGTCGGTGAACGCCCAGGCGACATGCGTGTTGCTGCCGACCACCACGAACGGGACGCCCGGCAACGTCACGCCGACCATGTCCAACCCGCCGGCGACGCGCAGCCGCGCGCGGAACCATATGTTCGGCACGCGCAAATCCAGGTGCATGTCGTCTTCGACAATGGCCGCACCCGTTTCGCTCAGCCGCCCGGCCACGGCGAAATTGTTCGACCCCTTTTCCGGCTTCGGCGGCGCGGCCGGCGCGCCCGGTCCCGCCGGAATGTCGGCCGTGGGAAAAGCCGGTTCCGGCAAATGCGACCCGTCCAGCGGCGCGTCCTGTGGCGCGCCGCGCGGATAGAGAAACGCCGCCAGCGCGGGCCCCAGCACGCGTTGCTCGCGCGCGGCCAGCAACTGGCTTTCGGCGTCGCTGTCTTGCAGGTCGAAATACATCGCGTCGGTGACCAGCAGGCTGTCGGCGGCGGTCCAGGGGGCGGGCGGCACGCGCAGCAGCGCGTATTCCCACGGCGCATGGCCCAGCGCCGCCAGGCCCGCATTGACGCCTGCCGTGTAGGCATCCACCAGCGCCCGGTCGGCCGGCGCCTCGGCCGCGAGGGCCGCCATGGCGCGGGCGCGAAACCGGAACAGGCGCCGCCCGCGATCCAGCTTCAGCGCGACGTCGCCGACCAGCGCCGAGAGTTCGCCGGCGCCGGCGCGGCGCAACAGGTCCATCTGAAAAAACCGTTCCTGTCCGTGCACGAACCCCAGCGCGCGCGCCAGGTCCAGCCGGTTCGCCGCCGTCAAGGTCGGCACGCCATCCGCGTCGCGCACGATATCGACCGGCGCGCTCAGCCCGGCCAGATGCAGCGCGCCATCCAGCACCGGCCGGCTGCCGGCAAACACCCAGCCGACATACGCCACCGGCACCACCACGATGACGCCGACCACCAACGCCGCCACCCGGAATTTTTTCGCCATGCAAGCATCCCCCGTGCGGCGACCCTAGGCCGCCGGCCGCGCCCGGATAAGGGGAAAAGAAAAAGAACTTCTTTTTTGAAAAAAAGAAGCAAAAAACTTTTGCGCCTCCGCCTTCATCACCTGACATGTGCTTCTTCAGCTGGTGCGATGCCAAACCGACAAAAGTTTTTTGCTTCCTTTTTTCAAAAAAGAAGGCCTTACTTCCTCGCATCCTTGGTCAGCCCCGCGGCAAGCCGCAGGTCCGCCACAAAACCGTCATACGCCGCGTCACGGGCGGCATCGTCCGGCAGCCGCAGCAGATAGGACGGATGCACCGTCACCAGCGCGGTGCCCTCGTCCAGCGCGATCGGCGTGCCGCGTTCGCGTGAAATGGTCACCGCGCGGCCGAGCACCGCGCGCGCGGCACTCGCGCCCAGCAAGAGCGTCACCGCCGGCCGCACCAGCGCGCGTTCCTGATCCAGCCAGAACCGGCAGGCCTGAATTTCGCCGGCGTCGGGGCTTTGATGGATACGCCGCTTGCCGCGCGGTTCGAATTTGAAATGTTTGACCGCGTTGGTGATGTAGACCTCGTCGCGCGCGATGCCGGCCGCTTGCAGCGCGCGATCCAGCAGCTTGCCGGCGGGGCCGACGAACGGGCGCCCGGCCAAATCCTCCTGGTCGCCCGGCTGCTCGCCCACCAGCATCATCGGCGCATCCGTGGGCCCTTCGCCCCACACGGGCTGCGTCGCCGCCTGCCACAGTCCGCAGCGGCGGCACGCCGCAATCGTGTCCGTCGCGGGCGGTGGCGCTGCCCGCGCGCGCACCGGGCGCACCGGCGACAGCACCGGCGCCTCCACCATCTGCCGCGCCCGCGCCGGCGCGCCGCGGATCAGGTCGGGAATTGCCGCCGCTTCCGGCAGGTTGCGCCAGTATTTCTTCGGCATTTCGCTCGTCATGGCCGCCACCTTCAGCCGCGCCGGATTGAAGATGCTGCTGAAATAGGCGCGCCAATAATCCGCCAGACGGTCGTCATCCGGCACGTCGGCCGGATCGGCCCCCGGCCCGAATTCCGTCTCGACCCCATTCCAATGCACGCTGCGATACGGCGTCAGGATCGACCAGGTCATCGTCGCGAACCGCCGCACGAAGAACTCGGTATTCGCTTCGACAATGAAATGGCTCGGCTCGAACCAGGCGACATAGCGCGTGGCGCCCGCCTCGATCACTTCGCGGAAACGCAGGAAGGCACGCATCTTGTGCGTATCGCGCCGGACTGCCTGCGCCAGCCGTGTCACGCGCACCACCAACGGATCGGCCACGTCGTGCAAAATCTGCTTTTCGCCCCGATGCGCCCGCCAGACGAGCGCATACAGCAGCGCAAACCGCGCCGGATCGTTCGCCTGAATAACGGTTGCGGCGATGTCGAGAATGCCGCGCGGCACGGTGAATGCGCCCACCGCGTCGCCGGTGGCGTCGCGGTCGGCGAACAGATCGTCGGCCGCGCCGACCGACCAGACGGTCTGCTCCGGCGGCACGCCCTGCAAGGCCAGCGTGCGCGACGCTGCGCGCCAGCCGGCGAGGTCGACGACGTGGTTCAGGGTTACATTGCGCATGAAAAAGGAAGGAATTATTTTTTGAAAAAAAGAAGCAAAAAACTTTTGCTCGTTTGCACACGCGGCCCATGTCGAAATGGACCACGTACGCCAATGAGCAAAAGTTTTTTGGTTCTTTTTTTCAAAAAAGAACACTTCCTTCTTTCTTCTACAGTAAAACCAACTGCGTCGCCCGGGCCGGAAGCCCCACGCTATCCAACGACTTCCCCGGCTGATGATCAGCCGCACAAATAAACGGCATCACCTTGGCGATCGGCAGCCGCAGCCGCGCCAGATCCTCCAGCCGCAACCGCCGGTGCCGCCGCGCCTGGATCATCCGCCCCACGCTCTTCACCCCGAACCCCGGCACCCGCAGCAGCATCTCCTTCGGGGCCCGGTTCACATCCACCGGGAAATCCGCGCGATGCGCCAACGCCCAGGCCAGTTTCGGATCGATCTCCAGCGGCAGATTCCCGTCCGCGCCCACCGGCATGTCCGCCTGCACGAAGCCGTAGAACCGCAGCAGCCAATCCGCCTGATACAGCCGATGCTCGCGCAGCAGCGGCGCAGGGCGCGGCGGCAACGCGGAAGGCGCGTCCGGTATCGGACTGAATGCGGAATAATACACCCGCCTCAGGCCATACGCCCCATAGAGATTGCTGCTCAGCCCTAGGATCGTCGCATCCGGCGTCGCATCCGCGCCGACGATCAACTGGGTGCTTTGCCCCGCCGGCGCGAACCGTGGCGCCCCGCGGTCGCGCGCCGCCTCGATCCGCAGCCGCATCTTCGCCATCGACCGCCGGATCGACCCGGCATCTTTCTCCGGCGCAAGGTGCCGCAATCCCGCCTCGGTCGGCAATTCCACGTTGATGCTGAGCCGGTCGGCGAACCGTCCGGCCTCGGCGAGCAATTCGGGCGCCGCATCCGGAATGGTCTTCAAATGGATATAACCGCGGAACCCATGCACTTCGCGCAGCGTGCGCGCCACGCGCACCACCTGCTCCATGGTATAATCCGGCGTCCTGATGATGCCGCTCGACAGAAACAGCCCCTCGATGCAATTGCGCCGGTAGAACCCCAGCGTCAGCCGCACCACCTCCTCCACCGAAAACCGCGCCCGCCGCACATTGGAAGACCGCCGGTTGATGCAGTAGAGACACTCATACATGCACGCGTTGGTCAGCAGGATTTTCAGCAGGCTGATGCAGCGCCCGTCGGGCGCATAGGCATGACAAATGCCCATCCCCTCCGTGGAGCCGATGCCGTTGCCCTTGCCCGCCGAATGCCGCCGCTCCGTGCCCGACGACGCGCAGGACGCATCGTATTTCGCCGCATCGGCCAGAATCTCCAGTTTCTCGAGTAGCTCCATGTTCTACTTACGTTCTGGCGCGCGGCGGGTTGTCAAGGAAGGAAGTGTTCTTTTTTGAAAAAAAGAACCAAAAAACTTTTGCTCTGGCGCACGTTGGAGAGGTCCGCGTGACACCACATGGCTATGGCGCGGCCGTTGCTTCGTTCCTGGCTAGCCTGGTGGAGTTCCTGGAGGCGCTGACCGTCGTGCTCGCGGTCGGCGCCACGCGCGGCTGGCGCAGCGCCCTCACCGGTGCCGCTGCCGCTGTGCTGGCGCTGGTCGGTCTGCTCGCCGCGCTGGGGCCGCGCGCCGCGCTGCCGGCCGCGCCGCTGCGGCTGGCCGTCGGCGTCCTGACCCTGATGTTCGGCCTGCGCTGGCTGCGCCGCGCCATCCTGCGCCAGGCCGGCCTGATCCCGCTGCACGACGAAGCCGCCGCCTACGCCCGCGCCCGCACCCGCCTCGCCACCGTGCGCGCCACCGCGTGGGATGAAGCCGGCATTGCCGCCGCCTTTCAGGTTGTCGCCATGGAAGGCATCGAAGTCGTGCTGATCGTCGCCGCCATCGGCGCCGCGGACGGCGCCCTCATCCCAGCCGCCTGGGGCGCCGCCGCCGCCTTGCTCGCCGTGCTGGCGGCCGGCATCCTGCTGCACCGCCCGATCACCAGCATCCCCGAAAATATCCTGAAACTCGGTGTCGGCATCATGCTCTGTGCCTTCGGCAGCTGCTGGGCCGGCGAAGCGCTCGGGGCCGCGTGGCCGGGTGGCGATGCGGCGCTGCCGCTGCTTGGCCTGCTCTGGGCCGCCGCCGCCCTGCTGATGATCCGCGCCGAACGCGCATGACGCGTATCATCGCCACGCTGCGCAAACTGCTCGGTTTCTTCGTGCCCGACACGATGCTCGCCGCCTTCGTGCCGGGCTGGATCGCGCTGATCTGGCTGGCGACCCGTCTGCTGCCGGTCCCGCCGGCCGTGGTCGCGGCGCTGATCACGCTCGGCCCGATGATCGCGCTCGGGGCCAGCGTGCATACCAACGCAGGCAAAATTCGCCGCGCACGTGCCGATGGACGGTGACGCGCCCACCGCGGCGTGTAGGGTGACACCGGCGCAAGCTGAGGGGGCGATGCCGGACATGCACGACGCGCCGACCACCGCGCGTTTGGATCGCGTAACCGATGCTATTCAGGCGGTGTTCCTGCATGCCGGCTGGCGCACCTGCGGCACCTGGCTGTGGGAAGCGTTGCGCGAAAGCGCCGGCGTGCGCGCCTACTACGAACCGCTGCATGAAGACCTGCATACGCTCGACCGCGCGGCCCTGGCCCGCTTCAGCCCCGCCTCCTGGGACAGCGGCCACAGCCCCGGCGCGCCCTATTTCAACGAATACGCGCCCGCCCTGCGCCGCTCCGGCCGCGGCATCGCCGGCTACGACCCGCGCTTCGCCTTCGACGATTTCTTCCGCGACCCAGGCGACGACGACCCCGCGTTGCGTGCCTACCTCACGGGCCTGATCGAGTCTGCCCGTGCCGAGGGCCGCATCCCGGTGCTGAAATTCTGCCGCTCGCTCGGCCGCGTCCCGTGGCTCGCGCGGCATTTTCCGCACGCCTTGCACGCCGTGGTGCTGCGCGACCCGGTCGCGCAATTCCTCTCGGCCCGCCGCCAGATGACGCATGGCGGCAACCGTTACTTTATCGTATCGCCCTTCATCATCCTGGCGCGCAACGCGTCCCATCCGCTGCTCGCCGACGCCATCGGCCGCCTCGGCGTGAAACTACCGCCGTATGTCAGCCGCGACCTCGGCATTACCCGCCTGGTCTGCACGCACCATGTTGGCCGCCTGACCTGGGCGGAGCGCTATCGCGGTTTTATGGCCCTCTGGATCGCCACCGCGGTGACGGCGCTGCGCGCCGGCGTCACCATCATCGATTCCGAACGCCTTGGTGGCGACGCTTCCCACCGCACCGAGGTGCAGCACGCCCTGGCGGACCGCCTTGGCCTGGAGGCTGACCTGTTCGACGGCTACCGGCCAGCCCCCGCCGCGGGTTGGGCCGGCACCGACGCCGACGCGCAGGACGCGATGCGCGCCGCATTCGCCGCGCTCGATTTCGTCGCCGCGCAGCGTGCCACGCTGCCGCCGGCGCATGCCCGCCTGCTGGTGCGGAAACTGCGCCCGACACACGCTGCCCCGCTGATCCGCGCCGCGCTGCCGCCACCGCCGCCACCGCGGCCGGCACGCGCCTGGCTCGACGCCGTCGCCTACGTTGCCGCCGCCTGGATGACGCACCCGCTGCGCCGCACGCATTTTTACTATCGGGAGTGGTTTCCGAAGAAGACGTAAGAAAGCACTTCTTTTTTGAAAAAAAGAAGCAAAAAACTTTTGCCTGCCGGGTTCCGCGCAAGGGCGATCAACTGAGCGTCACGTGATGAAGGCGCAAGAGAAAAAGTTTTTTGGTTCTTTTTTTCAAAAAAGAACACTGCCTTTTTCCTGAAGACTTGCAACAATACCGGCACGCGTGCATGCTGCGCCGAAAGGGATCACTCGAACGGTTTTGAAACGCCGTCAATAGACCCGCGCTGCGGGCCGAGTGAGATCATGGTCCAGTCGATCAGCGTCCTGGTGGACGCGCTTCCCGAAATATATCAGCCGATTTTTGGCCACCCGGAATTGTCCGGCGCGGTATCGCGCAGCTGCGACGACCGGCTGGCGCACATCACCGCCCTGTATCATGCGCTTGCGCAGCGCCTCGGCCGTCCCCTGCGCGTGCTCGATCTCGGCTGCGCGCAGGGGTTTTTCAGTTTCAGCCTGGCGCGTTTGGGCGCCACCGTGCATGGCGTGGATTTCCTCGCTGCCAACATTGCCGTCTGCGAAGATCTTGCCGCCGAACATCGCGCGCTCGCCGTCACCTTTGCCGTCGCCCGCATCGAGGACACGATCGGCGGCATCCTGCCGGATCAATACGACGTCGTGCTCGGCCTCAGCGTATTCCACCATATCGTGCATGCGATCGGCGCCGCCCGCGTGCAATCCATGCTCGCCGGCCTCGCGCCCAAGATCACAGCGGGACTGTTCGAACTCGCGCGCGCCGATGAACCGCTCTACTGGGCCCGCGCGCAACCGGCCAATCCGCGCCATCTGCTGCACGGTTTCGCCTTCGTCCATGAAGTTGCCCAAACCAGCACGCATCTGTCCGATGTCGGCCGCCCGCTCTACGTCGCCAGCAATCGCCTGTGGTATTTGAACGGCCAGACCGGACATTTCGATACCTGGCAAGAGGAGTCGCATCCGTTCGCGCGCGGCACGCACCAGGGCTCGCGCCGCTATTTCTTCGGCGATGGGGTTGTGGCGAAACTCTTCTACCTCGACCCGCCGGCGCGCCGCGGCGGCCCGATCGCCCGCGCGCGGCACCGCGAGCCCCCCGCGCGCCGGGACCTCAACGCCCGGGAATTCGACGCCGAAACACACTTCCTGCTGCACCCGCCGCCGCTTTATCCCGCCCCGCGCCTCACTCTGCACGGCCGCAGCGAGCGCGAGGCCTGGCTGGTGCGCGCGCGTCTGCCCGGCGTGCTGCTCTCCGATGCGATCCGCGCCGGCGGTCCAATCGATACGGGTGCGATCATCCGTGCCATTTTGGCCCAACTGGCGGCGCTGGAACGCCAGGGACTATATCATAACGACATCCGCACCTGGAATATTCTGCTCGGCCCCGGCGGCGGTGCCAGCCTGATCGATTACGGCGCCATCGGCACCGACCGCCACGACTGCGTATGGCCGCACGACGTATTCCTGGCGTTCCTTGTGCTGGTGCGCGAAATCGCCACGCGGCGCGTGCGCAATCCGGTCAACCTGCCGCTGCTGTCGATCAGCCCATATCGCTGGTTTGCCGCCCGCCCGCGCGGCTTGCCCGATCCGTACCATCAATTCCTGTCCGCCGTGCACGCCTACCCCCGCGCGCACTGGAGCTTCGCGCTGCTCGCCCGCCTGTTCGACGAAATCGACAATAGTGAGGAGGCGTAGGAAGCAAGCAAGACTTCTTTTGAAAAAGAAACTTTTGCGCCTGCGCCCTTACCACGCGACGTGTGCCCGCTCCAGCTTGCGCGGAACCAAACAGACAAAAGTTTTTTGGTTCTTTTTTACAAAAAGTAACATTTTTTCTTCCTTAAATCCGCTGATAAACCCCGATCAACCGCGTCGCGGCAATCAAATGACTCCGTAACGTTCGCAGCAGCGCGCCGCGCCCGGGCGGCCGCGCGAACGCCGGCATCGCATCCACCGCCAGCAACTGAAACGCGTAACGATGCGGCCCGTGCCCCGCGATCGGCGACGGCGCCATCCACCCGGTCCGCGCCAGCGAATTGCGCCCCGCCTTGAACCCCAGCGGCGACCGCCGCACCTGCCGCAGCACGCCGCCCTCCGGAATGCCGGAAAGCCCCGCCGGGATCGAGTGCAGCAGCACATGCACCAGCGGCCGCGGAAACGGCGCGTCCGCATCCTCCACCAGCAGCGCGAGCGACTTCGCCTCTGCCGGCACATTGTCCCAATAGAGCGGCGGAAACAGGCTTTCGCCATCCTGCGTGTAACGATCCGGCATGGTGCCGCCATCGGCGAAGGCGGGGCTGGTCAGCGACATGCCGCGGCCCGGCAGCCCCAGCCGGCTGGTCGCCAGCGCCGGCAGTCCCGGCCGCACATGGCGCAACATATGGCCGACCCTGCGTGCCCACTCGTCCGCCATCCACCCGCCTCACGCCCAGCGCGTCTGCTTTAGCAGGCCACACCGCGCGGGTAAAAGCCGCCCGCAACCCTGGCATGCCGCGCCTGCTCTATTGCGCCGCACCATGCCCGCACCGATTGATCTCCCCTCCACCGCCATCATTTCAGCCGAGGCGCCGCCGCATGAGCCAGACCATCACCGCCGGTGCCCGCCCCGCCGCCGCCGCCGCGCTGGCCGTGCTCGGCGCCATCAGCATGAGCCACCTGCTCAATGACATGCTGCAGAGCCTGCTGCCGGCGATCTACCCGCTGTTGCGGGCGCGTTTCGGCCTCAGCTTCGGCCAGATCGGCGCCATCACGCTGGTCTACCAGCTCACCGCCAGCGTGCTGCAGCCGGTGGTGGGCGCGGTCACCGACCGCCGGCCCTATCCGTTCAGCCTGCCGCTCGGCATGGTCTGCACGCTCGCCGGCATGATGCTGCTCTCGGCGGCCGGCAGCTACGCGCTGCTGCTGGTGTCGGTCGGGCTGGTCGGCGTCGGCTCCTCGGTATTCCACCCGGAAAGCTCGCGCGTCGCGCGCCTGGCCTCCGGCGGCCGGCACGGCATGGCGCAATCGGTGTTCCAGGTCGGCGGCAACGCCGGCGCGGCGCTCGGGCCGCTGCTGGCCGCCAGCGTCGTGGTGTCCGGCGGCCAGAGGTCGCTTGCCTGGTGCGCCCTGGCCGCCGTGCCCGCCATCCTGCTGCTGACCTATGTCGGCCAGTGGTATCGTGTGCAGGCACCACCGCGCGCGGCCGCCCGCCGCATCGTCACCGCGCCCGCCACGCGCGGCCGCATGCCGCTCATTATGGCGCTGCTGGTGGTCCTGATGCTGAGCAAGTTCTTCTACATGGCCAGCATGGGCAATTATTACACTTTCTACCTGATCGACCGTTTCCATCTGCCGGTGGACCAGGCGCAATATTGCCTGTTCGCGTTCCTCGCCGCGGTCGCCGCCGGCACCATGCTTGGCGGCCCGATCGGCGACCGCATCGGCCGCAAGCGCGTCATCCTGGCCTCGATCGTCGGCGTGCTGCCGATCACGCTGGCGCTGCCCTATCTGGGCTTCTGGGCCACCGTCGCCGCCACCGTCCCGATCGGCCTGCTGCTCGCCTCGGCATTCCCGGCCCTCGTCGTTTATGCGCAGGAATTGATGCCGGACCGCGTCGGCGCCGTCTCCGGCCTGATGTTCGGTCTGGCATTCGGCCTCGGCGGTGTCGTCGCCGCGTCGCTCGGCCTGCTGGCCGATGCGCACGGCATCGACATGGTCTTTCGCCTGTGCGCGTTTCTGCCGGCCCTCGGCCTGCTGGCCGCCTTCCTGCCCGAGCCCAATCCGGTGACGCCGAGATCAAGGCGAGCGTAAGAAGAAATGTTCTTTTTTTGAAAAAAGAACCGAAAAACTTGCGCGCCTGCGCTGTATGGGACGTGGGTTTCCCCGGGATCGGCGTGCGCCGCGCCAACTTGACCGGCTGACGGCGCCACCGCAGACTCGATGCGACGGTATTTGACGCGTTGGGAGATTTCATGCGCCTGCTCCGCGCCCTGTCCTGCACTGCCCTTGGCATCTTGCCGCTCGCGCTGCCGACCCGCGCCGCCGTCACCCACGCGCCGCCGGCGCCCGTGGCGGCGGTGAAGCCGGTCACCGACGACTATTTCGGCACCAGGATCACCGACCCCTACCGGTGGATGGAGGCTGAGCCGAAGCCGGACTTCGTGAACTACCTGCATGCCGAGAACGACTATGCGCGCGCGCAACTCGCGCGCATTCCGGGGCGGGACGCGCTCGCCAAGCAAATCAGCGCGCTGACCGGCCTCGCGGCGCAGGTGCGCGACGTGACGCTCGCCGGCGGCCGCAGCTTCTACCTCAAGCGCGATGCCGGCGCGCAGATCGCGCGGCTTTATATGCGCGACGCGGCCGGCCATGAGACGCTGCTGGTCGATCCGGCGACGCTCGGCAGCGCCACCACGCATGCGGAAATCGACCAGTTCGTGCCGTCGCAGGACGGCGCCCTGGTGGTGTTCGGCGTCTCCACCGGCGGGTCGGAGAACAGCACGCTGCACGTGATCGAAACCGCAACGGGCAAGCCACTGCCGGACCGGATCGACCGCGCGCAGTTCGCCAGCGCCAGTTGGGCGCCGGACGGCAAGAGCTTCTTCTTCACCCGCCTGCCGGTCGTGAAGCCGGATGCGCCGGCGACCGAGCAATATGCGCATATGAAGGTGCACCGGCATTTTCTCGGCGTGGATCCGGCCTATGACGCAGTCGTGCTGGATTCGGATCATTTGCCGTTCGCGTTCAAAGCCGCCGCGGTGTTTCCGCTGATCTCGCTGACGCCAGGGTCGGACTACGCGGTCGCCACGATCGCGGACGGCGTGTCGCCGGAGGTCGCAATCTACAGCACCCGGCTCGCGGATTTGCTGGCCGGCCGCGCGGCATGGAAGCAGGTCGCGGTGCAGGCGGACGACGTGGTGGCCGGCGCTGTGCAACATGACCGTATCGATCTGCTGACGCACAAGGATACCCCGCGCTTCAAGGTGATCGAGACCGGGCTCGACGCACCGGATCTCGCTTCCGCCAGGACGGTGGTGCCGCAGCCGGACGGCGTGCTGACCGGCATCGGCGCCGCGTCCGACGGGCTGTATTTCGTGACCCGGTCGGGTTCGGTGTTTTCGCTCCATCGGCTCGCAAAGGGCGCCGCGGCAGCGGAGACGATCCCCCTGCCCTTCTCCGGCACCATCGCGCAATCGGGCGGGCTCGGCGGCGGCCTGGTGACCGACCCGGCGCGGCCCGGCGCGCTGGTCAGCCTGGAATCCTGGGTGCGGCCGGTCGTGTGGCTCCAGTACGATCCGGCGGCCAAAAGCCTGACCGACAGCCATATCCAGCCGCCATTTCCGGCGGACATATCGAATTACACCGCCATCGAGACATCGGCGCGCGCGCCCGACGGCACCGACATACCATTGTCGATCGTCACCAAAACCGGCCTGCCGCTGGACAAGAAGCGGCCGACCTACCTGGTCGGGTATGGCGCGTACGGCATTTCCTACGATCCGGCGTTCAACCCGGCGTTCCTGCCGTGGCTCGACCGCGGCGGCGTATATGCGGTGGCGCATGTGCGCGGCGGCGGCGAACTGGGGCAGGCCTGGCACGATGCCGGCAAGATCGCCACGAAGCAGAATACGATACATGATTTCATTGCGTGTGCCGAGGCGCTGATCGCCAAGGGCTATACCGATAAAGCCCATCTCGGCGGCGAGGGCACCAGCGCCGGCGGCATTCTGATCGGCGGTGCGATCACCCAGCGGCCGGATTTGTTTCGCGCGGCGCTGATCCGGGTCGGCGCCACCAATACGATACGCGAGCAATATACCGCGGGCGGCCCTGCCAATATTCCCGAGTTCGGCGATGCCACCAAGCCGGAACAATTTCCCGCCATGCTGGCGATGGACGCGTATAACAACGTGAAAAAGGGCGTGGCGTATCCCGCGGTGCTGCTGACCGGCGGCGCCGACGATCCGCGCGTCACGGTATGGATCCCGGCCAAGATGACGGCGAAATTGCAGGCCGACACATCCAGCAAGCGGCCGGTATTGTTCCGCGTCGAGTTCGATGCCGGCCACGGCATCGGCTCCACCCGCCAGCAGCGCGATAACGAAACGGCGGACGAGTTCGCGTTCTTTTTGTGGCAGTTCGGGGTGGCTGGGTATCAGCCGGGGAAGTGAAGGGGCGGATCTCGCGGCGCTACGGGTCATTTCGTAGGGCGGAAGAGCGCAGCGAGAAATGCATGTGGTCGGGCAAGACCACACATCCGTCGATATGGAACGGTGCAGCAAGCTGCACCCGACGCACCGCGCCGCGTCATGCTTCGATCCGCTCGGTCAGTAGGCGGCTGCTTCGATCGGCCAGGTTCACGGTGAAGAAATAGGTGGCGCCGGGGACGCGGTTGCGGCGGTAGTTGGGCATTGCGCGCACTTCCCAGAGGCGGATCTCGCTTCGCTCTTCCGCCCTACGATTTCCGTCTTACGGGCACAACGGCACGCACACGTCGGTAAGAAGCGCCGATTCCGGGACCTCGCTGGCGTCGTTCAAGTAAATTT
>Ga0116228_10000333_pt1 | contig 34956 bp, 17 predicted proteins | sample S1TSphfallax_2_FD_89694 | JGI IMG/M metagenome (GOLD analysis project Ga0116228, IMG submission 89694) | Host-associated microbial communities from peat moss isolated from Minnesota, USA - S1T2_Fc - Sphagnum fallax MG | ecosystem: Host-associated > Plants > Peat moss > Unclassified | place... | reverse complement strand
TTGGCACAATATGTGAAAATGCAAGTGCCAACTTTACACTTCCATTTTGACCCAACCTTTGTCCATTCTTTGTCCTTCCAAGCCATATTAGGTGGACAAGGAGCTGCCGGTGGCTAAAAGGCTTAGTTGGTTTCAAGTTTCAGACCTAAACCAAGAAATATTAAAAAAAATTCATTATTTTGTAATAAAAAAATCTTAACCCTAAAACCTTACACATAAAAAGTTTTAAAAACAGAATGTAGGTATTGCAAAACATAAAATCACACAATCAGATATAACTCATGCAAACTCTAATTATTTTCAAATATTGCAATGATTTTTTTTAATAAAATAAATCCCATAATTGCGAATATAATGAAACTTAAAAAAACTTGTACAATTTTTATTATTTGAATTTAATTTAATGTATGTAACTTTCAAAACAATTTAACCCACCATTTTACGATCAAAATTTTCAATTTGTATTAGGAATGATGTCATCATTTAAATTGTAAACTATCACCATTGTCAACTTTAAGCCGCATAGATTGTTTGATTCATCAATTTTTAGTTCTGATGGAGCAACATTTTGTTCCCTAGGTAATTATGATGGAACAACATTTTGCTCCCCAGGTCCTTGTTGTAATGGATCAACATTTTCATTCCCAATTGTCTATTCTAATGAAGCAACATTTTACTTTTGAGCTTCCAAATCACCACCACTTTTCTTCAATCTCCTTCCTTTAGCCATTACAACCTTCAACATTAAAAAAAACCACCATTTCATTGTTAATTGTCAATTCTAATGAACTAAACCAAAAGGACCAAAGAAGAAGAAAAATAAATAAATAAAAAAGGTGATAACAACCTACTGCCATCACCTTCTTCACAACACCACCACCATAGAAGAAGGCGACGACAAGTTGCCGTCGCCTTCTTCACTACAATGGAACCACAAAAAAACATGACTATTGCTATCGTCTTTTTTTTCTTTGCTACAACAGAACCAAAGAAAAAGATAATGGTGCATTATTATTGTCTTTTTCTTCTTCTTAAACATAAAGAACAAGGTGACAATAACAATTGTCATCGCCTTTTTCAGTGCAACAGATTCAAAATAAAAAACAACACGTTTCCATTATCTTCTTCTTCTTTTGCAATGGCAACTTATTGTAGTTACTTTCTTCACTACAACAGAACTAGAGAAAAAGATGATGGTGCATTGCCATCATCTTCTTCTTCTCAAACACAAAGAAAAAGGTGATAACAACCTTCTTCGTTGGAATAGAACCACAAAAGAAAATGACGACACAATGCCATCGTTTTCTTCTTCTCTACAACACCACCACAAAAGAAGGCAACAATAGTTGCTGTTGTTGCCTTCTTATTTTTTGCAACAAAACCACGAAAGAAAATGACAACACATTATTGTCATTTTCTTCTTTTTAAACATAGAAAAAAGGGTGACAACAGCTTCTTGCCGACACTTTATTCACTACAACAACACCACATAAAAAAATAACCCAAAAAAATGAAGAGAAAGGAGGGAGTTTACCTTCAAGCTCCCGTTCTGCCCTTTCAATTTTGGCTCCCACTTCAAATGTGTTGTGTTGGTTACCACTTTTGGCCTTTCGTTTCAAGCTCTCCCAAGTTCTGATGTTGGAATGAGCACAAAATGAGATGAGGTAGGGAGGAAGGGGGAGGTAGGTAGGAGAGAGGTAGGAAGGGGGAGGTAAGTAGGAGGGAGGTAGGTAGGAGGGAAAAACTTTGGGGCAAAAAAGAGGTTGAAAAAACCAAAAACCTTGGGTAGGGGACGATGTGTCTTTGGTTCATCCCAAAACGACTTGAATGGCCTCATTGTCAACTGATGCATTGGTGGCTACTGGTTCATTCCAGTCATTTTGAAGAACCTTTGGTTTTGGGTAAATAAACCAAGGTCAGTTTTTGCTTATTTTTTAGGATGGTTTAAAAGTTGATTTCTAAACATTTTTATTTGTTTTGGATTTTGGTGTTCTCAAAGCATTCCCACCACATTTTCAAAAGTTTCACATGGTGTTCCATTATGTTCCCAACGGGTTTTCAAAGTTCTGAAAGTGTTCCTCAACTGTTTCAAAAAGCAACAATGAAAAACAACATAAAAAACATTTGGCCAACAATGATCCCCACCCATATGGCCTCTATCCAACATAAGAAACAACCTAAAAAATATCACAACATATTTGTATAAAGACCATTTTAATGCTACCATTGAAAATGTCCCTATGTATTAAAACTTAAGACTAGAACCTATGACCTTACAACCCAAGAACTTAGACATAAGGCTCTAAAACAGAAAAACCTTAAACATTATCTAAACTTAGAAACCTAAACCCTACCTAACCCTAAGAACTGAACTATGTAAAAAGCCCTTAAAACCTAATAGGTCTGATTTTTGGTCACATTTGGGTCCATGTAAACCTGTTGGGTTCGATTCTTAAATTTGATCAAAATCTGAACTTGGATTTGACCAAAAATTTGAAATTAGCCAACAGTGTTGTAGACCTGATCAAAATCTGAACTTGGAGTCGACCAAAAATTCGAAATCAGCCTACACTGATGATGATGAAGACCGAGGTTGCTCCCATCAAGATATATTAGCTGATCCCCAAAGTAGTAGCAAGACTGGGGCCGCTACTCTTAGAGATTAGCAAACCAATAGACTCCCAATTTTGTTAATGTGATTAGCAAAGCATCACAGGTATAGATTCATTACTGTTACCTAGTAACTAAATGAAAGGGTAAGTTAGCATGCCCATAGGATCAACATTGAAATTCTTTGAACTTGGCTGCTGATCAATTGTGTAGTCTGTGACCTTTTAGTGTAGTCACTTTTCCAAACACTCACCTCTATGGGCATTTTCACTTTTCAAAATGCCCACTACTTCCTGACAACTCATTCTCGCATATAAGGTGCCATCCATTTGCACTATGACAAAATGCAAAGTGTTTTACCATCACTAAAAGGCTTCACTCAAGACGGTGATGGTAGGAGTGTAGGTCCAGGTTCACCCTGGCCCCAGGGAAAGATTATCTGTGAACGATTTAGTTTTCATTTAATCGCACATTGTTTAGCAGCCTTCACGAGGTGTTACTGTGCAGACTGTGAGCCCATTTTTTGGGAACTTGGTGGAACCATTTTTCCTATTATAACTCTTGCTGGTGTGAAAGTTGAAATCAACTCATAACCTGATGCTTGGTGGATGGCATAGATCTGTGCTTAATTTTTTGGCTCCCCCTATAAAGGCTCTAGTCCAGATGACCCACCTTGGGTGAAGGAGCAAGCACCCACACTGGTACCAGGCTAAGAACCCCAAAATCCATTTCAAATTGCTTCTAAATATTAGAAATATCTCATGCTTAGATTTAGACATTCTAAGCCTGAGATACTTGTAATATTTAGAAGCAATTGAATGGTCTCTGAGTCCAAACACAAGATTTGAACTCAGAGACCCGTCCTAAATTTAGGGCTTAATATGGCCACTAAGAGGTCTGGCTCCAAAAAGCTGAAGGTACAGCTGGTGTGGGTGCTGGTTCACATTGGCTGACCCAACAATGTAGTTTTCATTCAGTCCCACTTTTTTGAGGAATGTTCCCAAGGTGTTAATGTTACTACTACAGCAAACTCATTTTTTGGGAAGTTGGTGGAACCATATTCCCTATTAGAACTCTTGCTAGTTTGAACTGGCCATAACTGGGCAGAGCCATTAAACGACCAGCCAAGCGTCGGATCTTCTTCGTCAGTTTCTCTCTAATTGTAAAAACAGCAGGCCAGCAGCTAACAACAGATTTACTAATCTAGAGTTTTTTAATACCTGACCGATTAATAGATCTGCAGGCGTGAGCTGGTCCGGTAATTTAAACTCCTGTTTAGAATGAAACACTTGATCTGATCATCATCTGCTTATAACGGATCGATGTATGCCTAAATTCCAAGTGATCTACTCGACCACCTGACGAGCATGAGATCGACTTTGCAACTTGCGGGTAGCTTTTATGGAACGATTGGATGACGATTTTATGCAGTTGCAAACAAAGGATCTAGTCTTAAGCTGGTGTAGTTGCTGCAGCTCGCTAGGAGCAGCAGCACGGGATATTATGGCCGGTGCTGATGCATTTCGGTCTGTAGCCGGCAAGTGCCTAAAAGACCCAGCTTACCACGTCAGGTCTTGACCAGCCCTCCTAGTTCACCTTGCGTCATGATGTGCGGTTGATCAATTCTCTGATGATTTCTTAATTCGAGTGAAGGGGTTCTTTTTTTCTTTTGGTTTTTTCTCTTGGTCTGTTTGTAATATGGATTGCGTTCCGTATAACTTGCAACAGGGAAAAGTCATCAAACAAGTACTGATATTTTCGGCTACGCTGCATGCAGAGCTGGCGGAGTGTGGAAGGAGCTCGTGTTGGGTAAGGAGGGAGGCAAAGGTACAGCAGGCAGTGTCATGGAATAGAACACAATACTAATTATCCGGCATCCTGGAGCATTTTTACACTATGTGCAGATGGTAAAGTAGGAATGTGTTGTCTTACTACCTTTTCCCATTGTTCTCCCAGTTTAAAGTAGTACGTTTTTGACTGCTCCTGCGGCTGCTCCTTTATTCTCTGCTAGTACTTTCTAGTGTGGGCCAGCTTTTAGTCTTTCTTGTCCTAATGCAGACCTGTGCACCATTCCTTGCTCGTGAGCCATGGTCCCACAGCTAGTCTGTCAACCCTTGCTAGCTCGATTTCGATTGACCATCGTGTAGTCTGCAAAAGCTGTTCAACAGCTTCCCCAAATCACTTGATTAATTACTGTCGACCTTCACGGTACACTTAGCTGCTCTAAGTTGTGTGTTGTGTATTGTATTCACACTAGGACCGCAGCTTGTGTCGATACTCGTCTCTTGATCGACTCATGGCACGTGATCAAACACGCAAGTATTGAAGCTAGCTAGCCATGGGTTCGATTGCAGGTCGTCTACAAATTATTTGGTGTCGAAATGCAGGCCTAGTAGTTCTTTCGCTACTCTGACATTCATCGATGTATTTTCGACATCAATTTCAACAACCCTGATCTTAAAAAATCGGAAATATATATATATATCCTGGGCTTGACAACTGCCTCAATTTTTAATCCAATGCAGCAAGCATGCACAATGCAGTGTTGCGTCGGAAAACCACGAGTCCGAGTACTAGACTTTTATATATCTCGTAGCTGCCAACATGCAGATTCCGTGCATAGCAGCTGGTGGGCACAAAAATCACAGCGACATCGAAGCAGTTGCTATTCTTATAGGTGGCTCGATAAATTAGCTTGCTGCAACATGCACCAGCGGCCTTCCGAGTAGTAGGGGCAGGTATAATCATCCTCATCAGTTGGCCTGGTTTTGTGTTTGTAATCACCCACAACTTTGCAACTCCGTGGAAATAAAATTAGCAATCCTGCAGTCAAACTAGCAGTCTGGCCTTAATCAAATTGGTGTCAGAACTGCGCCATCACCTTCGGTACGACGTTTCCTTCATCCTTGATGAAGTGATCAGACCAGTAAATTAAAGTCGTGGCCATGAGTCGCGACATCGGTGTGGGCTTCAATAATTTTCGAAGTACTAAAACCAGCAGGATCGAAAGGATACAAAACTTTGTCAGGGACTGAAAGAAACTTACAAAACCCCACCGAGCTAATATTATACCTGCTTCGTTAGTCGCATCTCTGACACGACGAGTATGAGTACATTACTTTACAAACAAAGTTGCCTCCTCGAACTCAACCGCTAGTGGCTTCTACTCGTCCCTGCTCTCGTTTCCAATAGTTCCAAACCATCAAACTCGTTTAAAATCCTTTTATCCTGAAAACTCGGTGCTTTTCTCAAATGCAAAGATTAGAGTTGAAATCCTTTCCAGGAATGTCTGGTGATCAAGCGCTTGTCATGGATCCTTAAATTTGAGTAATTCTCAGTTTGATCATGAGTGAACTTCTTACTTGACATAAAAGCGTGTAAATAATGTTTTGAAGTATGGCACAAGCTGCTGCTGGATTGAGTATTGCCAAAGCTAGCAGCATGAATTTGACACCGCAGGCCATCAGTAGCTGGACTTGAGGTGTTATATATGCAACCATAGTAATTGAGAGGCCTGAAAACTTGAAACAAAGTTTTAAATCTAGAGACAAGATACAATGGAATTAACGCTTGATCTATTTAAGTACTTACATGTGCAGAAATACTAAAGCCATATTAGTTAGTAGTAGTAGCATTACTGCATATATCATTCAAAATTTATCACAAACTTTTGCTTCCAAAGCAAGCATTCAAGATTCTTTCTACAAGTCTTGTAATCTGAGCTTATTTTCTTTAGTTTCTTTGGGGGCCTCAGGTGTGTTTTATGCTCCTCTTTTTGAACATCCTGACAACCTTCTGAATCTAGCTCACCTTGGTGATGTGTTATGAAATTTTGCTTCACTAATTCTTTATGTGAAAGCATGGTAAAGTAAACAGAACAAGTAGTCTACCAAAAGTTTAGTCTCTTGTTTTTCCAGCATAAATGCAAAAACATTTTACTTATGGTGCATTCACACTTGATGTTAAAGGTCAATGATAAATGGAAATCTAGGTAGCATCCTAGGTGGCACCCAATGTTAAATGGGCAATAGCTTTATGTTAAATGATTGTTAACTTAACATAAAATGTTGTGATAAGTAGGTGTAAGTCCTAAATGACTAGCATGGTGTTACGGGACTCAACACTAGAATCCCTAACACCAAGTGTGAATGCACTTTTATTATAATCTCTTAGGGTCTTTAAATCTGAAATGTATGAAATTATTAGTCCATCTCTATTGAGTTTACAATAAGTTGAGTGCCATAAGTATAATAAAAAGTAAATGATAACTTTTAAATTAGCAATTCAAGCACATGAATTTAATTGTGTTCAAAGATATTTGAACCAACTAAAACTTTGATCTAGATTTAGAGTAGGTAAAAGTTGAAAGTACATTAGCATACTTAAACCTCCATCAAATTGAAAGCAGAAAAAATGCAATTAAATTTGCTTGAATGCAATTTACTTGAATTACAAGAAGGTTCAAACTTACACAAAAAGAAATCTTGTCCATTTCAACCATCATTTTGTAATTACAATGTGACTGATTTCCAAACCTACTACATTTGTGACTGTGATATTTGTAATCCTATGTGTCCATGTAGTTGCAAGTACATGCCACTACATGTGCGATTAAATGATGGGTCCAACCAACTATTAGTTGAATATAGAGTTGTATGATACAACTACAAAAGTTTTAAGTTAAAATGTAAATGAAATTTTAACATATTTTGTTCATTTTTTCTTGTCTGTCCATTTATGGATGATAATTGAATTGCATGGTGACAACAACTATGAATTTTTTATAACTATCAACAATATAAGTTGCTGATTGTCTCAAATTAGCATACATGGCACACATGGCATTTCCATATTTTTCAACATAAATATAATTTTATTTCAATGCATTAATTTAAATTAACCATTTTAATTTTGGCTATATATCACCATAACACTATTTTTTCACCAATTTCGTTAAAACATTTCTTTATTTTTGTTTTTGTGGTAACTAAATTTTTAACAAAAACTAGATTAGGTATTTAATTATCAGTTAATTAAATAGGTTAGGTAGTATGTAATAAGTAGGATAGGTACTAGTAAGTAATAGGTAGGTAGGTAATATAAGCAAGAGGTATTTTCTGTTGTGGATATGTAATAATGTTTTTGTATTAATTGATTAATTAATAAACTATGTTAAACAATTAATTTATTAAATGAAAATTAGGTAATTAATTTATTAGGTAGACTAGGTAGTAAATAGTAGGTATGTAACCTAAGTAGGTAATTAGTTGAACAAGAGGTATTTTGTTTGTGGATATGTCATAATGTTTTTCTATTAATTGATTAATTAATTAACTATGTTAAACAATTAATTTATTAAATATAGACTAGGTAATTAATAATTAGGTAGGTTACGTATGTAGTAAATAATAAGTATGTAACCTAAGTAATATGTAATAAGTAGGATACACATTAATAGGTAGTAGGTAAGTACATTAAGCAAGAAGTATTAATTTTGTGGATATGTCATAATGTTTTTGTATTAAGTGATTAATTATTTAACTATGTTAAACAATTAATTTATTAATTGTAGGCCAAGTTATTAATTTATTTGGTAGGCTAGGTAGTTAATTTATTAGGTGGGTTATAAATTAAGCAAGAGGTATTTTACTTTGTGCATATGTCATAGTGTTTTTGTATTGATTATTTAATTAATTCATTATGTTAAGCAAGTAATTTATTAAATATAGGTTAAGTAAATAAATTATTAGGTAGGCTAGGTAATAGATAATAAATACGTAACCGAGGTAGTATGTGATAAGTAGGATAGGTAATAATAAGTAGGTTCAATTGTAAATACTTTATTATGTGGATATATGATTTTTAAAATAATAATAGCAATAAATTAGGTAAGTTAGATAATTAATTTATTAAATGTAGATTAGGTAAGAGATAGTAGGTATAAAAGCTTAATGAAAGGGAAACACTACAACTTCAAAGTTGTAAAGTATATAAATAGGTGAAAGAATGGACTAGATTCATGGCATGCATTATAAACATAGCACATGTGCCATATGGGATGAATCAATCAAAAGGCTTGTCCCTAACAAAATAAATAAGATCCTACCTACCTATTTAGCCTATGTTAGGTAGCCTATTCTACCTTAGTCTAACCTAAAATAGATTGCCTATTATAGTTTAGCCAAGGATAGATTATAATGAATTAATTATAATATTTAATAACTATAATTATAATATTGAATTTAATTATTTATAATACTGAATTATTGTAATTATGATATATCTTTTTTGAACAAATGGAAAATTGCCACATGTTTTATGGCCCTTGGTTCTTTAAATTACCATGTGGTTAAATCTTAACCACCCATCAATGGCACATTTGGTAACCTCCGACTATCCCAATTTAGTTGCAAATGCAATCACAAATTGGGGTTCCACATCATACTAAAAAACATCCATGGCAATGGATGAGAAATTATGCCCTTGTCATAAGGTTTGCAACTACACTTTCAACTTCATAGCCATGTCATGTCTTTTGTGACTAACTATCTTGTGGCACTTGTCTTAGGCAATTAGGCTATTTTTAGTCGCATTACAACTACAAATGAATCGTAAATCTAGTCATTGATTTTCAAATTTCTTCTAGTGTTACAAATGCAAATTTTCAAACAATAATGTTTTAGAATTTATTTTTGAATGAATATCCTTGAGGAGGGGGGAGAGGTGCACAATAAATGTTCAAATTTTACATTACCTATGTCATAGGCTTATGACATGACATGCCATTTTTTTGTCAACTAGTTGTTTTCATGTCAACGTCATGATGAACATGTTAGTTTATCAAGTCAATTGCAAATCATGATGTTGACAAAATGTTTTCACAAATATTTTTTAAATTTTAAATAAAATATGTAAATAAGTATTATTAAATTATTTATTATTGATTTAGTGATTAATTCTAAGGACTAAATTTCAATCAACAAAGTTTATTAAAGTTAATCCTTAAAGAAAATTCAAAATTCAAAAATTCAAAAATCTGGACCATTAAGATGTGACAACTACATTTTAATCATTTTATGGACCAAGGTGGATCAAATCTAACTTAATTGTAATCCAACAATGACCTAAATCCAATCTCTGAAAAAATAAATTAAAATATGAATTGTGAAGATGTGGCAATGGCATCTTAATTGTCATCTTGATGGGTGAACCCATCCTTGGGTGGTACCACTAGGAACCACCTCAAGGAATGGTTAAGGAACCAAAAGCAACCAAGTCATTTTTCTGGACCCTTTTTGTTAAATTTTTTCACAATTATAATTTTTTTTTTTTCATGTTTATCAATTTCATGTTTTAATATATGGCTTGAAATTTATTTGGGAATTTTAAAAATTAGAAAAATTTTAAAAATTTATATTACTAATTAAAATGGCCCCTTAAAAAATCAACAGCCTTAACTTTGGAAATTCATAACTAAATCATATCTAATCAATTAACTACCAAATAAAACCTAAAAATAAAATTATTTTCAAATTATTTTAGAAAAAAAATTCTTTAAAAAATTCATGAATCATGTTTGTGTTCCTAACCAAAAAGTTCAAGGAGAAAAACAGGCATTACATTTCTAAAACTTTTTCTAAATGCAATGATTAGGAACATCAAAATATAAAATATTCTTAATATTATTAAAATTTCAAAATCTATGGAACCTAATAAATTTATTCCAAAAAACAAATTATGAAAATGTTCATTTAAGTGTTTCTTACGATTTTTCAAAGTTCGATGTGTCTAGGAAAATCAAGGTGTAACGTTCCTAGTGGTACCACCCAAGGATAGGACTATTGTAATGGACAACATAATTTTTGTAATATATTCCTTAATTTTTCACAATTGAAATTTTGTCACCTTATGCAACATAAGCAGGGTAAAATAAACAACTAAATTTCCTTAATATTCTACTTGATAAATAGGAAAAAAATAGCAAACAAATCCATCATAAACCATTTGTAGATGGAATATTTTTACTTGAATGATAAAAAATGAAATAGTTCTTCATAATTATGCATTAACTTTCAAACTCCACATTATAAAAGTAGGGTAAAAGTAGATTTTTAAAAATACAATTAGATTTTGCAATCTACTTTCCATCTACAATCTAGATTTTGCAATATTTTTTGCATCTATAATCATGTGTTGAGGATTCCCAAATCACAAATTTACCATGCAATAAATGGGGATTTTTTTGCCTAGTTTTAGAATTTATTTGTTCTTAAACTTTTGGAAGTAGATTCTTACAACTAGGTGAAAACACACTACAGTGACCCCTTTAGGACAATTTTTGGGTGTAGTATTATAGTACATACAAAATAATTGTTCTAAAAACATGGTACATTTAATTTTGGGTATCAATTTTGGTTTTTGGGACCTAAAATAATTAATTTTAAAAAATTTAATGTCATGTAATATTATTTTAAAATAATAATAAATTTCATTATCTATATTGAAATATCCATGAGTATATTTATAATATACACTAGTATAATAGGACCACAATCTTGTTTTGATCGCATTAACTTTGGGGCTTCATTAGTCATTAAAATAATCAATTTTAATGAAATTTAAGAAATGGCCCATCTAACTATGCTTGTCATCTTCTATGTGGATGTGATTACTTATTAAAATTTCAATTTACTACACATCTATCACATCCTTGTGGGAAAAAACTCATTTTATGAGATGAAAATTTTCAATTTAGTCATATGGTATACATGGTTCATATTATGTGAAATGACATGGTTCAATATACCTTCAACTTTCATAAAGACTAAAAATCATTTAGATTTTTTTGGAGTATATTTGTGTTTTTGAATACATAAATACATTACATTCGTTTCCACAAATATACTCCAATCTCTCACTTTATAAAATGAAATGAAATAGTTTCTTTTCTAATCTCTTGCCTATGTTATATTGTAACATAATATGCAAAAATATTGTGAAAATCTCTCAAAAGTTTGAAGTGGGATCCATTCAAACATGCACATCCCTAGAAAATAGTACAGTGTGACACCCCAAAAGGGGTCACCATAGTGTGCTTTCATCCAAATGTAATAAAGGGCACCAAGGGTAGTCTATCATACTTCTATCCATTTCAATGTTACTTTATTGCATTTATATGCATGACACAAGATAAAAATGGAAACACTCACTTTTTTATATACTTTACCATGCTTATGCCCTATGGACTGGGGTGGATCAAGTTTTTACCTTAATGGTGACTAAAATTCAATTGTTACATAAATTTGAAGATAGAAATGACTAACTAGACATGAATCATGATCCTTATGTCAACTGAAATTTAATCACACATGTATTCCTATTCCTATCAAAATGAAGAAACAACAACATTTTCATAATTTGATACCATTCAACATGTTTCCTCCTATCAAAGATAATATTCTACTAATGATCATGTGTGTATGCATGCCATCAATCCGAAAAGTTCAAGAACTCCTTTTATGCATAGAAAATGCATTTTTTCAAAATCTTGAATGAAAAAAATCATTGATTTGCTTACAAATGTAATGCGTATTGGATTTAATATTGAAATTTTCACATTACACACAAGTGCAAAAATTGAAATCCTTTCTCACAACATTAGTTAACAACAACAATCCTCATGCTTGCAACCAACAAATCAAAATCCTCACTCATATGGTTTTGGAGAAATGACACCTCATTTGTTTCATTTCGCTAAATCTTTAAAAATAATATTCATCATTATGATGAATAATATTTAATATATCAAGGGCTAGTTTATGATGATTTTTCACTTGCCCTTTGGAAAGTAATAAAATTGTCTACTTTACCATTGTTGCAATAAAATGTAGTTAGCTCCTTTTTTAAAATTATAAATTTGAATTCATATAAACAAGTGGTCCCATTTGTTTTATAAGTAATTGATTCAGATCTTTGCAAGAGAAGATATATTGTGAACATGCGCTTTAGTTTTTTTCACAAAAAAATTACAATCTTGCATGACAATATTTTAGGGAAAGTCAATTCTAATTTTTTTCAAATAACATTAAAATATATATGGGTGTAATCAAAGGAGTTGAAAACCATGTAAGATCCCAATGAAAAAGTCTATCAAATATTGTACATATTTGTTTATCAATTGCCATGTGAAAATCATGGTAATCATTAGTCTTGGGCAATTCACTTTTTTTACAAGAACTAATAGTTTGAATTCTTAAAATATATTTTTTGAAGATTTTTTTTCAATTAAAAAAAATTAGTTGATTTTTGGTTGATTTTCAGCCGGTTTTTATCTCAAGAGGATTTGATCCCCAAGACTTTATAAAAAGGGATCATAATCTAAAACTAATAAGCAACACCATTGGTGGCATCCATTAATGGTTGACAATCAAGTTGTTTTTGCAATTGTATTTGCAACTATCTATAGATGACTAAATGATTCATGACATCTAATTGTTATTGCAATTCAAATTATACAAGTTCATTTATTGGTTAATAGGTAGGTTAGAAAGGCTATTATTACTTAGTACGGTAGGCTAGGTAGGAAGCTAGTTATAGGTATGCTTAAGATGTTAAGCTAAATTAAGTAGTCTAAGGTAAGCTAAGTAGGTAATTGGCCTAGGTAAACTTAATAGGCTAACTAATTTTTGAGGCCAAGTTGAGCTAGGTCAGGTAGGCCTAATAGGGTAAGCTAAGGTAGGCTACAAGCACGTATTACTTACCTACCTACTTGGGCTCCACATTACTACATACTACCATAAATAATCAATTGATTAATTAATGAAAAAAATGAATTGATTTGTGAAAATTAAGTTTCAATCAAATGAAAATATTGAATGACATTGCATGCAACTAAATTGAACTAAATTTAAATTCAATTCCAATTCAACTAAATTCAATTCAATTGAGAAGGAATGTGATGCAAATTGGTGGAGAAGGCATTGAAAATATGGCATTGGGAAAAGAAACTTGACAATGACACATATTCCAAAAGACACCTTTCCATGCCTCTTTACTTGACTCCAATCTAGAATTGTCCAAGTGATGACTATGATTTTTGGAACTTAAAGTTGTCATAACTAAACCATCTTTGATAAATCATTGTCACTATAATGTTTTACCCATTTAGGTAGGCCATCTACCTAACTACATAGCTAGTTAGGCCTTTACTTAGGCTAAGTATGTAAGTAGACCTAGGTAATCTATCTACCTAGATCTAGGTCTACATGTGACGTAATAATGATTAAGGACTTGGTTTATTTTCGTGGATGTGAAAGGTTCAAGTCCTTATGCTTGTACCTTAAAAGCTAACTTAAGATAAGATAATTAAGACCTATGATAGGTTAGATTAGGTACGTTAGGCAAGCTAGGTAAACCCCTAGGAAGTTTGATTAAACTAGACAAATTGGGCTAGGGTACTAGGCACTCATTATGTACCTATTTATTGTTTTACCTAGGTAGGTAGGTAGTAGGTAGGTAAATAGGTAGGTTTTTAGCCTAGAAGGCTACAAGTTAGGTAGGCAAGTATCCTAAAACTTAAATGACACTAGGCTAGGTAGACCTTGTAGGTTAAGGTAGGAACATGTACATTACATATTATTTTACCTAGGTAAACAAGTTGTAGATAAGTAGGACATTTGGCATCATGCAACTATCCATAAAGTAGTCTCAAATGTAATCACAAATATAGTTGCAAAGTCAAATTCCACATAAATTACATGGGGTCCACATCATATTCATGTTCATCCATGGTACTAGATGAAAAAATGGACTATGATCACAAGGGTTTGGGATTACTAATATCATTTCCATGCCACATGGCATCTTTTGTGACTAAATGTGTAATGGGGCGAAACACACACTAGGGTGTCACAATTTTGACAAATTAGAGTCCCGTTTCAAAGTCCTTTTCTAGTGTAGTTGAAAACTAACTTAAAATATGAATATTTAGATTATATTGAAAGTAACATTTTTTTTCCATTTCCAATTTCAAATCATGATGTTATAAGACATATCAAAATATCAAAAAAATAAAAATCTAAATAATTATTTTTGAAATGTTTAAAAAGGTTTTTTAAATAATTATACCTTTTGGGATTTTAAAAAGTCCATAACATAATAAATTAAAATCACATTCCAAATTGATTCAATGGATCTTTAGTTTTTTAAACATAATTCATCCAATATCCCAAAACATTATAAGATAAAAATTCATATCCATGAGTTTTATAGGTGTGACAAAAGGTGTGAGCAAAATTTGAATTAAGTCCATTACTTATTGGCCACGATTTTGATTTGATGTTTTCATTCTTGGAAGGTTGATTATGGTAGCTTTAGATAAATGAATCCTTTTTTTATTATTTCAATGAATTTTATTTTACTTATTTTCTTGTATCTAAAAAATACATGAAAAATTGTCATTGTGACATCCATATAAGGTTACTATAGTGTGCAAACACCCAATGGCACTTGTCTTAGGTGATTAAAGCATTATCTAATCTCAAGTGTGCCTTATCATTAAAATCTAGTCAGAAATTGAGTCATTAATTTCCAAATTTCTTCTAATGTTATTTGTGAAAACTATCCAACATTGACTAATGACCGACTATGAACAATTTTATTAGATTACTAATATGAATGTTGGGGAATCCAAATTAAAATATATTCAATCTAATTTTAGGTTTTGGTTTTAATTTAAAGAAGATTTGAACTCAAACAAGTGGATCATATATGGCATTTTAGAATGGTTTTGTAAAAGACTAAAGTAATTAATCTAGATTTTTTTTAAATGCAAATATGGTGCTTGAGATTGATTATGAAAATATACCTAAATTATACTTATTTTTTTCCGTTGGAATATGATATTATGTATCATAATATACCTAGACAATACCCTATTATCTCATGTGTTTCATAAAATATATAAAGAATGACTTCGCCAAGGCAATTATACTTGTGTAATGTTATGTGTTTCAACCAAATGATATAATTATACCAATGTTTCCCTCTGAAAATAAAGTTATATACATTAGTTTTTGCAACATGGTGACCTTTAGAAAAAAAATGGTCATCTTTTCAAAGCACCTTTAAGAACAATGTTCAATTCATCTTCAAAGGCCCATTTTGATTAACATCAACAAATATTCAAGGCTTGAACAAAGGATCCACCTTTAATTTAAACTCATCATTCACTTTATATTACATTATCCCATCAATTCAAATTTTACTATGAAATTATCATATGTTCAATAACAAAATTTCACCAAGCATTACAATAAAAACATGTCATTTTTGCTATTAAATTGTGATTAAAATGATTGTAAAGTCATTGTTATTTGAATAACATGATTAATTTTGTCTATTTTGATTAAGTTTCATTTTTGTTCTAATCAAAACAAATATTATGAGCAATACATGGACCATGGGGGACCTACATAAAAATCATAATGCTAATATCATGACTAGATTCAATCACTAAAATATGACAAAGATAGTGATTTTTATCATGTATGATTAGACGTATTCACAGCCTTAGGAGCCAAGGGCAACAAGGTAAAGTTGAAACAAATATTATGAACAACATTTAAACCATGGAAAAACTAGATGGAAATTTAATGTTAACACCATGACTGAATTTAGTCACTAAAATATGACAAAGATGGTGACCTATCTTCATGTATAATTGGGTGTATCCATAGTTTTAAAATATAGGGGCACCAAAGTAAAAGTCCTTTTCCAAGGATCGCATGTGACATGTGGCATTCATGTATGTGTTCATCTATTAACCTAATTTTTACATTTTTCACACCCAATTTTCAACTATGTTTTAGATTTAAATATTTTTTTACTACAACTTGATCATAAATCACATAAATTATGCATCCATGCTCTTTATCACATAAAAATGAATAACTTCTATTAATTACAGATTTTCAAGGCTAAAAACACATTTGAACCAAACGTTCTAAAATGTGTTGTAAAAATGTTTTTTGATCTTTTTTTGGAACTCTAATTTTTAGGATCACTTCAAATGCCCTTTTATTTGAATATTTAATAAGTATTCAATTGGGGCAATTACTATTTAATTACCAATTTTTATATGTCAAAAATAGGAATCTTAGGGGCCACATATGTGAAGAATACAAATGTATAATTATCATGTAATTTTCTTTTTCTTTTTTAAATGACTTGAGGCCATACCTTTCAAGGTCTATAATGGATAAGCATGAAAAAAAAGTATATTTGGTGCAAGGACACATAAAGATAAGAGGTGAAGAATGGGGTCAATAATCAATTTTTCAATACATAATATAGGTTTCCAAATATCTATGATTTTTCATCTAGGTGTTTGCATAGGTGAGGAAAGCATAGTTCATATGGTGCAAGTAGTAGACTAATTAATTAATTAATTAGTTAATTAAATCTCTGTTGTTAAAGTAAATTGCATCAAACTTTCCTTTGATTCTAAGAAGGTGGTTCCTTAATACCACCCAATCGTAATTGTCTCCTAAGGCTAATTTTGCACCTCCTAAAATTTACCTTGGAAACTTTATCACATCACATTAGTTTTCAAGTCAAAACAAGTTGGCATCATGTTTGTTTAAGGTCAATCTCGAGTCAACATAAATTCTTCAACAAGCCTCTAGTTCAAAACAATAATTTTTTTCAAGGAAAAATTAATTACCCCAACATGGAGATCATAATTTTGTCAATGTAAAATTTTGGTCATGACTAAATGGATTGGGTAGCCTAGGTGGACTAGTGAACAAATCCTGGTTCCCTATGCCAACCCAAATTTGAATTTTTATTAATTAAAAATAAATGAAAGAAAAAAAAAACTTAGACCATCAAGAAGTTTTTACTAAATTTTGGTTGTCATGATTCTAATGGTCTAAATGGAAACTAATGAAAGATTGTCAAAATGTGGTTATTGATTTATTTTTAATTCAATTTAAGTTGAGTGTCCTAATTGTCAAAATTTAATCCCAATATTACTACAAAATGTGAATGCAATTCACTAGTCGCCATCCAATGGACTAATGAACTCACTACATCCCCACCAGGTCCTATTTAGTGGGACTAATGAATTCACTCAAAATCCAATGAAAACACTTGGTGTACAAGGATGCATTTTGTTGTAATGCAGAAAAACGAAATCAAAGGAAAAGAAACTTAAATTATCAAATTTGGCACCTCACTATCAATCACTATCTTGATAGATTGAATTTATTTATTTGTGTTTTGAACAAGGTGGATTAGGGATGGGGTCCCAATCCTTTATGGCAACCAAATTTCAATGCTAAAAAGAAAAACCAAAAAACAATAAATAAATAAAGCTAGTGACTGAAATTCAATGGCAACCAAAATTCATTTGTGATTAAATTTCAATCACAATATTGATGGTCTAGTTTTTCTTACTTTAAAAATAATTATTGTGGAAAATAATGTAAATAAATTACAAAATGAATTTTGAAAATACTTACTTGCAAAAATGAATTCTTTTTTAAAAGCAAAAACATTTGTCATTGTCTATCAATTGATTAACAAACCTATGCATCAAATATGATTCTCAGATGATGACTAATGTAATTTTGGTGTGTCACATTGGTTTTGACAATCATAATTAGATCACAACATTAGATTCACATGTGTATGTCAATTGTTGTTTGAAGCCATAGTAATCATAGCTCTAGAATGATGTTATTCAATACTAATACGAATGTTGTAAAGTTCAAATTGAAAAATGGTCACATGATCCAATTTTAAATTTTCATATGAATTAAAGACTACATTGAAATAAAACAACCATTGCAATAATTATCCATTTTGTAAAAGACCACCTTGATTGGGCATAAAAAAACAAACTTGTTAATGTTCAAAAAAGTTGGAGTGATAAGAAATGACTAACCATCTTTTTTTTAAACATGTTATTTTTAATGGAATTTAACATGCTCAAGCATGTTTGAATTTCAAAAGTTCCTAAATGCCATATGTAATGAAGTATGAAAATAATGTTTTTAGTTTATAATCAATAATTAAACAATGTTCATGAATTTTGGGATAGTCCCATTAATTTTGAAATGCACCACAAAACATGTACACATTTTGAAAATGAATGCAATTATTCAACAATGATAATCACACACCTAATAAAATATTGGGGGATGTGAACATAGTTTAACCTACAAAGTTGCAAAAACGTCATACAATATAGACATAATTTGATTTTGGCATTAAAGGATTTGAACTTTAAATTTTAAATATAACTTATTGAATTGGGTTTTTTTATTATCATAATGCTACCTACAAAAAGTGGTTGCTACTAGTAAATAAAACAAAGTAATATTTGAATTTGGACATGGCTATAAACAAGTTGTAAACAACTTTTTTATGATTATGTGTAGCCAAAAAACTATATTAATAATTAAACTTGGCAAAATAATTTTTTTTTAAAAATCCAATAGCCATGTTTTTTTTAATCACCAAATTTTTATACATGGTTCAAGTATGTGGCTAAAAATATTTTTAAATGATTTAAATCTTACTTTCACATTATCTTGTAGCCAAATTTGGCCACATAATTTGTTTCTCCCTTATTATACACATTTTAATACATATTGAACATAGACAAATATGTCCTTTATTGTAATATGTCCCTCTTACATATTTTTAAAAGGGTTTCCAAAAAATGATGTACCATGTTGTAATTGCAACCTTGGGTTTATTAGAAATTTATTTAATTCCTTGTATTTAAATTCTTACATTATATTTATTATGTGAAATGCAAGTAATGAAATAGTGAAAAGTTCCAATTTTTTTAAATTTGGAAAAGTAGCACAAGCTCACCTTTGTTGTTTTGTACATTATAACAATCCTTTTTCAACCACTCCCTTGTTCTTTGCACCTAAATTGGGCCATACACAAATATGCTAGTTCTTTTTAAGATAATATCTTTTTTTGGATTAACAAGGTTTTCTTGGCATTTGTCGTCAAAGAAACAAAACTACAAATGGGTTGACATGATAATATTATATCCAAGTAGAAGATGTTGAAAACAAGCAAGGCCAACTCAAATATGGTTCAAATAAATCAGAAAATGTTGTTTGAATTCAAAATCTAGTATTTGAATTGAAATGACATTTGAAGGAAATAACACTTATAAAAAAAAGGGAATTGTGTTTGTACAATCAATATTTTCATGTAATAACCAACTCTTGGAAAGGCAAGATTCAATAGTTTATTGAATCAAACAACCCATTGAAAGTGTGGTTTGCAAATTTCGGAATTGTGATCTTGCTAGAAAATTATGCTTGTGTTCTTGAATGGATCACTGGTATAGTAACCTAACCAATGCAATGGAAGTGCATCATATTTTTTTGCCACATTACTTGCAAAATTACCTATACATGGGCATTGCTCACATGCCTTACTTCATAGACCACCTTGCAAATACAAAAAAGTAACAAGTTGTTTCACCCTTTAAAACCTAAGCCCTTTTGTACACCCATTTAATTCATATTATAAAATTTAATTAAATTTTTGGCTCAATCTATTCATCCTTGAATACGATTACAAAACTAACTATCAGATTTAACATTTATATATTCATAAGTCTTTAGTAAAAAAACTAGCCAAAATCAAGCAAAGGGTGATAAAATAGCAAAGTTAGATTGATTTTGTGCAAGATTGAACACATGGTGTTGCCCAAGGTTGGAGTTGAAGCTTTGATGGTCTAACATGACACTAATGCATGCATCCCAATACAATGCTCATAATGACCAAGTTAGGTATATATCCAAAAAAAATTCAGGTAGAAATGTGGTTCTACAATGAGGAACAAACCTTGATGGTTTTTGAAATATGAATGTGAATGCAAGGAACTTTGAAAGAAGGCAACTAGCCTACCTCAAAGGATAGCTAGCCTCATCCTAGTGCGAGAAATCTCAGGCCAACACATAAGTAAGTTTTCAAACCTTAATCCTTGGTACACACTTGAAATCCCCACCACCAAGTGATGTCACCTGAGTTCACCAGCTGGAAGCTTGCCACATCCACTTATTTGATTAAAACCTCACCCAAATCCATTTGACAATTCTTGATAAACAAACCATTTGAAAGATTTTAGGAAATCACACACAACCAATAAATAAATAAATAAATAGTATTTAATCTTTCATTGCCCACACCCATTTTAGATATTCCCCTAAAACCGTTTTCGATTTAACGTGCATTTTGGGGTTCATGATGCCATTTGAAGCTGTTAAAAGTTACAACTACTCTTTTTTGGAATTGCATGGTCAATTATTCAGACTCACTTGGCAAAAATACCAATTGTTGCTGCTGCAAGGAATTACTAGCTTGCCAAAAAAAAAACAATTAATCATGAGAAGCCTGAGCCAAAATGATGTAGGTAATCAGTAGGTTTTTTTTTGGGCAATTTTTTGCACAACAAAAGGTTTTGGAAATTTCTGTTCTAAAATTGTAAATTCGAAAAAAAAATTGCTAAAATTTTAGAAATTTCTCCAAACTTTCAAAACCACAAAATTGGGGGGAAAAAATTTTAAAGAAAAAACCAATGGAAAATTGAAGATTTTACATGGGCTGTGTAGAGTTTATGTTAATTAAATTTAGGGGTTTAGCATATTTTGTCCACACTCCCCTACTTGCTGACATGTGTCTATTTTCTTGTAATGGATTTCTTTCATTTGTGCTCCCAAAATGAAGAAAGTGAAGACATCCTTTGAATTAAACAAAGCACCCAGATAAGGGGTTTAGGGTTTAGGGTTTTGTGTTAGAAACACAAAACCCCAAAACAGGTCACAAAGGGGCACAGGCGTGTGAAGGAAGAAAGTGATGAAACCCTGGTAAACTTCATTAAACAAAGCACCCAGCAAAGGGGGAAATGAAGAACAAAGAGAGAGGACCCAAGTCTGAGCCAAAAGCACAAAAGTCCTTCAAAGTAGTATACCCAAAGTTTGATGTGATAATAATCTGCCTATTTTGACAGTCAGTCACACATGTCATAAACTCCAAGGGCAATCCTCACTTAACTTATAGGGTGAGTTGTTCTTTTGGGTACAATGAGTAAAAAGTAGAGCAATCATCCCCAATGTGATGAGAGCTTATAATATGGAAGTGAGAAAGGAAAAAAAATAAAAAGGGTTTAGGTAGAAAAGAGTGAGTGCATGATCACAAAACTCCGCAAGTACTTGAGGCACAAGAACTGTCAGCTCCTTGTTGTTATGCCCAAATTCCTGACACACACACTTTCTCTTTCTCTTTGGCAACAAAAAGGCTGATGATCATGTTGTGTCAGGCTCTTGCATGTTCGCCTACAGCCATTAGAAACAAGCAATTTGAACATGCCCACAGGGAATCACAAGGATAGGTCAAGAACAGTGTTGCGCGGTTCTTTGAATATTTTTAAAGAACCAATATTTTGGAACCATGAACCAAAAGCCCCATAGTTCTTTGACTTTTTCTTTTCTTAGAACAATGGGTATGTAACAAAGCTGGTTCTTTGAATTTTTTTGAACTGGTGAGTGCGTGGGCATATATACCCTGGTTGATAACTGACAAGTAAGTATCTGTCCCTGATTCTAAGAACCACCCAACACTGGTCGATGACAATTTTTGCTATACATGCATACAAGGGGGCTACAGTGAACCAGCAGCACCCACCAGTGCACCATCCACTGGATGCCCGTTATTACTCAGTTGTGGATGAACCACATTTCACTAAACTTCATCCTGAAAAATACGATTTCAACCTATACAAAGGATTTTCCATGACAAAAAAAAGACCCAAATTCGCCAGATTTTGAAGGAAAAAAATCCAAATTGCCAGATTTTTATGATAAGTTCCAGTAGCTGGTAGCCAAGAATACAGAAGGATTCTGGCTTTTTTCTAGTATGTAGCCAAATCTGACCAAACCGTCTTATGGATGATCACCACTTCAGCTACATCACAAAATTGTTTAAATAATAATTTTAATTTTAAACAGAAAAAAAAAAAACCCTATTCTCTTGCCTTCTTAAGGAATCCACACAACCTTTGCATTATGGCTTCATTCAAGTCATGTTCCCTGTGGGCCATTCAGTGACCCCCTTGATCAGAGAAGACTTGCTTATGAGTGTACAACACTGTTTAGTCTTTTTTTTTTTTCAAAATGGCCTTTCTAAGCTGAGAATTTCTCTCAAGCCAGAGAGTTCACAACCGAAATCTCCTACCATTCACCAAAGAGACACTCCTGTATTGGCCCTTTCAATGGTCACGTTTAATGCCAATTCATGGAATTCCTACCAAACAATGGAAGAATTTGATTGAAGAATACACATTTAAACATGCTCACAAAATATTCAATTTTTCCCGTTTAAGGCTCCAGACAATTTATGCTAAATTGTCTAAAATCTTCCCCATCTCAAGATTTGTATATGTATAATTCTAATTCCAAACAAGGTCAAAAACGCTTTTAAATTTGAAGTGGTCAAAAGAGCAAAACCTCTTTAAGAAAACAAACTTAGTATGTCTGAAAGGGAGTAAAACATTTTGGAATTTTTACTTTAGGTGCCAACTGGTATCACCACATTTGACAACTTTGGAATCCTTACAAAGCTTTAAGCTGCTGTACTTACCACATTCATAAAAGAAAAGCCACATTGTTATCAATAGTCAATCATCTCTGAGCTAAAATGATTTATGAAATTGAAACATATGCTTCGTGGGGAATTGAAAATTTTCAATCACCAAACTGGATGACTGAAAATTTTTGGTCATCGATTGTGTGGCTCCATTGGAGAAGGTAAGCATTTTTGGGAAATATCCCAAATGACCCAACTGCAGCAGCAGCAGACACCCCAAAACAAATACTGTATACCCATGTGCCAAAGACTGTGTGGGGAAACCGAATTTAACATGACCCCATGTGATGAGTCAAGCCATGTTGTTCACCTCCAAACTCCCCCACCAGTTCTGTCACAAGTCTCTTCTTCCCCCACTATTGATTGCCATGTAGCCCAACTGGTTTCAAGCCACTCCACTCTGTTTCAGGTCCCCCTGTTGTTTATATTACCAATATACCAATAGGTGATAAAACAATTGCAATCTTTGGACCAGAAATAGAGATGACTTTTGTCAGGGATATGCATACATATAATTGGATTTTAGCATATTCAGAATTCAAAAATGCAGAATTCCACTGTAAATCTTTGGGACCCCAAAGATAATGCAGGCTGGCCCTATAATAATGCAGGCCAGCCAATTTGATCGTGAGCTGAAGAGGTCATATGCTGTTGCTCTTACATGACTTGAAGTTTGCTCTTTGTTTGAAAGTCTGACAGGAAGGAAGAGGAGTTTTGGCCCACAAATAAGAGCACAACCCATTAGTGCTCCACGCTACTCTCTGACACCACTTAGTGTGTGTGGGCATGGAATATGTTGGTTCTCTGTAATAAATGACAAAAGCTGGTTTTTTTTATCAGGAAAAAAAAAGGGTCCTTCAATGCAAAAATTGGCTTGTCCTTTCAAATTGGTTTATTATTCACACTATTCTCATGAAATCCAAAGCAAGGCACAATATGGTTGGGTTTGCAATTCCCACAATGCAAGACTAGTAACAAAACAGACACTCACAAAAGAGTCCTCTCCTACTTCTCTGACAACGCTTATTGCAACCAACCTGACATTGTCTCATCTAAAATGGTCAAGATTCCCCAATAGATGAGCTGAATGCTCAAAGCTTACCTTGTTGCCTCAATTATCTTCCTCAGCATCTGCATCAATTGTCATGCTAGCAATTTGCTTTCTAAGCCAATATAATTTTTCCCACTTCCATCATATGACAAAAAGGTTCCACAAAAAATTAACAAGAAGAATACAACCTTGGAATCATGACAATTGTAGCAGAAACATAACGGGGAATAAGTTAAGTTTCAAGGTTGTACCAACAACTACCAAGACCATATCAAACTTTTGTTACATAACTTTATGAGTCTATTGTAATATCCACTTTCAAGAAGTTATTGGTGCAACCTCTAAATATTATGAGCTTATAGGGAGTCATGTATATCACAATCTCTATTTTGAAAGTGTCCAAGGAACACTTTTGATCAAAGCATCATACAATAAGGGCAATGTTGTGCTTTCCAATGAGTTGACTTCAAATGTTGAGACATACTAGAGCAACGCCACTGGTGCTCAGTATGTGCCCTGCAAATTAAAATTGGATGAAGAAAACACAAAACATGCTAGTTTGGCTCAGCAAAATGGTTTTGGCCTAGAAATTTTGCATAGTTTGCTGAGGCTGGTAAAAGGCACAGCAAAGCCTAAGACCTGCTGTTGATTGGCTAGATACTTTGATCGGTCCAGGTGGGCTGGCATTAGTAGTCTCTCACCTATTTGCAGTCCCAGTTTTAGTTTTATCATGAGTGGGGTTGGAAAAAAGTCAATAACTAAACTTGGATGTGAGAAATATTTTTGTAGGGTCACATATTGAGCACTGCTGGAGATGCTTTAACAACAATCTTTCAAAGAAGTATGTGATTATGGATATACAGGAGATTTGATATTACATAAGCCTCCAAATGTCTCATGTTTGACAAGACCAAAATGATTGACTTAAGCTTTTACATCACTTGATGAATGATATTGTTTTGGTCCGGTTAAAAGTATGTTAATGAGTAACCCATTTCTTCCTAATAGCAAAGCATATTAAGCAGATGTGTCCTAAACTTGCTCAATATGAAAGAGCATTGAGTACCCCATCATTGATACCTTATCATAATGTTGTGAGAAATTTCATGTATATAATGGTCTAGACATGATTAGACATTGCATAGGTAGTGGGAATGGTGAGCTAGTTTTCTATAACTTTAGACAATCACCTTAAATTGTAATTAAAAATATTGTCACATATTAAAAACACAAGAATATCAGTCTTTATTTGGACTCAGTTCTCAAATTATTAGAATGTAGACAATAAGGGTGTACATTACTGGTACCAAGAAATCTACATCTAGCAATGCATACACATTGACAGTGCAATTGCAACCTTCAAAATAGCCCACAAAAGTCACTATTGCAATGTATTTTATTAAAGTTATATATATCTCGTTAGATCTTACATTGTAGGCAATGTGTCCATTGGCCTGGACATTATCCACAAACAAATGCAGTTGGCATATATGAAAACCGAAGTTATAACATGAACAGCATTTAGTGCAAAAGGAAATTGAAAAAAACATTGTCACAAGGGAAAACTAGAGGTTTCAATAACAATTGTATTCATCAGGTGTTGTTCTAGCATATATCGTACTGCTGTTTTATCACTTTTCCTCATCTTTGCAACATAAATAGACAATTGCTAATGTCCAACTTATGCCTATGTACAAAAAACTTGTGTGCCTCTTTCTTCTCACCACACCCAATTCTACAACATAATGTTACAAGTGTCATATTTCCCATGGCCACATACCTCATGAGAACATTTTGGATTCAATTACTCCATCTCCAAATCTCCACAAAGGTCCATTGAGCCTCTTAGCTCTAATGCCTCACAAACTACCTCCACTACCAAAGAACTACTCTCCATCCTCAAACCAACAAAACATCAATTCCAACTTGCAGATGAAAACGGCTACTATCTACCAAGTCTTTCAAGTATACACTCCTCTTTCCCTCGTCTTCCTTGAGTTTGAACATGTTCATGATCTATTATGTTTTGCCTCCACACCCATTATTGTGAAGTTTGCATACCAAGCTATCATACTGGAATTACAGTATGTCATCAAAAATATTATGTTGCCAACCAAATGGCTGAATGCATGTCACACCATGGTGTAGAAAAACAAATAGCTGTACCACATTTATTTGCAACAACCCAAACCCTAGCCTACAATTTAGAAATTGAATCTATTTGTACAATACATATGGCTTCATAGCCACTATTCTAAGTGGTATACCCAGGGGTTTGCCACATCAACAAGGTTTTTGGGAAGAAGAAATAATCTAATCCGGGTTGTACCAATTGACACAACAAGAGAAAAAAGTAGCAAAGTTTTGGGGAACCATGCAAACTATGGTAACAAGAACCAAGCACGAATGCATCTTACACATTCCAATGGAATGGCAGAATGGTTGATCAAGTCCATCAAGCATCAAGCATAGCTTGATGATCATCAAGGCCCTCAGAACATGTTTTAGATTGTGATACACAATTGGAAGATGTAATGTCTGGATATGCATGTGGAATCTAATCTAGTACCAATTTTTTTGCACCATACGTGAATTTAAATTGAAAAAATCATCATTGAAGTTTGACATATGATTATATCTTTGTGCTAATCATATGGTGCTATTTTTTATGAGGACAAGATAGTAACACAGATTACAGAAACATGGTTCAAACTGGGATTGCATCAAACGTTTATGATGAATGTCAAACAATTCCAACAAAGGCAATGAAAGCTATATGTAATTAGATAAGATAATTGTTTAGGAGTCAATGGATATGACGAGGTAGTTCTTGACAGATGTATGTCTTTTATGATACTTTTGTTCTAGTGACTGTAAGCTTAACAAGTTGTATACTTGACAAATTGTACAAAACTTTTTTTCTACTAAGACTTAGACATAACAAGTTGATACATACAAAAATGTATTTTCTACCAAGATTTAGACAATCAAACTTGTGTCAAGTGTATTTGAATGTCTAAATCTTGTTAGAAGAGTTTCAAATTTTCACACCGCAGTGAAAGCCTCAGTGATTTAGACTACTTGTTGCTTTAGTTATGAAACTTGTGATAACATATCAGAGTTGTTTGCAAATGAGTTCAGATGTTTGTACTTGAAAGTCTGATGCTATATGACAATTGGTAAAATTGGACTTAATGTGCATTATTGTTGGTGATTTCCACTATGCTTGATTGTAATATGGCCGTATCAAATTAGCTTTTCCAAAATTACAATTCCTCTTTGAAAGTTTTCTTTGATTATATCTGGCATGATAATAAAGGGCAATAATGGTAAATGGAAGACTGCCTGGTTCATGTAGTGTGGACGAAAGTTTAGGAGCAAAATGAATTCCTGCTCATTGTCTATAATAAAACTTTTATCAACTGTAAACCATGTCTGCTGCTTCCTACATAAAAGAGAGAGACCAGCTGACAGATGTATGTAATGAGACCATATGGTTGTGATTGTCTGTGAGTGTAAAAGCAATTCCAGTATGCGTGAGTTGGGCATATATGCACATACATGTACAAGAGTTCCAAATTTGTGAGCAATTGCAAAATGGCAGTCCATAGGCGTGAATGTTATGGCAGTGAGCAATTATCTAGTGAAATCATTTTCTGGTTATAATATATTACTACTAGACTGTCCAGACCTCAGCTTCCAGCCAATTCTATCAACTTCACTAGCAATCTGATTTACCCAGAAGACAAGGCATCATAGATTCATAACATTTTTGCATGATTGTTGATGAATCAATTCAATGGAAAAGTATGGATGTCTCATCTAGTTGCTATGCTAGGATCACCCATCATGCAGCTTCACAAGAATTTACTTGTAAACATCCTATGCCCCTTGTTATAAGGAATTTCAATCGGCATTCCATTGCTCAATTCCATTGCCTGCATTTCTGCCCAAATTATTTCAGCATGAAGCTCCTAGATGTGTATTAAGCATGCATTTTTGCATACGAACTATGGTCTCAACTAGATGCATTCTCATCTGCAAACTTCAGCAGGTCCCCCTAGTATGCTCTACAAACATGAACATTTAGGCTACCAACAGATATGGTCTCAACTGGACACATCATCAGCTGCACCCTGATCTGGCACCACCTCAAATGCTCTGTGAGCATGAACTTCTTAAGGTGAAGCAACTTCTGGACAGCTTGCTTACAAGTGGGATAATCAAGGTGTTCTGCATGATCCACATGACAACAGCGAGACTCGGTGAACTTCAAAGCAGAGTGGATGGCATTTCTAGAAAAATGTGCTATCCCCAACATTTTCCCTTTTGCGGATGCAGTCTAAACATCCACAGCACCACCACAGCACTAAGTTGCAAAGAGTCTGATTATGACCAATTATGATCTGTTGCATATAGCAGGTGAGCATAAAAAATTTCCTCAAAACCCTCATGGGTTTAGAGTTTGGGGTTTAGGGTTTAGGCAATAGCAGAGAATTGAGCCTGGTGGTATGCACAGTCCACCAGGCTGCATATCATCTTTGCAGTGAACCCATACAAATGATCCAACATTGCAAGAGATCTAGAGGTAGCAACAACTCCATAATTCTAAACACTGTTAAATATCACTTCCCAGCACCTACAAATCCTGCCATGTTCATGTCTCATTTGTGGATTGAGAATTGAGTGGATAGTCTGGAGCTGATAAGTGAGCATGCAATGAAGGTTTCATGTGTCTGCAGGCGAACTGAGTGTATGACCTTTGAGAAGACCACAAACTCTCCAAAAATTCTAAAGAAATTATATTAAAGCTTCCCAAATTGAAAAGCTTTAGACAGGCAAGATCTGTATGCAAAATCTCTCTATCCATAGTTCAACTGCCTCTTGTCAAACTGTGATATACTATTCTGCTAAAAGAGGTGAACTCTTAAAGCTACTTGACAGTTCAAAACCAGCTACACTGAGGAAGAAAATTACAATGCACAAATTCCAATTGTCAAATTTCCAATTAAATCCAGATTTCCCTCTCCTGTTCTTCCTAAGCTAATTTTCTACAACTAAATTAAGCTTCTTCACAAACCCATCTCACAGTTTACAAAACCTTTTGATGTGCAAATTCTATATTGAGGATGAGCATCCACCATTGCATATATCTGAACTTAATTTTGGAGAATTCAGCTTCCAAGGAAAAAAGTTTTCTCAATTGTCCAAACATTTTCCCAGATTGCCCCTCCTCCTCCTCCTCCTCCTAAGCTGATTTTTCTTACAACTCTAGAGCTTCTCACCTGACCATATAGCCAGCTTAAGCATGACCCGATGCACAGCAACAAAATGGCCTGTACACCACAATGTGGATGAAGTATAGTACTCAAATAGTGTGAAGCTTAGTTTGGGCCTGTACTGTAGCAAGCGATACAGTGCCCCTCCAAGAGGGCCACTACAGAAATGACTGTTTTTTATTGGCCCAGGTGGTGACATTTAAATAGTTTCTCACTATAGACTATCCACATTTTCATGTTTATAGATGGGAATGGAAGAATAATTGTGTGTTGATTGTGGTATATGAAAATAGAGGCCGAAATAGGGTAGTGTTCATGGGGATGTTTTATAAAGTCACCCAGAGCAGCAAAATGGCCTGTACAGTGTACTTTGGATGAAGTAGAGCCTTCAAATAGAGTAACAAAATGAGTTTAGACCTGTAAATTTCCATTCGATACAGTGGTCTTTACAAGGCCCAATAAAGAAAAATTACTACTTTTGATTGGTCAATTGGAATGATTGGCTAGCTAGTGTGGTGGCATTTAAATACTCTCTCTCCTGTTATATTCTGTAATTTTTCATGTTTATGGGTGGGCTTGGGAAACAATGAACACTCTATGTTGGGAGGTAGTGAACACCAATAGAGGCCCAAATACAAGGAAATCATGTTTCAAAACCCAAAAATAAACCTTACAAGGATATATGGAATATGATTATGCCTTGGTTTCCCAAATTTGTGGTAAAAAAAGAGCTACCCTTACGTAGGGTTAAGTAAGAAGTAAGGCCACTTACCCACTCTAGACAATAGACCAAGAACAATGTATTAGAGAACAGACTGGCAAGGGCGAATTGTGGTTCCCAGCAAGTCACTGGGTGAGCCCATTAGGGTGAACTCAGGGGCTCACTAGAAACCAAAATGACTTCAACAGAGATATAAGTTGAATTTGAAACAAGTTGAACCCTAAAGCATGTTCACCACATGTGGCAAATTTTTCCTTTATATTAGTTTAGTTTAATAATAAGTATTACCCAACTCCCACTCATAAACTTTTAGAAGTATAATTTCAAGATTGACGTACCATTTATTGCATTACATTGAACTAATCAAAAACCTCAACAAATTCAAAGTAGTGAATTTGTTTGAAAAGGTTGAATCAACGATTTTTTTGGGTTAATTTTCGCCATTTTGCAAAAATTATTTCCAAAAATGAATATATTGTCACAAATTCCCTATTATTTGGGGAAAATTTTGTCAATTTTTTTTATACAATTTAAAGTCTTAAAAAATCATCACAATTGCTTACAATATGAAAAGGTGTTTAAGGTTTTATACTTTCATATTTTGAATTTAGCTAAATATACTTATAGACTATCTTCACTTGACCAACATCACAAAATTGAAAAAAAAGAAAAGACATTGGGTTGAATAATATCTTGGGCCATAAAGTGTATATTTATTAGGAAGTAAAGGTCTTAATGTCACCTAGCTGCTTAGATTTAGTAGGTGCCTATGGGGTACTATTATTAAGTGTGTTAATCTAATTGTTCAATTAAGTCCTAATTAAATAAGGATAAATTGGATTAAATAAACTAATTAGTTAATCTCTAACCAATTCATGTGTGAACAAGGTTCAATATTTGTCATGGGATATAATCCTATCTTATGTGACCTCAAATCACTTTTGGTGATTTGAGATTCCAGAACATAGTTTTTACTTTGCAATTTTCTTTATCATGCAAGTGTTTTGGTTTTCTATGTTTTGGGCTTGGATTCTTGTGTTGTTGCAAATGAACAAATTTTTGAATCACCAAAAGTCTAACTAGTTGTCTTTGTGTTACAACTAGGCTAAAGTTGTTTAGCACTAAGTTTTTTTGGTTTTTTGTTGTGTGTGTGTTATGCATGGGATTTGATTAGCAATAAATGTTAAGTAGTTGTGTGTTGTTTGTGTTATTACAAGTTATTTGTGTAGGAGTTTTGTCCGTGGTGCAAACATCACTTGTTCGCGGATCTTGGTCTTCTTCTTGAGCTAAAGAAGCTTGTTTGACAAAAATGGTGTTTTGTACTTGTTTTTCATGTAAAACTCCATGAGAAGTTGAACCCCAAATAAGGCTTGAATACCCTAGAATTGAGAAGAGAAAAAAAGACATCACAATAAGCAAGGAAGGCCATGTTCTTGTATTTCTATTTTATTATTTTTCTTTTCTTTTCCCTACGTCTTATTTACTAACGGTGGTAACCAAAGCCACCACCACCATTGCCAAGAGCTCAAGCTCCTGGCTACTTGGCTATCAACGCCAATTCATAGGTAGAAGTAGGGGCACTTGTCACCTTTAATCAACCTTGTTTTTCGTAACATAGCTACAGTTGCAACATGGGAGCAAGAAAAGGTGGGGAAAGGAGCTCCCCACCATGTTTGCCTCTTTTGTTGAAGCTACAACAAGAGGCAACAAACAACAACACAAAAGGAGGAGGAACTATAGCACGTAGCTACAATTTGAGGAAGAAAATTAAGAAACAAGGAAAAGAAGACAAAGGAAGGAAGGAAGGAGAAGAAGAAAAGAAAAAGGAAGCCATCACCACGAACTTCTAGTCCATTCAAACCTCCCCCAAACCTACCAAGTTTGGCATTGGGAAGTTCATGAGGTCTAGGGGAGGCCTAGGATAAGGAGGGTCAAGGGGTCCAATTGAGACTTGCCTTTTTTTTCATTTTTTTTCCAAATTTCTGAACCTAAGGCACAAGTTCAACACTAATTCAAACCTACCAACATTTTTATTTGTATTTTTATTTTTTCATCCATATGAAGGAATTCGTCCAAATTTTGGATTCAAAAAATCATCCATTTAGCTAAGGGTAGTTAGTGGGCAAATGCGAAGATGGGTAATGATCATGTGGGTAGATTAGTTAATGAACAACCCACCTATGAACGTACATCAAACGATTTGACCCTTAAAACTTAACAAAATTTTCATTTTTATTTTCATTTTTGAATTTTCATTTTGAATTTCTTCAAAAATTCATATCTTTTGCATATAGAGTCGGAAACCATCTATACCATTGAATTTTTAAAGAAGAGAATTACATGTGTGTGAAGCTATAGAAGTTTTGGAGGCCAAAGGTTGATTTGGCAATTATGGAATTATTTACCAACCAACTTTGGGAATTCAATCCTCACCTATACGAAGGCAGAATCAAAAGTTTTTTATGGAGTTAGTTCCTAGTGAAAAGCACTTCTAACATGGGAGTTTTCAGTTGGAGATAGGCATTTTTGGAAGCTTATTCCAGGGCACTGGGTGGTGTGTGACCAACTTTGTCATACTAAACATTTGGTGATTTAGCATTGTGCTGGTGAATTATATTTTCTACATTTTATAGGTGGTAGAATGTCGCACCATTAACAAAAGCCAAGGATTTGAATTCTTGTCATGATTCATCACTACAAAAAAACACAACCTTTTAGAAGGCCAACTTGACCAAAATGTCCACATTGACCAAAAGGTATGTCCATTTTACCTAAAGGTTTGGGGCATGAAAAACACATGTTACATTTGACCAGTACATTTGATTAAAGTGACATTTTTTACCAAGCATCAAATCGAAAACCTGGTCAAAATGGACAAATGTCCATCAAAATGGCCATGACTTAGTCAAATTGGTCATATTGAATGGATAAGGTTTAGTCAAATTGAGATCATCTTGATTTGACCCTTAGTTAAATTGACCATTATGATTTGACACTTAATCAAATGAACCATATTCATTTGATGACTTAGCTTATTTGTCAAACCTAAGTTACCTACCTAACTTAACATAACTAGTAGGTTAGGTTAGGCCTAGATCACGAATCTAACCTAACATAATTAATAGGTTAGTAGGTTATTTGTTAAGTTAATAATCTAATTAGTACCTTAGCTAAGTAGCCTAGCCTAGACCTATCTAGTAAATAAGACGTACCCTAGGACTACTAAGTAGCCTATAGTTAAATAGTGTAAACCTTCTAAATAGGTATCCTAGGTGACCTAGGCTTACTAAGTAGACCTATTAACCTACACTTATTACAGGTACATAGCTTAGGTTTACTAGGTAAATAACATAGGCCACCTAGGCCTAGTAGGTAGCCTATCCTACTAGTTAAATAAGTAGTTTGAACCACCTAGGCCTAATAGGTATAAAATAGTTTAACCTAAGTTATTAAGGTATACTTGGTAGCTATGTAGATAACATAGGCCACCTAGGCCTACAAGGGATGTAGCTTAAGCTAGGCCACTTAAGCCTATTAGGTACGTATGTAACTTAGCTTAAGCCACTTGAACTTATAAGGTAAGTAACCTAACCTAGGCCACCTAAGTAGGTACATAGCTTAACCTAAGCCTCCTAGGCCTACTAAGTAAATATGTAACTAACATAGGTTAAGCCACCTAGGTTATTAGAAAGGTAGCTTAAGCCTAAACCTACTTAATAGGCTAGGCTACCTACTTAATATGCTTAAGTTAAATCTATTATAGGTTATTAAGTATTTACATAACCTACTAAATAACATAAGCATAGGTAAGTATAGGCATAGACCTAATAGGTACCTATAAGATTTAATAAACTATAACTATCGCAACCCTAGCCTTGGGCTCGCAACCAAGGCAAGGGGTTGCAAGGTTGTAGGCCAAGAGGGAAACCTGGGAGGCAAGCCGCATGCTCCCAAGAGTGCAAGAGAGTGTGAGGGAATAGACCCTCACACTCCCAAGGAAACTCCCATTGCATGTGTGTCATCCTTTTGTGATTGGATTTTAGGGGGGATACCCAAGTTAGGATTTAGTGTTCATCACAAAGGTGACATGAGATTCAAGGGACAAGGACATTATTACTAGTGGTTTCACTAGGTGGGGGGTGTGGTTCAAACCACCCACACCACCTTCATCATCATCTATGGGAGATTGTTCAAATTTGGAGACATATTTTTCTCTACAATTTATCACCCCACCATTGTTGTGAAACATGGAGGAGATGTATGGAACCACCAAAAGGCCATGTTGATATTTGAAGGTGTTTGGCACCATTAAGTTAGATGATTTCATCCAGGAGTTTGATAGCTAGTGTGATATGCAGCAAATGCGTAATCCCCAATTTTTCACACCTTTTATGGCGTGGAAAGGTTTATTTCAACATTTGGAGGGGTTGCTTATGGATGATTATCATGAATTCAAACATGCCCATGAAATTCAAATCAAATAGTGGTGGCTATATTGGTTTCACAATTATGTTTTTATCATTAGGGGAATTGTGGCCCCAAGGGTGCAACAACAACCTATAACATTAGTTTGACAAATGGAAACTAAAATGCCAATCGTATTGGAACCATGGGAA
>Ga0116228_10000332_pt1 | contig 34959 bp, 31 predicted proteins | sample S1TSphfallax_2_FD_89694 | JGI IMG/M metagenome (GOLD analysis project Ga0116228, IMG submission 89694) | Host-associated microbial communities from peat moss isolated from Minnesota, USA - S1T2_Fc - Sphagnum fallax MG | ecosystem: Host-associated > Plants > Peat moss > Unclassified | place... | reverse complement strand
GGTCCATTTAGGAGAAGAGACTGGAGGGTGTCACGATATTAGTATGCGATCGCTCAAATACCAAGTCACTTTCTACCATAACCATTTTTTATTGGGTTTGAAAAACCTGACCTTGAGCCAATCCTTACGTTTATACGCCAAGTTATTTGACTGTCATGTTTTGGGTAATCCACCTTGCTATAAAAGTGGTAATCCAATTAAAGTGGCGACACGAGGATTTTTTTACATTTTAGGCTTTTTCAAAGCTTTGGCTACTTTAACCCAATCTATCTGGGATGATGGACAAATATACACCCATTTAGATCAACAGACATAATTCGCACACTTGCAAATCTCAGGAGTCAAATAGAAGTCAAATAGGAGTCAAACGGTGAAAATTCTCGTTGCTAGTCACACATATATTGTAGACCTTAACTGTGAAAAATTACGTGCTTTATCGCGTCTGAAATCGGGAATTGAGGTAGTAGTTGTAGTTCCCAAACGCTGGAATCCAGGTGGTGTACAAAACAAGATTATTGCAACTGAATATCGGGATCAGGGAGCATTTAAAATAGTTCCAGTAACTAACTTTAGTCAAAATCATCAAGGTCTGCTGACATTTGGCGCTGACTTGATTAGCTTATTACAAAAATTCCGTCCTCAGGTTATACAAGTTGAACAAGGTTCTAGAGGTTTAGCTTATACTCAGATGATCCTGTTAAATCAGTTATTGGGACTTAAAGCCAAAAATGTCTTTTTTACTTGGTGGAATTTGCCTTATCAGCTAAAATTACCCATTGCTTTATTAGAAAAATATAATCTCAATCACAGCCATGGAATTATTTCTGGCAATCAAGATGGAGCAGAGATATTACGTCAAAGAGGATATCAAGGTGCGATTAAAGTCATGCCACAATTAGGCGTAGATCAAACACTGTTTATTCCACGTTGTCAACCAGAATTAGCTGCTAGGTTAGGAATTACTCCAGCAGATTTTGTTGTCGGTTTTGTGGGTAGGTTTGTTCCAGAAAAAGGTTTATTAACATTATTGAAATCTTTAATCTCTTTACCAGATCAGCATTGGAAATCACTACTGTTAGGTAGGGGTGAATTACAAGATGAGATAGTCAAGATAGTATCTGAGAATAATATTCAGAATAGAGTTATTATTATTGAAAGCGTTCCTCATAACCAAGTTGCTAATTATATCAATTTAATGAGTACTTTAGTCCTACCCTCAGAAACAAACAACAAGTTTAAAACTCTTACCTCTGTGGGATGGAAAGAACAATTTGGGCATGTTTTAATTGAGGCTATGGCCTGTAAAGTACCTGTAATCGGTTCTAATTCTGGCGAAATTCCTTATGTGATCGCCGATGCTGGTTTGGTGTTTCCCGAAGGTGATTTTCTCGCCTTGGCTAATTGTTTATTGAAGTTAATCGAAAATCCCGATTTCGCTAAAAACCTGGGTGAATTAGGCTATGAAAGAGCTATGCTTAAATATACCAATCAAGCTTTAGCAGAACAGCAGTTAGAATTTTATGAAGAACTGACTAATTAGTAAATATTAAACAATATAGCAGAAAGATTCCTGACTTCTCCTAATATGAAAATTCTCCAAATTGTTCCTTCAATTTCTCTCATTTATGGTGGTCCTAGTCAAATGGTATTAGGATTAGCTCCGGCGCTAGTAAAAGCAGGCGCAGAGGTTACGGTGATTACAACTGATAGTAATGGGGATTTTGGTCAAGAACCTTTAGATGTATGTTTAAATCAACCAATTCTGCAAAATGGCTATGAAATAATTTACTTTCACTGTGCGCCATTTCGCCGTTATAAGTTTTCTCTAGATTTATTAAAGTGGTTAAATAGCAATGTGGAGAAATTTGATATTGTCCATATTCATGCACTCTTTTCACCTGTAAGTAGTCTATCCGCGACTATTTGTCGTCAACATCAGATACCTTATATTCTCAGACCGTTAGGAACTCTTGATCCAGCCGACTTACGCAAAAAAAAGCAATTAAAACAGATTTATGTCGCTTTGATAGAACGTAATAATATATTAGGTTCTGTAGCACTTCATTTTACTAGCGCCCAAGAAGCAGAGATATCAGCTAGATTTGGGGTAGCTACACATGATTTGGTGATTCCATTGGGTGTGATTCCACCTGAATCTATTCCCAGAGAGGATGTGGATTTGATGTTGAGTCAGTGGAGTATTCCCAGACATAAACCTTTATTACTGTTCATGTCACGAATTGACCCCAAGAAAGGATTAGATTTGTTAATTCCTGCTTTAGAGAAATTATTGGCTGTTGGGGTGGATTTTCATTTTGTTCTAGCTGGGACAAATCCTCAAGACCCAGTTTATGAAGCCAGTATCAAAACTCAAATTGAAAATTCAGCTTTGCGATCGCACACTACAGTTACAGGATTTGTTACTGGGTCAGCCAAAACAATTTTGCTCCAAGCGGCTGATTTATTTGTACTTCCTTCTTATTATGAAAATTTCGGTATTGCTGTCGCGGAAGCAATGGTCGCCCGAACGCCTGTAGTCATTTCTGACCAAGTACATATTTATCCACAAGTACGTGATAGTGAGTCTGGTTGGGTGGTGAAAACGGATATCGCAGAATTAGTTGAGTCAATTACACAAGCTCTGTCTCATCCTTCCGAAAGTCAACGTCGGGGAGAGAATGCTAAAAACTATGCTTTACAACATTTTAGCTGGGATGCGATCGCTCAGCAAACAATCCGAGCTTATCAGCAATGCGCTAGAGACCGAAGATTGAAGATAAGAGTAATTTAAAGATTAAAATTTAACATAGGTCTTGCTCAGGTTTCTTGTTGACCGAATAAATGCTCTAAAATACGTTGGTTTTCAGTTCGTATTCCTTTAATTTCTTGTTCAAGCACTTGAATTTCTTGTTTAATCACTTGAATTTCTCCCATAATTACTTCAAAATTGCGCTGGCTTACTTCGTGATTACGCTGATGGATTTCTACAACTTCCATCAAAGTTTTGACAGCAGCGCTATTTTCAGCGGTTGAGATACGTAATTCGGTGATTGAGATACGTAATTCAGCGACCGAGCTACTCAATTCCGTGACTGTATTCCGTACTTCAGTAACGGAGCTACGTAGTTCGGCGATCGCTACTACAATTTGCTTGAATTTGGACGGAACTAGCTTCTACAATTACTTCTATTCGATCTAGTCTATCAGTCATAGCGCATTATGTCCTTGTATTATGACTTTTCAACAATGCTAATAACTACGCCAAATCTCTTAATTTATTTTTTACCAAAAAAATTATCTGAATATCTATAGATTATAGCATAAATGTGGACGATAATTGGCGATCGCATGTAAATGAAGGATTTTACTAGTCATTTATAATTGATATATAATATCCAAATCTGCATATGCTCAAACAGATGTTATCCAAATTAAGAGTTCAGCATTACAAAAGTCTCTTTGATACCGAAGTAGACTTAGAACCATTAACTGTATTTATTGGACCTAATGGCTCTGGAAAATCAAACATTAGTGAAGCTCTATCTATATTTTCTAACTTTCTCAAAAATCTCATAAGTGCGGGTCATACAAACATATTACCCTTTTTCTCAGAGTCTTTATTAAAGGCTCAAATGAATAACCAACAAAGTATTAAATCTAAATTTTGGCATGGAGAACTAGATTTTTTTGTATTTAAGGTTAGTACACTTTATACAACTGAAAACATTGATTGTGAGAAATCCAATATTTTTTCAGATATATCAGTTAATCTTGATTTTGAGGGAGAAGTTTGTACAATAAGTATTCCAAAAATTGGAACTCTTAAGAGTGAGTATACAAGCAACTTCAAACATTTTCTGATTTCTCATATAGCGGTTCTCGGTTGAATGAGATACATTAAATATGCTTGTAAAGCCTATATATCGAGGCTTTCAGTGTATCTCACATGAACAGGAACCGCTATAAATACTTATCTTCTCCCTTATACAATGCACTGAGAAAGGTTAGCATTTATGACTTTGCTCCTGTTGCTCTCTCTAGTAAAACGTCACCAACTGGTAATATGGAGATGACTGGACAAGGAATAGCTTATGCTCTAGTCGATATATTACATAATAATCGTAAGAATTTTGATGAATTAGAGGAGCGTTTAAAAAAACTTGTTCCTAATATACAAAGAATTGTATTACCGCGTGGAGAAAATCAAACCTTCTTACTGGAATTAATTGATAGATATTCAGAACATCATATTCCTGCTGCGGATATCTCAGATGGAACACTGAGAATTCTAGCTTTGCTAACCGCACTCTATCAAGAAAACACTCCTAGTATTATTTGTTTTGAAGAAATAGAGAATGGAATACATCCTTGGCTTCTACATAAAGTGATCGAGTTATTGAAAATTGTTTCGGTAGAAGGTATTACTGGTCAGCCTGTCCAAATTTTAATTACAACTCATTCTCCCATAATATCGTATAAACAAAAATTAGTGTGAATTTATGTCTTAGGGATGATGAAAACTGATTTTTTCTCCGCCATCCTAGATAATAGAAGTGCGCCTATTCATAATTATTTTTAGTCACATTCCCATTATTGAGAATATAATAACAAGGCTGGGACTAGATTTTCAATACCTCTGAAGGATGATGTTTTTTCTGAATTAATAATTAAGGAAGCTGAAACTGACTCAACAACCAAAGAACAACTTGAGATTGGTCGATTTCCCGACTTTGCTTTAAAGCTGATTCTAAAATACTCATTTTCAATCCAGGAAGTACCAGCGATTCCGGGATTAACTTACTACCTTGATTGGCGATCGCATAAGCCAGAATTTGAGTATTTTGCACATCTACAACCCAATACTCAGCAACACCCAAACTTTCATAGAGCGATCGCTTCGTTCCCAAATCATCCAACAGAGATGTTTTAGCGATTTCAATCACCAAATCTGGTCTAGGGTAAACATCCAGATTGACAATTCCTCCACCTACTGGAATAACTTGAGCATTATTTCCCAGATAGTAGGCTATGTCAGGTTGAGAATCGCGAACTCCAGTTTTCTCAAAAGTGGTTGTGTCAAAACCTGTCGCGGGAATCCCTTTAATCGCAGCGAAGATATTTACTGCAAAAATTAATATAATATGGTATCTACCATGGTCCGAACTTACTGGTAACATTTCCAGCCTCATATGTCCCTTATAATAGTAGCTCTTGGATTTTTCCAAGTTGGCGATCGCCTGTTGATAATCCTCCCAAGTAGCGCCAATCCATTTGTCTGTAGGTAAATGTGTCTTTAACTCACTCATAATTATTTAAGGAAGTTATTCAAGGAAGCTGAAACTGACTCAACAACCAAACACCAACTTGAGCTTGATCCATTTCCCGACTTTGCTTTAAAGCTGTTTCCAAAATACTCATCTTCAACCCAGGAAGTACCAGCGATTCTGGGATCAACTTACTACCTTGATTAGCGATCGCATAAGCCAGAATTTGAGTATTTTGCACATCTACAACCCAATACTCAGCAACACCCAAACTTTCATAGAGCGATCGCTTTGTTCCCAAATCATCCAACAGAGATGTTTTAGCGATTTCAATCACCAAATCTGGTCTAGAATAAAAATCCAGATTGACAATTCCTGTCCCGAATGAAATAGCTTGAGCATTGTTTCTCAAATAGTATGCTATGTCAGGTTGACATTCCTGAAATCGAGGTTTTCTGAAAGTTGTTGTATCCAAACATGTAGCGGGAATTCCTTTAATTATAGCAAAGAGAGTTACCGCCAGAATCAATAAAGCATGGTCTTTACCATGGTCAAAACTAACTGGTGACATCTCCAGCCTCATATACCCTTTATAATAGTAGCTCTTGGATTTTTCCAAGTTGCCGCTCGCCTGTTGATAATCCTCCCAAGTAGCACCAATCCATGTATCTGTGGGTAACTGTGTCTTTAATTCACTCATAACCCTCCTATATAGATATAATTGTAACCACTAATTTCTCAACAATGCGAACACCTAAACCAAGACGCTTAACTTTCTTGACTACCAAACAAATGTTCTAAAATACGTTGGCTCTCTGTGCGAATCCCTTTAATTTCCTGCATAATCACTTCAAAATTATGCTGGCTGATTTCAAAGTTTTGTTGATGAACCTCTACAACCTGTGTCAACGAATTTACATTCTGGTTTAATTCAGCGATCGCTACTGAATTAGCTTCTATAGCAGCCTCAATTCGGTCTAATCTATCGCTCATAGCACTTATTGTGTCTTTTTTTGCACTATAACTCTCAACTTTATCACTAAAGTCGTGACAATGGAATCCCTGACTGAGGATGTAGGTAGATATATTATTTCCCTACACCCCGGAGGCGGAGCGTCTCCGGCTCCGCTACACCCTACACCCTAATTCCATGTGATTTTTCTGGTACATTAGTGTACTCAGCCACAATTTGGCGGAATTCCCCACCATCAATAGTTTCCTTTTCAATTAGCAAATCTACCAAACGGTCAATGACACTGCGATTGCTACGGATCATACCCTTGGCATTTTGATAGCATTCATCCACAATTTCCCGCACTTGAGCATCGACCCGACAGGCGATCGCTTCTGAATATTCCGAGCGTGTCATCCAATCACGACCCAAGAAAACTTCTCCTTGTTGACTTTCCAACGACAATGGACCCAAGGTAGACATCCCAAATCGGGTGACCATTTGTCGCGCCATCGCCGATAATTGTTGTAAATCTCCACCTGCTCCAGTTGTCACTTCGGCTGAACCAAAAACTACTTCTTCCGCTGCACGACCACCTAGAGCACCAGTAATTCTGGCTTTCAACTGTGAACGGGAAATTAAACCCTGTTCTTCATCGGGAGTAAACCATGTCAAACCCTGCGCTTGTCCTCTAGGAATCAGGGTAACTTTTTGTACGGGGTCATGGTCTTTTAACAAAGTTCCCACCATTGCATGTCCAATTTCGTGATATGCAATTAACCGTTTACTCTTGCTATCAATTAAAGGAGTACCTTCCATCCCCGCCACTACACGGTCTACCGCATCATCAATTTCCAGCAAGGTAATGGCTTCTTTTCTTCTTCTCGCAGTCAATATAGCAGCTTCATTCAGCAAATTGGCTAAATCGGCTCCACTAAATCCCGGAGTCCGACGGGCGATCGCGTCCAAAGACACAGTCGGGTCTAATTTCTTATTTCTAGCATGGACTTGTAAAATTTCTAAACGTCCCTTAATATCTGGGGGATCGACAGTTACTTGTCTATCAAAGCGACCAGGACGCAATAAAGCTGAATCTAATACATCAGGACGATTAGTTGCAGCAATAATAATGATCCCGGTGTTCCCTTCAAATCCATCCATTTCTGTTAATAGTTGGTTCAGGGTTTGTTCCCGTTCATCATTACCACCACCAATCCCCGCACCGCGCTGTCTACCCACAGCATCGATTTCATCAATAAAGATAATACAAGGGGCATTATCTTTGGCTTTTTTGAATAGGTCGCGGACACGGGAAGCACCTACACCCACAAACATCTCCACAAATTCCGAACCAGAAATACTGAAGAATGGCACCCCAGCTTCTCCAGCGATCGCCTTAGCGAGTAAGGTCTTACCTGTTCCTGGAGGACCCACTAACAAAACTCCCTTAGGAATGCGTGCTCCTACAGCTGTAAATCTTTCTGGTTGTTTCAAGAAAGTGACAACTTCCTGTAATTCTTCCTTGGCTTCTTCAATCCCCGCCACATCATCAAACTTCACCCCAGTTTTGGCTTCCATTTGAAACCGAGCCCGGGATTTACCAAAATTCATCGCCTGACCTGGACCTCCAGGAAGATTGCTGGAGCGCCGGAACAAGAAGAAAAGACCAGTAATTAATAATATAGGAAATACTAAATTTCCCAATAATCCCCAAATTGCTCCATCGTTTCGCATTGGGTGAGCATCAAAACTAACTTTATGTTCTTTGAGAAGTTTGATTAACTCAGGGGCGCTAGCAGGTAAATCGACTCGCCACCGTTGAATGCGGTTTTCAATATCTGGGTCGCCAGCTTCTAAAATGGCTGTTCTACCACCATCATAAAGATCCACACTCAATACACGGTCCGCTTCCAAATATTCTAGAAAGCGACCATAAGTCATACGGGTGTTAGCTGTATTTTGTCCCGTACTAGCAGGCATATTCGCAAATGTACCTTGCCAAAAGAAAAAGCCTATTACTAAAGCTAGTAATGACCAGAGCGCTACAACTCTCCAAGAGAACTTCATCTTAATTTGCCTTTAATACAAATACAACTCAGCTACATAATAAATTTGACCGTTTATGTCTTGCTACAGAAGGAATAAAACTCTATAACGTCCCATAAATACAATCGGGTATGTTAACTTAACTTAACTTAAATTCTAATATAAATACACCGTAAGTGGGGAAAAGAAGCTGAGGACATGTTACTCCTCAGCTTTCCCTCACTTCACCTCTGTGATCTTGAGCTTATAGGGTAAATATTGACCTTTTATGTAGGAGCCGATCCAGACGTTGTAAATTCCTGGTAACCATTCACCCACAATTCCAGGATTTTTGCCATCTAAGTCATCATTACACCATGTTCCGCCCGGTCCAACCACAATCATAGTAGTGTCAGATGTACTCTCAGCTATCAACTTGAGGTAATCAAATTTATTTAAGAGCGTCAAAGTGTAATTAGGCGATTCGTCCATAAATCCTGTACAAGCTCCAGTATGTGTATTACCTTTTTTGACAACTTGGTTTCCTGGGGTATCACCACCGCTTATTCCCTGATACACTAAAGGGTCAGGGGAAAATTTATGATCAATGGTAATCTTGCCAAAGATAGGCTGAACTTCTTGCGCTCGAACAACAGTATGAATTAAACCCGCTATCCAGAGTGGAATTATCATGGATGATAATCTGATTCCTTGAGTGAGCAATATTCTTGGCATTCTCTTAAATTCATGTCTATGTGTCTTTAAAGACAATAAGATTACCAACCAAGTTCCCTACTCTGGTTTGACTGAGGATGCGGCGATCGCTCGATTCAAGCGGGGTTGGTCTAGACCGATTTGATTTAACAATAACCAGGATTGGACTAAGTCTGGACCATGTACATCTCCTGTGAGAGCAACCCGGAGCGATCGCATAATCAAACCTTTTTTGACATTTTCTGATTTCACCACTTGCTTAATTATATCTTGAGCAACATCTGCTGAAAGCTGGGGATAATGGGCTAATTCTGTGAGTATCCCTTGTAACACTGATGTTGCTCCTGCTTGCTGTAATTGTTGACTGGCTTCGGCGCTAAATTCTACCGCATCGATAAAAAACAACTTACACATTTCTACCGCATCCACCAGACGAGTCAAGCTAGCGCCGATTAATCTAACTAACTCTTCTAGCCAGGGACGTTCTCTACCTCCAGTAAATTCATACCCAGCTGCTTCCCAATAGGGTATGAGTAAGTCTGTAAGTTGTTCTACTGGAAGATGATGAATATATTGGCTATTCAGCCAATCTAATTTATCCCAGTCAAATTTAGCCCCCGCCTTATTCACACGTTCAAAGCCAAACTCCTTTGCTGCTGATTCCAGGGTAAATATTTCTTGAGTTGAGTCTGGAGGTGACCAACCGAGTAAGGTCATGTAATTGACTAAACCCTCAGGAGTAAAGCCCATTTTTTGAAAGTCGGAAATTGAAGTAACTCCATCTCGTTTAGACAGCTTCCGCCCATCCATATTCAAAATCAATGGTGTATGAGCAAATTCCGGTATTTTGGCGGACATAGCTGCGTATAGCAGTATTTGTTTAGCCGTGTTGGCTATATGGTCTTCCCCACGAATTACATGGCTAATTCGCATATCAATATCATCTACAACTACCACAAAGTTATAGAGTGGTTGACCAATACCATCAGCAGCAGCGCGAGCAATTACCATATCCCCACCCAAATCGCTCCCTCGCCAACTCATTTTTCCCCGGACTAAATCATCCCAGATAATTTCTTGAGCATCATCAATTTTGAAGCGGATTACAGCAGCACGTCCTTCAGCTGCAAATTTGGCTTGTTGTTCTGGGGTGAGGTGACGGTGGCGGTTGTCGTAGCGAGGAGCTTCATTTCTAGCTTTTTGAGCTTCTCGCAGAGCGTCTAATTCTGCACTAGTGGTATAGCATCGATAGGCTAATCCTTTATCCAGTAGTTGTTGTACCGCTTCTTGATAAAGGTGGAGGCGTTGAGATTGAAAAAATGGACCTTCGTCCCAGTTTAATCCTAACCACCTCATTCCCTCCAGGATATTATCGGTGTACTCTGGGCGCGATCGCTCTAAGTCTGTATCTTCAATTCGCAGAATAAATTTCCCGCCATGATGGCGAGCAAATAAATAGTTAAATACAGCGGTTCTGGCTGTACCAATATGTAAGTTTCCAGTTGGACTTGGTGCAATACGGACTCTGACAGTCATTCAATTTCGGAATTTTGGTTTTCTTATCTACTCCTAAATTTAAGGAGTAAATCACTTCGTTATCTCATGATAAACTATAATTCTGCTTACACTCTAGTTTTATACGGGACTGACGGGGCTCGAACCCGCAACTTCCGCCGTGACAGGGCGGTGCTCTAACCAATTGAACTACATTCCCTTAATCGTTGCACTTTTCTTATTATCGCCCTTATTTTCAAATTTGTCAAGTCCAAGAAAAAAATTATTTCCCATAGTTCTTTGAAGATTAATTTTTGTACTTACTGAATCAAAGATTCTAAATGTTGTAATATTTGAGGCTGCATCTGTTGGTATTGCTGTCGGAGTAACTTTTTGCCGAGCGCAGCTTGATTAGAGGGTAATAGCTGTTGACTTTGTTGTACCCAATTGTTGAGCATTTGTCGTTGAGCCGGAGCGATACTACTGCTGAGGACATTAGCACATATATGTGGAAGTTCTAAGTTAAAGATAATTATGGGGTAACGTTCATATTCTGCCAATCTAGATATTAATTTGAGATTATAGGGATTTTGCATATCCAGATAGCAAGGTAGCCACTTAGGACCTAAATCACGATTATATAGTACAGTAATCCACATTAACATGGGATGAGGAGTGGTAATAAAAACGAACTGGTTATAACGAGTAGGATGTGTACGAACTTGAATTTCTTGTTTAGATAACATTAACCATATAGCTGTCACATGTCCTAACTCTGTATCTACTATATGGGGAAAGACAATTTCCTCAAAAGGCTTATCGTGAGGCCAAGTAGTGTGCCAGCAAGATTTCTCTACGGAGACTGGTAAGCCAGAACTGATGTGGGGTAGTAGTGTAGCTTTTTTCTCAGAATTGACTGGAGATGATTGTTGATTATTTAGCTCCCAGGTGATTTTATCTAAGACCTGTAAGATTTTCGCCACACTTTGGGGACGGTTGCTACGTTTCTTGTTTATACAAGCCATGATTAAATCATTTAACTGGTCTGGTAATTCAAGCTGGGGACTAATTTGGGCAATTGTATTTGGTTTCTCAAATAGGTGTGCTCGATACCAAGCACCAAAGTAATTAGTATCTGGTTGCCAAGGTTTTTGACCTGTAAGCATCTCAAACATCATCACACCTAAGCTATATATATCAGAACGATTATCCAATTCTTCTCCTTCTAATTGTTCAGGGGAACAATATGGTAAAGTCCCACTAAACTCTTTATTAGTGGTGACAACTTCTGTATAGTTGAGAAACTTAGCTACCCCAAAGTCGAGGATTTTGATCATCTGTCCCAATATGGGGTCAGGGATAACCATAATATTTGCTGGCTTAATATCTCTGTGAATTAAAGGCTGAATTTTGCCATCAAGATTAATACCTTGATGAGCAGAATGTAACCCCAAACAAATCTGGCGTATTATAGTTAAAAATAGTGGTAAGTCTATGGGAATTAAATCTTTCAAAGTCTTACCAGATAAATACTCCATTACGTAATACAGCTTACCGTAATTACTCAAGCCATAATCATAAGCACGGACAATATGTATACTTTTTTGACTTAAAACCGCACTCAGAAGGGCCTCCCGCGCAAAGCTATCTTGTATTTTCGCTTCGACAATGGTCTGAGATAAAAATTTTATTGCGACTGGTGTGTCTCCTAATAAGGTATCATCTGCTAGAAAAACCTCACCCATACCACCTCTACCGAGTAAATGCTTAAGTCGATACCGATTTGCAATTAGTTCTTGATTCAAGGGAAAAATTAATGGGTTACTATTCACTTTGATAACCTCTACAACTAAAAATTGACAAAAATAGACAAGCTTACATTTGTATTGTTATTGCATAATACTTATATAATCTGTTACAATGCGATAAATTGCTAAAAAAAATTGCTAAAAAAAATTCTCGAATAATTTACCTATCCAATGTTTGAAACCAACTATATCATTTTTCTGACTAGATTCTAGTTTTCTAATGATCTCTAACCTGATTTTTTCATACTCACTTTTTAGCATAACTTTAGCCTGTTTAGATGTAGTATTCCCTTTTACAGTATGATGCAAACTTATAGCATCAGATAGCTGTTGGCGTTGATTAGCGGAAAGGCTTAATGTCAATACATGGGAACATTTACTAGGCTCTTCTAAGGCAAAAAAGAGAAGATGATAGTAACCTATTTCTGCTAAAGATTGGACAACTTTTTGTTCCAAAGGATTTTTGAAATCCAAGTAGTAAGATAACCATCTAATTAAAGAAGAATTGCTGTCATACAGCATAGTTATCCACAAAACCATAGGATAGACATTAATTTTACTAACAAACTCAGCATTGTGTATCTTTTCTAAAAAACCATTAATTTCATCTTGAGGTAACATAGCCCAAAATGTTGGTACTGTCCCTTGGGGTAAATGTAATAAATGCGGAAATCCAATTAGGGCTATTGGCTTATTTTTGGGCCAATTTTTCTGTAAACATTCCTTTTCAGAGAATGTCGTTGAGGGGACTAATTGTAAAGTGGATTCTTCTGGAGATTGACTAACAATATTTTTAGTATTCTTGATATTTTTAAAATATTGATGATGAATTTGCTGCTGAATTTTTTCTATTCTATCCAATATTTCACTAACACTCTGAGGTCGATTTTCTACATCCTTAGCTAGACAATGCATGACTAATTTTTGTAATTCTTTAGGAATTTTTATATTGGGGTTAATTTCTTCTAAATCAGGCGGAGCTTGAAATCGGTGAATTTGATACCAGGTGCCAAAAGAATTACTCTTTGTTTGAAATGGGTGCTTTCCTGTGAGAATTTCAAACATTAATATGCCCAAACTGTAAATGTCAGAGCGTAAATCTAAATGTCTTTGTCCTTCCATATGCTCTGGAGAACAATAAGGTAAGCTACCTATGAATGATTCAGTTAATGTCATTCCACTACGTTCGGTTAAAAATTTTGCAATCCCAAAATCTAAGATTTTAACCATCTCTCTTTGCTTAGCATCTTGATGAATGAATATATTTTCTGGTTTAATATCTCTATGTACAATAGGATATACTTTTCCTTTGAGATTGACCCCTTGATGAGCACAATCTAGTCCTAAACAAATTTGTCCGCAAATATCCAAAAATTTTGGTGTTTTTAAAGGCTCATGTTTAATAATTTGCTTTAAGTTTTTTCCTTGGAGATATTCCATTACATAAAAAGGAACTTGTTCCTCCGTCACTCCATAACTTAATATTCTCACAATATTTTTACTTTTTTTCCCCAATTGAGCACCAATAAAAATTTCTCTACCAAATCTCTCGGACATATGTTGATTTATGAGGTTAAAGGTAAGCATTTTAACCGCAACTAGTATCCCCGATTTGTTAATATCTTCGGCTAGATAAACTCTACCCATACCTCCTTTACCCAGCAGATATTTGATTAAATATCGGCCATTTAATAATTTTCCTATGTAATTATCTGATTCATGACTGTACTTATTCATACTCTAGATATTATTCGGTACCACAAAATCGTTGACTATGCATATTTATATTTATTACAGAAGACTTCAATCACATTTTCTCAACTATCTATTTTTAATGTTTTCCTCTTGTGAAATTTTAGTAAGATTATGTGGAATACTTTATCACTTTAGCACAAACTTAATACAGCAGTATAAATACTGCAATAAACTTCCAGAATCATGAGTAAGCATAACCACAGGCGTAAATATACTTAAGATGTTTTTTTTGCCAACTTTTTGCCAACTTTTTGCTAAATCGGCTATTTCTCATTGACATAAATTTTAAACGCTAGTATTTCGGTGCGCTGTAATACATTAAAATTATTGTCACTAACAAGAATTAAGGATGGATTACCATCAGATATTAGAGGTCCGAAGCTTAACCCTTCAATATTGTCTACAGCAGTATTTATTGTTCGTAAATCTAATAGGAGTTTTTTCTTTACGGGTTTAATTTTTTGGGTATCAATGGACAAAAAACTATCAATTCCCTGAATATTGGTGGCATTTTCTAAAGATACCTGAAATAACAAAATAGTAAATCCCCAACCATGAAAAGTTCTTTCCAAACTCAGGAGTTTTCCCTGATTATCCATAGCAAATAAATCAGTTAAACCACTGGCAAACCTACCAGCTATATTTAACATAGGTGTAATTGGTTCTGTTTGGTAGAGAAATTCTTTTTCTGGCTGATTTGTTAATAAGTTATATTGCAAAATTCGGCAAGGATTGCTATTACCTGGTTTTGCTGCTGTCCCATCTTGGAGTAGAGCATTTTCTGTGGCAGTAAACAGAGTTTTTTTGTCAGGTGTAATAGTCAGGCTTTCAAAAGCTAGATTATCCCTGATGCCTTGGGGTGAATTCTTACTTGGGAGAAATTTTTTCGGGATAGATAATTTATCGATCATCTTACCAGAATCTAAGTAAAATTCTCCTACAAAAGGTGGAATTAATTGGTGAATATTTCCTTCAGAAGTGATATATATAGTATCTCTATTACCGATAGCAATACCTTCTGTATCAGTAAGACCAGCAGGGAAAACTTGACCATTTTCATCTTTAAGTGTGGTAAATTTGATCAGAGAAACACCGCCTTGATTTAATTTACCTTGGCTGAGATCTATTTTTAAGGTATAAAATCTTGGAGGTGCCTTAGCTCCTCGGTCATCAGAAATGGCATAATAAATCTTATTTTCCGCATCATAGGTAATTCCTGATAATCCGCCAACTTCTGTACCTTGAAAAGAAAAACCTGTAGCCCAGATATTTTTGCCAATAAATTCCACCTTATTAACCTGTCCTGATGCAATGCTAAAACTGTTACTGTTAATCATGATAGTTATGACTATGAAGATTTCACAGCAGATAGTTATAATGCGCCAATATTTGTCGAAAAACTGCCTCATTTTATAGATATGAAATAATGTTCCACACTTTATGGTTCCACACTTTATGCTATTGATCACGGACAAAATTCACCAGCCACTCTTTCACGTTCCTGGTGGCGCGACAGTCATCTTCATTATAAGCTTGAATAATTTCTAGTAACAGGCGATCGCCTGTTACCAACCACTGTTCATACCAATAAATACATTTAGCTCCACTCGCTTCTTTGTCCCGCCATTCAAATCCTAGCCAACGAGCAACTACTTTTAAAGCATAACTTTCTATTGGTAAAGCCACACTCTCAATCAATCGCTCATATATATCTATAAAGCGAGGTAACAGACTTTCTATAATAGAGTAAGGTGTTTTATATAGCTTTGCTAGATGCTTAACTGTATCTACCTCAAAAACACAAAAATGATAGATAGGAGCTTGGGGATACTGTATGACTAAATCCAGAAAATTATGCCAAACTTGCTGTTCTTGATGGGGTGTTTCGGCTAAAAATGAATAGAACTGTTCTGTATTAGCTTCTGTGTCTACAACCAAAACTCCCAGAAGATAATTAAGATTTAATTCTGGCTGGGCTTCTATATCAAAATAAAGTTCTATTGGGGCTGTGATTGTAGGATTTGCTCTTTCCTGAGAATTGGGTAGAATTAGTGGTCTTTTAATTAAGGCTGATTTTGCTTGTACTACTAATTTAGATGCTGCATTGGCATCAAAACCGACCAGATGCTCCAACTTTCCAGGGATAGTATCTGCAAGTGCTTCGCGGGTAGTAATCAAGAGAGTTTGTAATTGACTATAGCGGAGAGGAGTTACACCAGGTAAAAGTGATAGATGCTGCCGGGATTGAGCGATCGCATAACAGTAACTATGCCAAGTGCAAAGGCTACATTTTTGCCGAGAAATAAATACCTCAGGTGGATTCACCTTCTCGACCACCTGTATATACTCCACCAGTATATGCTGCATTTGGGGAACCCATGTGTCTAAATCCACAATATGAGCCACATCTTTTTGACGCAATATCAGCCAAGCTACATCTAGCGTAATTTCCTGTATCATAGCTAGAATCTGAGCATGAAATGCAGTCACGATTTTATATTCTTGCTTGGGGCGTTTACCTAATTGAATATCAGCTGGAATATAAAGCCAATTTCCTAAATTGGATTTTCCTGGCTGTTTCACCAGTAAATCTGGACGACTGATTAAGGTGTAATTTTGCGAATGATTCGCTAATAATACGCCTTCACAGATAAAATCCACTCCTTGCTGCATTAACTTTTTCGTGGCGATCGCACCTGCTTCCCAGTTCTGTGAAGGATATTCAGGTTTTTCATAATCCAAATCCTTCACGACGCTATGATGATGAGCTTGTTTATCCTGTTGTAACTTCAGCAGCAGTTCGTTGGGAGCATCTCGTTGGCTATAGTCGCCATGAATGTCTAAATAAGGTCGCCGTTGACAACGTACATACTGTAGTAAAAGTTCAGCATTAATAATCATCCTTTTAAACTAACAATAACTTATCGATTTAACATGTTGCATCAACACCGCGCTCAGTTTCCGGCTCTAAAAAATAAAACTTATTTTAACTACGGTGGAACAGGACCAATGCCTCAGTCAGCGATTGATGTTATCATCCAAACTCAGGCTCATATCCAGGATATAGGTCCTTTCAGTATGGAAGTATATCAATGGATAGCACCTGAGATAGCCAAAGTGCGGAGCATAATTGCCCAAGAGCTAAATGTCCCTACTTCTACAATTACCTTAACTGATAATGTTAGTGTAGGTTGTAATATTGCCATCTGGGGTATTGATTGGCAGCCAGGCGATCACCTCCTGCTCTCAGATTGTGAGTATCCCGGAGTAATTGCTATGGCTCAAGAGGTCAGCCGGAGATTTGGTGTAGAAATCACAACTTGTCCCTTATTCGCAACTTTAAATGGGGGTAACCCGGTAGAAGTAATTGCCCAAAACTTACAATCCAATACCCGGTTAGTTATTTTGAGTCACATCATCTGGAATACAGGGCAGTTTCTACCTATTGACAAAATAGGAGAAATATGCAGAGACAACGGATCGCTATTATTAATAGACGCAGCCCAGTCAGCAGGAGTGCTACCATTAAATCTAACAGAGTTAGCTGTGGATTTCTATGCCTTTACTGGACATAAATGGTTTTGTGGACCAGCAGGTGTAGGCGGATTATATGTCAGTCCAGCAGCCAGAGAAAAATTGCATCCGACATTTATTGGTTTGAGTTCAGTAATTCTTGACGATCGCTCTCGTTCAATAAATTGGCAGCCAGATGGACGAAAATACGAAATATCTACCATGGCTGTTCCCCTGTTAATTGGTTTAGGTGAAGCGATCGCCTATCATCATCAGTGGGGAACAGCAGAGGAAAGATATGCTAAAATTCGCCATAATAGTGCCTATTTATGGCAAAAATTAGCCGAATTACCCCATGTCAAATGTTTGAAAAATTCTCCACCTGAAAGTGGTTTAGTCTCATTCCAACTAACTAACAATCAATCCGCTTTAGAACTGGTCAAATTCTTAGAATCACAAAAAATCATGATCAGGAGAGTCGCCACCCATGATTGTATTCGGGTCAGCACTCATTATTTAACGTTAGAGTCAGAAATCGACCAATTAATCGCAGCAATTAAGATATTTTGCGCGCTTTAAACAGTATAGATAATTTATAGATATAATTGCCCCCATGCGACGCCCAATTTTATATATCACTATTACCAATCATGGATTTGGTCATACTACCCGAACGGCTGCGGTAGCTGCAACAATTCAAAAATTATACCCAGAAATCCTCCTGATTATAGTTACTAGCGCTCCACGGTGGTTGCTAGAATGCTATATAGATGGTGACTTCATTTTGCGTCAACGGGAATTTGATATTGGAGTAGTACAAGCTGATAGCTTGACTATGGATAAAACAGCTACTTTAGCCAAATTGCGGGATATCCAAAAAAATCAAAATTCCCTGATTGCTTCAGAAGTTAACTACATTCGCCAAAATCGTGTAGATTTAATTCTGGCGGACATTCCCTTTCTGGCGGCTGGTTTTGGCAAAACTGCACATATTCCTTGCTGGATGTCGAGTAATTTTGGTTGGGACTCAATTTATCGAGATTGGGGAGGGGAGTTTATCGAAATTGCTGATTGGATTAGAGATTGGTACGCTCAAGCTGACAAATTATTTCGCCTACCTTTTCATGAACCCATGTCAGCTTTTGCTAAAAATAAAACTATCGATGTAGGGTTAACAGGTGGTTCTCCCAATTATTTAGTGGAAGAATTACGCGCCACTTGGGGAATAAACACACCTCCTAGAAAGACTATTTTACTGACTTTTGGTGGTTTGGGTTTACAGCAATTTCCCTATGAGAATTTACAGCAATTTCCCGATTGGCAATTTATCACTTTTGATTCCTCTGCTCCCAACTTACCTAATCTGATCAAAATTACCAATCGTCAATATCGTCCTGTAGATTTTATGCCAATTTGTGGGAAAGTAGTTTCCAAGCCAGGTTATGGGACTTTTGCGGAAGCCACAAGGCTAGGATTACCGATTGTAACTATCACCCGTGATGATTTTGCCGAAGCTGCTTTTCTTTTAGAGGGAATTGCTAATTATAATCATCACCAAATCCTTACCCCTCAAGAGTTTTTTCAGCCAAATTGGGATTTTCTCTCTGCTCCACCCCAACCACCCCAACTAGATCAACCAATCGCTACTTATGGAAATGAGGCGATCGCTTCTGCTGTAATTAACTATTTTCAACAGTTTTCCTCTTAAAAACCTGTATGCATCAATATCAAACTTTATTGAGAATTTCCACAACTGGTAAATCCTTTCAGAATATCACGGCTAAAATCGCAGCAATTGTGGCTGAATGTGGAATAGAAACGGGTTTATGTAGTTTATTCTTGCGCCATACTTCTGCTAGTTTGGTCATTCAAGAAAATGCTGACCCTGACGTTTTAGTGGATTTAGCCGATTTTATGCAAAAGCTAGTCCCAGAATCAGGTAAATATATTCATCGTGCTGAAGGACTTGATGATATGCCCGGACATATCCGTACAGTATTAACTAGTACGTCGGAAAATATTCCTATTAATAGTGGTCATTTAGTATTGGGAACTTGGCAAGGTATTTATATTTGGGAACATCGTCAACAGAATAATCAGAGAGAGTTGGTAGTTCATATTTCGGGATTGAAGTCTTCATCATCCTAAAAGAAGGATATTTTAAGATAAGACGGCACGAATTTATGTCTTAGGGAGGATGAAAACTGACTTTTTTATCAATACCATTTATAATCGAAGTGTGCCTATCCATAATTATTTTTAGTCACACTTCCATTATTAAGAATATAGTAACAAAGGTCAATAGAGTTTTCCATACCTCTGAAGAATGATGTTTTTTTAATTACTGAAATAGACTTTATATTTATTTCTATCTAAAGAAAGTACCGAAACCACAAAAACCGCGCCATACTGAATATATAGTGATTACCCAAAACAACACCGTTTGGCAGAGGTAAATATGACTAACAATATCAAAGAACAAATTAGAACAGATTTGGAAAAAGTTAAGTCCACTGGACAGTTAAGAACTGAACAAATCCGCGAAATTGTTAGGAACGCAATTACTCAGGTGTCTGATGAATTTAAAGCAGGATCTAGTGAAATTAGTACTCTAGTTAAAGATGCTGTTTTGACAGTAATTGAGGCCTTTAAAGATAAAGGCGGTGAAATGAAGGAAGAAGTCACAGCTTCTATTGAAGGCGCGATGGCTGCTGTAACTAGTCAAAGACATGAAAAAGTAATCGCAGCTCGGTCGGAGTTAAAGCTATTGCAAGAAAAGCTAGATCGGGAAGAAGATGAACTCCAACAAGAAATAGATGTAATCTTAGCAGAAGTGGTTGATGAGCCAAATAAAAATGGTCAAGATTCTGTTTCTCAAACTGCAATTAAATCAGCGATCGCCTCGATGCAAAATAGTGAAGAAGTGACGCTGCTGAAAAAACGCTATGCACAATTACAAGCACAAATAGCAATTATTAAAGCCAATTTAGCGGCGCGTTATGGCGGGCGTGACCATGATGTGCAACATTATTTGGATGAGGCGAAAAACTGGTATGGTCAAATCCGTCCCCAAGCAGAAACCGTCGCTACACAAATACAGGACAAACATTCTTTAGTAGAACACAAATTGGGTGAAGCTGGAGTAGCGATCGCCCAACGGGAGAAAAAGTTAAAACAAAACTTACGAGAACTTTTGCTAACTACAACTGACTTATTCCAGGGTAAATAATCATCTCCTCTCACACAAAATTCCTCTCCTGTAAGAGGAAAGGAATTTTGATCGACATTAATACCCACCCTCGCGATTCAGCAATTCTTCCTGTTTGATAATTACCCAAATTGCATGGATACTACCAGGAAGCCAACCCAGCAGAGTTAGGAGAATATTAATCCAAAGAGTTGGACCAAATCCTGTCGTGAGAAAAACTCCTACTGGAGGTAGCAGAAAACCTATAAGCAAACGTGTTAATTTCATAAGAGTCCCCATACTATTTGTTGATTCCCACTCCCCCAACCAAAAATTCTTAAAAAACCCCTACACCCTACACCCTACACCCTACACCCTTCTTAAGACTCCGGTATCCTCCGAGTATCAGTTGTAGAAGGTAATTCCAAACCTTTTTCCGCAAAGTATCTACTAATGAAAGTATTAGTCAACGAGAGAACTACAGGTCCGAGAAGAAAGGCAATTAATCCTTGAACTTTAAATCCTGGAACTAGAACTGCTGCTAACCAAAATAAGATGGAATTGATTAAGAGAGAAAATCCGCCCAATGTAGTAAAGTTCAAGGGTAAAGATAGCTTTGTCGCTATCGGTTTCACAGAACTATTCAGAAAACCGATGACTAAAGCCGCAATTAAGGCTGAAGGAAAATTGGCAATATTAACTCCGGGAACAACTAAATCAACAATCAGCAGGCTTAAGGCTGTAGCGACTGCGGTTAATAATGTTTCCCACATTTTTATATTTCCCACATTTTTTACCTAACTAATACCAATACAACTACTATTACTATCTTGAAATCGCAGCTTTGTTTTTACCTCTTTTCTTTGATAGAGTTTAGTTTATGTCGTAAGGATGATTTAGTCATCTAAATCCGATCTAAATGATCTATATTTATATCTACCTGTGGTATGAGATTGATAAAGACATGAATTTTTTTTCACCCAAACAGTTGATTGCTTCGAGTCAATTCAGAGATTTTTGCTTATTCAATATTTTTATTCCTCTGGCTTTTTTCATTTTTGCTATTTGGTTTATGCCAATAAATCAAGTGTTTCAATTTGATGCATACGATGAAGGTATTGAACTAATCAAAGCTACATTACGTTTAGATGGGTTTACCATGTATACACAAATGTGGAATGATCAACCACCTATGTCAACGGTTATTTTATCGTTTTGGCTGGGAATGTTTGGTAAATCAATTCTAGCAGCGCGTCTCCTGACATTAACTTTTTCCACAATTTTGATTTGGTCTTTTTGCCAAATCATCCGCGTATATTTAGGAAATATAGCTGCAATTATTGCAACTATATTATTGATTATTTCCTGCAATTTTCTCAGGTTGAGTGTTTCCGTAATGTTTGGTTTACCATCACTAGCGATCGCTCTACTATCATTTTACACATTAATTATTTCTAAACGTATTTATCGTCAACAGATATGTAATTATATTTTAATTATTATCTCAGGAAGTTTGTTGGCTCTATCTTTACAAATAAAGCTATTTACTGCATTTTTAATCCCCTTAATTATATGTGAATTAATTAAAGATCACTTGATTGAGAATCGCCAGAAAGTATTCCAGAAAATATTCAAGTCAAATCTATTCCTGGATATTAGTTTATGGATAACTTCTTTGATTATCACTTTTATTGTAATTGGTATTTTCTGCAATTCTCTAACTTATCAACAACTGCTAAAATCTCATATAGATGATAGTGTAAGAATAGCATTTGACCGCGACAGTAGTATTAAATTAACTCTCTCATTCCTCTTACAGGACTTTGATTACTTACTTTTAGCAATTCTATCAATCATCATTATCTGGCGCAAAAAACAGTGGGAGCAAATCTTTCCTATTACTTGGCTGGTAACTACATATATACTTCTGCTTAATCATCGACCAGTTTGGTACCATCATTATCTGCTCATTTCTATTCCTCTTGTCTGGTTAGCTACATATGGAATAATGCTATCATTTGATTATTTTCAACAAAGTAATCGGAATCCTATTTTCCCTATTTTCCCTATTTTAAATATTGGTAAACTTAAAAAAATATCCCTATCAGGCTTTGCTTCTATATTAGTCATCTTTTCAATTATTGTAATTCCCATTAAACTGGGAATTACCCAATGGGAAAATCATAAATTTATAGCCCAAAGTCAAGAGAGAAAAGAACTTCTAAACGTAGTACTAGCAAATAAAAAGTCTACTCATTGGTTTTTTACAGATTGTCCAATTTATGCTTTTTATTCAGGCTTATTAGTTCCACCGGAAATTGCTGTTCTTTCTCAAATAAGAATAGATTCAAAAACTATCACACGCGCAGAATTCCTGAGAGTTTTACAAACTTATCAGCCAGAGCAGATTTTACTCTGTAAGTCTCCTCTGATTCGAGATTATTTAACCGGCTATCTAACTGAACACTACCGGAAAATATATGAATCGGCTCATTTAGGGATCAATTATCTTAAATTGACCAACAATTTGTAGACAGCAAGTAGCAATTTCATTTTGTGGGTCAATTTCTAGTGCTTTTAGCCAAGCGGCGATCGCCTGGCTAAAATTCCCTTGTAGAGCTGATAATTTACCAGCCAATGTATGAAACTCAGCATAACGAGAATACAAAGCGATCGCCTGATTATTATTCACCTGAGCTGCTAAATAATCTCCTTGTTGGTATAAATCTAATGCTTGTCTGTGATACCAGATAGCTTGATCGTGAACATGGATCAATTCAGATAAATTCACTTTGCAGCGCCGACAACTTAGCTCACCTTGTCCTTCTTGTCCCTCAATGCTGATAGAAGGATGACAAACTGCTCCACAAACAGGACATTTGAGCATTTCCTCATTCTTCCTTATTAGTACTGGTGTAGTAAAGAAAATCTTCCAGCTCTACTTGTAAATCTGGGATATCTTCACTTTTTTGGGCGATCGCATTTTCAATCTGAGCTAACAAATCTTGCAATTCAGCTGCTTGCTCAGTATCCAAAGTAGAAATGACTGTTTGCGCCCGTTCTAAAAGTACTGTTAGCTCGGTAGTTGCATCCTGTACATCACTTATCGTTTCTGAACTGGTATCAATTGTTTCGTCACTGTGAAACAACGCATCCAAATCTTCCCTAGCTTGCTTTAATTCATGGCTAGAAAGTCTCTGTATACCTATATCACTGACCACATAGGTTCCTTGCTGACCTTTACCCTTTTCCGTAGTGGTTACAGTCAGAATCCCATTGAGGTCAAAGTTAAAATTCACCTCAATGCGCACATTTCCGGCGGGTTTGAGGGGTAAGTTTTCGACTTTAAAGGAACCTAAAGGAACATTTTCTTCAGCTATGGGATTTTCCCCCTGAAACACTTCAATTTCTACTGCTGGCTGATTATCATACAGAGTGGAATAAACTTCAGAACGCGAAATCGGAACAACGCTATTGCGGGGAATAACTACACTAAAATAACCTGGCATAATCCCCATTGGCGTATCCACAGCAGCAGCAAGACCCAAAGAATGGGGAATTACATCTACCAATATAGCGTCTACTTGTTCGCCCACTAGCACCCCAGCCTGTAAAGCTGCTCCTAAAGCTACACAAAGATCGGGTTGAATCCCATCAATGGGAGATTGACCTAATCTCTCTGCGATCATTTCTTGTACCAAAGGAATTCTTGTAGAACCACCAACTAAGATGATCCTATCTATATCTTCAGGCTTGAGGTCAGCATCTGTCAAAGCACGGTCAATGGCGCTCAATGTATCTTCTAATAGGGGACGGATTAACTTTTCCAAATCCTCTCTGGATACTTCCGTTTCTAAATGTAAGGGTGTTTTGCCTTTACTACCTAAAAATGCTTCTCTGACTGTGGCAAAAGCATGAGAACTCAAGTCAACCTTCAGCTGTTCTGCTGCTCTTAGGAGCCTCGCTTGTGTAGCATCATCACTTGGTACTTCCACCCCATGTACTCGACGAAATAGATCAGCCAGATGAAGTTGTAATAATCTGTCAAAGTCATCTCCACCTAACTGGTTATTACCATGACTAGCTAGTACTTCTGTGACTTCACCTGTAATTTCTACTACAGAAACATCAAAAGTACCACCTCCCAAGTCATAAACTACTAGCTTCTCTGTTTCTTCTGAACGTATGTCATAAGTTAAAGCAGCAGCAGTTGGTTCATTAATAATTTGTAATACTTCAAATCCAGCTATTTCTCCCGCCGTTTTTGTTGCTTGTCGTTGAGCATCGGTAAAATATGCGGGAACTGTGATTACCGCTTGCTCAACTGTTTTTCCTAAAGCATTTTCCGCCCGTAGTTTTAGCGCCCGCAGAATCATCGCGGAAATTTCATGGGGTAAATATTCTTTATCTCCTAAAGTAGTTTTATGGTCAGTTCCCATCCAGCGCTTAATAGATTTTACAGTTCGTTCTGGAACCGCTACATACTGACGTAATGCTTCCCGTCCTACCAATAACTTATTCTGATCGTTGAACCCTACACAAGAGGGTAAAATCAAATCTCCATCTTCTCCTGGTAAGACTCTGGCTTTACCATTTTCGACAATTGCTACTTCAGAATTAGTCGTTCCTAAATCAATTCCAACTGCTGTCATAATCAAAAATTCCTCAGTTTATTTTACTTGATTTCTACTTAATATTATTGGGTATCAGCAGATAATTCATCTGCTTGAGTGTATGGACTGGCTACTATCACCTGTGCTTCTCTGAGGATACGATTACCCCAAAGATAACCCTGTACTACTTCTTGTATCACTAGATTTTCACTGACATCAGCGCTTTTTTCGCGTCCTACAGCGTACATTTTCTGGGGATCAAAGGGTTTTCCTAGAGCTTCAATCGGGACAACTTTGCGCGATCGCAGCAAATCTAAAAGCGATCGCTTGATTAACTCTACACCCTCTTGATTACTGATTAAAATCTCACTCATAGACGCTGACAATGAGGAAGTTTCAGTGGGAGGAATTTCCACATCTTCAGAGCTGAACAAATCTCCTAGCTTTCTCCAAAAACTTCTGGACGGTACAGATTTGGGGATGGAGTTAGTGGATAAAGCTTCTATTTCTTCTTGCCAATAAGCACAAGCACGTTCTAGAGCATCCATAATCCCCAGCAAATCTCGCAGCAATTTTTCTTGCTGTTGCTCAGATTGCGCCAAAATCTGTTTTTGGCGCTCTTCCAGAGTTATTTGCATTTGTGATTTCTCGGAGATAGTCGCTGACAATGCTGTTTGGAGAGCATCCTGAGCAGAACGTAATACTTTCCCTTGTTGCTTGATTTCATGACGTAGTGCTGTCCACTCGGAAACTATTTGATAGGAGTCAAACACACTGATAAATTTTGAGGCAACTTTTGGCGGTATGTCTAGATACTCAGGAGGCGATTGCTCTGAGTTTAAATAATCCAGAAATTGAGCAAATAAGATTTCTTGATCAGGGGTCATTGGTTAAAATGTGGCGCGAATCATATCCTCTAAGCTGATCGACAATTGAGCGATCGCTTTTGCTTGTAACTGGGACAATATCTCTGGATCTAGCTTTATTTCTAGAGGGCGAACTTTTAAAAAATTCTCATGTTGATTTTTTTCTCCTTGACGCAGCGCCTCGTAAGCTGATCGAATCGCCTTAAACTCATCTGGGTATGTATGAGCAGGAAATTGACGTAACTTGGCATGATAAGCAGCTTTGATTTCCGCTGATGTAGCGCCAGGAGAAATACCTAAATACTCATATTGTGAAGTCATGAAACATTAATCTCCACTAAGTTCTAAACCTAAAATAAGTCTTGAAGACCACCTCTTGTTCTACCTTTTTTCTTCCTGGAATTATTTGGCATTGTATCAAATAAAGAATCAAAATCCATCTCATCATCATCAAAACTCGGCATATTGTTTAACATCTTTTGTTTAAGTTCTGGTATCATCCGGTCTATTTCAGACTTAGGTAATTTACCATCCAACATTTTATGAATCATCTGTTCTAAAAAGCTTTCTAGCTGGAAAGGATTCATCTGGTCAAATCGATCTGGGTCTGGAATCAATTTCTGAGCTTCCATAACCGAGAGAAAAGACTGTTCTTCCCGAAAAGCTTTTAAGGCTTTAGCGTCTTGAATCCGCCGGGCTAATTCAAATCCTTGTTGTTTTAAATCTGTATAACTTGGATGGTCTACAGGGTAAGTTGTGGCTCTTGCTAATAACAGTAAAGGATTTTGTGGTTCTCGACGTAGTGCTTCTTCCAGAGTAGGAATCAGGCTGCTAATCATGCCAAAGCGGCGCGCTTGTAGTTGAATGTTGGCTAAAGCATTTCCAGATTGAGGCATGGTTCTGAGATAAGCCAGTAGGGGAATTTCCAATTTTGCGGGATTATTCTCTTTGACTACTTGCACTACTAAATGGGCAATTTTGGCTTCTGGATATGCTGCCGACAATAAGAAAAGTTTTTGCATATACTTATTCAACAAAGCCGCAATACCTTTCTCTCGTTTGGCAAATAGGTGGATACAGAGGGCGATCGCCTGTAATACATAAATTTGTGGTTTTTCTGGAATTTCTTGCAACAGCAAGTCCCATTTCTCCGCAACTTGTACTTGGTTTAGGGAAACTCTCCCACCTGAATTAGGGAATCCTTTGACTGCATCCACAAAAATACGACAGGCGCACAGAGGAGGGTCTTGTGGGTCTTCCGCCTGGATGAGACGACTAAATAATGCGTAATTCTGGGTGGATAAAGCATCTATCCAAGGTAATGTCTCTACCTCTGTCTCTAGCTCTGTGTCATCAAAGTACTTGCCAAAACGACGACGAGCTTCATCATATGCTGGTTTATTTTCTAGTTCTTCCCAACAGTGTAGTAAACCCACATAGGCTCCTGGATATCGACTTCCCTGCTCTATGGCTTGAGTTAGTAGGGTAGTTGCTTCTGCATAATTTTCCTCTGCTACTGCTATCATTCCTTTCCTGGCGATCACTTCTGGATATGAGGGTAATATCCGTTCTGCTTTCTGCACCTCACCCACAGCGCCACGGAAGCGGTCCATAGAGATGAAGGTATCTGCTAGCCAACAGTGAAGATGGGCTAGAACTGGTTTTAATCTTTCACTCGGCCATACTTGAGGATTTTTTTTCCCTTCTTGTTCTAACCACTGTAAAAAACGATTTAATAAGTGCTGACGTTCTTGATCAGCGTCATTAGTTTGCAAAACTTCTAGTAAGTTAACTGCCAATTGGGGGTTAAAAGGTTGCTCTTTCAAGAACATCTGCCAGATTTTCGCCGCACATTCTGGATCTCCCTCGTGCAGTACTTCTTCCCCAGCTAACGCCATTAATACTGGACGTAAAGTCTCTAATTCTGGAAATTGTTTGACACGCCGTTCAAATTGTAGTGCGACTTTAAGCGCATTATAGTATTCTTCATTTTTAGCCTGGTCACAGATTAGTAGTACCATCAATGCTTCTTGACTAGCTTTATCTTCTAGTCGAAAGTCTCCCATGTCTAAATCTCTGATTTTCCCTGTTTTAGCCTGCTGATAAATTTGTAATCTGTTTAAAATTGGGTTTTGCGAATTATTATTGTTGCTATTATGACTATTATTAGTATCCCAATTCTCATTTAGTTGTTGGGTATAAATAATCAAAGCAAGAGGACAATCTCCAGGTGTAATTGGCTGCTTAATCTTCTCAAATGCTGTTAAAGCAGCTTGTGTTTGTCCATTTTTGAGGTCAATCACGCCTTTAATCCAAGCAATCTCACAGGTACTAAATCGATCGGATTGTTGTTGGATTAATTGCTCAACTGTCTTAGTATCTCCTTTAAGTAAGAGCAGCTTTAGGTAGCAAATGTTGTAGCCATTGGGAAATTTTTCAGTAATAAAAGCCTCTTTGGCTAGATTCAGAGCTAGGTCTAATTGATTTAACTCCAGTAAATTTCTTATTCGCCAATAGTAAACTTCTCCAGAAAACCCCAATTTTATGCTCCGTTCCCAGGATTTTTCTGCTTGTTTAAAGTCCTGTTTTTGGAATTCCCACTGACCTCGTAAATACCAAACTTCAGATTCTTTAGGTGTAAAATCAACACCAGGATGCGATCGCTGATGTTTTTTAATATCCTCTAGCGCCTGGCGATATTTTTTTTGTTTCAATAGGCCTTGTAGATGTGTGCTAAAAGAATTCCCCGCATTTTTTATCTCTTGATTTAAAGCTGGCTGAGGCGAATGCTGTTTAGTAGATGAATGTTTAACCACTATAACCTCTCCCCTAATTACTCTCTCATCCCCCATACAAAGTAGGGAAATTACAATTCAATCTATATTCTACTTCTTCACTACAGTAAAATCTCCGCAAGTGCTACTAACAATAACCAATTAGTTGATTGTCCTGCCATTCTAATGTATCACCGATTTCGCTGCCATTGTGGTAGGCTGCAAGTAAAACTTGGCTAGTCTTTCCCCAAGAGATCGCTCCACTAGCGTCTAAGGCGATTGCTCCCAAATCCCGTTGGTTTTTCTCAGCTTCTGCTAAAGAGCGTTGCATTGCCTCTTGTAGGGACATACCATCAGTAACACGGACCACGATCTTAGCAGCCAGGCATTCGTCAATAATATCTTCGCCAATTCCAGTACAGCTGACGGCTGCGTAATTAGTTGCATAGTTACCAGCAGGCATAGCGGAGTCACTGACTCGACCAATCCGCTCAAAGCCTTTACCACCAGTAGAAGTAGCAGCTGCTAGCTGTCCATAAATATCCTTAGCTACAACGCCAATAGTTCCGTATCCAGCTGGAGAAGTTGATATTGGGACTGGTTCTATTTCTGCTACTACTCCAGCCATAGTTCTTTTAAAATTATCCTGACGTTCTTGTAACCATTCTTGTAAACGTAAATCAGTTAACGGGTTATAAAGAGGAATTTGCAACTCTCGGACTAATTCTAATGAGCCAAAATCAGATAGAACTCTATCAGGAGAATCTTGTAAAAATTGTGCCAATTCAATCGGATTTTTCACCCGTGAAACATTAATTACCCCACTAAAACGCTGGGATTCACCATCCATTAAAGCAGCACTCATGCGAATTTGGGCATCAGATTGGAGTACAGAACCAGTACCGGCATTAAAGCGTGGATTATCTTCCAGCATTTTACAACCATAAACTACAGCGGATTTAGCGCTTTTACCTGTGCTCAGAAGATGATAAACTTCGGCAACAATTGTATGGAGGGATTCGCGTACTGCTGTTATGCCTCCTTTTCCTTGCAGAGAACTACCAGCACCGCCATGAATAATTAGCTTAGGTTTGATTTGCGTTGTCATTTATATCCTGCTTAAAAAATACAACCCTACACCCTACACCCTACACCCTTCTTTAAGCTTCTGAATTGCCAGTAGCTAAAGGTAATACTAACCGACTGATGACTCGATTATCATCTGGCACTTTATATATTTGTAGTTCTCCTCCTAGCTGTCGCATCAGCTTTTGGCAAATCAGTAGATGTAAGCCTGGTGGTTTGCTCAAACTGGAGGAAGAAGAAAACACATTTTTCTTGGTGTTAATATCTAATTCTACTAGTAGATGTGGTTCAATAGTGCCGTTATCCATGATTGATAATTCTAGAAAGCGCTCATCTAACCGCCGACACCAAATATCGATTCTGTCACCATTAGGGGAACGATTACAAGCAGAAACCAATAATTCATGAATAACTAGTTCGACTTTCATTGTATCCCCAGCTATAGCCATAATAGCTGGGGTATTTTTCTCCCTCTGCTCACCATTAACGGTAGATTTTTGCAGGGACTCCCATTCCTCCAATGTTTCCCTCAAACCATGTACACCTATCCAAATCTGGCGCTGATTGATTAAACTATCCACTCTTTCTCGCGATCGCTTGAGCAAACTGGAAATTAACATAGTTTCCCAACTTATATGTAGCTTCCATTGTTCTTGATTCAGCATTACTGTCATAGACTTAGTGATAAAACCCAGCTGTTGTAGTAATATCCGATAACGACTTTGAGTTAGTTCATTAGACGGTATACCCAAATCTTGTATTTGCCGCACCACCTGCGAAGACATGTGGTATATTTCTTCTAAGCGACTATGCTTGTACCAGTTGAGTTGTTGTAATTTATCAGTTGAGAACTCTAACCGCTGGCTAATCCGTTGTTTTCTTTGCCACAAAGCCAATTGCTGAACCAAACCGACTGCTGCTTTGAGAGTTGTTTGGGACCAAATACTTTCTCCATCATTTGCCAACAGCACCACATTTGTAATTGGATAATCAGATGCTGCTTTTAATGCCATCAGAAAAACCTGTCCATTTTCAGGGATACTCAGCCATTTTTGAGTTTCTGGCGGTAAATTTTCCACTTGGATACTTAAGTAACTATCTTGTAATAATGCTAACTGAATCAGAGGTTCTTGTTGAATAGCCAACGGTAAATCTGTATTCACGCCAAATCTATGGTCAGTAGCTAATATAGGGATAATTTTTGCCAGGTCTTTACCAGAATTCCAAGAGAGAACTACCCCTAGAGGGCAATCCAACACGGATGCTATTTGTTGCATAGCTACTACCTCAGAATTCCCAGAATCAGACTGTAATAAAAGATTGAAGTATTGCTGAAATGTCTGGGATATTTTCTGGTGTTCATTATTACTAGATTTCAACTGCTCATTTTTCACAATTAGACCGAAGTGTTGACTGACAATCCAGAGGAAGTCCTTTTCCGTAGTTGTCCAAGCTCGGAAAGTTTCTTGAGTAATAACTAAGAGTACTTCTGGGCTATTACCTTGAGTACAATTACAAATCAACAGAGAGCGGACATGATTTTCCAGCAAAAAAATCCGCCAGTTGAAAAAGCGTAAATCATCTTCGATATTTTCAATGCTAACTGCTTGTGTAGCAGTTCTCAGAAGTTGAGCATCCACTTCTTGAAGAGAGTTTAAATTTAACTTTAACAAACGACGGTTATAGTTAGATGCATTTATCTGATAAAAAATCTGAAAATTATTATATTCTGGATTGTATACTAATATTAAAAACCGATTACCAGCTAGCCTTTCTAGAACTTTGCCGGCGTGGATTTGTAAAGTTTGTTTAAGTTCTTGTTGATGATGAATAGCATCGGAAATTTGATTAATTATTTGATTATCTTGCTCAATTTGTTTAATACTACTTTCCATTTTCTCGATCGGAGTAATTAAGGAGATTAATCCCGCACTACTCTGGACAAAGTTTTTATCTGCTTGAGTCCAAATCCTTGCTTCATAATTCTCTACCGCCAAAAAGCCTAACAAGTCTTTTTTATAGATAATCGGAGCTGCTAATAGTGAACGTATCTTGAGGCGTTGGAGTAATTTTTCGGTAAAACAACTACTTAGGGAACTGCGCCCGTCACCAATCCAGACTACCTGGTCTACTGATAAAGCATAATAAAAATCACTTAACTCTTGTACGGTTATCCCTGCTGCTTTTTGCTCAGGTATATTCTGCGATGTATTATGGTCGAGCATCTGACTACTAATCCGACACCAAAAATATCGCCCTTGACGTTCAAACCAATAAATACTTGTGCGATCAATTGATATGTTTTTTTGGACTGACTGCACTACTGATGCCAGTTTTTGTTCTAGTTTATCAACTTGGCGAATATTTTCGATTACTTGAACTAATGGTTCCTCAATTTGTTTAGTGGACTTTTGCTGTAAAAGCATATCTTGTCTATACAGCACCGCACCTAATTCTCCGATCACGATTAAAAGTCTTTCCCTGGCTTCCCCACTGAGTAAATAACCCCAACGTTGCGAACCCAACAATAGCAAACCTATACAATAATCTCTGTAGCGAATAGGTAAAAATATAGACCCTTGGATGCCAAATTTATTTGCTAAGGCTTGCCAATCACCAATACGTCCTTCTTCTCGCAAATCAGCTACACCCAAAGGCGTTTGTGAGATAACTACTTTCTCTAATATATCTCCTGGATTGAGTGTTACCTTTTGTCTTAAAATACCTTTTTCTGTTCCGGGTATTATACCCCCCTTCCCTAATAATTTATGATTTTTATGGTCGTAAAGGGCGATCCACACTAATGGATAATCAAACTGTGCTTGTAGATAGGTAATGGTAGTTTGGATGAGAACATCAACATCATCCTCATCTCTGAGTTTTTGTAGTAAATGTCCTAAAGAGATAATTTGCTGTTCAGTCGCTAGCGTTTTTTTGGGCTGACCCATGGAACTATTAGTTAGCATATGTTGTGGTAATATATCTAGAACTTCCAGACAAGCATTATGCTTAATGGGTCATCTGGTATATGGTAATAATTGACAAAATATTAATCTAAATTAATCTAAATTGGATATTTATCAAGCATTAATTCACCCCTTTTTGTTCAATCTGGTCAAGGTAGACCCAGAATGGCTACATCAGCAAACAATCCATAGTTTTAGCTGGTTATCAAAAACTAGAAACCACCCTTTTGGTAGTTGTCTAAACAAAAGTTTGCAGAATTCTTTATGCTTAAAAAATCAAGGCTTAGAACAAAATCTATTTGGGCTGAACTTCCCCAATCCGGTCGGATTAGCCGCAGGCTTTGATAAAGATGGTCTGGCGGCGGCTATCTGGTCTAGTTTTGGTTTTGGTTTTGCCGAACTAGGTACCGTTACATACCACGCACAAGCAGGGAATCCAATTCCCCGCTTGTTTCGCTTACCATTAGACAAAGCTGCTCTCAATCGCATGGGCTTTAATAACTATGGTGCATTAGCACTAGCGGAGAGATTAACACTTATCGAAAAAGAGTCAAATCTACCAATACCTATAGGCATAAATTTGGGTAAGTCTAGAATAACACCCTTGGCAGCATCTGCACAGGATTATCTGCAGAGTTTTTGCCTCCTGAAAAATTTAGGTGATTATTTTGTAATTAATGTTTCTTCCCCCAATACTCCAGGATTACGTTCACTGCAAGATGTGAATATGCTCAGTGTAATTTTTGACTTGCTACAGCAGGAAAATACTTCAGACAAACCATTATTGGTGAAAATAGCTCCAGACTTGGAATGGGAGGCGATCGCCCAGATAGTTAATTTAGTCAAAACCTATAAATTAGCGGGAATTATTGCTACCAATACCACAATCAATCGGGATGGGCTGAAAACACAGGTAATTCAGTCAACTGGTAAATCTCCCGCAGATGAAGCAGGAGGAATTAGCGGTCAACCTTTATTTCAGCGCTCTACAGAAGTAATTCGATTTATTTGGCAGGAGACTCAAGGGCAAATGCCCATAATTGGCGTTGGTGGGATTTTTTCTCCTGAAGATGCTTGGGAAAAAATTACCGCTGGTGCTAGCCTGATTCAAATTTATACAGGCTGGATTTATCAAGGTCCATTCGTAGTCAGGGGGATTCTAGCTGGGTTGCTGGCAAAAATGGCAGAAAACGGCTTAAATTCCCTCAGTCAAGCAGTAGGTTTAGCCCATAAAAATCAAGATGAGGGAAGAGGGAATGGAGAACAGGGAACAGTAAAATCCCCATGATTAAAATCAGGGGATTTGTATAAGGACGTTTTTTTTCGCGCTGCGCATCTCGAAAAAAATGTTTTTATTTCTTTTCATAAATAAATTTCTTCCTGTTCCCTGTTCCCTGTAAATATATCTATTTTTTCCTCATTCCCAGATTTATATTCTGGATTTAATCTACAGGGAAGAAATCCTTAGTTTTGCGGGAAAAAGACCAAGCTATGCCATCAGGGTCACGGCTGCGACTCCATTCGGCAAAATCTGGGTCGTTTCGCCGCTTATAAATTGTACTGGAATAAACCTTTAGTCGTTTGGCTAATTCAGATTGCAGGAGAGAGCCAAAAGCTAATTGTTGAGTCAAAGTTTTCTTGACTCCTACTTCCTCGTTATTTACATTTAATGGCTCAGATTCTCCCACTTCATCTGCCAGTACAGTTAGTGGTGGCGACACCAATGCATAAGTATTTTTACTTCCTAATGAAGTAGTATTTTTTTTCACTGGCTCACTACTATCTAAAATATCCCCCAAAATACTGGCAGTTATAAAGTAGTAAGTTTGATTATCATCTGCGGTTTCTGTAAAACTAGTACCAAATTCCGTAGCCTTACTATCTAAGTATCTTTTTGCCGCTGTGCCAGGAAAATTGCCTCTAATTGCCAAGTCTATCGGTG